>Ga0335072_10000811_pt1 | contig 55332 bp, 74 predicted proteins | sample Lox_Sample_21_FD_206725 | JGI IMG/M metagenome (GOLD analysis project Ga0335072, IMG submission 206725) | Soil microbial communities from Loxahatchee National Wildlife Refuge, Florida, United States - Lox_Sample_2.1 | ecosystem: Environmental > Terrestrial > Soil > Wetlands | place: USA...
TCGCTCCGGGATTGATTCATCCCCGGGCTCGAGCGTGAGATATGCATAGTATACCGCGTCACGACGGCTCTCGCCCGGGGTTTCCTCTAATAGAAAAAACACCCCGGTATTCCCGGGGCGTTTTTGAATACTATGCGCGGCTCTTCTTCTTTGTTTTCTTCGCCGCCTTCTTCTTCGCTGCTTTCTTCTTCTTTGCCATTGCAATAATTATTTTTAGTTTATCGGGTTGCGACCACTCCGATAATTTTTTCCCATTAGGAAAAAATTTACTATAGTTTCAGTATAGCAAAACGAATTTCCGCTTTTGGCGAATTCTGTGGATAACTTTTCCAGGCGGCTATGCGAACTATTTTTCCCTTCGCGGAACATCCGCGCGTTTCGTCTTGTATTTTTTTATCTCCATGTGCAGTTTATCGCGCACATCGTCGATCGCCGTGCGGATATTCGATGCCGTTGCTTCGCCGCGCAGCACTTTTCCCGGCAGGCGCAGGTCGGCCACCGCCATGAACACCTCATCGCCCTTGTGATGATGGTTCGTCGTCCGCGAAACCTCAACGTGCAGCTCCGCTGCGCCGTCCCGATCGAACGCTTCCACGAACTTGGCGAGCGGGGTCAGCTTCTCCTCTATATATGTCTCAAGCGACGGGGTCACATCCAGCGTTTTTTTAAGGGTTATGTTCATATGTTAATTATAGCAATTGCACCTCTTCTTCCAGCGCGATGCCGAATTTGCCTTTCACTTTTGCCTTGGCGAGGACCATCAAAGCCTTCACTTCGTCCGAGCGTGCCGCAAGCACGTTCACGATGAAGTTGGTGTGTTTTGGCGAGATCATCGCGCCACCCGCGCTCACGCCGCGCAATCCCGTTTCGGAGATCAGCTTCGCCGCGAAGATCACGGGGAACGGATCTTCCTTCACGGAGAATTGCGATCCCCGGAACGCGAGCGCGGATTCGCGGAGCGCTTTTTTATACTTCTCGCTCCCCTTTTTGTGAACGACGGCGAGCGGCACGTTCTTGAAGATGCTCCCGATGTTCGGATAGTCGAGCGGGTGGCGGCTCTTGCGGTACGCGATCCTCTCTTTTATTACCCGCGCGATCTCCTTTTTATTTCCCTTTTTGAGCCGGAGCGTCACGGAGAGGATGATCTCCGCGCCGTTCTTTTTCTTGAAGATGCTGTCGCGATACGCGAACGCGCAGGCGCGCCCGGCGCGCGTGATGATCGTTCCGGTCCTTACATCCAAACTCCGCACGGAAGCGATGCTGTCCTTTATCTCCCCGCCGAAACAACCGGCGTTGCCGCGGACGGCGCCGCCAACCGTGCCCGGAAGGCCGCCGGCCCACTCAAGCCCCGAAAGCGACCGGGCGGTGGCACGCGTCAAAAGATCCGCCATCGATGCGCCCGCTCCAGCCCTGATCGTGTTACCTTTCGCTGTCACGGCCCCCATGGCGGGATGCAGCACAAGACCCGCAAAGCCTTCGTCGCCGATCAAAAGATTGGTCCCGCCAGCCAACACGAAGACCTTCAATTTCCGCGCCCGCGCCTCTCGCACCGCCCACCGTACGTCCTTTTCGGTCTTTGCTTCAAAAAAAAAGCGTGCCGGGCCGCCGATCTTATAGTGACTGAACTGCGATAGTAAGATGTTTTCCTTGAACTTTGGCATAACAATGATGGCAACCGCCCGTCATCCGGGCACACAAAAACCGCTCCGCCCAAAACTCTAAACCTCCTCTCGTTAAAGTGCTGGGCGGAGCGGCCGTGGTGACCTCCGGTTCTGTTTGTTATTGAACGAGTGCTCAATCAGCCACTCCTCTATCAGTATAGCATAATAAACCAAAACCGCCCTTGCGGGCGGTCTGGCCAAACAGAATCGTGTGGGATGCGCCTAAGCCGTATTAATTACTCAAACACATTCGCACCTCGTTCCAGAGCATTATAGCAGATCAGGCCGCAGATTGCAAGGGCTCGCGCTTCCGGAACACAAAGTATTTGTATCCGAAGAAGTCCCACAGGAACGATGCGGCGATGCCGCATACCGGCGCGACGAGGTCAACCCATGCCTTCGAGTCTGCGGGGCCAAGCGCTTTTGCGAGCGTGGCGACGCCGACGTTGATCGCCCACCCGGCGATGGCAACGCCATAGAACGACGCCACCTCCCCCGTCCGGGGCTTTTCCCGCGCGGAGAACGTCCAATATTTGTTCCAGGCAAAACTGTTCGTCGTGGCGCACAGGAACGATACCGTCTTGAAGACCGCGAAGAGCAGGTTGCCGATGAGCGATGTCCCGTAGAAAAAAGTCTCAAGATTGAAGACTCCCACGTCGACAAAGCTGTTCAATGTTCCCACGGCAGCGAACTTTCCGAACTGGTAGAACCCTTTCCACGCCTTCGCGATGAGCCAGCAGAGCCACAGCGCGAACGGAGCAAAGAGGATAAAGAACACGAACGCTCCGGCACGATCTGCAAATCCCAGCGAACGGCCGGAAAGAAGGTTCGCCATAATGGGCTGAACCAGAAGCCCGACCGCCGCGCCGATGATGATGCTTGCCCAGAGGTCTTTTCTGGTCATGCTCGTGGATCGTCCGTTAGCGGAGCGCGTAGGTTATCGTCACGTTGTCGGTGATGTCCTGCGAGCCCGGCTGGATGTTCGGCGCGGAATTCACCGCGACGCCGCCCGCAGAAGCCGCCATCGCATACATCGGCACCGGCTGCGGGATGATCCCGTTCTCCGAGACGTTGATCACCGCGCCGAGCGGCACGCCCGCCTCCGATGCCAACTGCTGGGCTTTTTGCTCCGCCTGGTTCATTGCGTCCGCGCGCGCGACCGCAAGATATTCATTCGGATCATTGAAGGTGAAGTCCACCCCGCCGACCTGGTTCACGCCGAGCGGCGCAAGGCCGCCGAGCACCGTTGCCACGTTCGAAAGGTCGTGGATCTTGACCGTCACTGTCTGCGTGAGCGTGTAGCCCGTGATGTAATTGCGCTGGCTTGTGTTGTCATAGTTGTACGCCGGCTCAAGATCGTAGCCGGTCGTCGCGATATCGCTCGACGCAATGTTCTGCGCCTGCAGGAACTGGATCGCCGTATTCATCTTGTTTGTATTATCGGTCGTGAGCGATTGCGGATCCTGTCCGGTGGATACCACCGAGAACGTGATCTCCGCAAGGTCCGGCGTGGCCGTCGTCTGGCCTTCCGCCGTCACCGTCACTGTCCGCGCTGGCGGAACGGACGCACCCCATTGCACAAGGACCGGCAATCCCACCCCCAATACCACAAGTATGAGCGCCGCGATGAGCGCATCCAGCAGCACCCAAAACCAATGCTTTGCTTCTGTCATGTTTTTATATAGTTATTTACGCGCTGCGTTAATTATTTTTTGGAACTCTGCGGCCTTTAGGCTGGCGCCTCCGACGAGCGCGCCGTCCACATCATCCAATTGTACATAGCTTGCCGCGTTGCCGCCATTCACCGATCCGCCGTACAGGAACTTCGGCACGATGCGCTTGGTTTTCTTCACCACCGACTTCACGAACACCGCCATCTCGCGCGCATCCGCGGGCGCGTCGCTGCGCCCCGTGCCGATCGCCCAGATCGGCTCATACGCGATGTAAAGATCATGGGCCTTTATCTTCACGCCCTTCAGGTCTTTTGCCAGTTGCTGGCCGACAAACTTCTTCGCCACCGCCGCGCCCCGCTCGCGCACGGAGAGCGATTCTCCGACGCACAGGATCACCTTCAGTCCGTCGCGTGCCGCGAGCGCGATCTTTTTGTTGATCATCGCATCCGTCTCTTTGGCGAACTTACGCCGCTCCGAGTGGCCAAGGATCACGTACTTTGCGCCGAGCGAACGGAGCATCTTGGGGCCGACCTCGCTCGTGTACGCGCCCTCCTCTTCCCAAAACACATCCTGCGCGCCGAGAACAAGGCGCGCACGCTCTTTTACTGGAAGTTTTTTGAACATCCTCGCCAGTTCCTCCAAATATATAAACGGCGCGCACACCAGTACGGTAACACCTTGAGGGCGCGGAGTTGCCGCAACCGCTTTAAAAAGCGCGAACGCCTCGGCCTCCGTCTTCGGATGCTCCTTCCAATTGGCGGCGATCAGTTTTGGCAATTTGCCCATAAAACAATTTTAGCATATAATCGCTCTCGGCTCTTGCGCGCACATTATCAAGAATGTCAGAGGTGAGAAATGGAAATCATTAGCCAAGGTGACTCTGTTCGGGTAACGCACATAAACAAACTCCCCTCCGCGATCGAGAACAGGGATCTCGGAAAGAGGCGGCTGGATGCCCAGGGCATCGTCATCAACGCTGCGGTTCCGGGGCTCGACACCGAAGCATTTCTTGTTGAGCATCGGGAAGAATTCGGTGAGCGATGCGGCGAAACCGCCATCTATTTCCCCGGCGAGGTCGAACGGATCCCGGACATCGTCGCCTGCCGTGACTGACGACACGCGCCGCTTCAGCTTTTGCTGGATGCGGCGCGTTTTTTATATTATTTTCTCTTCAGGCTTTTTATTTTTCGCAGTACCACCATCGGGATTTGAACCCGAGTTCCCGCCGTGAGAGGGCGGTGTCCTAGACCAGGCTAGACGATGATGGCATATCGCTTACCGAAGGGATTATAAAGAAAAAACCGTTTGCCCGCAAGGAATTACACTGGCGAAATGACCGGCGTCTGATCTTTTATATCTTTCACCACTTTGTTCAGTTCCATCGAGTGCGAACCCTTCACGAGGATCAGGTCCCCTTTCCGGATGAAGTCCTTCACCGGCGCTCGGGCATCGTCGGCGGTATCGAAGGAGACGATCGCGGTGCGCTTCATGCCCGCGCCGCGCGCGGCTTCGGCGATGAACTTTGCGCGCGGGCCGACGGTAAAGAGCGCGTCGGCGGACTTTGCCGCGAGCCGTCCCACCGCCTCATGCGCCTCCGGCGTGTACTTGCCGATCTCGAGCATATCGCCGAGGACCGCTACCTTTCGCTTCGCCGGAAGGTCGCGCAATGTCTCAAGCGCGCTCCGCATCGCGATCAAGCTCGCGTTATATGAGTCATCAATGATGTTCGTATATTTCACGCCGGGCAGAAGTTGCATGCGCGACTCCGGCGGCGCGTAGCGCGCGAGGGCGTCCGAGATCGTGACGAGATTCATGCCGAAGGCGATGCCGATCGCCGCCGCCGCGCCCGCCGCGTACGCATGCGCGCGCCCGAAGACGTTGTCGATCCGCACCGGCACGACGGCGCTCCCATGCTCCAGCTTGAAGGAAATGCCCGACGGCTGGCCGTCTTTGATCTTGTTCTCGAACCGCGAGATGCGCACTTCCGCGCTCTTATCGAAACCGAACGTCATCACGTGCGCGCGGGTGCGCGGCTGGAGGTTCATTACCGTCTCGTCATCCGCGTTCAAAATGGCAAAGCCGCCGGACGGCAGGTACTCGATGAGCCGCCCCTTCTCGCGCGCCACCTCCTCCGGTCCCGCGTAGAATTCCACGTGCACCGGAATGTCGCCGATCGCCGTGATCACGCTGATGTTCGGCCGCGCGATGTTCAACAATCGTTTGATGTCGCCGGGGCGGTCGGCGCCGTACTCCAATATCAAAATTTCCGGATAATCGGCGCGCGAGGCGAAAATAATGCGCCACAGCGAAAGGACGATCACTTTTATCCAAAAGCCGGCCTTGCGCAGCCGCTTGGTGCCGGCGGGCGTCGCGCGGCTTATGAGCGCGAGGTCCGCGGCGCTCCAATCGCCGAGGATCGTGAGCGGCAAACCGATGTCGCTGTTCAGGTTTCCCGCCGCCGCGCGCACGCGCCGGTCGCGCTCGAGCACCGCTTTGATGGCGAGCTTGGTGGATGTCTTTCCCGCGCTGCCCGTCACGCCGATCACCGCCGGCCGGTAACGCCATATGGTAAGCCGCGCCAGGCGCCGCAATGTCGCTTTCAAGGTCCGTACGGGCATATCAATTACTTGGACAGATCAAGTTTTTGCAATTCGGAATGACGTCATTCGTGGTCCGGTCGGGCGCCACGTTGTAATAATTGATGATCCATTGCGCGAGCTGGTTCCACGCCGGCACTACGGTCTCGGCGGCGAGCGAGTTGACCGAAACGGTATTGAGGCGAATGTACGCGATGAACTTCGGGTTCGATGTCGGACCCCAGCCGATGTACGAATCGTCGAGCTCGTTCAGATATCCGCCGCCGTCCGGGTTTGGGATGAACGCGCTGCCGGTCTTTCCCGCCATTGTGTAACCGTTGATCTCCGCGACCTGCGCGAGATCCACGGCATCCACCGCCATCTGCGAAACCTGCTGTGCCGTACTCGTGCTGATCACGCGTCGGATGACCTGCGGCTTGAGCGAAGCATTGATGTACGGCCGCATGAGAAGCCCTCCGTTCGCGATCGCGCTGATCGCGTCCACGAGCTCGATCGGCGTCACCGCGACGCCCTGGCCAAAACCCGCAGTGTCCCAATCCACCTGCGGCGCGGTCGGCGTAAGCTGGCTCAGATTGCCCGCAACCTCGCCGGGAAGGTCAATGCCGGTCTTCTGGTCGAGGCCGAATTTTTTCATATAGCTGAGATAGGTGGCATTGCCCGTGGCGTTCTCCGCCCAGATGGCGCCTGAATTGATCGATCCCTCGATCACCTGTGTCATCGTGGTGTCCGGACCGTACGGGCCGTGCGTGGTCAGGTTGTAGTTCGTGATGTGCGCCCCGTCGATGTTCACGTATCCTTTGTCGTCATACGTCGTATCCGGCGTGATCTTGCCCGAATCGATGCCCGCGGCCATCGTAAGCAGCTTCATGATGGATCCCGGCTCATACACGCCCTGCACATCGGTGTTCAGAAAATCCGCGAGCGGCGCCTGGCCGTAATTATTGGGATCGAAGCCCGGCGTGCCGCCCATCGCAAGGATCTTTCCGGTCATCGGATCCATCACCATCACGTCGCCGCCGGTCGCGCCGGTCGTCGACACAAGATTATCCAGGATCTTCTCCGCCTCGATCTGGATGTTCGGGTCGATCGTCGTCACGAGATCGGAACCGCCGGCGCCATCGGAGGAATTCCCTTCAAGCGAAGTATTGTAGTATTTCTCCAATCCGTATTTTCCGCTCTCGCCCGTGTTGGACGCGTTCGGACCGACGTACCCGAGCACCTGCGAAGCCACGGTGCCGAGCGGATAATACCGCTCCGGCTCATACTCCGTGTATACGCCGGCGATGTTCAGCGAATCCACTTTTTGCGCCACCGCCGGGTCGGCTTTGTTCACCAAAAGCTCGTACTCGTCCTTTGGCCGCGAAAAGATCGCTTGCAGGGTTGCCGCCGGCATGCCAAGGATCGGGGCGAATGTGGCAGCGGTCGTCGCCGGATCTTTCACCGCCGTCGGCACTGCATAAATTATGGGAAATTCCTGGTCGATCGCGGCCGGGAGCGTGTTGCCGTTATTGTCGGTAAAATAGATGGCGCCGCGGTCGCCGTTCACGCTCGCGGCGGCCGACTGCTCCGATTCCGCCTGCGCGTAGTAATAATCCCCTTTTACCAATTGCAGCTGATAGAGATGGAATCCTAAAAAAGCAAAGGCAAATACGAGCAGTGCGACTACTATTGTGAAGCGATAGGCCATTGTTGATCGATCGTGAAGTATTGGGGATTTTTGTCCTCAACCAGTCCGTCCGCCGCCGCGAGCGATGTGAAATCCGCGCCTCCCAAGGTGTCGAGCACCTGATTATTGAGCGCCGTATTCTGCGCGCCGATAGATTGAAGCTGTGCTTTGTCCGAAGTGATATCCTGGCTGAGGTCTACCGTCTTATTATAAGCGACAACCAGCCAAAATGTCCCGCCGAGCAGCGCGACGACCAACAACGCGATGGCCACGTTCAATGTATTGATATGCTTTGTTGGCTGTATGAATGTCATTTTTTTAAATAATCCGCGCCGCTCTTATTTTTGCCGATCTGCTTCGGGGATTCTCCGCGATTTCTTTCCGCGACGCTTCCAGCGGCTTCTTGGTGATGATCGCTATCGTCGATTCCTTCGCGAGCGATCGGAACGCGCGTTTTACGATCCCGTCTTCCGCCGAATGAAAACTGATGATCGCCACCCGGCCGCCGGGTTTGACGACGTCTCCGAGATCCTTCAATAACGTTTTAAGGTTCTCGAGCTCGCCGTTCGCATAGATCCGGAATGCCTGGAATGTCCGGGTGGCGGGATCGATCCTGCCATGCTCGTATCTTCCCGGCAACGCCTGTCGCACCACATCCGCGAGCGCTCCGGCCGTCATGATCGGCTCCCGCCGCCCGTGATCCTTGATCGCCTTCGCGATCCGCCGCGACATCCGCTCATCACCGAACTCATAAATGATGTTCGCAAGCGTTTTTTCATTTTCTTCGCGAAGGATCTGCCATACCGGCGTCATCGAATCGTCGTACGTCATGAGCAACGGCTCGTTCTTTGCGAAGTCGGCAAAGCTAAATCCCCTGCCCGCTGCTTCCAGCTGTTCGGTGGAAAATCCAAGGTCGACCAGCAATCCATCCGCTTTTTCGAGATCGTGTTCGCGCAGGATCTCCCGGATGTCGGCATAGTTGCCGTGAAGCAAGATCACGTTCGGCCGGCCGGCGAACCGTGCGCGCGTCCGTTCGAGCAGGCGTTCGTCCCAGTCAAGTCCGAGCAGTTTCCCGTTCGGCCCGATCCGTTCAACGATCGCCGCCGCATGCCCGCCGCCGTCCACCGTGCCGTCAATGATGAAATCTCCCTGCGTGGGCCCCAATAACGCTATTACCTCGTTTAAAAGAACTGGCGTATGGACCGACTCCGTACGTTCCATCGTTATATTCCCAACTCGCCCAACTGTTCGGCGATCGATTCGGACGAGCTCTCGGTCTTCGTCTTGTACGCGGACCACGAGGCCTCATCCCAGATCTCGATGCGGTTGTACAGTCCCGCGACGACCACGCTTTTCTTCAATCCTGCATATTTCCGCAAATAGTCAGGGATCAATATCCTTCCCTGGCTGTCCAATTCCACGTCGGTCGCGCCCGCGAGCATAAGCCGCGTGAACGCCCGTGAGTTCGCCTGCGCGAGCGGCAACGCGATCAGCTTTGAAGCCAACGCTTCCCACTCGGTGTTTGCGAACACAAAAAGGCAATTATCAATTCCGCGCGTGATGATGGCGCCCGCCGTCAATTTGTCGCGGAATTTCGCGGGAATCGCCATGCGACCTTTGGTATCCAAATTATGTTTGAACTCTCCTAATAGCATGAAAATAGTGATTTTGACTTATGCACAGAAAGTGGCAGTTATCCCCAGTTTCCTCCACAACCCACCACTTATATACTATTGTACTCCACTCCCTGTTACTGTCAAAACCGGCCTAGAAAATAGGGTGGATCGTTAAAGAATATTGATTTTGCTGGGTTTTTTTAAAATAAAGCCGCCGCGAGCACGCCAGATATGCACAGGATGATAGCTATGACTAAAATTCAGATTCCCCACTTTCCTTTTGTCGGCTTTGCATAAAATAAAAATCTCGGATAGTCTTAGCATCAGAATGGAGGCAAGATCATGGCTCAAACCGATCTTCCTGATGAATTGGAGGGAGAAGAAATTGATACGGAGATCGATCCAAGGTATTGCACCCCTCTCCTTTCTCCTGAAGAACGCCAACAACTGGTTGAGACAGTGAACGGCCCAGACGAACAATCCGAAGACGAAGACAATCAAGAAAATCCGTAGAAAACCGGCCGCCAAAAAATTTTACGAGAACCGCCTTATCGCGGTTCTTTTTTTCGGTTATAATTTTTTTATTATGGAAAAAGGCGTTGATTTCGTCGGGATCACGGTGTGTTATCTCTGCCATGATGGCAATGGAAATGTCCTGCTCAATAAGCGGGGCAAAAATGCGCGCGACGAACAGGGAAAGTGGGACGGCGGAGGCGGCGCGCTGGAACTCGGCGACACCGTCGAAAAAACCCTAAGGAAAGAAATAAAAGAAGAATTTTGCACCGACGTCCTCGATCACACGTTTCTCGGCTATCGCGACCTTCACCGGGAACACAACGGAAAGAAAACCTATTGGCTCACGTTGGATTTCATCGTCCTTGTCGATCGCAATAAGGTAAAAAACGGCGAACCGCACAAATTTGACGATATCGGTTGGTTCACAGTAAAAACATTGCCCGCTCCCCTTCACTCCGGCGCTCCGAGCTTTTTGGAAAAGAACAAAGAAGCGCTGACCCGCATCTTCGGCTCTTTCTGATCTTCTGTCGCCGGGCACAAAAATAACCCGCAGATGTTGAGCGAGTGGACGTTCCGACGTCGGAGCGAAACAGCTGCGGGTTATTTTTGTGGGCGTTGCAGGGATCGGACCTGCGACCTCTCCGATGTGAACGGAACGCTCTACCACTGAGCTAAACGCCCTTTCGTTTGCCAAGTCATAATAAAACAAAAAGGCGCCGATTTCAACGGCGCCTTTTTGCGGGTGTGGGGTCCTACTGGATCTCCACTTCGCCCCCTGCCTCGGTGATCTTCTTCTTGATCTCTTCGGCTTCCTCCTTCTTGACGCCTTCCTTGATCGGCTTCGGCGCGCCGTCCACGAGGTCCTTCGCCTCCTTGAGGCCGAGGGTCGTCACTTCGCGCACCACCTTAATGACGTTCAGCTTGCTCGCGCCGCCGGACTTGAGGATGACATTGAACGCCGTCTTCTCTTCCGCCGCCGCGCCGCCCGCTCCGGCTCCCGCACCCGCCGCCACCGGCGCAGCCGCAGTGATGCCGAACTTCTCTTCAAGTTTCTTCACGAGCTCCGCGAGCTCAACTACCGTGAGAGACTCTATTTTTGAGATCAAATCTTCGTGATTTGCCATTGTTTTGTCGCTTATTGTGCTTGCGTTAGCTCGACCTTTTCGTCAGGAGTTTCGGTATCGGGTTTGGTTTCCGAAGCTGCGGCAGGGGCTCCGCCCATCTTTGCTTTCTCGCTCAAGATGTAGAGGAATGAACGGACCGGAGCGGCGAGCATGCCGAGCAGCTGTGCCAGCACCACTTCGCGAGGCGGGAGCTTGCCGATATAGATGATCTGCTCCGCATCCATCGCAGCACTCCCTTTGATGTCATAGCCCGCGAGGATCTTCTTTATCCAAACATCTTTTGCCTCGCCTTCGGCAACCTCCATGCCGGAGAAGAACTTGAATGCCGGACCGGCGATGCGTTCGCTGTCCGCTTCGGAAAAGATGGTACCGACGGATGTCTTGAACTGCTTGAGGTCAACATCGATCCCCTTCTCTTTGAGGAGAATGCCGAGGATGCGCTTCTTGATGACGAGGAAGTTCGCCCCGTTCTTTTTGAGCTCGATGCGCAGCTTGCGGAGATTCTCGGCCGTGATTTTGGTAAAGTCGGCGAAAATGAGCGCCTGGCTTTTATCAAAAAGCTCTCGCGCATGTGCCAATTCAGTTTCCTTCTGTGCCCGGGTCTTCATGGTTGATTTGGTTATTTAATGGCCTTTTAATAAACGAAAGCGGCCGTTCCAAGGCCGCGAGCAATGATCAAACCATCGGTTTTATCACTCCTCTCATGGGACTTTATATGCCCCGCTTTCGAGGCAAAACCCATGGTCTTTGGAATTGGTCTAAGTATAGCGGAGCGCCAAGATTTGTCAACAGCCCGTGCCGGGGTGTAACCGATCGCCACGTTGGGAGTATAATACTATGTATGAGCAAATTCGGCATCGTCATCGTCTTTATTATCGTCATCGCGATCCTTACCGCGGGCGTTTTGTGGTTCGTGGGAGCCGGCAATAACGGCGGCGCGATCGCTCCCAATGCCTCAAGCACCGCTTCCGGCACAGTGCCAACGCTCGTGCTCAATACCACGACGAGCACCGCAAGCGGCACCGAGAGCGTCTCCGATGGGACGATCACATTCACTGTCCCGAGCGATTTCGGCCTTGCCGTAAACCAGCAGCAGATACTCACGAAGTCGTACATCCCTCCGTGCGATCCCACATTCAATTATTGTCTTTACTACATCGGGACGGCATATCAAGGCACCAACTTCGAAAGCGCCGGGATCCGCATCGATAAGCGCACCGACCTTACCACGCAGAGCTCCTGCATGAACACCGCGCCTACCGGCTACAGCAACTTTACTCCCACAAGCACCACGATCGGCGACTATTCAGTGAGCGAATTCACGCCGCTCGGCGATGCGGCGGCCGGCCACTTCTCAAGCGGCACCCTCTACCGCGTCTTCTATAACGGCGCATGTTACGAGTTTGAGACACGCATCGGCCAGACGGATTATGCGAACTATCCGGCCGGCACCATCAAACAGTTCACCACGGCGGACGAGAACGCGCTGCAATCGGAGCTGCACACCATCCTGGACAGCATCACACTGCCCAACGGCGAAGCGATCAACTTCCCTTCCTGATCGGTCGGTTGCGGGGGCGCCAGGATTCGAACCTGGAAGTCAGCTTTTGGAGAGCCGCAGTTTGCCATTGAGCTTACGCCCCCAATCAACTTATTCTAATACAGATTTCAAAAATGCGCCTGCTTCGTAAGAGGCAAGCGCATTTTCAAATCCAATCCTACTTTCCCGTGATCCTTGCCTCTTTGTGCGGGGTTTTCACGCGGCACCATTCACAGAACTTCTGGAGTTCGATCTTGCGCTCCACGGTCTTCTTGTTCTTATTGGTGTAATAATTACGCCGCTTGCAGACACTGCAGCGGAGCGTGATCAACCGGTCAGCATGCTTAACCTTTGCCATGGGGATGATGATACCCTATTCCCTCAAAAAAAGCAACAGTCACCGTGTTTTAAAATAGTTTTAATCGCCAATTTGGTATGCTTGCCCCAAATCAGCATACAAAAGGTCGTGATTTTACAATACAAACCAACCCTATCATATCGATCGATGAGCTCCCTCTTTTTCTGGCTGTCGCTCGCCGCAGCCATCATCCAGGCGGTCCTGCCATTCCTGCATAAGTGAAAAGCGATAATACGCAGCACGCCTCTTCGCCGAACGGTCATCTTCCTGGAGGCGAAAAGGCGTGCTGCGTATTCAATTGAGCCGTTGGCCGGAATTGAACCGGCGACCTACTCCTTCATTGCTACCCCAACTTCGCGTAGGCGCTTATATGAGGATTAGACTGTATCTTGCGCATACCGCATTTTGCGGCGCAGCGCCCCTTGTCAGTCGTTCGGGCGATCATACCTGATGATTCGCCACGGTCTCTGCCGCTGCCGGCCTTTGACCGTAATTCGGGTTTCATGAAAAGGTTTCCCCTTCCGCGGGCATGACCCTGTGGGTCCACCATGGAGTTGCTCTACCAGCTGAGCTACAACGGCACCAGATAAAGAATACTTGATGTCCCCATCTTTTTCAACTGCCGATTTTCTGACAAATAAAATTCAAATAATTTTTTGAATTGGGCTTAAACTGTTCAAAATAGACGATTCTAAATCCAACTTCTTTTAAGATTTCTTCTAATTCTTCCTTTCTATAGAAAGCAAAGAGTCTCGGTTTTCCTACTCCAGAACTCTCTCGATATTCTTCTGTATCTCCCTCGATCAGACCCAATCCTAAAAACCCACCGCTCTTCACAACCCGGCTTACTTCCCTTAGCGCGGTTTTAATCTCTGCTTTCTTAATATGCAGCAAAGAAGTATAAGCCCAAACCCCATCGAAACTTTCGTCGGAAAATGGAAGCGAGAGTATATCTCCCACAATTGAGATTAGTCCCTTTTGGGACGACAGTTTTACCATTTCTTCAGACGCATCCAGACATATTACATCTAGCCCTCGATCCTTAAGGATCAAACCATCCCTGCCTGGACCACTGCCAACGTCTAAAATCTTTCCTTTTACCGATTCTATAAATTTATCGATAATTGTGCGCGGAAAGCGTTCCCAAAAATCTTTGGTTTCTTCATCATATGCCGCCGCCATTTCGTCATAGGTTTTAATAGTCTGTGGATCCATGAGCCACCTCCCGGATTCGAACCGGGGACATCCATTTTACAAAAATGGCGCTCTGCCAGCTGAGCTAAGGTGGCTTCTTTCCATTTATTAAGCCACCCCTATATTATAGTTAAAAAATAATAATGTAAAACGATGGCACGCATTGCCTTCAAAAGACGTGAGGCAATGCGTGCTGTATTTTTAATTAGTTTTTAATTATAATAGAGGGGTCAAATTAATGTTCTGCATCCTCGCTTGCGGGGGCCAACACGCGAACAATGGAACCAAAATTCACCCATTTACATATCCACTCGCACTATTCCCTGCTCGACGGGCTCACCAAGATCGATGAGATGGTGGCTCGGGCGAAAGAGACGGGAATGGACTCCATTGCGATCACCGATCACGGCGTCCTTTACGGGGCCGTTGAATTTTATAAGCTTGCGAAGAAGAACGGCATAAAACCGGTCCTTGGCGTGGAAGCATACATTGCGCCGCGCGACCGCTTCTCCAAAGAGAACGGCGAACGGTATTTCCATTTGATATTGCTCGCGGAGAATCAGACCGGCTGGAAAAATCTCATCACGCTTGTTTCCAAGGCCCACCTCGAAGGGTTCTATTACAAACCGCGCATGGATAAGGATCTCCTGCGTGAACACCACGAAGGATTGATCGCCATGTCCGCGTGCCTTGGAGGAGAAGTGGCGCGCGCGCTCCTCTCGGATCACTACGAAGAAGCGAAGCGGATCGCGCTCGAGCACGAAGAGATATTCGGCAAGGGAAATTACTTCCTTGAGATACAGAAGCATCCGAACATCCCCGAGTCGGAAAAGATAGAGCCCCTTCTTGTGAAGCTTTCCGAAGACACCGGCATCCCGCTCGTCGCCACGCAGGACAGCCACTACACGCACTCCGAGGATGCCGAGTATCACGACGTGCTTCTTGCCGTGCAGACCGGCAACAAGCTGACCGATGACGACCGGATGACGATGAAGTCGGACGATTTTTCCATCCTCTCCGGCGCGGACATGCTCAAAAAGTTCTCCGGCATCAAGGGTGGCGCCGAGGCGGTGGCCCGCACGCACGAGATCGCGGAACGCTGCAACGTGGAGATCGAGCTTGGCCATACCCTGCTCCCCGACTTCCCGAAACCCGCGGGCAAGACCGCCAACGGCTACCTGCGCGAGCTTATAGAAGAGCGCCTGCCCAAGAAATATCCGCCGGACCAGCAGACGCCGGAAGTGCGGGAACGTCTGGAATATGAGCTCGGCGTCATCGAGAAAACCGGTTTTGCGGACTACTTCCTTATCGTGCAGGATCTGATCGGCTGGGCAAAAGCGCATGGCATCGCTGTGGGTCCCGGCCGCGGCTCGGCCGCCGGCAGTATGGTGTCGTACGTCCTGAACATCACCGATATCGACCCCATCAGGTACGGGCTCCTCTTCGAGCGGTTCCTGAACCCGGAGCGCATCTCGATGCCGGATATCGACATCGACTTCGCGGACACGCGGCGCGACGAGGTGCTCGCGTACGCCCGGCAAAAATACGGGGAGGACCGCGTGGCGCGGATCATCACGTTCGGGACGATGGCCGCGCGCGCCGCGATCCGCGACGCCGGACGCGCGATGGGGTATTCATACGCGTTCTGCGACCAGATCGCGAAGCTCATCCCCTTCAATCCCACCCAGGGCATGAAAGAGGGCTGGCTCGATGAGTGCCTCAAGAAAGTGGCCGAGCTTAAAACGCTCTACGATACGAACCCCGAAGCGAAGAAGCTGATCGACACGGCGCGGCACCTGGAGGGCGTCGCGCGACACGCGTCGGTGCACGCGTGCGCGACCGTGATCGCGAAGGATCCGCTGATGGAGCGCGTGCCCCTCCAGTTCGCTCCCGGCGAGGAGAACATCATCATCACCCAGTTCGAAATGCACGCCGTCGAAGAGCTCGGCCTCCTTAAGATCGATTTCCTCGGCCTCAAGAACCTGACCATCATCGAAAGCACGATCAACCTGATCCGCGAGCTCCACGGCACGACGATCGATATTTCGGCCATCCCCCTCGACGACAAGAAGACGTTCGCGCTGCTCCAGCGCGGCGACACCACATCGATCTTCCAGTTCGAATCAAGCGGTATGCGGCGCTATATGAAGGACCTCAAGCCGACGCAGATCGACGACCTGATCGCGCTCGTGGCGCTTTTCCGCCCCGGCCCGATGGAACTTATCCCCACGTATATCAACCGCAAGCAGGGCAAGGAGGCGATCCGCTACATCCATCCGCTCATGGAAGAGACGCTCAAAAGCACCTATGGCGTCATCGTCTACCAGGAACAGGTGATGGACCTTGCCACGAAACTTGCCGGGCTTACGCGCGGCGAAGGCTATCTCCTCATCAAAGCGGTCGGGAAAAAGATCAAATCGCTCCTGGACGAGCAGAAGGAAAAATTCATCAACGGCTGCACCAAAAACGATATTCCGAAGAAGGTCGCCGACCAGGCATGGGGGCTCATTGAGCCGTTCGCCCGCTACGGATTCAACCGCGCGCACTCGGCATGCTATGCGATGATCGGCTACCGCACGGCATACTTGAAAGCGAACTATCCGGAAGAGTTCACCGCGGCGGTGCTCAATGCCGAAATGAGCGATATCGAGCGTATCTCATTCCTCATCCAGGAGGCAAAGACGACGGGCGTGGAAATAGTGCCGCCTGACGTGAACCGCAGTTTCATCAACTTCACGCCGGAAGGGCCGCGCATCAGGTTCGGCCTGCTCGCCATCAAGAACGTCGGCTCCGAGATCGCGCGGGCGATCATAGAAGAACGCGCCCGCGGCGGTCCGTTCGAAAGCTTTGAGAATTTCCTCTCCCGGATCCAGCACAAGGACCTCAATAAAAAGTCGCTTGAATCGCTCGCAAAGAGCGGCGCTTTCGACTCGCTCGGCGTCGAGCGAAAGCAGATCCTGGAAAACATGGACGATATCCTGCGCTTCGTGAACGCGCTCAAGAAAGGCGGCTCGCAGGCGAATTCCCTGTTTGGCGACGCGGCGCCCGCGATCACGCTCAAGCTAAAACCGGCGGCGCCGGCTACGAGCGGCGAAAAGCTCATCTGGGAAAAAGAGCTGATCGGATTCTTTATCTCGGCGCATCCGATGACGGGATTCGCATCCACGATCGACCATTACAAGTGCAAGCCGATCAGCGAGGTCGCCGCGATGACCGACGAGAAGAAGATCGTCCGCACCGCCGGCCTCGTCTCAAAGATGAAGAAGATATTCACAAAGGCAGGCCAGCCGATGATCTTCGCCACCATTGAGGACAATCAGTCGGGACAGTCCATCGAGGTCGTCGTATTCAACAGCGTGCTCGAAAAGACCGCCGCCGCGTGGGCGGAGAACGCATGCGTCATCGTGGACGGCCGCGTCTCCCACCGCGACGGCGAGACCAAACTGCTCTGCGAGAACGCCAAGCGCCTGGAGTAGATTTGACCGATCTTCTTTTTACTAATATAATACGAGCGGCTTTTTGATTTCTGGAGGGAATATGGCAGAAGGACACCCCAAAAAAAATCCGATCCCGTTCATCCAAACAGTATCTCTTTCGGAAGCCCAGCAGGGAGAGATAGAACGCGAAACCCCCGAAACGAAATTTTTGGAGAGGGAGAACCGCGCGATCCGGGAAGCGATCGTCCTGATGCTCCTTTCGCCGCTTGAAAGAGAGATCTTTTCCCTTCGATTTAACTTCTTTGACATGGGCAGGCACTCGCCGACCGAGATCGCGAAGATCGTCAAAAGAAGCATCCCCGATGTGAAAGATATACTTCAAGGCGCGACCAACAAGATCGTCAATCATCACGAGTCCGCGCTCGCCGATCTTGAGCGAAAGACCTACATCCGGAATGTCACGGCCAATAAAAAATGACGGCGGTTTCGACCGCCGCCATCGACCACCGCTCCCCCGCGGTGGTTTTCTTATTTCTTCTTCCGCATCAGCGGGAAGAACACCGTCTCGCGGATCGGACGGTCCATCAGCACCGCAAAGAGCCGCTCGGATACGCCGAAACCGCCGGCGGGCGGCATGCCATATTGCAACGCTTCCAGAAAGTCCTCGTCGAGATGCTGGGCCTCCGCGTCCCCCGCCGCGCGAAGCTTCATCTGCTCCTCGAATCGCGCTCGCTGATCGTCCGGATCGTTCAATTCCGAAAATCCTTTGCCAAGTTCGGTGCCGCACGCAACGACCTGGAACCGCTCCACAACACCAGGCTTCACCGGATGGCGCTTTGCGAGCGGCTCGATCTCCACGGGCGGATCGACCAAAAAGCACGGCTCAACGAGCGTCGGCCGCACGGTCTTTTTGAAAATAAGATCGATGAGGCGCCCTTTACCGGCGCTCTTTTCGAACTCAAGCTTGAGCTCCTTTGCCTTCTTTGCAAGTTCGGCGCGATCCGCCGTAACGGGATCCATGCCATTCGCGCGCCTGAACTCCTCCACGTAATCCACGGTCGGCCATTTTTTTGACCAGTCGATCTTCTTGCCGTCGAGCGCCGTCACAAGGCCGCCGCACGTTTTCAGAATGACCTCCTTGTACATTTTTTCCGTCAACTTCATCACGTCCGCGTAATCGTGATATGCCCAATAGAATTCGAGCTGGGTATAATCCTGCAAGTGCTCGCGATCGATGCCTTCGTTGCGGAAGATGCGCCCGATCTCGAAGACCTTATCGAATCCTCCGACAAGGAGGCGCTTGAGCGGAAGCTCGAGCGAGATGCGCAGATAAAAATCCTCGTCGAGCGCATTGTGATGTGTACGGAATGGTTCGGCTTCCGCGCCTCCGGGCACATTTTCGAGCACCGGCGTTTCCACTTCTAAAAACCCCTCGTTCTTTAACGCATTCCGGAATGTCTCCCAAAACACGGTCTTCTTGCGGAACAATTCGCGAAGCTCATCCCCTGCCACAAGGTCCAGATACCGTTTGCGGAAGCGGATATCCTCGTCCTGCAACCCCTCCCATTTGTCCGGCAGCGGAAGCAAGCTCTTCGACGCCATCTGGATCTCGCGCACCTCAAGGCTTTTCTCGCCGCGCTTGGTGACGAACAACGGCCCCGTGACGGAGATGAAATCGCCCATGTCCAAAACCGAGCGCCAAAAAGCCAGGTCGCTCAAAACATCCTCCTTGAGCACCGCCTGGATCTTTCCCGACTCGTCCTCTATGTCCGCAAAGATGATCTTGCCCTGATCGCGCAGGCTGCGCACCCGCCCCGCAAGCGAGACAGGTTCGCCGGACGCCGCAAGGGCCTCAAACCCGGCAAGCGCATGCGCCACCTCGAATGACCGTCTTACCCGCGCCGGATATGGATCGATCCCCGCTTTTTTTATTGCCTCGAGCTTCTTGCGCCGCTCCTCCGCGAGCTCGTCTATCATTGCCATTGCTTAATGATACCGCGAAGCCGCTCCTTTGAGAACTGCTAATCTATTTTTACTATCTCGTACGTCATCACTCCCGCAGGCGTAGTAACGGGGATCTTGTCCCCTGTTTTGTGTCCGAGGAACGCCTTTCCGAGGGGCGATTCGTCGGAGATCTTTCCCTCTTCGGGCTTTGCTTCGTACTTGCCGACGATCGTGTAGACGGACGTCTTGTCGCCTTTCTTGATCGTCACGACCGACCCCACTTGCACGACGCCGTTGTCTTCCGTCTTTTCGATGATCACGGCATCCTTAAGAAGGTCTTCCAATTCGAAGATCCGCGTTTCAACATTGGCCTGTTCCTCGCGCGCTTCCGCGTATTCGGAATTTTCGGAGAGATCCCCGTACTCTTTTGCCTGCTTGAGGCGCTGCGCGACCTCATTGCGCCGCTTGCTTTTTAGTTCTTCAAGCTCCGCCCTGAACTCTTCCAGGCGCTCCTTCGTGACATATTGTTTGCTCATCGGGTTAATAATAGCCGCTTAGAAGCGGTTTTGACTGGCTAATAGCGGTATTCTTTCCGCCATAATCTCCAACGAATTGTACAGGTTTCGGCCAGAAATTGCAAGCCCCCGGAAAACCGCACATGGCTCCGGGTATCGTTCACCCAATGGACCGGCACTTCCTTGATGCGATAGCCCATCCGATGGGCAAGGGCAAGCGTTTCCACGTCAAATCCCCATCCCGTCGTCCGGGATGCCACGAATATCCTCTGCGCCGCCTCGTCGGTGTATGCCTTGAACCCGCACTGCGTGTCCCAGATGCCGGGCAAGAGCAGCAGCTGAACAAAGAAGTTCAATGACTTTCCAACAAAGCGCCGGAAAAGCGATTCCGGCGGATCGAGCTCGGCACCCTTTATGGCGCGCGAGCCGATCACGACGCCGTATCCTTCCTTGAAGAACGGCATCATCTTTTCGAACTGGTCCACCGATGTGGAGTTGTCCGCGTCCATGAACAGGCGGACTTTGCCGGACGCGCGAAGCATTCCTTCTTTGACCGTGCCGCCCTTGCCTTTATTTTCGGCACCGTCGATCAGCTTGAGCTCTTTCACCATCTTTGCCATCCCCTTCACAACAGATGCGGTATTGTCCGTGGACCCGTCGTTCACAACCAGAATTTCGTACGAGTAATCGACGCCCGCGAGGCGCTTGTCGATATCGATGAGCGTCTTCGGGATGCGCTCCGCTTCGTTATACGCGGGGATGATAATGGAGAGGTAGGGCTGTGCCATCAAGAATATAATACCATGATACGGCCGGCGTTAAGTTTTTGTTAAAACCATCGGCCCATCCGCGGTGATCGCGACGGTGTGCTCGAAGTGCGCCGCCCACGAGCGGTCGGCGGTGCCATAACTCTCGTCGTCCAATTGGATGATCGCGCCCTTCCCGACGGCCACCATCGGTTCGATCGCGAGGACCATGCCGGGCACCAGCCGCTGCCCGGTTCCCTTGTCGCCAAAATTGAACACCGTTGGATCTTCGTGCAGCGCGCGGCCGATGCCGTGCCCCGTCAGCCCTTCCGCGACGGAAAATTTATTTTTGCGCACGACGCGCTCAACGGCCCAGCCGATATCGCCGAGCGTCCGGCCCGGTTGTGCCGCTTTGATCCCTTCGCGCAACGCCTCTTCCGTGACGGCCATCAGCCGCTTCGCGCGCGGTCCGATATGCCCCACGCCGACCGTGATCGCGGCATCCAGATAAAATCCTTTGTGTTTCAAACCGAGATCAAGTTTGATGATATCGCCATCGCGCAGGACGTATTTTGACGGCTGGCCGTGCACGACGACGCTGTTCACCGAAGCGCACAGCGTGTAGGGGTACGCGTTCGCGGCGCCCTCGGGGCGATAGTTCAGAAACGCCGGCTTGTCGCCCCCGGCCTCGATGAGCGAGCGCGCGAGGCGGTCGAGCGCGAGCGTCGTCACGCCCGGCCGCACCTGGGCCTTGAGCGCGAGAAGCACGGCACCCAGCCGCCGGCCGCCTTCCGCCATCACATCAATTTCCTTTTGGCTTTTTAGTTCCATGTTATCGTGCGAGCCACTCCTGGTACGCCTGGACGATCGTCGTAATGACGGCGGCAAGGTCGTTCGCGCCGGTGTCGACGACCAGATCATAGTTCCGGGCGTCCGTAAAATCGACCGCATACAGGTCGCTGAACCGCTTCTTTTCGCTCTCGATACGCCCCAGCGTATTTTCGAGCATTTGCCGTGCCGATGCCGCATGCTGGCTCATCCGTTCGCCGGCGCTCACCTGCGCGAACATGCGCTCCGTGGCAATCGTGAGTTCAAGCCGGAGAAACACCTTGAACGAGTCCGGTATCCAATGGAACGCGATGCGCGAGTCGATCACCATATTTTGTTTTTCCTCGCCGAGCGAACGCAGGAGCGCGTCAACGCTTTTGTCGATCTCCTTTTGTTTTTCCGCTGTGAAGTTCATCTCTTCTATCGAAATGCCGCGCTCTGCCGCCATCTTCCGGAAAAGATCGCCCGAAGAAAAATGCTCATATCCGAGCTCCTTCGCCACGCCCGACGCAGTACTTGATTTCCCGCTCCCCGGCAGTCCCGCGATCGTGATGATGTGCTTTTTTTCGGCCATTATATCCCCAACGCCTTGTTGATGCTCGCCGTGACCTCGTCGGGCGAGGGACCGCCGTCGATCTCGATGAATGTCGTCTGCGCTTTTAGATATTCGATAGCGGGCTCCATCTCCTTCACGCTCCAATCCAGGCGCTTTGCGATCGCCTCCGGCGTGTCGTCCATGCGCGTCTCGTGCTGGGCGCGGAGCAGGAGCCGGTTCATCGACTCCTCGCGCGGCACATCGATAAAAAGCGTCGCCATCTTATCCATTCCATGTTCGCGCCAATACTCAACGATGTACTGTCCCTGCCCGAGGCGGCGCGGAACGCCGTCAAAGATGATCCCTTTCTGCGGAGGGATGAGCGGCAGCTGATCCTTGAGCACCTCGATGATGGTCTCGTCAGAAAGCAGCGTGCCGTGGTCGATCACCCTGATCTTGTCCGCGAGCGGGCCGCCTTTTGCCAATATCGCGCGCAACGTGCCTCCCATCTCCCAAAATAAAAAACCGGTCTTTTCCGCCAGTCTTTTCCCTTGCGTTCCCTTGCCCGATCCCTGCGGCCCGGCAATGAAAATGATGTCGTAGTCCATTGATGCCTCCAGTATATCAAGGATTTCCGCAAAATCCAAATATTAAAATTTTCTCGCAGCGCGACTGCATCTCTTTTTTTCGGGATCTCTCGTCCCCCGATGATCCGTCAGAAAAAAGAGATGCTGAGCGCTTACTCTATTCCCTCGTATTCCCTCACCGTCAGCTGCGAGTCCACCATGCGCATCGTCTCAAGCGCCACGGCGACGACGATAAGCAGTGCAGTGCCGCTGATCGTGAGCACAGAAACCCCCGTGATCGATTGCACAATGATCGGAAGCACGGCGATGAGGCCGAGGAACGCCGCGCCAAAGAACGTGATGCGGTTCACGATCCCTTTAAAGAACTTTTCCGTGCTCTCGCCCGGCCGGATGCCCGGTACGAATCCTCCGCTCTGCTGGAGGTTCTTTGCCACCTCTTCCGGATTGAACGTGATCGCCGTATAGAAATAGGTGAATATGAATACGAGCAGGAAGTAGAAAATACCGTAATACAGCTGGTTTGCCACGAAGCCCTGCGCAAAATTGCTCACCTTGAGCCCCCACGCCGGCGAAAAGAGCACGACGATCTGCGCGAGAAACTGCGGGAAGAGCAGGACGGAGATCGCGAAGATGAGCGGGATCATGCCCGCCTGGTTCACTTTGAGCGGCAAGTAGCTCTGCGAGCCGCCGTACATTTTATTGCCGCGCACGCGCCGCGCGTAGGCCACCGGTATCTTGCGTTCGCCCTCGTTGAGGTACACGACGCCCGCGATGAGCAGAAGGCCCACGATGGCGAAACCGAGGTACTGGGTGAGCAGCTGCGGGGTAAAGGACACGAACGCGACACCGATGGTCTGGGGCAGCCGCGCGATGATGCCCGCAAGAATGATGAGCGAGATGCCGTTGCCCACCTTCTCTTCCGTGATGAGCTCGCCAAGCCACAGCGCGATCATGGAACCGCACGTGATCACGATGACGTTGCGGATGAGGTCGAACAGGTCGGGACGCGGGATGACGCCCTGCGACATGAGCAGGCTGAGGAATCCATACGACTGTACGAACGCGAACGGCACGGTGAGCAGGCGCGAGTATTGGTTGAACTTCGCCTGGCCGCGGGCGCCTTCCTCGTAATACATCTCTTTCATCTTCGGGAAGATGATCGTCATGAGCTGCATCACGATCGTGGCGGTGATGTACGGGCCGACGCCAAGCATCACGACCGAAAGGTTCGCAAGGCCGCCACCGGAGAAGAAGTTCAAAAATCCGAGCAGCTGGTTGGAGTTGAAATAATTCTGGAGCGCTGTCGCGTCAACGCCCGGGATCGGGATCGCGGCCAGCACGCGATAGGCCACTAGCAGACCTAAGACGATCAGTATCTTGTTACGTAGTTCTTTTACTTTGAAAATCTGGAGGAATCGTTCCATGGTTCTAGTGTACCAGTTTCCGGTTTCTATTTACCAACGGTCCCGCCTGCCTTTTCGATCTTCTCCTTGGCGCTCGCGGACACCTCTAATCCGCTGACCGCGATCGGGAACGCGATCTCTCCGGTTCCCAGGATCTTTACCGTGCGCTTATAATCTTTTTTTAACAATTTTACCGAGCGCAGGAAGGCGTGATCGATCGTGAGCGGCGTGCCGGCTTTTGCGTGTGATTTGAGCTTGCCGGAGAGGGCGCCGAGATTGAAGACCATCGGGGCGTCGGCCTTGGGCTTGTTACGGAATCCGCGCATCTTCGGGATCTTAAGGATGATATCGCGCTCCGCCGGACGGATGCGACGGCCGGAGCGTGAGTGCTGTCCTTTTACGCCGCGGCCCGAATAGCTGCCGCGCTTGCCGCTGCGGCCGATGCGCTGGAGGCGCTTGGGGCGAATGGATGTCCTGGTATGTAGTTTCATGGTTACTAGTTACTGCGGTTATGCCTTCAATTTTTTGAGGGCTTCGATCGTGGCCATCGCGTTCGTCAGCTTGTTCGGCGTGCGGCCGAGCACTTTGGCCGTCGCGTCCTTGATGCCCGCGAACGCGAGCACAAAACGCACCGAGCCGCCCGCGCGGAGACCGTGCCCCTTGCTGGCCGGCTTGATCATCACCTTGGCGGCGCTGTATTTTGCGCTCACTTCGTGCGCGATCGTGCGGCTGTCCTTAAGGCTCACGACAAGCATATGCTTCTTCGCGTCGGTCTTTGCCTTTGCGACGGCCTGCTGGACGTCCAATCCCTTTGCCACGCCGATGCCGACGCGGCCGCGCTCGTCGCCGATCACGATCGTGACGCGGAAACGGAAACGCTTGCCTCCGGCGACGACGCGCGTGACGCGGCGATTGTCGAGCACGCGCTCCTTGAATTCCTCGCGCACGACGGGGCGGTCACGATTGGGGCGGCGGTTGAATGTCCTTGGGGATGATGTCTGTTCGGGCATGATAGTGATTATATAGTGAGTCCTCCTTTCTTGGCGCCTTCGACAAAGCTCTTTACGCGACCGTGGAACTTATAGGAACGGCGATCGAACACCGCGGACTTGATCCCTTTCTCGGCCGCTTTCTTGCCGATCAGCTCACCTACCATTCCGGCGCTCGCCGTCTTTGTCATCTTCGCGGCCGCGCCGCCCCCCGTGGGGGCGTTGATAGAAAAGCTGGATGCCGAAAGGAGCGTGACGCCCTTTACGTCATCAATGAGCTGCGCGTAGAAATAGCGGTTGCTGCGACGGACGGTCAGCCGCGGACGCGACGCGGTGCCCGAAACGACGGCGCGGACGCGCGCGACCCGGCGGATCCTTTTTTGATTGAGTTTCTTTTTTGCTTTCATGGGAATGGATGGATGTTATGCCGCGGTCGCTCCGGCTTTCTTGCCGACTTTCCTGCGGATGACCTCACCCTGGTAATGGATGCCTTTGCCCTTGTACGGCTCCGGCTTCTTCTGCGCGCGGATCTCCGCGGCAGCCTGGCCTACGGCATCCTTGTCGATACCCGTTACCGTGATGACGTTCTTGTCCACCGCGATCGTGACGTTCGCGGGGATCGGCATGCGCACCGGCAACGCATAGCCAAGATAGAGCACGAGCTCCTTTCCCTCCGTCGCTACGCGATAGCCGACGCCTTCGATCTCGAGCACCTTCGTGAACCCGGCCGTGACGCCTTCTATGGCGTTCCGCGTGAGCGCCCACAACGTCCCCTGCAGCGCCATCGTCTCCCCCGCTCCGTCGCCAGTAACGGAAAACGCATCGCCCTCGATCTTCGCGGTCACTCCCTTCGGGATCGTGAGGGTGAGTTCACCCTTCGGCCCTTTGATCGTCAAAACCTCGCCGCTCGCAGTGAGGGTCGCTTCTTTCGGGATGGGGATGGATTTTTTCGTAAGTCGGCTCATGGGATTGAAAATATTACCAGATCTCAAAAAGATATTCTCCGCCTATCTTGTTCTTCTTCGCCTCGCGGCCGGTCATGATGCCCTGCGAGGTGGAAAGCATGGCGAGGCCGTGCCCCTGCTTGACCGTCGGCACGCTGCGGTAATCGGTATAGAGATGGCGGCTCGGCTTGCTCATGATCTTGAAGTCGTTCAGTGCGGCCTCTTTGCTCTTGTATGCAAGGCGCACCACGATGACGTTCTTTTTGCCCACCGCCTCTTTTTCCGCGCTCTTTACATATCCGTTCTCCACGAGCTTCGTAAGGATCGCAAAATCCATCTTCGAGAACGGGAAGGTGATCTTGTCTTTCTTTGCCCTCGTGGCGTTTTTAAGTTCGGAAAGGATGTTGTAATGCATGGGTCGTGGTTACCAGCTTGCTTTCTTTATTCCGGGGATCTGCTGGGCGGTCGCCATCTCGCGGAAACAGATGCGGCAAAGCCCGAAGTCGCGCATATAACCGCGCTTGCGGCCGCAGCGGAAACAGCGCCGCACGATGCGACTGGAGAACTTGGGGCGCTTTTTCGATCGCGCGATGACGGATTCTTTTGCCATGATATTATTTCTTCTTCTTTCCTTTGCCCTTCGGCGCCGGAGCTCCTTTTTTCATCGGCACGCCGAACTCGGCGAATTTCTCGACGGACTTCGCGTGATTACGCGTCTTCGGCACCACGCTCACGCCAAGCGCGAACGAGACCGGCGACTTTTCCGGCGAGATCTCCGGAAACACGTAATGGTCCCGAATGCCCACGTTAAGGGTGCCGCCCTGGTCGATCGCGGAATGTTCCAAGCCGACAAAGTCCCGAACACGAGGTAACACTATTGTAATCAAACGCTCGAAAAAATCAACCGCGCGCCCGCGGCGAAGCGTGACGCGGAGGCCCACAATGGTCCCCTCGCGCACCTTGAATCCGGCGATGGATTCTTTCGCTTTGCGCACCTGCGGCTGCTGGCCCGTGATGGCGGCGATGTCGCGCATCACTTGGGGGAGGATCTTCTCCTCAAAGTTCGGCTGCTGGGCAAGACGCCCGACGCCCGCGTCAAGGACGACCTTCTCCACAAAGGCGCGCACTGCTTTTCGGTTGGTGTTCGTTTTTTCTGCCATGGGATTGGTGTTATATCGTTGCCTGGCACTTTTTGCAGTATCGGACCTTTCGGCTGCCTTCCGTGCGTCCGCCCAAGCGCGTCGGCGCTTTGCAATTCGGGCATATGATCATCACTTTGGAAGCGGCCATCGGGCGCGATACCGCGACGATCTGGCCTTTCTCGCCCTGCGTGCGGGGCTTCGAACGCTTCTTGAAGACATTCAAACCGTCGATCGTGATGCGATCAGAGCCTGGGAATGCCGTCATGATCACCCCGGTCTTCCCGCGATCTTTGCCGGACATTATTTTTACGTTGTCGCCTTTCTTGAGTTTCATGTTTTTTTCTTGTTCTTGCGCGGTTTCCTAGTAACTAGGTCCCCTATGGTTTACTAGACAATCTCTTCTGCCATGGTCATCAGTTTTTCATAGCCCTTCTCTTTGAGCTCGCGCGGAAGCGGGCCGAAGATGCGGGTCGCCGTCGGCTCCTTCTTGGCGTCGATAAGGACCACCGCGTTCTCGTCAAAGCGCACATACGAACCGTCCTTGCGGCGCAGCGCGCTCTTGGTGCGGACCACGAGCACCTTTACGACGTCCTTCTTTTTGACCGCCTTGCGCGGCTCCGCGCTCTGCACGGACGCGACGATCACGTCGCCCACGCCCGCATAGCGGTGATGCGTGCCGCCAAGAATGCGGAAACACCGCACCACCTTGGCGCCGCTGTTATCCGCAACTTTTATGACCGACCGTTCCTGTATCATGGTAAAAAATTAGTGTTATGAGATCTTGTTGATGATCGTCCAGCGCTTCTCGCGCGAGAGCGGGCGGGATTCCTCGATCGTCACCGTATCCCCCATCTTGTACTCGTTGTTCTCGTCGTGCGCCTTGAATTTCGTGGTCACTTTGTAGTACTTGAGGTATTTGGGGTGCTTTTTAAGCGAAGCCACCGCTACCACGCGCGTCTTCATCATCTTATCGGACACAACCGTGCCGATGATCTTCCGCTTTTTCACCTGTTCGTTATTTTTGGTCATGGGTTTGCATATGGATGAACGTCTTCGCGCGCGCGATCGTCTTGCGCGTATGGTGCAGTTCGTTCACATTCTTCACTTTTCCGGCCGCAAGGTCAAATCGCAAAGCGCGCAGCTTCTCTTCGCTGTCGATCACCAGACGCTCGAGTTCGCCGAGCGGCTTGTTCTTCATATCTTGTACTTCTTTTTTCTTCATGGCGTTATGGTGATCGGATTATTTTATGATGACGCGGGTCTTCACCGGCAACTTGAACGACGCAAGGCGCAACGCCTCTTTTGCCCGCTCCACCGTAACGCCGTCGATCTCGAAGAGCACGCGACCCGGCTTGACCGGAAACACGTAGTGGTCAACGGAACCTTTTCCGCCTCCAAGCGTCTTTTCAGGTGCCTGCTGGGTGATGGGCTTATCGGGGAAAATGCGGATCCAGAGCCGGCCGTCGCGCTTGAGATAGTTCGTGATCGTCTTGCGCGCCGCTTCGATCTGGCGGGAGTTCACCCACGCCGCTTCCGTGGATTTGAGGCCGAACGAGCCGTAGCTCAGGTCGAGGCCGCGCGTCTCAACGAGGCGCTTGCGGGAGCGTCCCTTTTGCCACTTGCGATGTTTTACTTTCTTAGGAAGAAGCATGGTCGTAAATATTAAAAGCGGGATGACGGCGCGCCGCGGCGGCCGGAAGAAGACGCCCGGGAACGATCCGATTCCTCTTCCTGTTCTTTCGTCTTTTTGGCGAAGACCTCTCCTTTATATATCCAGACGCGGATGCCGATCGTGCCGTATGTGGTGTATGCAGTGGCCGTGCCGTAATCAATGTCTGCGCGGAGCGTCTGCAATGGGAGCGACCCCTTTGAAAGATGCTCATTGCGGGCGATCTCGTTGCCGTCCAGGCGGCCTTTCATCAGGATCTTGGCGCCTTTGACATCGCGGTTCTGCAATATCTGTTCCAAATATTTCTTCATGGTACGGCGGAAACGGATGCGCTTCTCGAGGTCCCACGCGATCTGCTGGGCGGTGTATTTTGCGGAGACGTCCGAACGCTTGAGCTCTTCAACGTTCAAACTGAGCGCAACCTTGGAGCGCGATTTGCGCACTTTCTGGAGCGCGTCGACGACCGCCTTGTTGAGGTCTTCCATGCCCTTGCCGCCGCGGCCGATGATAAGGCCCGGACGGGCGGCGCGGATGAACACGCGGAGGTTGCCCTGCGTGCGCTCGATCTCGATCGCGGCCACGCCGGCGAGGCCGATCTTCTCGTTGATCACGTTGCGGATCGCTTCGTCTTCCTGGAGGAACTTCGCATAGCCGCCCTTAAGGAACCAGCGCACCGGCCAGCCTTTCGAAACCCCCAAGCGATATGAATTTGGATTTATTTTCTGTCCCATGATATTTTATTCGCCAACCACTTTGCGGCCGAATCGGCGCTTCCAGAATCCCTGGGATTGCTTCGATTTCGGCGCTTCCTTTTCCGGCGCTTTCGGCTTCTTGGTCTTCACGCGCTTGTCCTCGCCCGGCGGAAGCTTTGTCTTCTTCGGCGGGACGATCGTAAAGCGCGACTTCAGGTTCTCGTTCACACCGAGGACGAGCGTCACATGGCTCATCTTCTTCTGGATGGGAGACGCGCTGCCGCGCGCGCGCGGAAGCATCCGCTTGAGCATCGGTCCGCCATCGACGCGGACGCTTGCGACAAAGAGATGCGCGGGATCCACGGTCTTGCTATTTTTAGCATTCGCGACGGCCGAACGCAAGAGTTTCAGCAGCGGCTTGGACGGGCGACGCGTCTGCACGAGCAACTGCGCCTCGGCTTCGTTCACCGGCAATCCTTTTATGAGGTCGCCAACGCTGCGCACCTTGCGGGGCGCCATGCGGAGGAAACTAAGTTTTGCGATGTATTGCGTTGCCATGGGGATGTAGTAATGCTATTTCTTTGCGGGTGCAGATTTTGCCGCGGCGGCCGGCGCGGCCTTTGTCGCGGCAGCGGTCTCGAGCTCTTTCTGCATCTTGCCGCCGTGACGAACGAACTTGCGCGTCGGCGAAAACTCGCCCAAGCGATGTCCCACCATTTCTTCCGTCACGCGCACCTCGACGTGCGTGCGGCCGTTATGGACGCCGAACACGTGACCGACGAACTCCGGAGCGATCTCCGACGCGCGCGACCACGTCTTTATCACGGCGCCGCTGCCGGACTTTGCGTTCTGCACTTTCTTCATGAGCTTGGGATCCACGAACGGACCTTTCTTGAGTGAGCGAGACATTGTACTGGTAATTGGTTACTGGTTACTTGTTGTTGCGATTGCGGACGCCGACGCGGCGCTTGACGATGAATTGGCCCGACCGCTTCTTCTTGTTGCGCGTCTTGTGACCGCCGGTGACCTTGCCCCACAGGGTCTTGGGCTTGCGGGTACCGCGCGGCTGGGCGCCTTCGCCGCCGCCATATGGGTGGTCAACCGGGTTCATGGCACTGCCGCGCACCGTCGGGCGGATGCCCATCCAGCGCGAACGGCCTGCCTTGCCGAAATTGACGAGCGACCATTCGGAATTGGAGACCTGGCCAAGCGACGCAAGGCCCGTCCACATGACGCGGCGCACCTCGCCGGAGTTGAGCTTGAGGTCGGTGTAGCCGTCCGCGTTCGCGAGCACTTCCGCGTATGCGCCGGCGGATCTAGCCAACTGGCCACCACGACCAGGCGTCATCTCAATATTGTAGACTTGCTGGCCAACAGGAATATTTTTTAGCTGCATCCTATTACCAGTCTTCAGTGGGCTAGTCTCCCCGGTTACCAACTCGTCCCCTACTCTCATCTTCTCCGCCGCCAGGATGTACGCGCGCGATCCGTCGGCATACTTTACAAGCGCGATGAACGCCGTGCGGTATGGATCATATTCCAGTGTCTCCACCACTGCCTTCTGGTTCATGCGATTCTGTTTGAAATCGATCACGCGGTAACGCTTCTTGTTGCCGCCGCCCTGATGGCGCACGGTGATGCGGCCCTGCGAGTTGCGGCCGGAAGACGCCTTCACCTTGGCGAGCAGCGGCTTATACGGACGCGCGCCCTTGGTGAGGGTGCTGTAATCCGAAGATGTCATTTGGCGCCGCGAAGCGCTTGTGGGTTTATAACTTTTCATTGCTCGCTAGTTGAGATCTATTTTCTGACCTTCTTTGATGGTGATGATCGCTTTGCGGTACCCTTCTGTTTTGCCCCTGATGCCGCGGCCGGAACGCTTTGTCTTGCCTCCGCGGTTCAAGATATTGACGGCCAGCGCATCCACTTTATAGAGCGCATGGATGGCCTTCTTTACCTCCGGCTTCGTCGCCGTGGATTTTACCAGAAAAACATATTGATTGGAAGCGGTCAGCGCCGTCGCTTTTTCCGTGATCCAGGGTTTCTTGATGAGAAGTCGGTCGGTCATGCGAGTGTCATATCTTATAGTGCTTTTCGATCGTCTCGACGACGCTCTTATCGATGAAGAGATTCTTGTGGTTCATGATGTCATACACATTGAGCGAGCCGGCTTCGAGGGTCTTCGTTTTCTGGAGGTTCGCGGTGGCGCGGAACAGGTTCTTGTTGGCATTGTCCGCAACAAGGAGCACATCAAAGCGCTTATCGCCCTTCTTTGGCGCAAGCACGGCCGTGAGCGCCGCTGCGACGGACTTTGTCTTCGGCGCATCAAGCACGAGCGAGTCAAACACCTTGACCTCGCCGTCTTTTGCCTTCTTGGAAAGCACGGAGAAGAGCGCGACGCGCTTCATCTTCTTGTTGACCTTCTGCGAATAATCCCGGTCGTTGCGCGGTCCGTGCGCTTTTCCGCCGCCCACCCAGATCGGCGAGCGAGTGGAGCCGTGCCGCGCGCGGCCCGTCCCCTTCTGGCGCCACGGCTTCTTGCCGCCACCACGCACCTCACTGCGATCCTTCGTATGCGCCCACGGCGCGCGCGCATTCGCAAGCTGGGCTTCAAGCACCTGCTGGACGAGCGTCGCGTTCCATTTTGCGCCAAAAACCGCCGACGGCAATTCAACCGTTCCCACCACTTCGTTCTTCAAATTATAGACGTCGACATTCATGCTAGTAAATGATTTCTCGTAGACCTGGTTACTTGTTAGGTTTACTAGTTGCTATTTCCAAGATACCACCCTTATTGCCGGGCACCGCGCCGCGCAGGAATATCAGATTGTTCTCCTTGTCGATCGCCGCGATCACGAGGTTCTTGATCGTCACGCGCGTGACGCCCATGTGGCCCGCCATGCGGCGACCCGGAACGACGCGCTGGAACGCGGTGGATCCGATGGAGCCCGGCGCGCGATGGCGGTTCTTCTGGCCGTGGGTCTTGGGGCCGCCGCGGAAATTGTACCGCTTGACGACGCCCGCGAATCCGCGTCCCTTTGTGATGCCGCTCACACGCACCTTGTCGCCTTCCGCGAACGAATCGACGCCGATCGCGTCATCGAGCTTCAACGCCGAAACATCCACCTTCTGGTTGGGGCGATTCTTGAACTCGCGCTTTTTCTTTCCGAGCGAAACCTGCACGGCCTCGTAGCCGTCGCGCTCCGCAGTGCGCAAAAGCGAGACCTTGTTGGGCTCCGCATGGACAACAGTAACCGGAACGACTTTGCCGTCCTTCCAGATCTGCGTCATTTTGAGTTTTTTGCCTAAAATATATGACATTTTCTTGATCGTCCGGAGGGTGGTGCGCTTTGAATGCACCGTCGCGGAATCCAGTAAAAATTTAACAACTCCGGGTCATTCCCGGAGCTTTTTGCAAAACCAACCTACCTCCCCCGCTGTCAGGCGGGATCCAGATAAAACGGTGGCCGTTTTTCTGAGGTGAGTATATGCATAAAACTGCCGAGCAAACCTTGATGACGATTATAGCAAAGCAGGGCTATATGTCAAATGGGCTCCGCCCTCCGGCCCTGCGGCACAGCTTTCTCGAGGACGGCGCTCGCCGCCTTCGCGGCTCCGCGACGCCTCTCAAAAACAACGTCGCAAGGTCGGAGGGCAAACCTCCTTTTGGCACACAAACTCATTTAAAATATAAAAAGAAGTGGCGACCCCGTAAAAAGCGAGTCGCCATTTGTACTTTTACCCCAAACTAAAGAGGGATCGGGGCATCTCTTTGAAAAAGGGCCCGATACCTCTTGATGCTGCGGTATGCCACCATCAGCGAGAAGATAACGCACAAACCTCCGACAAACACATGTCCACCGTTTGGATCGGTGCGTGCCCAGAGGTGAGGAAGTGATGACACGACGAGATAGACACCGAGAGCCATAAGCCCCAACAGAATGCCGCGAGCAGCCCAGCACCATGGCGAGAGATATTCCTCCCGCAACCCGCGGAGTGTTTCATTGTACGAAGGGATCTCCGCCTTAGTTCCCGTCAGATGCCACTGATCGACCAGAACCTTTCGGAAGGGGTGGAGGAAGGATTTGCAGGCTTCTAATCCGATCAGCGCGATCAACTGGGAATCCCGGCTCCAGTACACTTCGAGAGAGTGGAAGCGGCCAGACTCTTTCGCTGCTTTCACCGCCGCCTCAAATTCTTTGCGTTGAGGATTGGCGATGTACACACACGAGCAGGATGGGCAGCAATGCTTCCTCTCCAGGAGCCGGTCGGGGCTCCAGTAGCGGCCTACCGATCCGACAATTTCCGGATACGTTTCTCCCAGCACCAGAATTTGCTGTGCATCCAGCACACAATATACGTTTGTCATACCCACTGCCTTTCTGCCTTGCGGCGACTGCAGATTGTACTTCTACTCAGCCCATACTCGGCCCGTACTTCAAACTACTGCGCAAAGTATATCATTACATTGCTTATTCGTCAAATATTTTATTTCGAATATAAGACCCTTACTTAAGCATTTGCTCCACCAGTTGCTCGAATGAGATCCCGATCGCTTTTGCGGATTTGGGAAGCAGGCTATGCGGGGTAAGCCCAACTCCTCCGGGCGTGTTCGTTTCGAGGATGTAGATCTTGCCGTCTTTCACCATGGCATCAGTCCGGGAATAGCTCCCCAGTTTGAGGTCCTGATGGATCCGCAACGCTATCTGTTGCGCCTTCTTCTGCACGCTCTTGTTCACCGATGGCGCAAATGGGATCTCCTTGGATCTCCCGGAGTATTTATTTTGATAATTGAACAACGAACCTTTTGGCGGGACGATCTCGACCACGGGATACGCCTTTCCAAGAACGATCCCCATAGTGATCTCCGTGCCGTCTATCAATCGTTCCACAAAAAATGTATCGTGCAGTTTTAATATTTTTTTAACTTTTGGATTCGCCAGGTCCCGGGCGGAATATAAAAGAGCGACCTCATGGGACGATCCGCCGGTGGCCGCCTTGAGGACGCACGGGAAACCGAATCGGACAATATCCTTCCCGGTCTTTATTATTTTCCAACCCGCCGTTGGGATCCGCTTCTTTTCGCAATATTTTTTGAACAAAATTTTGTTTGACGCTGTCCGTGCGCCCTTGGGATCAGAGCCGACAAAACGCATTTCCCGTGCGCGCAGAAAGCCGTAGAGCGTTCCATCCTCCCCTTCCTTCCCGTGTATCACTGGGAAGATAATATCAAAATCGCGGACCAGTTTTTTAAGCTCGGCGTACCCTTTCCGAAAATCGAACATTTTCACGCGATGCCCGTTCCTGCGCAACGCCTTCGCGACCATACCGGCCGAGATCAAAGATATTTTGCGCTCGGAGGAATTCCCGCCGGTGACGATGAGAATGTTCATCAGCTAACTAACCCTACTTCCTCACCTCAATATTTCCAAACACGGCTTGGCCGCGGATGGTGAGGGTGACGGGGCCGTCGCCGCCTTGAGCGCGATAGGTGTCCACGTTGCCGGCGAACGCGGCGGCGGCGGAGCGCACTTTCCAGTCCGTGGGGACGATCACTTTGAGGTCGCTGAACACCGAGGAGAGCTCGATATCGATCTCGGTGGCACTCGTCTTTACGCGGCTAAGGTCCACAGCTCCGCCGGAGAAGACCATCACGATCCTGCCGCCCTTGAGGTTCTGCGACGTGAACGATTTATTGATCGGGCTGAAGACCAACACTTCATTGATCCAGTCATCGTCCGAAACGGTGGCGTGATGGTGGCTGTAATAGCTCCGGTCGTTCACGTCGTCGTGATGATGCCAATGCCAGTCCCACGCGCCGTTCCATGAGCGGCCGACAATGAGCCGGATGCCGATCACGATCAGAATGATGGCAAAAAGAAAATTAAAGAGCGAGATCCCGGTGAGGGCGCTCAATCCGATGAGAATAAGGATGATGCCGACGAATATCATGGTATGTGGCGTGGTGAAAATTCTAGTATTGCGGCGGCTGTGCCGAATGCACCGCCTGGACGACATTGGGCGAAAGCGAGCTCACGAGCGGCGAATTGGTGCGCACGAGGCCGTAAATGATCACTATGACGAGGAACGCAATCGTGAAGATAAAGATGATGAACCGCGCGAACCAGTGTCGGCCGAGCACCAAACTTGCACCCCACAGTATGAGAAGCAATGGCCAGAACGGCACGATCGCGGTCCAAAATGCCGATGAGAGATACCCCGTGGTGTCCAGGAGCGCGAGCACGCCGACGAGAAGGATGATCAATCCCCAAAACATGCTGCCCTCGTGGCGATGCGCCTGGCGCCATTCTGCGCGCTGGGCCTTCCACTGCGCGCGCTGTTCCTGTTTCCATTGGCGTCGGCGAGCGCGCCACTCCGCCTTGGACTGCGCGGTAGTGCCGGACGTTGCCGCATCGGAAGTTGACCTCTCGGCGCCGCCCCCGTTTTCTCCCGCCCCGCTATCCACCTCTGCGCCGAAAATATGCACGTGCTCGTGCGTCGGCTGGTCATTTTGCTGATCCGGCTTGTTTTCGTCGTCCATATCTCTATTATACCACAACTTCAGGCGCGTTCTTCCAAGAGGATCAGGCGCTCATTCATCCCCTCTATCAGCGCCTTGAGAGAACCGTATCCCTCCAACGCAAAGTCAAATTTTGAATCAAGCTTTTCGAGAAGCAAGCCGGTCTTTCGATTTGATTCTTCGTATTGATCCATTTTTTTCTCGAAAAAATCCATTCTTTCATCAACTCGCTTAGCTACTGAATCCAATTTAGTAAGGATGAGAAGTGTCCTCCCATCCACTTCTTTTTTTAGATGGTCAACTTTGTCCTCAAGGGCTCCCACTCTTTTATCCAGATTTTTTAAAACGATGTTCTCTTTTTCGAGCATTCACTAATTTTAGAAGCTCTCAAAAAGAAGTCAAAAACTTTTTAACGAATTTTTAATATATTCACAACATTATTTCTTCTTTACCCCAATATACGCCTTAATAACTTTCTTCCCGCTTACTGCCAGCGCTATTGACCGCATACATCCATCATCAATATCGCCCTTAAATTTCTTCAGGCCTCTACGACATCCTGGGATGGTGTCGGCGGGAAGAATGATCGGCAAAAGATATTTCTCTTTTTGCACCGCGTCCGCCGATATCGCAAGGATTCCAGGGATTGCCAACTTAACACGTTTTTTTAGCCGTTTAGACTTCTTTTTAATTGCCAATGCAACGAGCTTCCCCGTCTGAGACAAAGATCCGCGTGTCCATACAGGCGGCAATCCACCGGCTCCGCGCCATACTGCGACCTCGTTTGTTTTTACCGTCCCCGCATACCAATCGACTTGATTATATGCATCTCGACGTTTCGTAAATTCCCTTCCTATAATCCGATCGAGTTGAGAATTACTCAATTCCTTCACACGCTTTTTTGCTTTTTTAAAATTCTTTTCAAAATCTTCCTTGGAAAGTTTTGCCCGCCTTCCTTTACTGTGGCCGCGCGTATCGTTAGCGGCAACAAAAGCTCTCTTCACTTCAATTCGAGCAACCGAACGAATCAACTTCATAAATTAAGTATAACAAAAAAATCCCCGCTTTCGCGGGGATTTTTGCAGCTGCCAGTGGCAGCTTTTAGACCATTTTGATCTCGATGTCGACGCCGGCGGGAAGGTTCAGATTAGAAAGAGATTCGATGATCTTCTGGCTGGGGTTAAGGATCTCGACGAGGCGCTTGTGGATCCGGAGCTCGAACTGCTCGCGCGCGTCTTTATGGACGAACGTGGAGCGGTTGACGGTGTAATGCTTCACTTCGGTGGGAAGCGGGATCGGTCCCGTCACTTTCGCGTCATTGCGCTCGGCCGCCTCTATGATCTGGCGCGCCGAATTGTCGATCAGCTTGTGATCGTACGATTTGATGCGCAGGCGCAGCTTCTGTGGGGTATCGGTCTTTGCCATGGTCAATAAAAGAAAGTATAGCAAACCATGCAAAAGTGTCAATAAGTGCGGCCGCAAATTGCTTTAGATAGTTTTAATCGGTGATTTGTTAGGCTCCCTGCGGGGGTGGCATAGTGCTGGGGACGAGGTGACACTATGGACCCACGAGGCGCAAGTCCTCGCACCCCCGCGCATAGACACCAAGAGAACATTAAATAAAGATTAAAAATGTTTTGACGAATATTCTTGGATTGTTATTATGATCATGGTGTCACCTCGGACCCTCCAGTATTATGTTTGGATTCGCAAAAAACCCGCTAACGGGTTTTTTGTTTTGCGGGAGATACTATTAATGTAAGCAGAAACAAAAAAGCCCCTTCTTTTTCCGAACCGCCGGTCCGCTGCGCGGTCGGAAAAAGAAGGGGCTTTTTTGTTTCTGCTACTTGATGATCTTCGTCACGACTCCGGCGCCGACGGTCTTGCCGCCTTCGCGGATGGCGAAGCGCATCTTGTCTTCCATTGCGACCGGGGTGATCAGCTTGACGTTGATCTTGACCGTGTCGCCCGGCATGACCATTTCCATCCCTTCCGGAAGGGTCACCTCGCCCGTCACATCCGTGGTGCGGATGTAGAACTGCGGCTTGTAGCCTTTGAAGAACGGAGAGTGGCGGCCACCCTCTTCTTTGGAGAGCACGTAGATCTCGCCTTCGAACTCCGAGTGCGGGGTCACGCTGCCCGGCTTTGCGAGCACCTGTCCGCGCTCCACGTCCTCCTTCTTGAGGCCGCGGAGGAGCAAACCGGCGTTGTCGCCTGCCTGACCCTGATCCAATGACTTGTTGAACATTTCGATGCCGGTGACGACGGTCTTCGCGGTCGGCTTGAGGCCCACCACTTCCACTTCATCGTTCACTTTGACGACACCGCGCTCGATGCGGCCCGTAACGACAGTGCCGCGGCCTTCGATCGAGAACACGTCCTCGATCGGCATAAGGAACGGCTTGTCGAGCTCGCGGACCGGTTCGGGGAAGAATTCATCCATCGCCTTCACGAGGTCGAGGATCGGCTTTGCGTCGGCCGAATCAGCATCGGTGGCATTCAGCGCCTTCAAGGCCGATCCGCGGATCACGGGAGCCGTGTCGCCCGGGAAGCCGTTCTTCGTGAGCAACTCGCGCACTTCGGACTCCACAAGGTCGATCAATTCCGGATCGTCCACCATGTCGCACTTGTTGAGGAACACGATGATCGACGGCACGCCTACCTGACGGGCAAGCAGGATGTGCTCGCGGGTCTGCGGCATCGGACCGTCGGTCGCCGCAACGACGAGCACCGCACCGTCCATCTGGGCGGCGCCGGAGATCATGTTCTTGATGTAGTCCGCGTGGCCGGGAGCGTCAACGTGCGCATAGTGGCGCTTCTCCGAAGAATATTCCGAGTGATGGAGCGCGATCGTGATGCCGCGCGCCTTCTCTTCCGGAGCGTTGTCGATCTGGTCGACCTTCTCTTCTTTCTTTGCCCAACCCTTCAGGAACAAAACGTGGGTGATGGCCGCGGTCAAGGTGGTCTTGCCGTGGTCAACGTGACCGATCGTGCCGACGTTCAAGTGCGGCTTGGACCGATCAAATTTTTCTTTTTCTGCCATAGTTAAAAAATAGATTAGTTTTTGTTTTTTGGTACCGAGCAACGAGTTACCGTCTCCCAGTTGCCATTTTGCCACCCCCTCTCAAATAAAAACAGCTGTTACGCTGTAAAAACCTAAACCAATCGACCGGTTTAGAGAAAGGAGTTACCAAGAGATTGTAGCAAAGAAGCGGGTTTTGTCAAATGGAACGGGGAAAAGCTGTGAATTCAGGCGTGTTTATCTGGTATAATAAAGAGCAATGAAGAAGACCACCCTTGCCGTCATCATTTCCATCGCTTCGGCGATCGTCATATTCGCGGTCACGTACATCTCGAGCGTGTCGCTTTTGGGCGCCGCGTGGATCGTTGTCAGCACCATCCTTACGATCGCAGTGGCGCTCATCGGCATCCTTGCCGGATTCGTTGTCGTAAAGTCGCTCTTCCTTATCGCCGCGGAGCTCTCGCTCCTTATCTTCGTCGCGCAATCATATTGCGAGACGCCGCTGCGGAGCGCCGCCGGCGACGACGCGCTGCGCACGCTCATCCTGCTTGGCGTCATCTATATCGCGTACGCGTTCGTGCAATCGCTCTACGAAGCGATCAAGGGCCACTTCAAAAAGATAGAAAAGAGCATGTGGACCGTGCGGCGCGTGATAACGACCGCCGTCTTCCTCGTCTTCACCGTCATCTTCCTTGTCGAGATCTATCTCGTGGTCCAGCCGATCATCGGCGGCCTTTGCGTGTACCGGTAGGAATCAATTAGGCTTGCAGGCAAAATCCCCGCCGATCGTGGCGCAGGTGCCGGAAGTTTGCCCGACGGTGCACGACGCGCCGGACGCCTTGCCCGCGCACGCGTCGATCGCGGCTTGCGGCGGCGCAGGCGGAGTACCGCCGGTGCCGGCACTCGCGCCGCTCATTCCCGACATTCCGCTCATGCCGGACGTCCCGCTCATGCCGGACATCGCTCCCGGATTCGGTTCATATGATTTTCCGTGAAAACAGCTTACCGAATACGGAAAGTCCTCGGTCATCACGTAGTGATAGGTGTCAACGAGCGTGCCGTTCTCCATCACGGGGCTTGTAATGCCGTGACATTCGTCCAGATCTGCCGTCGTAAGATAGCGGCCGGGCGAGATCTCCGGTCCTGTGATCGGATAGCCGTCGAATGCCCAGCCGATGATGTTCGTCACCGTCGGGTCCGGAATGCACGACGAGAGCGAGTGATAATGGTACATGCCGCCTTCGTGCGGATGCCCCTGACAGCTGTCCTGCATCTCATGGGCTTCCGCATCGCGATATTCGGCATCGAACGCATCAAGCAGGAGCACGCCGTTCGTCATCACGCCGACCTCGCCGTAGATGCACTGCGGCGCGGCGGCTGCCGTCGGCGACGCGGGAAGATCAAAAGTAAGATCCTGCGCCTCCACGGAATTCGGGTTCCCGTCATATTGATATGCCGGATCGGTGCGCTGGATCGGGAAGATCCCCGTAGTGCCGATGGTCGGCAGGTCGTTCGTGACGATCGTGCGCGTGCCGTTCGCAACGGTGATCGTGACCTTCGCGTTCGGCCATGACACATTCCCCTCCACGGCGGTCTTCTCGTTGCTGTTCCACGTTGACGTTCCGATCCACGGCCCGTTCACTTCCGCACCTTCGCCGCCGGATGCGACGTTGCATAAATAGACATATCCCTTTTTCGGCGCGGTCGTCGTATATTTGCCGTCGCCGAGCGGGAGGATGCCATCCGCGTAGATGTCGCCGCCAAGTCCGGCGAGCGCGTCGGCGACGCTCACGCTGCTTACCGTGGCAGTGCCGCTTGTGGTCGCGCTCGCGCCCGTTCCCAGCTGATCAAGCGCAGCTTGCTCCTGCGCGGTTGATGAGTTGGCTTCCTGCGCCGCTTGCGTGGCTGCCTGCTCTGCCGCAACACCGCCTTGCGGCGAGACGCCGCCCGCCGAACCGCCGCGCAGATCATCAAAATACCACGCGCCGCCGGCGAGCGCTGCAACGACCGCGACGGCGACCAATAGTTCAAGCAGTGCGAATCCTCTTTTCGCGCCGGATGTCATCTTATAATAATAACAAATGAGGGGTTGCGCATGGCAACCCCTTTTTCTCAGGCTCAGACACCTTCTTCGGCCCGACGGATGATGGCATGCACCGTAGTGCTGCATGCCCCCGCCCAAACCTGCAAGCTCGGCAGGCGTGGAACAGATTTCTTCCCGTGCAAGGTGTTGTAAAGGCAAGAAGGAGCGACGCCCATCTTCCACGCCAGATCAAAAACCTTCATACCCGTTTCCTGTATGACCACATCCAGCACGTGCGGGATCCTTGCGCCAATATTCGGTTCAACGGCACGAAACATCCCATCCACTTTTATTCCCGGCTCTTCGGCCAACTGGATGATCTGGGATGTATTCACCAAAAGCGCGACGCCTACGCGCTCAAGGACCATGACCGTGGGAGTTACGTCCCCATGCTCGATCCTCGAGACGTAGTGACAGCACTTCATCCCGATTCTCTTCGCGAGTTTATATTGGCTAAGCCCGCGGGAACGGCGGATGTCCGTGATCACGCCGGGAAGCCGGGTGATCAGCGTGCCGCACGCGGGCATTGCCGGACGATCCGGCGGTCTGTTGTTTGGCGTTGGAACGAGGGCCGGAAGCGTATCGAACGGCTTGTGGCACGCCCGGCAAAGACCGTTCTGCGTTTTGAACTGCGTGACGGAACACCATCCGCACCGGACAACTTCCCGGCCATTCATCGATTCGAGCGTGGTGCAGGCCATGACCCCTCCCTCTCTGAAGCGCTTTCCAAGATACTGCTTTCATCGTTATAGAATACGCCGCGGAAAAATGCAAAAGGGAAACTGGTCGGATCACTGCATTGAACGATCATCGCTGCCCGCATGATAAAATTTTCCGGAGGCGGCACGTCCATTTACTTTTTTATGGCACGGAGGTATATTCTCCCTCAGGAGGGCTCATGGAAGAGCAAAAAGTTCTTCGGGCAATTCTTGAAGAATACAGAACCGAGCAAGGAAACGGCGTCACCGAGGTCCGCGGCGGGATCGGAAAGAAACGGATCCAGGTATCCATCAATGCGGCCCATAGCCACAGAAGCAATCGTTTCGCCGACGTCCGAAAAGGAACAAAGCGCCTGGAGAAAAGGCTCAAAAAGGCCTTTCCCGACAGGAAGATCCAGGCAGTGATCTGGAGCAACGAGAATAAAAGGTCACGGCCCAAGGTCAACACGATCAAGGGAAGCCGGGTGATCATGATCACCGCGCCGATCGATCTCTGATCTTTTCATACGCTATCCGCCACCACGATCGCAGTCTCCCGACTGCGATCTTCTTTTTATCAAAAGGGCTGCCACGCGAGTGACAGCCCCAAGCCGAAAAATCCGGCACTATCAGCTTACTGATCCCAGAATTTAGAATCGGGTGACGGAAGCGGCGTGTTCTTGCCAAGTCCAAAGAACTTGTCCACATTCGCGGTCTTCCATGATGCCGGCGTCCGCTCGTCCACCCACGCGCTTTTTGTGGGGTTCTCGAGAAGCGCAATGATGAACCAGAATCCCACGATCGCCATAGCGAACGAGAACACCGACACTATGCCAGTAATGGCATGCCGATATACCGTAAGCATCACCATCACAAGGGATGGAACCGAGAGCATGCCGACCATAAGATGCAACATGATCGGCTGCCGCTCGTCGCGAAAGCGAAGATAGGTCTTCTTGTCCCGCATCATCACCGCAGTGATGGTCGCGTCATACTTCTGCTTTGATCCGTAAATGATCCACGCGATGAATATCCCGTAGATCGTGAACTGGCCCGTCGTGTTCTGCCCTATCTGGATCTCCAGCTCATCTTTGGGGAAATGCCACCCGCGGAGCCACATGAAATACCAAATTCCTGTGATGGCCGCGGCAAGAAACAGCGTCTTGCATACGAACGCAGCATTCCGCCTGAACGATCTCCACTGCCGACGCGGGTCATCTCTTTGTAAAAGTTCCATACCGCACCATCCTTTCTGCGGGAACAATACTATAAAAACAGCAAATCGTCAATTCATTGTAAAAAGAAAAAGGGCCCGGCGAAATGAATCGCCGGACCCCGCATCGACCTGCCTTCAGGGATCGACCGGTGAGGGCCGTCCGTTAAACTGGGAACACGCCATGGCCGCCCGCGCCGCCAGCCTTCCCCGGAGGAGCCGGGACTTCACCGCCGGGATGGAGATCTCTAACAACGCCGCGATCTCGTTGTGGTTGTACCCCTGGACGTGGAACATATAGAGAACGAGCCGATCATTCGCCGATATCGCCTTCAACGCTTTTTCGAAAGAGACATTGTCGATCACCGACGCCAGCGCGCGATCGACGCTCGCGATTTCCCGCTGAAATCCGCCGTCCTTCGTTTCGATCAGTTCATCGATGGAGAAATGGTCCCTGTGATCCCTTCGCCGGAGCCTCATGAGGCAGGAGGTAGCGGCGATCCGGGTGATCCACGTGGACAACTTCGACTCTCCGCGGAATTGACCGATCTTTTGGTATGCGCGCAGGAACGCTTCCTGGGTAACGTCCTCCGCGTCGCTGTGATTCCGGAGCATCCGAACACAAACGCCGTATACAAGTTTCCGACATGTTGAAGAGATCTGTTCGAACGCCTCCCAGTCTCCGCGCCGGGCACGCTCGACCAACTCCGCATCCATTTCCGCACGGCTCTTTTTCACCATTGCCTCCGCGACCGCATGATGTATGCTGCTGGCAAAATGGTATCACTCGCGCGCACGATTGGCAATACAATTTGACAACACTCCCCGCTTCTCTTATAACCAAGGCAGCAGTACATCGGCAAAACGGGAGGTGGCAGCAATGAACGCAGAAGTGATGAACGACGTGCGAGGCGTTGAACAACTGGGGAGCACGCTGTCCGAATCAAACCGGGAGCTGATCGCCTCGGCAAAGCGGCTGGTCGATCGGATCCTCAAAGCCATTCCGGACGACATACCATCCATGGATCTCGGCGCGAACTGCTCCATCGATCGGGGTACGCTGCTCACTCTCTACCTCAACGTGGGATACCGCATAGGACAGCGCGACTACAAGGTCCCGGTGGGAACCGCTTCCATCATCGACCTCGACACGGCCCGCGCCATCGCCGACGCGATGGAGGCCGGCCTCGCAAAGCGCATCCGCGAGAAGCTCCAAGCGCATCTGAAGCGGCAGGAATCCCGCCTCACCGCCCTCGAAGATGCGGAGGAACTCATCAGTCCCGTCTAGTATTTCCACCCAAAAACAAAGCGGCGCCGAAAGGTGCCGCTTTTCTGTAGGTATCACACAACAATATAAATGAAACAGCTTTAATATTTTTTTAATGCGAGTATGCTATATTGCCTGTGGATAAGCCTAAATTTGCCCCCGAGTGCTTCGTGCTACAATTCATAGATACGAGGTACTTGATAGAAATCGTAGATTTTGTTACAATTTCCGTCTCAAGAACGTACCAGCTATATGATGAAGATTTTCAAAAAAGCTCAGGAACAGAAGGCCCTCGAGAGCATGAACGAGAAGTCTCTTCGTGAGCTCGTGGAACTTCAATTAACAGCAAAAGGTCTGCCTCAACTTCCCGCCGTGGAAAAGGCAAAGTTTGAGTTGGAACTAGCAATTGATCAGCTTTATTATTCAAGCAAATTAGAGGGCTCTGTCTTGACCAACGAAATGATAGACAACGCCATCAATGGCAAAGAAGCGCTCGCGGCCTAAAACCGAAGCAGAACTGAAAGAGAGAGAAGCTGCTGGGCTATGGCAAGCTCAAGCCTTGACCAAACAAATCGCTGAGAGTTCCCAGAAGATCACTATCGACATTATTTTGCGCATCCATACAATTTTCTTCCAAAAAGTTAGGCCAGAGATCGCGGGAAGGTTCAGGAAGAATGGCGAGGATATAAAGAAATTAAAATGCATGACCCCGCCGCCAGGAAGATTGGTGATGGAGCAGTTTTATGTTTTCTGGAGAGAATTCGACACAAAGATGGCGCAAGTGCCTCCGTTCCCAAAACGTCTCGGCAAGCACGCCCTACGAAAAGCGCTCGAGGCACGAAATGAATATATCATTGATCTAGCAGCATGGACCCAATATCAAATTACCAGAATCCATCCATTCTGCGATGGCAACGGTCGTATGGCACGATTGATGACCAACCTTATCCTCTACCGTTTCGGATTCCAACCAACCGATATTCGATATGAAGGAGAAAACAAAGCCCATTACCTCGATGCCCTCTGTGCGATCGATTACGAAGACGACTATCGGGCATTAAAGCATCTCATCTACAAAGGTTCTCTAGCTTCATATCAAAAACTCATCGAACGCCAACGCTCAGTGCGGCATAATTCAAGATAATATTGATCTTCCTCATCATCCAGGAAATCCTCTGCCGGTATCGGATATCCATGAAGGCCTCGACTCCCTGAACGACATAAAGCGCGAGATCGCCACCACGAACGCCCTCGCCTTTACTTAGGAAAGATAACTTGGAAGCCAGGGGAGAAAACGGTTAAGGGATTACTGACACTGTCTGGATTAGCTAAAGCCTGCCGAACATGGGTGGCGATTTCTGAGCGATAAGTTTCCAACTTCGGGACCAAGCTATAAATATCAGTTGTGTCAATTTCAATTGTTCTTACTTGATCTACATCGAACGGTAGCCTATCACATTTTCTAATAATTTGAACAATCGGAAGCTTGCTCGCGTGTCGAACGGCGAGCTCATAGAAAACATTTGGATTATGAAACGAGAGGTCGACTATTACTAATCGCGCTTTTAAAAGATGCTCTAAAATTTGAGAGGTTATGATTCCAGATTCTCCAATTTTGTCAGCCCGAACAACGGATAGATTAAAATCTTTCAGAGCCGGCTCAATAATTGAATTCAGGAACAGGTCGGAGTGTTTTCTCACGTCGCTTTCTTCAGCCCCAATTGGGGCAATGTAAAAACAAACATTTTTTAAATCGGCTGGCTTAGCAGTATCGCCTAACGGACCATACTTTATACTCGTTGCCGGCACGACAGACGAAGTTGAACCACTTGGCTGGTGAGTATTTTGTGTTTCATCAACGACCTGCTCAATCGAAATCAACATCTCACTCCCGGCGATGGTTTGTAAAAGGCCAAGGTATTTGGCATTTACAATAAATAAATCTATACATTCCTGCAGATCTTCAACTTTATCATCTGCCCCTTTTAAAAAATCTTTTATCACCTCGTGCGACGGTATCTTCTTGCCTTTATATTCATCATAAAGAGCTTTAAATGGATGGACGCTCTCGATGGCTAAACGAAATTTTGCTTGAAGCGTTTCTTTTTCGGGTAAACTGACATCGGATGCTATCTTCCCATCCGGAGTTAATTCTAACCATTCCGCCACATAACTGCCGGTTGTAATGCCATATTTTGCTGAATTGGTTATGAGCATCTGTGTGCTACTACTCGTGGGAGATTTCTCCATTTCCTTGAGCAAAGTTAAACGACGAACCTTTTCGCCAGCTGCAAATTTCTGAATTTGTAAGGCTAATTCAAGAGAATCCTCAAATGAATTGCCAGGATATGGTCGAACTGTGCGCTTTCGCCGTTTGTTAACCTCTTTAGTTTTACTGGAGCGTGGAGCTTTTTTAGAAGGTTTAACCTTTTGCCCCACAGCTGAAGGTGTTATTTCGATTTCTTCTGCCATGCCCCAATTCTACATCGATTAGCCTCTTAGTCAACTCACTATAAATATCATTTATACCCGCTAAAACTAGTGCATTCTCCCTAGAAGCTGTTTACCTAATTTATTAATCACCCCCACCACCAATGCATTTCCCATAAAGAATGCTCTTTTAACATCAGCTTGTCCCTTTGTATGATCATCAGGAAACATACATAATCTCTCAAGTTCGATTGGCGTCAATCTACGCAATCTCCCAGATTTGGTTTTAATCACATGCTTAAAACGAGAGGGCGTCGAACCACCCCGAAAGCGACCTTTTTAATATCGCCAACAATTTTGGGATAAGACATCATAACTCAGAACAACAAACAAATTACGATAAAAATATTTGGCTAAGTTGGATGTTCTATTTTTATCTCGCGACGCTTCATGCGGCAACCCGATTGATAAATAAGGAAAAATCATCCTAGAATTCTTCCGCGCCCTCGGCAGGAGTCGAACCCGCATCAGCCTCACTAGAATTGAGGTGCCCTAACCATTAGACCACGAGGGCAGTTATCCCCTTCACCACCGGCATAAGAACAAAGCGGCCGGCAGATGATGGGTGCAAAAAGAGATAGAAAACACCCTTGTGTTGAGGGGAATCGCAGAGGCACGAAGGTGCCGAGCGTTAGGGCGTGGCTAGCAGGCCGCGACCCGCCCCCGAAACAAAAGGGTGTTTTCTAGCTATTCGTCCGACTGCAACTTCTGCTGGAACGTGGCCAGCTCCGCAGACAGCTGCTGTTGCTGGGCGGGGGTCGGATTCTGCCCGTACTGGGAGTTCCAGGCCTCGAGCTCCGCGGAGAATTGCGAGAGGTCCTGGGACAGCGCCACCGTGTTCACCGGCTTCGGCCGGGTGAAGATATAGACCACAAGGACGATGACCACCACCGCAAGCACGATCGCGGACCATTTATATGCCTCTTTTGACATGGGATGCATCGGGTTGGTTTCGACCTTTTTCGACCTGTCACAAGATGATACGTACCAGCGGGCTGAAATATTATCAGAAGGATCGCCAAGCAAAAAGCCACCGGGTTGCCGGTGGCTTGGTCAGGGTGGCGGCAGTGCCATCACATGGGATACTTCTGAAACGGGACGTTGAAGTCATCCCCGTCATCGAGCACGGCCGGATCGACCGCGGCTTCCACTTCGATCTTTTCGCTTGCAAGGAGCGAACCCAGGATGAGGTCTTCATCCTCCCAGCCGCACACTTTTTCGCGAAGCCGGGACGTGTTGATCTGGTTGTTGAATGCGAGAGCCTCTTCGTGGCTGATGTGCCCGTTCTTCGCGAGCAACATCACGAGAGCGCGCCCGATCCTCCGGGAGCCGAACTCGTGGGTCCTTCTCCCGTCCCCGAGGACGATCCACGCGAGCCGCCCGCACGGGGGACAAAACTTCAAATGTGCCATTTTCTTCTCGGGCATGGCGCTCCCCTCCTCTCCAATCAGCTTATCACCGGATAGGCGCTTCTTACAAGGCGCGTCCGCATCACGTCCTAATATAAAAATCAGGGGTGCGCAGCATAAAAGCCGCACACCCCTGCACTACTGCCGGCTGCCGTAACAGCCGGGAACGATCCTGAGGAACGACACGGAACGTCGCGGTCGGGACGGCATAGCGGCCCTCTGCACCTGGCGCGTGAAATCAGCCGGGTCCGCATTGGCGCGAGCGAGAACCCTCGTAATGTGCCGCCGACACACCGCGAGGGGGTCGCCACCCGAATGGACTTCGCGCCGGACGGACGCCAGATCGAAGAGAAACCCCTCCGCGTTCGTGATCTCGTTCATCACGAGCTGATCGATCAGAATTTTTTTCGTGGGATCGACCACGGTGAGGAACTCGTAGATCCCGCTCCGCTCTCCGATCGCGAGCCCCGCCCAAACCCGCAATGAGGTTTCGTACGCGAAGCCGAAGCATTGCCGCATGCCCGGAACCAAAAATTCCATTACCTGATTCTTCGGACACGTGTCCCACTTCTTTTCAAACTCCTCAAGAACTTCCAATTCTTCCATCACAAAGAGCTCCTTTCTTCTTACGGAAACATATTACATAATTGGTGCTACTCTGTCAACTTTCTTAGCGCCCTCGGCAGGATTCGAACCCGCATCAACCTCATTAGAACAGAGGTGCCCTGACCATTAGACCACGAGGGCTTTTAATATCCGCTTAATCTGCAATGTGTATGCTTGTTGCGCGGTGGGACTCGCATGGTGATTCCCAGGGTTCCACCGCCCGTACGGAATGATTAAAAAATCATTAAATCAAAATTGACTGGGCGACATTTCAATTTATACTAGACATGTCCTTGATCTAATCAGGGGCTGGTGGAACCTTGGCTGGGGGTATATCCCAACCGTGCAGAGCCCACAAAAAGATCCTTCGGGGTCTTTTTGTTTTCCCCCGCAGAGGTGTTTTCTATCTCTTCTTGCCTTCTATGATCTGCTGGGCGACGTTGTTCGGTGCCGGCTCGTAGTGATCGAACTCCATGCTGAAACTGCCGCGGCCCTGCGTCATGGAGCGGAGCTCCGTCGCGTAGCCGAACATTTCCGAAAGCGGGATCTTGGCGTTGACCACCTTGAGCCCCGGACGGTCGTCCATGGATTCGATGCGTCCGCGCTTGGAGTTCACGTTGCCCGTCACCTCGCCCATGAAGTTGTCCGGTACGATGACCTGGATCTTCATGATCGGTTCGAGGATGACCGGCTTTGCCTTTTTGGCCGCGTCCTGGAACGCCATGGAACCCGCGATCTTGAACGCCGCCTCGGAGGAATCCACTTCGTGGAACGATCCGTCGTAGAGCGCGACCTCGACGTCCACCACCGGATAGCCGGCGAGGATGCCTTTGTCGAGCGCCTCCTTGACGCCTTTCTCCGTGGGACCGATGAACTCGCGCGGGATCGCGCCGCCCTTGATCTCGTCGAGGAACTCGAATCCCGCGCCGCGTTCGCGGGGCTTGATATGCACCTTCGCGTGGCCATACTGTCCGCGTCCGCCGGACTGCTTGATGTACTTGCCTTCGCCGTCGGCTTCCGCCATGATCGTTTCCTTGTATGCAACCTGCGGCCGGCCCACGTTCGCGTCCACATTGAACTCGCGCTTCATGCGGTCCACGATGATCTCCAAGTGAAGCTCGCCCATGCCGCTGATGATCGTCTCGCCCGTCTCGTTGTCCCCCGCTACGCGGAACGTCGGGTCCTCTTCCGCCAAGCGATGCAACGCAACGCCCATTTTTTCCTGGTCCGCCTTCGTCTTCGGTTCGATGCGCAATCCGATGACCGGCTCGGGGAACGTGATCTTTTCCAGAATGACCGGCGGCTTGCCCACTTCGCAGAGCGTGTCGCCCGTCGTGGTCGCCTTCAATCCCACGATGGCCGCGATCTCTCCGGAATAGATCTCCTCCACTTCCTCGCGGTCGTTCGCGTGCATGCGGACGATGCGGCCCACCCGCTCCTGCTCGCCCTTCGTCGAGTTGTACACGTACGAGCCGCGCTTGAGCACGCCGGAATAGACGCGCACGAACGCCAGGTTGCCCACGAACGGGTCGGTCGCGATCTTGAATGCCAAGCCCGCGAACGGCGCGTCGTCAACGAGATGGATCGTCACTTCCGCGCCCGTCTTTTCATCGTGGCCCTTTACCGGCGGGATGTCCGCGGGCGACGGAAGATATTCTATGACGGCATCCAGCATGAACTGCACGCCTTTGTTCTTGAGCGCCGAACCGCAGAGCACCGGCACGATCGTGTTCGCGATCGTCGCCTTGCGGAGGGTCTTGCGAAGGTCGTCGAGCGAGATCTCCTTGCCGTCCAGGTAATCGGACATCACCGCGTCGTCGTTCTCCGCGATCTTTTCCACGAGGTCGTGGCGGTGCGTGGCCACCGTCTCCGCCATGTCGGCCGGGATCGGCACCTCGGTGATCTTCTCGCCGTGCTCGCCTTCGAACACGTATGCCTTGTTCTCAAGCAGCGCAACGACGCCCTTGAAGTCGCTTTCGGAACCGATCGGCAGCTGGATCGGGATCGCGTTCGGCGTCAGCCGGTCGAGGATGGACTGATAGCTCTTTTGGAACGATGCGCCGGCGCGGTCGAGCTTGTTGATGAAGCAGATGCGCGGCACTTTGTAGTCGTCGGCGTAGCGCCAGTTGGTCTCGGACTGCGGTTCCACGCCCGCGACGCCATCAAACACGACGACCGCGCCGTCCAACACGCGGAGCGAGCGCTTCACCTCCACGGTGAAGTCGATGTGCCCCGGGGTATCGATCAGGTTGATGCGATGCTCCCACTTTTTATGGTCGGCGGATGCGGCGTGATACGTGGGCGTCCAGAAGGCGGTCGTCGCGGCGGACGTGATCGTGATACCGCGCTCGCGCTCCTGTTCCATCCAGTCCATGACGGTGTCGCCCGTGTGCACCTCGCCGATCTTGTGCGAAACGCCGGTATAAAAAAGCACGCGTTCGGAAACCGTCGTCTTGCCGGCATCAATGTGGGCGATGATGCCGATGTTGCGGGTCTTTTCTATCGAGTACTGCCGGGGCATAAATAGAGTTGGTTAATATTTTAGCAATTTTTCGTGACGGTGATTCTATAAAAGCGGCGCGGGCGCCGCCTGCTGCACGCTGATGAGAATAGCATATTCGCCTGTCGGGCGCAAATTCAAAACCGTCAAGTGTGCTTGGTAATTTATTAAAAAATCATTAAGTGATATTTGACTGAAAGATAGATGTGACATAGCATTGAATTATGCCCGTGGGGCGGTAGTCCCTGTCTATGTTACATGTAGACGGCGGGCGGAAAGAAAATCCCCTCCATTTACGATGGAGGGGATTTTCTTTTTCTCCTGTATACACTGAGAAAATGCTTTTGTCCACCGGGGAATTGTCGGACAATAACTTTGATAATTTCTTCTCCATCTCTCACGGTAAACTCCCAGAAATCTGCGTACGATGGTACAGATATCCTTTTTTTATTTGCCTTAATGATGCGTACCGTCGGCTTTCGCTGAAATTGCACCGATGCACGCGGGTCTTCTATCGCATCTTTCACGATTGCGAGCAATAAGAACCGCCTCACCTGCTCACTTCTCGCCCGCTCAATATTTTTAAGACGGATAAGATGTTGAAACCCCACGCGACTGAATACGACAAAATCGTTCAGCGCTGGACACCATGGGCGCCCGATATTTTTATATATAGTCCACGCATCTCTTTTTAATTTTTCATATTCAAATCGAAAAGCCGGATTTTCCATCCGGCCACGATAACAAACGCTCGATTAAAACTGTCTTAAAAAAATAACCCTTTGCTGGGCTATTTTTACACGACAATTGCGGATGAATAACTATCGGGCGAAGTGCGCGAAGGCGCGGTTTGCCTCCGCCATGCGGTGCATATCGAGCTTCTTCTTGATCGCGCTGCCCTCGTTCTTGGACGCGGCAATGATCTCTTCTGCCAGCTTGTCGGCCATGCCCTTTCCCTTCTTGGCGCGGGCGGCGCCGATGATCCAGCGGAGCGCGAGCACGAAGCGGCGCTCGGGACGGACCTCGCGCGGCACCTGATAGTTTGCGCCGCCGACGCGCTTGGAAGCCACCTCAAGCAGCGGCATCACGTTCTCCATCGCGCGGTCAAAGACCACCATCGGGTCCTCTTTTGTGATCTCCTTCACTTTATCGAACGCGGTGTACACCAGCCGTTCTGCGGTGGACTTCTTTCCATCCTTCATCACATAGTTGACAAGGCGGCCGATCTCAACGCGTCCGTGAACGACGTCGGGGGTGTGATATTTTTTATATACTCGCTTTTTGCGCATGGGTCTGAAAGATTAGATCTTGATTAAATTTGCAACGCGCTACTTTGATTTCGCGCGCTTGGCGCCATATTTGGAGCGTTGCTGCTTGCGGCCCTCCACGCCCGTCGTGTCGAGCACGCCGCGCACGATATGATAGCGCACGCCCGGCAAATCCTTCACACGGCCGCCGCGCAGCATCACGATGGAGTGCTCCTGGAGCGCGTGGCCGATGCCCGGGATATACGCAGTGACCTCCATACCGTTCGTCAACCGCACACGCGCCACTTTGCGGATGGCCGAGTTCGGCTTTTTCGGCGTCTGGGTGAACACCTTCACGCACACGCCGCGCTTGAACGGCGAGGTTGAATCCACCGGCCGGTTATGGATGGAGTTAAAATAGTACGCCAAAGCCGGCGCTTTGCTCTTTGAGGCAAGCGGCTTTCGGCCCTTTTTGATGAGTTGGCGGATGGTAGGCATGACTAATACCAAAGAATTGTAAGCGAAGCAGGCCGGTATGTCAAATAAATCCCGTTGCTATCTCCGTTCTTCCATCATCCGGAGACGCAGATCAAGATCTTTATCGGCTGCCTGAAGATTACGAATGTCCTCGTTTGTGCGGGTTATATAGACGGAGACCTGTACCGCAAGCTTTTCCACAAGCTGATGAAGGTCGGCAATGGAGCGGTTTACCTTCTCAAGACCTTCGCGCAATTCCGCAACTTCGGCCTTGGTAGCCATTCCTCGCATTTCGGTACGGATCGTCCGGAACTCATCGTGAATGATCTGGAATTCTTTTTGTGTGGCGAGCGCCAGTTGTTCTATTGTCATAGGACAACAATAAACTTCCCGCACGCGAAGTCAAAAAGTTTTTCATCTTTTTTTAATGATTTGATTTCAACGCACGCACGGGATATAACTATAGAGATAAAAAAGGGCCCGTAGCTTAGTGGTAGAGCAATCGGTTTGCATCCGATAGATAGGGGTTCGATTCCCCTCGGGTCCACAGCACTAGAACAGTCTTCCCGTAAACAGCGCGAAGAAGAAGTTGATGACGGGGAAGATCGCTTCAAAGCCGAAGAAGACGAAGATGAGCACGAGGATCAGCCCCCATCGTTCCATGAAGTACATGAACTTGTAGGTGCCGGGCGTGGGCGGCAGGATGAGGAACAACAGCTTGGAGCCGTCGAGCGGCGGGATCGGCACAAGATTAAAGATCCCTAAAAGGACGTTGATATAGACGATGATCAAAAAGAAGAAATACGCGCCGTCGAGCGGGCCGCTGAACGTCGGCGTCGCGCCATTCGCGATGGCGGCAAAGAGCGCATCCTTCGTGGCGCCCGCGATCGGTAAAATTACAGACAGCATCCCGAACACGAGCGCGATGAACAAGTTGGTGACCGGCCCGGCGAACGCCACCTTCACCGCGTCTACGCGCGGGTTTTTGAGGTTGTTCGGATTGTACGGCACCGGCTTTGCGCCGGCAAAGAAAAATCCCGTCGTCAAAAATAATATGACGGGCATAAAGAACGACAGGAACGGGTCGAGATGTTTGAGCGGATTGAGCGTGAGACGGCCGGCGTTGCGCGCGGTATCGTCCCCCAGCCGCTCCGCCTCGTAGCCATGCGCCACTTCGTGGAGCACCGCGGAAAACAGCAGGACGACGAACTCGAACACGATGATTGCAATGGTCATAGGGATAATTGTAGCATTAGAGCATAGATACGGAGCAGGCGGCAGACGGCAACCGGGGTTCCGTCATGGCCCCTCCCTATATATACGACCCTCCCGGCAGGATCGTGCCGCGCCCTCGTGGTGAAACGGATATCACGCATGGCTTCGAACCATGAAGTCTGGGTTCAACTCCTGGCGGGGGCACCGACAGAAAACAAAAGCACCCGTGCCTCGCTCCGGCGAGTGACGTGAAACTCCTGGCGGGACAGAAAGATCGCCCTATCACCTACAAGGGCTTGCAGATGAGATCCTCTTCGCCGGAGAAGCTCAAAACGCAGTCATATGACGCGATCGAATTGAGCACGTTCGGCAGTTCGGTCTTGTCCTCCGGTTTATGATAGGCGGACATCGCGACAATGGGCCTATGCTTCTTTATCGTCTCGGTGGCCCCGCGCAGGATGTTCGCCTCATATCCTTCGCTGTCTATCTTCAAAAAATCCATCGGGATATCAAATGAATCGATCGTTTTGATCTCACACGGCTCGCCCCCATCGCCAATGTGGTTTTGCCCGCAGTTTTCGGGCACTTTTACGATCGACGCGGACATGTTCCGCTCCCCCAATCCGCAGTTGAAGATCTTGATGTTCGGATAGTGCTTGGTGTTTTCCTTGAGCATCTCAAACGTGGAGGGTGTCGGTTCGAATGAGTAGATCGTGGATTCCGGATGCGTGACCGCGGCGAAGATCGAAAAAGCGCCGATGTTCGCGCCCGCATCCACGATCGTTCCATGAGCAAGCCCGACATGATATTGGTCGCACAGGATCACCTCGTTGACCAGTCCCTTCGTGAGAGACGGCGTTCCGATGAAGGGTTTGCCGAAAAGCGTCGTCGTCACGTTCTTTTCGGGAAAATAATGGCGGTACGTGGGGAAATAATAGAGATCCAATATCCTTTTTATGAGCAGCCAAAAACCGTACTCTTTGTACGTCCTTTTCGCCCTCTGCCAAATACTCTCCGCCCGGTCAGAATTCATTGGTGGAATATTTATAACCTAGAATGGATTTTGAGTCAAATTCCATTCGCGGGTCATTTCAAGTGCAAATAAGTGACGTACTCCCCGGGTTCCGCTTCGCTGCACCCGGGGCTTCTTTTTCGGGTCATCATGCAAACGCGATCAGAAGAGTTTGGTCGTCTGCGGCTTCCGTTCTTTCT
>Ga0335072_10000812_pt1 | contig 55311 bp, 65 predicted proteins | sample Lox_Sample_21_FD_206725 | JGI IMG/M metagenome (GOLD analysis project Ga0335072, IMG submission 206725) | Soil microbial communities from Loxahatchee National Wildlife Refuge, Florida, United States - Lox_Sample_2.1 | ecosystem: Environmental > Terrestrial > Soil > Wetlands | place: USA...
CGGAACTTGGGGGAAGATGATTCAATGTTGCCCTTCCTGTTCTGGCGGGTGAGCATAGGGCGGCGATGCTCACCCCCGTCGGGTACCGCAGAGGTGAGCCGAGGTGAGCCGATGGGTGCGCCCGGGGTGATCCTTCACCTGTATCTCACCCAGGGGTGTTGCCCAGAGCGCCAACGTGACGCTGCTGCCTGGCGTTCATTTTCGGCCCCATTAAGCTGCTTACCGTAAGCCTTATTATGCAAAGACCACGACCGCGCTCTTCGACAAGAGATCACTATTATTGTGGCCCACGGTTTCGTGAGAAAAGGGAGACCGCGAAGGGATCACTTCCTCAGTAGAATTTGAACCACGATTTCCAAACTTGGGATCTTCATCAGAAGTATTTCGACGCTTTCCCGGGGGTGTTGCGGAGCTGAATTCATGTAGGCTGGCAGATTGTGTAAGAGTTTCTAACAACTTCTTATGTGCTCTGCGTATGTCTTTTTCCGTTTGCGAGGTCTTTGAGGTCGTATATATTGAACTGAGAACATCACTTGGGGGTATTGCTGGTTCGCTGTGATGCCGAATAAAGCCCCCTCGCCGTTGAAATGATCGGGAGCACGCGTAACAGACGTACTGTTTGCTGGAGTTGATGTAGGATCGCTATTAGAGGGAGACGGCTGATGTCGTTTAGCAGGTTGGGGGCTTTCACTGCTGTTACTGTCTTCATTGTCTTTATAGTCATCGTCACTATTGCTGTTGCTGTTGCTAGCATCGAAGGCTGTAGCTGGCTGCACCAAGCTCCTTGAACGCTTGCTGCCAACTATTGATGAAAGGCTGAAATTGACACAGTTAGACCAGGAGCTACAAAGCTAGCTGATCTGAGCACAGAGGAACGGCTTGAGCTATCTGAGCTCCGAGCTATCTATCTGGAAGACCAGCGACTCTACACTAAGCAGTGGGAGGTCTATAATGAGCTCCGCGACTGGTTTCTAGTGTGATCAAAGCCGTACGGTCGACGGTTGGGTGCGCGAAGACCCCTACATACGACACGAAAAGTTGACCGTGTGCATGGAGAAGCGATGAACTGGATGCCAAGCGGAGTGTTCGTCCATTGCATGACAATGTGAACTGCAGTGTAAAGTTGTAGATGCGATGGTAGACAACGAAGTACTGCAGTGTTCCTGCACATACGTAGTCGCCAAGAGCGTAGCACGTCATTGAGACATCCCATCTTTATCATGACACGTTACACGAAGTTCTTCGAGAAGTATGTCAGATTGACATTACATATTTCATATCGGCGACCAACAAAGGGCAAGGAATGGATATCGTTCAAGCTAAAGAGAAATGGTCATCGTCGTTTGAACGAGTATATGGAACCCGCACTTGCTCGTCATTGCTGACTGACTTCATTTCCAGGTTTACACTTACGTCCACGACGGAGCCAAGTCCCGTGCTCGTGACCTCTGCAATAGTTTGCTTCAAGACCCAGGTCTCCACCTCTTCTACCAAGTCAAATGCCATCTTATGCTTGCTGGCCTTGCCGACATCCCGCCCGTCGCAGAGAGCCATCTCAATCGAGCCGATCGATTATGTACTCAGCTATATGAGAGCAGGAAGGAAGGCGAGGGGGAGGAAATAGCAACATATCGAGAAATCATCACCAGTAGTCTTGAAGATCTCCGCCTAGAAATGGAAGAATGGAAGATTGAGGAAGGCATATACGATTCAAGCTCGGAAGAAGATTAGATGAAGCTTGGAGTAAGAAGTCGGGAACCCGTTCTTTGTTACCGGTGACGATGGCATGGCGCATCGCCCGGTCACCGCAGGTGGCCAGCGTGGAGTACTCGCTAGGGAGGAAGAGGTATGGGCTGGAGCAGGGCAAGGAGTCTGATATCACGCTCGCGTTCTTCGAGGACCAGGCTGCGTTGCTGAGAAGTGAGAGTCAGCTTTGGAAGACTAGGCGCGTAAGCCGAAAGCTATTCCAGGCTCGCGATATTTTGAGGTACACAGGTAAAAGAGAGGGTAGGTTGGCAAGAGGGCAGCAAGCTTCATGGAGTCCACTGTACGAGGCAAGAAAAACGGCCTTATGTTCACGTGGTCTATGGGGTACAAGAGTCATCCAAAACGGCGGGTTCCTAAAAAAGTGGAAATAACTTCTGACCCTGAAAGGGCACCACAAATGTGTGGCCAGTGTTTCATTGGCTCGAAAACCCTTGGTTGGCCGCAGTTTCTGGCAGATCGCCAAATTGCTCACTACTACTATGACAACCCCTATTCCATCTCCAGAGCTCACGTATTGAAAGCTCCTAGGTGCCCATTCAGGTCCTAGGGGAGTGTCCATTCAGGTCCTGGGGGGTGCCCATTTAGGTCCTAGGGGTTGCCCATTTAGGTCCTAGAGGGGTGCCCATTCAGGTCCTAGGGGTGCCCATTCGCCCCGGAACGTGGCCCGTTTTAGCTACGGAGGGGGTAAGGTGCTACCTGGACCTAGAACCTGGCATCCCCTAGGCTTGGCACGGGTGCCCTTTTGAAGCAATCAATCTGCACGACTTCATCAGCGCATGACACTTGGGAAGCTTCGCCGTCCTTCATTCCAGATGGAGCGCTAGGCTCCGACGGGTAACTGGGTGTGTTCAAGTTATCGAACAGGATTGCGAAGCTGATTCACGACAATGAGGCCTCAGCACGACACCAAGATACCGCACCTCAAATCAGAAGAAATGCCTTCAGCTGATGCCTGAGTGCACAACCAGCGATATATTGCGGACAGCTCGCTCAGGAAGGACCTTCTACGCGTGAGGATCTTTCCAAATGAGGAACGACCTATATATCATTAACCTTCTTTTCATGCCGCTTTCTCTACTACTTCCCTATCCCCCTTTCAACTCCTCACCCTTTCATAATCAAAGTGAGAAAAGAGAAATAGGTGAATCCCAAAGGAAGTTAGAGCCATCCACAGACTTTAAACATATCAGCGCACATGCTTAGAGAGAAGATCAGGCACAGCCAAGGGCGATACATCCCGTCGCAAGAGATTGTACTTTGGAGACATCGGTAAGGCTGCTGAGTCCCACGTATGATGAAGCTAACGTACAAAATTGGCTGCGCGAAGTCAGAGAAGCTCGCGAGCGGAGTTCCCATACCATCTCTGACATCGAGGAGGCTCGCGCGAGGCGGAGGGTGAGGGCGGCGAGGGTTTTTATATCGCCCAAAGCGGCAGGTCCCCCGATTTACTTGTAATCTGGGGAGGCCCTGGGGTGGCCCGAGAGGCGAAGTACTTAGGAAGTCTCTGTCCGGCAAGTTTTGACGCCTTGGGTCACCCATGACCACTGAAGTCAATATTTGGCTTCTTGTAACTCTCATCATTGCGCTTCTCCCGGAATAGCCGAACTCAAAAGTGGCTCCACGCATTTTCTTCTTTCGGTCTTAGAAGGCCAGAGATTGAAGATGAAAGATATCTCTTTTGATCTTCCTTTCTTTCAGATCCACTGCCTTTATATCGCAATAGCAGGGGGAGTCCGTCATACCTGAGTATGATGGGAACTGTTTATGGTATTTTACGGCATTGAGCTGATTGGGTGATACTAGCATGGTCGGTATCGCTGGATTGGACGGGCATGGTAAGGCTCTTGGGGAGGGAACGGTAACCTGGGCCGAATGTAGCTTCTTTGGAGGTGATAAAATGCATGCCAAATAGCTGGTCCTTCAAGTGGGACAAGTAGAAGCTTAAGGACGAGTTGCAGGGAGGTTTACTTTCTTATTGTCTGTATGCTATCTGTGTGCCCTCCCGTAGCTCTCTAATAGAAGATATCCGGCCCACCCATAGGTAAGCGGTCCAAACACAATGTGCTGGGAGACCAAAGGTCTTCTGGGTGATCGCGATGAGGTTGGAGCACTGACATTGTCTGTTGCTTCGGAGAAAGCTCGTGATGGCTCTTTGCAAGATTCGAAATGACAGGTCGGCTTTGGCATTTTGGGTTTGGGGATTTTGTTCAAGAATGTATACAATGTACAAGAATTCCTTTCCCTATGCCCCAACACTGACTGTCTTGCCACCATCAGGAAGACCATTTGTGGCTTTGGCATCCTCGGCCTCTTTCATCTTCGCCTGTAGCGCAGCGAAATTCCTGTCCATGGCCGCTTTAGTAAATTCTTCGCCCGTGACTGCCTTGTACTTCTTCTGGGGCCCTTGAATCACGCAATCGCGGACTGGTTGATTGAAATAGGCAATAGAATATCTGCGGGCGGGTCAGTGGAGCTCAAATTACCCGCACGAATGACGATTCCAAAGCGGCACATACCTCTCCCCGTAATAATCTTCGGGCTCAGATGGAGCTTTCACACGGTGGAAAGTTGATTTGAAACGGTCATCTGACCATGACATTAGAAGATCCCCTATGTTGCAGATGATGGCGTTGGATTTCGGGTCCGGGTCGACTTTGGTCCACGTATCGCCATGGCCGAAGGACGTTGAGACTTCGCGGCCAGGACAGATCTGGTGGTTTGTCAATGATTGGCTATGTATTGTAGCAGTGGCAAGCTCACCTCCAAGCCAGATTGGCCAGCCTTCTGAAAGAGTAAAGTCAAAAGATCCCAGTCGGTGTGCGCGCCGGCTCGATGATAGACCTCTCCATTTGTCGATTTTGGTGTCTCGAAATAATGCAAGAGCCTTGCGACAGTCTGTGAGTCAGGCCGCGAGATGTCGTGTACTTTGACAAAGTAGTCATCGGGGAAGCCGAGGCCGCGTGCGAAGCAGATCATCAATTGTTCCGAGACGTGCTGGATACGGTGCATGAACGCGAGACTCGCGGCCCTGAAGCCGGGAAGATCTTCGTCATCAAGCCATTTGCCCACCATATTCTGTCCAAACTGCATCTGGTAACTCTCTTTGCAATCTGCTGCCCCTGTCGAAGGCCGGATCTGAGACATCTTCTCCCAGCCTGCGTTGTTTGCGGAGCTGAAGGGCACTTTTGACTTGACGGAATCATCACAAGCGAAGAATCGTGCGGATTGGTCAAACATTTCGTCAACTTCTTGTACACTGATTCCATGGTCAACCTGTCATTGCTCGTCAGCATGGATTGGGATGCTAGTATCCAGTTTGACCAGAGGGGAAGAAGTCCACAAGAAAGGTGAGATCGGCATTTTCATTAGCCGGGGGGTTTCCCTTTGAAAACTATCAACGGCCCCTCTTCTCTATTTTGTGACCATTGTCATTTCCTTGCACTGACAACTAACCTTCAGGCGCAGCACTGAACCATGTTTTGCGGAGGAATAACTTACAATGCAAAAGAAGCCTACGTGCTCAGCTGCCTCGACTAGTTCGCGAGTGATCTCGTCAATCCGGGAATCGAAATTGGCAAGGGAGATTGTCGGGATCTCTCGGTCGAGGTATTTCGTTTGTCCCATTTTGGGCAATTGGAACTCGTTTTAGTCTTTGAGATGATGGATGCGTCCTGCTCACGTCAAACCGGAACTTAGAGCTCTTCTTCCCCACCCAAGAATACTGGTTAAAGCGACTAATCTGAGAATTTATATCACTGGAATCTCTGACCTCGCCTTTTCAGGGCAAACCGAAGAGCGAGCCGCGATGCTCTTTCGCTGTGTCGCGCTTCTGCTCTTCCTCGCGCTCGTTATCGAAGGCATCAAGGAGACTCCGAGCAGCGAATGAGATGCGGAGGGGAGCCGGACATCGGCGCCAACCCCTAGACTCACGCATATCCCCGGCGACCTGCGATGGCATTTACGCGTTTCGCAATGAGAAAAAGTTCGTAGCGAGTTAACACGAATAACAGTCTATATGTCCTCAGATTTGTGTTTGCCCCTAAACTGGCGACTTGCAGCAATTGGGATGGTTTCTGGAATGCCAGTGAACGTGTGCACCATAATTCCTTGTTGAATGGCTATTCTCAAGTCAAGGATTCGTACAGCCCAATCGGAGTCAGAGGGGGTATACATTGTACTGGGATGCTTACAAGTCGCTTTGTGATCGGCCCTATGGAGCAGTCCAACGCTATCTCGGAAATACCATCTCGGAGTTGGTACTTCGGAGATCGAAGCCGCCCGGATTTCCATAGCAACTCATGCTTTTTTCCTTGTATCCCGTACTGGCGCGAATTACTCGGGTTCAGAGCAGTTCCTAGGGATTGGGGCTCTATGAATGACACAAGGTGCAGGGAGAATGCATTGGGCTATGTGGACCTTGCGATGCTACTGACGTCCTTTCAATCCTGTACGGTCAAACTCCTTGGACTGTCATTGAAATCCCGCCCATCAACAACTCGCACTTCTGTTCATCCTCCTCCTCACTCCGTCACTGCTTTAACTCGAGTATAGGGAAGCTACTAATCTCACTGGCTCCACCAGCCCAAGCTCTAGCTTCAGGGATGGTTCCAAAAGAAGCAGCTCTTTCTTGCTAAGAGCTCTTCTCAACATCTTCTACTCGTTCGTCAGCGTGCTGGGTTGCCTTCGCTATGTGGAATGCACAGAATAGAAAATTTCGATTGTTCTTAAGTTGCGTCATCGCCTTCTTCTCTCATTGTCCCCTTTAGCTGCATAATCCGGTGCTGTATTACCATCTTCTGCTGCTGCTTCGGTGGCTGCCATAAATGCTAATCCAAGAATGAATTGTATTGCAGCCGAGTCTGGTGGTGATGTTGACGAAGCGGTCGAGGATGCACGTTCGCCTCGATAATGACTCGCAGTTTGTAGCACTGGAATCGTAGCGATGCCAATAGCTGATGGGTGATCAGAAGCAGATGGTCCGAGCTGTGCCTCATGGAATCCTGCAGTAGTACTATCTGGTAGTGGCGGAGCTAGAGAGAATTGCGGGAAAGGGATGCGTGAGGGCGTGTCGACTGCTGAACGCACTGAAGAGATAGAAGCGATATCTCTGATAGCTGCGGCGGCATGCTATGTGAAGGCGATGCTAGCCAGAGTGCCCTTGACGGGGTAGGGTAATGAAGTTGTGGCAGTAGAACGTGACTGTGGCAGTGTCGAAAAACGCTGGACCAGCTGATTGTGGCTGCGCTGGAGGCGAAGATGGCGACTGAACACTGGAAGGCGTACTTGGTACTTCATGCATCAAAGATGGCAGCGGTAGCAGTAGTGAACGCCGAGCTCGTGTTTTATGAGAACTGCGGCTAGGTCAAGAGGCGCATGATCGACTGGTAGCAAGAGGAGGTGTAACCTGCTTGAGTTGACGTGTTGCGGTCGGTGTCTTTTGGTCAAGATTCCTGGGTCTGTACTGATGCATGCCTAACGTGTTCTGAGCTCTACCGTGGGACAGCCATGGTATGGAACTGATGCGGAAGTGGAATATGTCGGTGCGGTGTAAGTAATGGCTTTGCCGGAGGACGAAGCCCGGAAGGCTAGGCACGGATTTCCGCAGCTTGGACACTTGCAGTTCTGAAAGGCAGATTCCTAAAGCTCAATGTTGCAATGTCATGATGAAGGTTAGGTAGAGCGCTGTTTGCTTGTAGCTGGTCCCCATGGTTGTCAGGGTCTTCCATATCTGGAGGGCTAGTCCACGCTTGTGGGCTTGCTTCCTCTGATGGCGCTGTAGAACATGAAGTTTTTCTGTAGGTGGCTGGATTACCTCTTACCCCCTGCTGCTAATGCGGTTCTTGAGTGCCTTGGTGAAAAGTTGTCAGGAGTCGTTGGCCTTCCTGACTCCGGCATAGGCGGTTGGATAGATTCCTGATTTGATGTCTCGGATTGTTTAGTGTAACAGCACTGCGTGCGCCTTTACTTGTCGATAGGTAGCTGGAGTTGGTGGTAGTGGATCTGGGGTGGGAATGAGTGAGCTTGAAGGGAACGGGACTTTCTTGAGAGGCAGACGGCTGCTGACCCGCATTTTGGATTGGCATGTCTGCCATTGACGAAGCGAGATGTTTATAGATGTTCCGGTACAAGGGAGGAGGCAGCTGATACGAAGGAGATACCTGAGGAGGATCGGAAGAGTCTAGAACAGACGGGATGTCAGTACATCGTCTAGGTATTATCTCCCTGCTTGTTTTCATCTTCTATGATAAGGGACATAAACCATGGCGGCAACCAGCAAACGCTCGCCCATCATCTTGCGGTCATTTCTAGCATTTGTCAAGTGTCAGCACCCCACTTCGCTGCTCTCTGGTCGCTTAGAACCAAACACTTACCATCAAGTAATGGCAATCGTTGTACTCTCTTCATTCTGTGCAGCAGAAACAGCGGTAGGTGACATTGATCTCGGGATATTAGCGGGTGATCCGTACTCCGATAGTGGCTTGCTAAGTTTGTTATTACACTCCCCTGTAAAGTCTTTGCCGAGCGGTTGAGGACTCCATGGCTTATCATGGAGACAGGCTGGGATACTGGTAAGGTCGTAAATATTGCTGAAAGCCAGGTAAAGGGGATTGCTGCGGAAGCAGCCGCAGAGAAAGTTAGAAAGGATCTCTTTGATTGAGAACAGTATGGCTGGAGGTAGAGGTTGTATCTTCAAGTATCAGACTGTTTCGGTAGCTTCTCTAGTTCCGAAAGGGGATGCAGAAGCTTTCTCGGGGATTGTAGAGATCAAGGGAAATCGTAAAGCAATTAGCATGTTTGATTCGAAAGACGACGTCGCTTGAAATCGTGCGTCGCGACAAACATCAAAATGGTGTATCGTACATCCCGCTTGCAACTGCACGCAACCTATGTACTTTCTGACCATTGGAGGACTCCTTAAATGAAATCCCGGATTGTCAGACAGACTTCCTTTCGATCCGATGAAAGAAAAGTGCTAGTTATGGGCATAGATGGTCTTTGGAGCTTCTCACCAAAGAGACCATCTTCGTTACTGCTCGAGATCTGCCAATGCTCACTATTTCAATCCAAGCCTACTCATGATGCTTCCGCTACTTGATGTCGAAGGCTTATCCTCTCCAAATACGTTCAATATGCTCTTCCAGACAAGGCCGGGCTCCTGGCTGGCGTCAACCCCTGACCATATACCTTTATTCTTGTAGTATGCAACTACTGGGGCGGTCTGCTGATGGTACGTTCCCAATCGTTTCTTGAGGGTGTCTGCGTTGTCATCGGTTCGTTGGATCAGTGGTTCACCGGTCACATCATCCTTCATGGTCTCCTTTGGCGGGTTAAAGACCTTGTGATAACTTCGACCGGATGCGGGATGAATCAGTCGGCCTGTAATACGGGAGACGAGAAGTCCATCGTCGATCTCAAGCTCAATAGCGTGTTTCAAAGGCTTTCCCTCCTCTTGCAACATGCTATCGAGGCCTTCAGCTTGCGCGACTGTCCGTGGGAAGCCATCTAGGATGAATCTGCGGTGGTCAGAACAAAGTCCACATGTGATGAACAAACTTCAGCTTACCCATTGGCACAGTCTCTGTTATTGTGAAGCTCTTCCTTGATCATGTTGATCATAATGTCGTCGCTCACTAGTCCACCTTGATCCATGATCTTTTTTGCTTCCCGACCGAGGGTAGTTTTCTTCGCGACCTGAGCTCGTAGCATGTCACCTGTAGCCTGAGAAGAGATGTCAGCGGTCTATTTTTCAGGATTCTTGGAAGAATGCTGACCAAATGACAGACGCAGTACTTGTTCTTGATCAGCGGTGCTTGAGTGCCCTTTCCTGCAAAACACGGGTGTCAGCATTTGTAGAACCCGGGTTCTTGAATGACCTTGGCTCACCTGCGCCTGGGGGACCGATTAAAATCATTCGCATGGAATCTGAGAGACGTTTTGGTTTCTTTCCGCCATCTCCGAGTCTCTCTTCGAGCTGGTGTACTCGAGCTTCAAGTTTATGGACAAGGTCCTTGAGGTCAGAGATTGTGCTTTCTGTGATGGGCGCCATGAGGAAGAGTAGGGGAGGAAAAGGGGACCTGACCAAGGTCTGGACGAGGAAAGAAAAGTCGGAAGCTGCACACTAATGACGCACCGAGGGAAGAAAAAAAGGATTGGCCGGGCGGAGGGGACCTTTTGAAGCGGCTGAGGTTGGAGCTTGCTGGTCTGGCCGCTTCGCCCGCGCGCAAGCTTTAGCGCAGGTACATCCTGCCAAGGCCGCGTCAAATCGCGTTGCGTGAGGGATGTTCATCTGAAGTCTTGGAATGTCATTGTCCAGGACATTGTAATACCCCCATTTCGCCCTACCCAACAATCACAGCTTATCTTCACCGTCATAGCCGTCTTCCTCTGACGGCGAAAGCATCCCTCGCTTCCGTTCAGCCTCATCCGCCCTCTTTTCACCTGGATCACACCTCTTTCTTTCCACAATGCCAGCAACGACAGCGGAGACATTATCACTCGTGAACAGACAAGTCTCGGTAGCCCCACTTGTTCTCCTGTCGGCGGCAGATCACTATGGACGCTCAGCAAAAGGGACAAGACGAAGGGTAGTCGGAGTTCTTCTAGGCCAGAATGATGGAAAAAATGTTAGAGTGTCGAACAGCTTTGCTGGTGAGTTCCATTTGCTGTCTCCCATATTGAAACAAAACCAACTGACATTTGTATTGCAGTGCCTTTCGAAGAAGATGAGAAAGATCCTTCGGTATGGTTTCTTGACCATAACTTCGTGGAGTCGATGAACGACATGTTCAAGAAAGTCAACGCCAGAGAGAAACTTATTGGATGGTATCACTCTGGTCCCAAGCTGCGAGCTTCAGATCTAGAAATCAATGAATTGTTCAAGAGATACACTCCGAACCCGTTACTCGTCATCATCGATGTACAACCGAAGGAAGTAGGAGTTCCAACAGACGCCTACTTCGCCATTGAGGAGATCAAGGATGATGGCACAACCACATCGAAAACCTTCGTCCACACACCTTCCACAATCGAGGCCGAGGAAGCAGAAGAAATTGGAGTTGAGCATCTACTCCGCGATATCCGAGACGTCGCAGTCGGCACTCTTTCAACACGCATCACGGCACAGCTGCAGTCATTACAAGGGTTGCATCTAAGGTTACGAGATATTGGTGCATATCTACAAAAAGTGCTGGACGACGACTTGCCTGTCAATCATGCCATTCTAGGCAATCTTCAGGACATATTCAACTTGCTTCCGAACCTCACAACACCTATCACGAAACAAGCAGCTAATGGAGACGATAAGTCCCAGATTGAGAACAGCGAGTTTGCGAGAGCAATGAGCGTCAAGACAAACGATCAGCTTATGACTATCTACCTCAGTTCACTCGTCCGAGCGATAACAGCATTCCACGACTTGATCGACAACAAGATTCAGAACCGACAGCAGGCAGAGGAGAAAGAAGCGAAGAAGGATGAAGGCGAGAAGAAGGAGGGCGAAAAAGGTGACAAGGACGAGAAGAAGATTAATGGAGTAATGAACGGTGATGCGAAGAAGGAGACAGAAGATGATCCGAAGAGCAAGGGAAAGAAGAAAAGCTAATCGGCATGATTTCACGGTTCTAAGCATCGGCATGGCGTTGAGAAGAGCATTGCATATGGTGTACCAACAGCCCATAGAGCTGTGTATGGCGAGGCGCGTCTGGCGCAGTGGAACCTGTGATATTATGGCCCTTTGATTTGAGAATCTCCTGCTACCACATGTCTCCGTCTCCTGAACAGCTAGAAAGATGCACTCATGCCGTTCGCGGATGCTTCCTACAGCTCCCCAAAAGTCCTCTGGCTTCCTCCCTTCCTCATCACCATCTCCCCTTCCGGCACCTACAATAATCCCTTCTGGAATTCTTATTTCCATAGCGCACGCCGCACTGCATAGCCAACTCCTTTGTCTTCCTAAGTCTGCCCCTGGATGAAGCTCAACGCCCTCCGCAGTGTCATCTCTTCGGTCCTTCAGCCTCAGCTTTCTCATGACCGAGAGCTTTGCTTTCCTTGTCGCTTCCAGCAAGCGTCGCTACCGACATGAGCTCCGCCCAGCGGGTCGACAACAGAGTGGAGGAAGGGTTCATAGGTCAATTTCTCACCCTCGGCTTCTGTGTCGATGCCTCTGATGCAGAATGGAAGCGGTCTTTGCCCAGCTGCGAGGCGATAGATTTATGCGTGGCGGACAGCCGCTTTTAGGAAAGGGTTGTCCTGGTTTCATCGTCTGGTGAGGCGATGAGATAAAACGGGAGCTGGATGTTGAGTCTGGGTATGGGGTGGAGGTGAACATTGACGATGGTAGCGCGAGACCCTAGTGGAAGATTGTGTGTTGGTGGATTGTGCGTAGGAGCCGGGGAAAAGATATGACTTTGATCCTACGATATCGCAAGCTCCAGGCCTTCGACGTGATGGCCGTGGAACCAACAATATCGGATTGGTTCATTTGTTCACGTAACCAATCCTTTTGAGTATAGAGAAGGATTGCGGATCCTGTGGTCATCTCTCTTCTGCCATACATCGCTAATCAGCTGACTTCTGAAGAGGCGGTGTTAGATCAGTCTCCCCACCCTCCACCCCACCCTGCTGCCTCAGCGGCGGTCATTTCCTTCTTCTCTACTCCATTGCCAAACAAATTCGGCAGGCCTTTGCCTAGCGTTGCGGCAAGGATGTGCTTGCAGATTGGCGCTCCAGTGCCCTCCCTGGTCAACGTACCTCCAAAGCGCCATTCTTTTCTGTCCCCTTCCATCTCTGAGCCAGTCTGGTCATCTTCATCTTCTGATCGAGTTTGATCCTGGTAGAGATCCGATGCCCCACCAAGTGCAGAGTATGCGAAAGCAGGACAGGTACAGTTCCAGGCATCAAGGCGGACCTCGTAGTACGTGCCTGCTGGGTTGTAGACTCTTCGGTAGCGAGATTTACTTTTGGATGAAGATGCTGTCGCGGAGGCGGACCGGACATAGAAGATCTCCCATGTTGTTTGATCTGTGCCTGTAGCCGGTTCCGTGGGCTGTAAAGGTTGAGAGCCTACCGTTCTTTGGTCTGCGACGTGAGACGGCATGAGTCGGAGTTGAGTAACTAGCTTCCGGTCAAGTAGATCTAGAGCTGGGAGAATCTCATGTGGGAAGAGGAAATGAAGCGTGGTGAATATGGATTTTGCAGATTTGAGATCTTGATGACGCAGAGATGATAAACTTGGAATAAGATCAGGGGAACTTGAATTGATCGCAGCCAGCTGGGAGATCAAAGATGTGATAAAAGTGTGAGGATGAGGCAAAGGGGTTGACATAATCCCAGTCAGATGAACTGAATTGGTTATCGGTAAGAGGAGAGGTAAGATGAGTTTGGCTAATACTTCTTCTGTGCACCGTCCACCTTAACTGAGTGATGAAGTAATCTATCTGGTTAGAGTTCGACAGGCGAACCTTGACACTTGTTCCCCGCACAGACCAGCTTCACCTTCACCGTTGCGGAGAAACTGTACATCTGGGTGAAATGGCCGCCGAAGCGAGCGTAGTTTGTCGCCGCTCTCTGCGCCCTTCGCACCCGCGCTAGACCGGGGTCTACCCCCAGAAACCCCAGACGCCTCGCGGCGCCAAAATTTAGGCTCAATTCACCTTCCTGTGGATCTCACTGTCCAGGAACGACCTCATGGGACCTGACTCATGTAAAGCCGCAAGCCTCTGCTGAACGAAATGGCCTCTTCCTTACCGCCTTCCTCGATTCCCGTCAGAGAAGCATTCGATCCGATCTCGAACGCCCTGCCGTGGCAATCCTGCGCTCTAGTCACAAAAGGCGGACAAGACAAAACCGCAAGCAAAATCGTTCAAGGAATTGGTCAGCCGACTCGGCCAACGCTCTCGGTTGGTGGCGCCCGGGTACGCAGACAGTACTAAGCTGGGAACTCGTATTCATTTGGGGACGTTGGGCTAAGTGCGTTGACTCTTCAATTCATGGTCCTCATCTTTCTTCACGGGCGGAGGCTAACAACATGGATCCTAGATTCCGTCAGAAAGCCTACGAAGGGTCCAATTCTTTGACAACTTCCGATCCCATCGACGCGTGCAGAAGCGGGCTGACACCAGAGCTATGCTGGCACTAGAGCCATGCTGACCGGAGAGCACAGAGACTGAGTAGCAAACACAAATTTCTGAGACCAGAAACCCGTTGGCATCAGAAATTCGCTGACGCCAGAGCCATACTGATATCAGAGCTTTCTAGGGACTGAACTCCCTAGGGCTACTGCGCTTTCTTCCCTTAATAGCCCTCCTCCCGTGACGCCTTTCCTGTTGTGTCGCCATTATTGCTCTTGCACCACCACTTTTCTCTTGCCACCATTTCGTTCGGTAGAGATAGTCATTGGAATCTCCCGGCTTTGGCTAGGCTCCAAACTCATTGTACGGCCCCATCTATGATGGCGGCTATGGGGACATCTTCCATAGCCATAGCAACTTCTTCGGGCCTCGTCTGGGTTGGTATGGAGGAGGAGGCGACGGCTGGAGCGACATCTGAGTGCCCCGATAGTTCTAGGCATCCTTCCTCCGATCTTTTTGCTTCAGACATGCTGTCTGTGATTACGGAGGTTTTCACCGGGCGATTTCGGGCGCAAGAACATTTATTGTTGCTGACATAGAGTGCTATCCATAGGAGTTCCTATCTCTGTCTCTAGGTAGTGCTAATTTTGTAACATAGTTGAGATCTATCACCCTAAAGCCTGTTCTGCGAGGTCTAAGATGGTGCATGTTCAGTTGATGATTATAGGCACTACCGTGGCTTTGCACACTTTAGTATGGGTATCAGGCCCCACCACCACGTCTTTCTTCAGAGTCGTTCGCTCTCTGCTCTGCGTGAGGTGTTTGATGCATTTGCGGCTGACCAGCCAGAGACGGCTCTTGGCCTCCTGTATGGACACCACGTATCTGACTTGCCTTGAAGATATAAACTATTGATACCAGTATAAGCGTTTCTCCGCGAAATTTTCCTGAGAAGTTGCTTGACTTACGTGGAAGGATTGCTTCACCAGCTAGATTTAAGCACACAATGAGCCCGAATAACGGCAATACAACGCCGACAGTGACACCGAAGCTAATTCCTATCTTCGCGCCCAGTGACAGACTGCGATGGCTTGGCTGGTTGCGCAATAACCCAAGCGTGCCCGCTACCGTGGTCGTATTCACGTTCGCAAGAATGCTCGAACAGGAAGGGAGGCCCTGACCGCTCCCCTGTACCGCTTAGCAAGAAGTATGTGGCTCAGGGAGTGGGATTCTCACTGTCGTTGAGATGCAGAGAGAGAGCAGTGATAACTTATTGGCTATTTGGGCCTGCTTCACTGTGTTGTTTCCGGCAATCCAGGCCAGGATCGTGAATACTCCGAATAAGATGGCGACGACAATGGCCATCACCCCGAACGTGAAAGCCAGAACCATGGCAGCTATCTGAAGCCCCCAATTGATGGTCTTCTCTTTCAGCCACCGCGGTTTCCGCAGAGTTATCTTGTGACGTAAACTTCTGCCCTGTTCTATATCGGGCGTATTGGTCGTATCGGTGGCCATGTTTGGTGCACAACAAGGAGTTTTAAGTATACGTCGCTTTTTGCTGAAACTTTTGGAATTGATATCCTTGATTTTGTTCACCAGCCTAAGCGATTGTTATGTAGAGTCAGAGACCGCGCAAACTGAAGTGGGTGGTGGCTGTGCCTGGCACAGCCTGCCCACAGAACAATCGCAAGGCTGAGGTACCAGGACCATATGCATGGCCTTTCTTGGCGCAGCAAGAAGCGGCGGCGGCATCTAAGCCCACCAACTCCAGCCCCTACCTTTTCTCTGGCCACTATCTTTCCCCAGCCCCTACCTTTCTCTGGCCTCTAACCTAGGGGTGCCCATTCTGGCCCGAAAAAGAGTCCATTTCTGGTTCTTTAGACCTAAGTGGTTAACAGGAGATGATGATTTTAGCATTGGTGTAAGCGGTCTCTAATCCTGAGGGGCCCAGATTCAGCTTCAAGGGCAGCGGTGTCAAGCTTAGAGGAGGCCTGTTGGGACTCTAGGGGATGCCAGGTTCGGGACGAATATATAGACACAAAGGCACGGGAAATTCCGGGAAATAAAAGCAGCGGGCGGTTGGCGATCGGCGCTTGGCTGGATCTAGTTTCGGCGGCCATTTCACCTGGATTGTGAATACGGGGAAACTCTGAATATCACGCAGGGGTATGGTCAAGATATGGGAAGGGAGGCACTGCAACTCTATTCTCATTCACAGGGTTATTCTAGCCGGGATAAAGCCTAATCTCTCAGGTCTCCTACTCACCCGCCCACTGTGTGTATTCATAACTTCAGACGCAGACTGTTCCGGTGCCCTTCGACGTTTGGACCAGCCCTTGGCTGCGGTCCCGGCTTGGCATTATTGTTGACGTTGACGGAGTGCTTGCCCTTGTGTGTGTGAGCGTTCTTGGCAGGCTTGGCCACCTTCTGGGGATGGAAGGGGCGAAGGGGCGTGTTGTTCTTACCGCGTCGGGAGGACTTATCTCCAACACCTGCCAGCCGCGTGCTGCCCCGAGGTTCGTTCGAATCCGCAGTCGCGTTGTTAGCCACCTGTGCTGTGTTGGACTTCTGGAGCCGCGAACTCCGCCGCTTCAGGGGCGGCTGCTTGGAGACTGCTGTCCGGACCGGACCGAGAGGAGAGCAACCATTTTTGTCCGTCTTCCGACGAGGTGTTGACAAGATCCTTGGCCGGGCATGGTCTCTGGAAGCCTGAAGGGATGTGGCTTGCTCGGTGACCATCGCTTTGCGCTGTTGCTCAATCCATCGCAGTATCTTGTCATGCTCTTCCAGCTTGCTTTCGCGATTCTTCACCCCACTCTCCAAGAAGCCTACCACTTCTGGGTCTAATCCTTCCGTCTTACCCTGCAAATCCTTCTCGTAACCCTCGTGGGGCTCAATATGGTAGTTCTGGAACTCTATCCAGCTCTCCAACTGACTTTGTTGTCCCGGATCGGGAAGAAGGAATACATCTCCTTTAAGCCCATGCCTCCGCCGACGATCCCAGGCCCTCTTGAGAAACTTAGGAAAAATATTCTGCTGCAAATAGTACCGGCGTACTCTCATCTGATACTTGCGGAAGTCCTCCCAATCTGACAACTGAGCGGTGAGTATCAGTGACGATTGTCCAGCTTATGGAGATGATGTGGACACCACAGTCGGAACTGAAAACTTGGACGAAGGACTCCGAGGCTCAGCTCGGTGACGCATGTCATCCGACCCTGCCATATCAAGCCCAAGGAGCGGCAATGGCTGTCGAGGAGGGAGCCGCGCTGGGAATATTGGTTGGCTCGCTGTCGCAAAGCCGATTAGAGGATCGCAAAGCACACGTCCCAGAGATCCTCCAACTCTACGAAGCCATGCGAAAGCGGAGAACAACAACCAATGTCCAAGGCGCTATCGAAAACAGACATCTGTTCCAGATGGCTGACGAGCGAGATGTGCAGACCCGGAACAAGGAGCTCCTCGACGCAGATTTTAACAGACATCAACAAAGACTGCAGATGGGACTACGCAAAGCTACGGCTATCAAAAACAGCTGATGGGCTTTGACACGATCAAGGATGCCAGAGAGCAATTTCAAAAATGGATCAGAGCTATACAATAGGTTGGCTCAGCGCATTTGCATCTCGCATGGCCTTTCCAAACGGAATCATTGAGATTAACAGCAAGCCAAAGACGTATGTACAATGCATTCAGAAAACAATCATGCTTCACACACCAAATTCAACGCCAGCCCCCCATCCTCTCCAGCTTGCAATTTACCAGTTATTCGTGACAACCTTACCATCTTTATAGTTGATCATTTCACGCACTGGCTCCAGCTTATCCGACCCACCAAAGGCCATGCCCTTCTTCATGACATGTCTGTAGTTTTCCCCCGGGCTGACCTTGCCCAGCACAAACTGCCTTTGCGTCTCGACTCTGATCGGCACCGGAATGCTCCTCCCCACGACTGCTTCCATTGCCTGCCATGCGAATGTGATGGCCTCTTTCGCATCGGCCGGCACGCCGGCTTCGTCCAGCATCATGATCTTCGTCCGTGGGAAATTCTTCTGGATATACGAGACAATGTTAGGGTTCTTGGCTCCGCCACCACACATGAAGATCTCGGCTATCTCCATATCGCGAGGCGCGTAGCGGTGGTAGTGATCTACAATCGCCTGAGCTGTGATACGCGTCACCGTCGCGACAATGTCGTTGGGCGACATGCCTAGTGCAGTACCCTTCTTGATGAGGTCGTGCGCGATAGTGTCGCGGAAGACTTCTCTGCCGGTCGTCTTGGGCGGGTCTAATCGGAAGTACGGGTGTGTAGTTAAGAACTCATCGACGAGCGCCTGGTTGACGGTGCCTGCGGCACCCATTTCGCCATTCTTGTCGTACTCCCTCTCGCCGTTGGTGAAGTAGCGAACGGTGGCATCGATAAAGACATTGCCAGGGCCTGTGTCGAAGTCATAGAAGTTTGGGTTAAGAGTACCGTTTCCATCAACGTCGGGCGGGATGAAACAAACGTTGGCAATGCCGCCGATGTTCTGACAGGCGCGTAGTTTAGTGGGATGGTGGAGGAGCAGTGCGTCGAAGAAGGCAATCAAAGGAGCTCCCTGGCGACCAGCTGCTTGGTCTGATATCCGGAAGTCTGTGACAGACGTAATTCCGGTCCGGGAGGCGAGAATGGAGCCTTCGGCCATGGTCAGGGCCGACTTGATCTGTCCTTTCTCCGGCATGCTGAGGAGCCAGATTGTCTGACCATGCGAGCCGAGCGCGTCGATGTCTGAGAGTGGAACATTGTTGGACTTCGAAAACTGAAGGACAGCATCTGCGAAAGCTTCGCCGAGCAGGACGTTGACTTCCGACAGCTCTTCCGGCGTCGTCTTGTTGTGCAATATCATGCTCATCACACGCCTTTTGATCGTTTGCTCCAGCGGTATCTCGTCGTAAGCTAGGAGCTCGAAATGCATTGGGGAATCGGGGTCTTGCTGTCTGAACCGGCAGAGTGCGCAGTCAATGCCGTCCATGGAAGTGCCAGAGTTGAGTCCGAGTACGGTTAGGTCAAGCGGCTGGCCTGAGCCACTGCCGTTGGTAGTGGCACATCCGTTGTTGACGATATGGTGAGTCCCATTGGTCACGCCATTCTGCTGCTGAGTCATTTTGCTGTTGGAAAGGAAAGAGCTGGTGTTTATCTGCGCTGGGGGGTTGTAATATAATAGATCCGCCTTGCTGCCTCTTAAGACACAGCAGATTTGAAATCTGAGAGAGGGTAAGAGAGAGATATATATTAGACTTGATGGAGCATGGGTTCAAAGTCGATGGAGTTTCTAGGAACAGGCTAGAAAGAGAAACCGCAGGCGGTATATACACGGTGAGGAGCGCGAGGAAATACGAAAACTTTCGTCGCCCATCTTCGTGTTCCGGGCCAGTGTACCGGCCGGAAAGCTTACCCATGATATCATTCTGCGCCATCGAGGTAGGCAAACCAGAGCGCATGAAGATGGTGTAAAAAGATCTCCGAGAGGAGTTCTCGCCGCGTCACTGGTCTGGCCAGGTCTGGTCCCCAAGCCAGGCCAGTTTTGAGGTGGGAAAAAGGTGCGCCGGCTGAAATGCTGAACGGCTAAATGGTTAAAAGGGAGGTAGACGGGGCGGGAAAACGAGCCGCCAAGCGTGTGTGGTGAGGGGGATGTGGATGACGTTCTTCTCGCGCTTTCGCTTATCTAATACATGTATTTCCGCGGATCTGGTTTGTTCCCCGCCCCAAAATCGCCCGCTACGAAGCGGAAATCTTGGGGAAGCTAATTTGGACCATGTGAGACTGGGGGTGCGGGTGTTTGATCCGTGATGTCGATGGCGCATGTCCGTCTCCCTTGGTGGCGGTGCTCTGGGAATACAAAAGGAGGGTGATGTCCTCTCCTTGGAGACGATCATTGTCCGCATCACGAGCCCATTCTCCTTCATCGGACGTCATCGTCCTTACATCATTCCCTCCTTTCTCTTTGCAAACCCCCCACCCCAGTGTGGCTCGTCATGGCATTCACCACTCTGTGGAAGCGGCTATCGCCGACTCAGCTCAACATCACGATCCAAGCCTTCTCTCTCATTGCCATCTTCTTTGAAGGGTACGACCAGGGAGTGATGGGAGGCGTCAATTCGTCCCCACGTTACGTTCAAGAGGTTGGCATTGGTCTCCCTGACGGGACAGTGACCAAGACCACCACACAGGGAGGTATTGTCAGTATAGTGAGTTCCCATATCCTCCCTGAGAGTCCGACCTATCTGACAATGATTGCAGTACTATATTGGTGCCATTTTTGGCTGCTTCGTTGGCGGCTGGGTCGCCGACAGAATCGGTCGAGTTAACGGCATCTTCTTCGCTGCCATCTTCGCTCTCGTGGGTGGAGCACTGCAATGCGCCACTCAAAGTCTAGACTTCATCCTCGTCGCGCGAGTGGTTACCGGAATCGGCACTGGAGCTCTCACCGGTATCACACCGGTCCTGATCTCCGAGATCTCGGCGTCTGATCATCGCGGTGGCTTCCTGGGATACGTCTTCATCGCGAACTATCTCGGTATCTCGGTTGCTTACTGGCTATCCTTCGGACTTTCCTTCATCAACAACGGTTACTCCGTCATCAGATGGCGCTTCCTGCTGGGGTTCCAATGCATTCCTGCCCTGCTGCTGTTGGCCGGCATCAAGATGCTCCCAGACTCGCCTCGCTACTACGCTTCCATTGGCGACTTCGAGACTGCCAGAGATGTCCTCGTCCACGTCCGTGGGGCCGACACAGAAGCCGTCGAGAATGAGTATCTTGAGATCTGCGCCATTGCAGCAGACAGCACGCCGAGCTCCCCAATCCAGTTTGCCAAGGTCTTGGTCGGTCGTGGCGAAGGCAAAGGTGCCCACCTTGGAAGACGTGCTTGGCTCTGTCTCTGGCTGCAAATTATGGCTTCGTGGACCGGCATCACTGCTGTGACCGCTTACTCGCCAGTATTGCTCAAGCAAGCAGGGTACAGCACCCTGAAGCAAAACGGTCTCGCCGGCGGCCTGAACACGATCGGCATTGTCGGCACGATCATCAGCGCCCACATCGTCGACAAACTTGGTCGCCGGGTTTGCTTGATGGGAGGAGCCGCTGGACTTTTCGCCGTCAACTTGATTGCCGCGTCCCTTTATGAAAGCACCATCCACGACCCAAGCAAAGCCGTCCGGGTGGCACCGGCCGCCGTCACCATGCTGTTCCTGTTTAACCTGGTCTACGCCTCAACGTGGGGCACTGTCGCGTTCTTAATCCCGACCGAGATCTTCCCCTCCGAGATGCGCGCCCAGGGAAATGGGTTTGGCATCACCGGCTGGGCGATCGGGGTCGGCTGGACGGTGCTCGTCAACCCCATCATGTTTGGCAGCATCAAGAGTCGAACATACTTCCTGTTCGCCGCTCTCAATCTCATCTGGATTCCAATCGTCTACTTCTTCTACCCTGAGACCAAGGATCGATCGCTGGAGTCTATCGACGCATTGTTCTCAAGTACCAGTCCCTTCTACTGGGCCATGGAGAGGTCATACCGAGAAAAGGGTGACGTCATCGCCATGAAGGGAGGGCGTGAGGAGGTGGAGAGGAAGATGAGTGTCGTTAGTGAAAGGAAGATGAGCATCTTCAGCGTCGCAAGCGAGAAGAGAGGAATGAGGCAGCAGGAGGTGTGAGCGTGGTGGACAGCTAGCCGGGGTCGTCTGTCGCTTTTGGCGCATGTGTGGGTAGGCAGAATTTGTATTTACGACTGCAACTGTACAGCAATTTGATCAATCAAACATCTACTATTTCAACACAAGAAGCCTCTACCTATCCACTCTCCACATGTGATGAAGATGGCGCATTTCGCATGAGGGAGGACAGGTTTGCCCTGATTCAAAGGGCAGTTGCGACGACGACGACGACGACGACGACGACGACCCCGGTCTGAAGAAATAGATCCGGCGGAGATGGAAGCGTTCTGAACTCTGGTCATCGCTTTGTACTAGTATCACTCAAAATGAAAAGCATTCTATGGCTTGCTCTGAAAGTTCCGGATACCCCAGATGTGATTGAACTTTCTTGTCTATATAGCCTCCGTTTCTTGCGTTAAGATTTCCGTCTTGCTCTTCTACAAGCGCACCTTCCACCGCCTGTCCTGGAACAATATACATTGTTACATCACCGGTAGGTACTTCGTAGCCCGATAGCCATTCTTTCCCCATTGGAATACCCATTTCGTTAGACTTTCTTGCCTGAGAGTTCCATTCTGTCTTGATCACCACATAGCTCAAATATGCCATTGTTTCCTGCTTCATCTTGACTGTTGGAGGAAGGGCCAAAATGCAAGTAGCCAAGTTTGGATTTGTGACAAGGGGTTTCATTCTTCAAAACGGCTACCACTTTGTGTTTTGACCTATGGCCAATATTTACTGCGCTGCTCGACCATGCATATGACATTCCATTGTTAGTGCACGCGCCATCGGATACGACGACATTAGAGGTGGTTAATGCTCCTCTCCTCCGACACTAGCAGCAGCACGGCGGCTTCCAATGACACTTGATATAAGTCCACGTTCTTCGGGAGACTTCGATCATGTCTAGGTCGACTAGTCCATCGTACAGCTCAACGGGTTAGAATTCGTGATCGGCCTACCATGTCCGGTTGGTGCCTGAGTGACCTGAACTAGGAATAAGCCCAAATGGTTCCAATCGTGCGGTTTTGGCATGTAGTGAGATGATCAACGCATTCGGGAGGGCTGTCTTGCTTTGTCTTGAAACGAGGTGGCGCTGCTCAAAGTACAAAAGTGTCTGTTAGGGGTACGCGATCCAAACCAAGACTGTGGTTGGATTGGATAGGAGTCCGGGAATGGAGGGGTTGCGGTGGCGGGAAAAGAAATGCGAACCAATAACTCACTGGGGTCGGTGGAAAGGATGCTGGAGGGATTGTGAGGCGACACTGTAAAGAAGTCCAGGGTAATGTGGTTGTATTGTGGTGAGTGGGACAGGCCCGCAGAAAAGCTATATATGGGGGCTAATCCTGAGGCTTGGAAAGCACCTTACAACGCTAACTGACGGGATGTCATGCTAGGGTGGGGTGAAAGGAGATTAATGAGCCTATCCTTGGCGAACTTATTTCTCCCCGCAAAAACCCCCCTTCGAATTTGTTTTCCCTCCACCATTCAAATGTCGCGGTGGCGTGACCCGGGCATATAATGGCTGCCATAAGAAGAAATTCTCCTACCTCTTAGTGCCGACACTTGATCCTATCTCGTCCTTAGTTCGGCCTTTCCATTGGCCTTTCTGGCAAAAGAGGTAGATCCGCTTCCCAGAGGGGTGTCGTTCAGGGGCCTAGTCCCCGGCTCGCGCACCTGGATTTTTGTCTTATCGATCAATGATCTGCTTTCCTCAGGGCGGTTCCACAGTACACGATCGAATCCCCTGTCAAAGATGTGACGCCTCCAGCCGCGGTTTGTCGTGGCTTTCGCTAATGCTTACGTGCCGCTCCAGACCTTTAATTTGTAACATCCTCATCCCCTTCTGCTCTGCCTCAGGAGACCTACCGGAGCTTTCTCAAGAGTTGTTGAACAATTTGTTTGGTTTCTTCTTTCTCTCCTTCGATAAACTTATTTCTAGCTGCCATTTTCTTGGTACTTTCTGCCATTAGCCTCGTGCTTTATACAAGCCTAACGCCAGCAACCAATCATGCACCCACAACCACTCCTCCATACTTTCCTGACCCTTGCGGCAACCTTCCATCTCGCATCCTCTGCCTCCATCACCGCACCTCCCAGACCACTCGCCCCGCGCCAGACAGCCTCTTCCTCGACATTCGATGCAAACATCGCAGCTTGCTCCTCATACTCTTCACTCCAAGCCTCGTGTGCCGCCGCCACAACCTCCTTCACCCACCTACCTTTCTCCTCCGAAGCGACCTGCCTCTGCTACACCGATACCTCAACCTTTGCGCCTAGTATCTACGATGGATGGTGGGATTCCTGCTTGAACTACTACCAGACGGCCAGTCCGTCATATTACTCACACTCGCTATCCGGAGATACGTTGACAAGGACACCTTGTGCGGCAGCAGGGAATGTCATGGGAACAGCTGCCGCAACCGGGGTTGTCAGCTCAGTTGTGGCGAGTACAAGCTCGCCGACAAGTGAGAGTGGTGCATCACCGACCTCGACGACGACAGCAGCCACAGGAGGTGCGGTGAGTCTGGAAAGAGGGGGGTTTGTTGTAGTGGCAGCGGTATTGCCTGCCCTTTTCGCTGTATTATAAGCGCGGATTACTTTTTGCACGGTTGCTACCTGGGAGGGACACCTTTTTGGAAACTCTTATTGCACCATTGCTGATAAAGAGAGAAACGGTATGGGAAATTACTCAAAAGCTGGAAGCGTCTCTGCACAGCTCGGGAGGAAACCATAATTAATGCTTTGGTACGGTAATGCTTCAATCAAGCCCAATTGGCTGCTTTCATTCCTGACCACCTGGGCTTCATCGAAATGAACAAGTGAAAGTCTCGCCCTACCATACTGTCCGGCAAGGTGATGAGCAGAGTGTCCGGCTGTCTGCATTCATCGATACATGGAGAGCACGCCTATCAAATTTGTCCCGTCATCTTTCCCTTGGAAAGATGGATGCACCGATAAACTCCTAGGAAGTGCAGGTTGAGAATGAACTGAGAGTGGAGCTTTTAGCAAGAATTTGGGTTTGAAGATGTAAGTAGCGCAGAATGTTGCCTCTAGCCTTCGAGCGTTTCGCATGAGTGTACAGCTACTTCAAAGAAGACCTGGGAGGATCTGGTGGTCGCATACAACGCGTTGTTCACATGTTTTGGCCTATGATTAGGGTTCACGTGAAAAGAACACGTAGGTAGTGTAGATGAGGCAAAGCCAGTGTTCCCAACCTCAAGAACTTCTATGGGCTCCAACCTCCAGACCGATATGCCGCGAGCCTGGATTGTCTGGGCGGAGTAGCTGCGCCAGAAGGACTAGGAGGACTAGCAGGTTGCGAAACTGGCCTGGCACCATTTTCATCTGCTTTTGGTCGCTTCTCCTCATTAGCTAGATATGCAGCAAGTCTGGATTGCCGTTTTGGAGTCAGAGGATCTTGTAAGTTGCTGCTTTTAGGCTGCTCGATTGCCTGTGTAGTCTGTCGCGGCTCTTGTACGGGCGTGGCGCCAATTCCCTCTACCTTTGGTCGCTTTTCTTCACTAGCGAGAAATGCTGCAAGTCGAGACTGCTTCTTTGGACTTAGTGGACTTGGTGTTGTGTCACCTTCAGACTGTTCAATGCCTTTTCCGTTCTCGTGCGGCTCTTCTACGGGTGATTGACCAGTCTCCCCTGCATTCCATCGCTTCTCCACATTAGCGAGATATGCTGCGAGCCGCGACTGTCTTTTTGGGCTCAAAGGACTAGTTGTGCTGCTGCCTTTGAGTTCACTGATCTGTGTATTCTCCTGTGGTTCTTCTACTGGCTGCGCCTCCAAAGCCAATTGTTCCATCTGGCTACGCGGATCCACTGCTGATAACCCTAGGCTCTTTCTCATGGTTGTCGAGAGGATCTTCGACCCTTTTTCTGTCTTCCTCGGATACCTCCAATAACATATTTCCTCGCAGCCTGCCTCTGGATCCGCTTTGTAAGGCCCATGTTTCAGGTATGGAGGTCGACAGCAGAAGCTACCCTTTTCAAACCATTTCTGCAGCGTCTCATCATAGATTCGCCCTTCAAGAATGTAAGCCTCCTCCCAGTAGTCGTGCAAGCAAACTGGCGCTCCCCATGAGCTGCCGGGAGGATGGGTGAGAATACTGGTCTGATCGCCAGTTTCCGCATCGTGAGAGAGGACGCGAATGGTCGCATTGCCTGACTTCGGCGGGTCTGAAGGGGTCAGAGGTTCAGATGTTAGGGTAGAAATATGTGTGAACTCGATCTGAGGTTTTGGCATTGTTGCGCGTCAAGGTCCATCTGATTCGCGGGCGGAGACACGTCGGGGATTCTATGTTGATCAGCCCTCAGTATTTCGCGACCTTTCAAGCTTGGCGTGAGAAATTGAGAATTGATCAAATATTTGGCAGGCTGATCTCCAACCAGTAGGCTCCTGATTCGACAACTCTTCGTCACTCGAATAACCTCCTAATAGCACACAACTCCCAAGCGGCGAAGCCAAAAGAAGCTTACTAGACCGTGTATTCGGTTCACTCGACAAATCCGCCGTCAGGCCGCCAGCGTACCTCTGGTGAGAGTCAATATGTCACAAAGCGCTTCTATCTTCACACCCGGCCGCCTCTGCGTCTCCCTGGTCGCATGCTTCACCACTTTCGCTGCTTACATGGCTGACTGGAACGAAACCCATATCTACAATCCGCGCTGGCCAGCTCATGCAAAGTTCCACAATGGACAGACCATGTCAATGGGATTGGCTCTCGGCCTATCTAGCCTTTACTACCTCTACCGACCGCAGTACAACAAAGACTCGGTCTTCACTGCTGCGCTTCTCCCTTCCATATATTTCGTGACGCAGGCGAGCGCGATCTTGTACCCAGGGAGTGCCTGGATCGATCCAGAATTCGGCACTGAGGCAGATGCCCCACAGCCGAAAGGCATTCCTGTGATTCTGGGTGTTACTTGGCTTGGGTACTGGCTAGAGACAAGGAGGCTTGCTGGACTGAAGCTGTCAACGAATTGACTTGAAGAGAATATTTGATGGTGATATTGCTATCCTCTCCAAGGGGATTGGCAAGGGGATGACGAAGCGCTTACACAATGACCGTGCTTCGGTCTCGTGGGCACCATCAGAAGAAGTATATACCGGGCGGGCTTGAGGGTACGCTGGTGGCGGGATGTGTTGCAGAGGCCACAGCGGAGGCCGGCTATTAAGACGAGTTGGGGGCAGTAGGTGATGAAGTATTTGCATATATAGCGGAGGCACAAGTCGGGATGACGCATTGTATTTCAGGGGATTAAATTTTAGGAAGTTTTGGCGGGTATGGGTAATCATTGTTGAGGCACCATTATCATCCATGCCTCTTTCGTATCTGTAGGTCTATGAGATGAATAGAAATCTACCCTCATTGTCACCCGGGCCAATACGCAGCAAAGTGAGGATCTGATTCTAACTAGGAGTTAGAAATAGTGAAAGTAAGGCAAGGGCGCCTCATTGGCGTGGAAATCTGGAGCGATTATGGCGGTACATGTTGTCCTGGGTAGGTTCCGAGGCGGGCGCCAAATTCTGGTCCAAGGGGAAACAAAATGGAAACAAGACAAGACAATACAGAGAGATGCTCAGACGGTTCTATCTAGTAGAAGGAAGTCTAGACCCGACAAAAAGTCGCATCTCAAGTAGTTTAAATAGCGCCTTTGCGCGTGTTGATACGTTCCTTCAACGCCTCGTAGCGAGCCTCGTAGTTACGTTGAATCTTATTTGGGCTTTTTCCGTCCTCGCTGGGACTTCTGGACGCCTTGCGCTTTGGTCCCTTGGGATCCAATTCTCTCGCATGCGGTTTCTCGGATGGATTGGGAGACATTGAACCTTTGTTTGAGCCGTTGGTGTTAATAGCCTCCGTTTTTCTTCTTGCGGCAAGTACATATTGTTTCTCCCCACCACTTAGCTTTTTCAAGCTCAGCTGCCTGCCATCCGAAAAGGTCAGGCCTGCTTGAATAGGAACGGTGTCTCTCGCGCCGACGTTGAAATCAAGCTTGATGTCTTGGGCCATGGTAAAGAAAGGTTTGTCGCGGCTGCTGCCTCCGACAGGGAGCAGGGAGGCGGTGAAAGTAGTTAGTCTAGTTTGAGGAGTTTGAGAAGGTAGGCCAGCTTTTTCCGTAGAACTCTTGGGTACTGTAAGTTTAGAGTCATCATCCTTGAAGCCATCGCCTTTGGAGATATCACCTTTGGAGACACCGCCTTTAGAACTGGCGCGGGTGGGACTCTTCTTCGTTGTCCCGTGGGTGAACGCGTTTGCTTGGATCGAATCGTGGATCTTGGTATATGCCAAGATGACTGGCGTAAAGGCCCACTTCCGGAACTTCTTGCTATGGTTCACGGCATCCTCAAAAGAAGAAACGGTGACGTTTGTGTCGTCTATGCAACACCACCCACCATCGCTGCCAGAAAGACGGGCATGAGTGATGTAGTGGCCTGTGTTCAACGTTCCAGCATGAGACACAACACTATCCAGTTGGTATTGTGCAGTGGCCCCGGCATCTCTATCTTTTTGTTCGAGATGAACAGTGATGTCAAGCCTTTCCGGGATGGCTATGCTCTTGTTTGATTTGCCCGGGCGCTTACTCGCCGTGAATCTGCTGAGTCTGATGAAAAGTACCTCTGGGGCTTCTCGAAATTTCCACCACAGCCGACCAGGGCCTCTTGGATTGGGTAGTTTGGCGCATATGTCGCATATCAATTCGTTCTCTTCCCTCAGCTCACTTACTATGCATTCTTCTAGTGAATCTCCCTTCGCAACGTTAACTACAAAAATGCCAGCCACATCTCCATCATTTGCGGGTAGTCGCCGTCTCTCATCTGGACAACTCCTGCCGGTTCCCGCGCATGCGGAGCGTCTTTGCATGAGCGGTTGAACCATGACTTTAAAGTCGAGTTCACTGCAAAATCAATCAGTACGGGTGCCACCTTGTTCGAAAGTCCCCCATGAACTTACAAGATGTCAGGATTAGCACTGAGCTGGGCAATTGCGAGGTTCAAGACTGTGAGGAGATAGTCAGCAGCGTCCTGGAACGTGTTCCGTTCCTCCCCCGGGCCAGGATTCCAAGGTGCAGCGTCGAAGGAGGCGTTCAGGTCCATGGTGTAGTTCCAGAAATCCGTAACAAGTTGATCGATTCGTGCCTGCTCGCTAGATACTCCAGCCAAGTCATCAGACCAGTAAGCAACCGCAACGTCGTTCAGCCTGGAAAGTAGATCACGTTCGGGGTCCTCAATGTATGCACCAGTATCTGAGTCTGTTAGTCCAGCCATCACATTGGAGCCGTGAATTCGATTGACATAGCCGACGAAAGGAGTAATGTTCAGAAGCATTGTGATGACGCTATTGCAGTAGCACATCCAACCAGGATTTGCGACGCCAAAGGGCACAGCATCGGAAGCCTTGTTCTGCATACCTTGTCGCGCGAGAGCGAGGACATTGTTGTTGCTATTCCGGTGAGGGATGAGATCGCCAACAGAATTAGCGGGGCTTGGAAGAGGCGGTAAACCTGATGGTGTGTCCTTTCTGGGCTTATTATTACCATTGGCGGTTTGATTTTCATCAGCTGCTTTCTTCCCACCAGTGGCTTTCTTACCATAAGGGGCTTTCCCACCAGCAGTCGCCTTCTTAGAAGTAGTAGATTTAGACTTCAATGGTGCCTTGCTTGTCTTCATGGCATTGTTCGCTGGGGTTCCCGTACTGTTGCTAGCATCATCGCCAGCCTTGTTGGTCTCACTGCGTGTTGTTCTCATCTTGACAAGACGAAATCGGAAATCAAGGGAAATCGGATATTAAGGGAAATGTGGAATGGGAGATCGTTCGAATAAAGTAGAAAAATTTTGAAAGCAAGCCGAGGGAGAGACTCTATGACGAGCATGGTTCGCACGCAAGGACAAAAAAGGGTGGTTACTTCTTTGTTCCTTTAACAGGGGATAGTCTGCATTCAGTAGCCAATTTTGAAGCGGAAACGGAAGATCAAGTCAGAAAGAATGGGAGAGGTGGTCACAGTACTGCTCTACAATTGGCCCATCCCTTTCAAAGACGAGAGGTCGATGAGACCACTTTTTGCATTATTAGAGAAGGTATCCTCCATATGCATATCAGGCTCCATGAAATCGTTGAAGCTGATGACTCTGGGATTTCTTTCGATACTTGTCTGGCGGATGAAGCCTCGAGAGAGAGCTCCTGGTCGCTGCAAGCGGCAGAAATTATGGACCATAAAAACTCTTGGCAAATTTGACGCGATTTTCCTGGACGCGGAACTTGGCCGGCATGCAAAGCTCATGAATAAAGGAGACCCTTGCTATTAATAGCGATTTCCCCTGGCTTTTGAACGATGTGGCTGGGGTTTATTCTCATGAGGTGATAAGAAATGAGCTTGGTTAGTGAACAGGATAGCAGAGCCTATGAGGAGGAGCATGTGCATATGGTATATCAACAAATTGCACCCCATTTCTCGTCAACAAGATATAAGGTCAGCTACGTAGGAGCACTTCTTGGATTTTTTGCTTACTGCAATAGCCGTGGCCCATAGTAGAGGCTTTCCTGCGCCACCTCGCCCCAGGGTCTATTGGACTCGACGCTGGGTGCGGAAATGGCAAATATCTCGCCGTGAATCGGGACATCTTTGTCGTTGCCTCAGATAGGTTTGCTAGCTTTTTGTTCATTTGCGAATATCAACTCATCTTGATCACAGATCGTCTGCTTTGGTAGAAATTGCAAAGCGACATCAACCACATGATTCGATTGTTGCAGATACCTTAGACCTCCCTCATCCCGATTCATCCTTCGATTTCGCAATCTCGATTGCCGTTGTCCATCACCTGTCCACTACTGAAAGAAGAGTGCAAGCCATCGAAGCTCTCTTGCGGAAAATCAGGCCATCCGGGCAGGGCGTCATCGGAGGTAAAGTCCTCATCTTCGTATGGGCACTGGAACAAAGCACAAGCCGGCGAGGCTGGGATATAGGGCACGAACAGGATGTAATGGTCCCCTGGGTCATGAAAAGCAAGAACGATAAGGAGGAAGATAAAATTTACGATCGGTATTACCATTTGTACCAGGCCGGCGAGCTCGAACGAGATATCACTGAAGCCGGGGGGACAGTGTGTGACTCAGGCTATGAAAAAGATAACTGGTGGGCGGTTGCAATCAGGGAAAGAAAGGGCTGACGAATTTCTCCCACTGACCAGCAGAAAGGGCCAAGAGGGAGGATATACATTATTGATGGAGTTTGACTGGGTTTTACCGAAACAATGCCATAACCATACTTTTGGTATAAGACTGCGCTTGCAGACCACCACCGCCAACAACAAAAGTTCTACCAGATACCTGATGAAGAGGCATATTACTCGCTGCCATGTCAAGGCGCGCATTATTAAGACGAATACGCCAATTTCGCCATGCAAACATAACGTGTCACGATACATACCCAACTTGAATTTTGATACATTCATCGTCTTGGGGCCGTTGAGTGGTGATACAGATCGGACGAGGTTGTTCTGGGATAGTACATGGGCGGCGGAAGAGTAGCATATGCTGGCAGTCCTGAGGTGAGTTCAGCAACGGATGGCAGCTGTGGTGGGCCGGTTCTAAGGACAGGATCTCTAGTTCCGCGAGGTGCTGCGCTACTGCTACGCATGTGCGAGCGTGGCGGAAGAGTTGTCATCGGTACGAATGGTAAGCCCGAGTTTGCGGTAAGGGAGAAAGGTGTGACGCCGGCTCTGCGTGCCATTTCTTGTTCACCCATTTGCCAATGCATCGCCTCGGCTGCTCGCCACGGTATGGACATCTCTTCTGCAATTTTGGACCACATGTCGGCCTTGAATCTGATGCATCTCGATCAGCAAGATCTCGTGTGACAAGATCTCGTACCACGTTGCTCAACATACCTCTCGTACAACCTCGCGAGCTTATTTTTACGATCTTCGTCCCACTCACTCCGTCTCTCGAGATAGTTCTGGTAGTGCAGCCGACAGCTGATGGCACTTCGTCCTGGAAGATGCTTGCTGATGTCCTCCCATTTCATCCCCTCGCCCCGAAGCTGGATGATTTTGGTATCTTCTTCTGGCGACCATTTGGACTGTTTCTTAGCAGGCGACTCTGCAGGATGTGTTCCGGACTGTCGTTTTGTCGGGACCGTGCCGGCGGGTGCCAACGGGGGGGGATCTGCTGTAGCTGGTGCAGGGGTGGTGGGTGGAACTGATGCCGAACGTGTCGTTGTTGGCGGTCCTACAGGGAGGGCGGGAGACGTCTCTTCATCCTTGGGCTTGAGAAGGCGTGAGATCTCCACTTTGCCAGAGTGTGAGCGGGAGTACACTGGCAAAGGGCGAGGCTGTTGCTGAGTGCAGAGCATGCGTGCATTTGACGGAAAAGACAGAATGTGTGGAACGGAAAAGTGCGGTGCGAGGGGACTGATGGTGCTTCAGCGGCTGAACTGGACACAAGGGCGCTCAGAGGTGACAGTGTCTTCCATGTAGTGATACTGAGTGACGTGAATGTACTGTCTAGACAAGCGACAGGCGGGCGAGGCTTTAAACAAAGGGCTCGAACAGCGGTCTAGATGAAAATCTACTGTCATGGCAAGCTCAGCCTTTGGCCTCCTCCCACTGAACGAATCGCGCCAATGAGTGCCTCGGTACAACGCAAGGGCTTGTTGGGCCAGACTGCTTTGGAGCGAGATCTAACATGGCCCCCATCGTAGAGCGGCTACTAACGCTTGCCGGAAGTTGCCTAATTCGAGCTATTGTTTGATATGATATCGAGTGCCCGCCGCCGATGTTGCTTTTTTGACAATTGAACTGCATACTTTCCTGGCTAGCCTAGACCAGGATTCAGGATGGCCGTTCGTGTCATGCGCCGCGCTAAGCAGAAGGGGCTTGCGCATGAGTTGTCATCTGCATTTCACAATCAATAGAGTCTATTACTGGGCTGGAATCGGTCCTATACCAGCCTCAGAATTGGCTTGCTTATGCAGCCTCTCGAGCCCAGTTTAGATTGAGCCTGATATGAGCTCGCTGGCGCAGGTGAGACACTGCCGCAAGGTCGCCTCGAGACGAAACGCCCTGATCAGCGAGCTGTCTTAAAGCGCCGACCTAAAAGAGTGGATAAGGCTGATCGGGCCGGTGCTGGATTGGTTGGGCAAGCTTTCGCGCTTCCAACGGGAAATCTCCGATCTAGTGGAAGAGGTAGTTCCCCCCCCCTTCCCCCCCAAAAGCCCTTCTCCATAAAAAAGCTTAAACGCCATGAACCTGTGCCGCGACCAGGCCAGCAACCGCAGCTCCCACCTGAGACAAACATTGACTCGTAATTCTCAATCCTCCTCTTACTACTACCTCATCAAACTCAGATTAGAAGCCCAGTCGAGTTGTTTGCGCTTTCTGATCTACGGTCTACAAACAAGGCATTGTTTTGTTGGGTATGAACGGGCTCCACTCGTTGCTAGGGCCAAAAATGCCCAGTCCATGCCCGACAAAAGCGGTGTGGTGACCGCTTCTTTCACTCGCTGTCCACCCTATCCCTTACCGAAACCATCCTACCTCAATCGACATTTCTGGAATGTGAAGGAACCTATTTGCTCATCTGACAGGCGGCTTCTGGACAATTGGTAACTCAACACGAAGATTTGGCGTTGGAAACGTGTCACGTCTCCTAGAGACCTGGTAACGGGACTACGGTCATCTGACCTTTTTTTCCTGCTGCTAATGCTGCTTCCCGATAAGCACAGCATTCTTTGTCCCATGCATCTTAAGGGGCATTTCATTTTCCGAGCTTGTTGAATCTTAACTTCGACTAAACAATGGCTTCGGAACGACAACGCTGGAAGCGGTGAACCGCACTAGTTAGAAAAGGTAGTCGAAATTCCGCCAAGCTGCGCCTAGTCCACGAACTCCCGAGCACCTTCTCGGAAGGATCCTAGAGTGTTATCCACCAAGCCGCGAACTCGATCGAACTGCATTGTACTTGGCTCGAGCCCCTTGTTCGGGGAAGCCCCGCCGTGCTTCCATGGCTGAACCTTCGGCAGACAAAAATGTCAGGAGCCTTAGACGTTGAAAGCTCTGTCCGTCCCCAACCTCATCTCTGCTCGAAAGCAGTGGTCCAATAGTTAGCACATCCACAAGTGCGGAGAGTGAGACCCTTGCTAGCGCGGTAGGGCAGCAATCAAGGTGAGTGGCAACCTGAATGCCTACTTTTGCGCCCTGCCAACCGTCGTTTCCTTTCGTCCTCCAGCTATGCATCAAAGGGAGGCTGCCTCATGTTTCAACCAAAGGGGTTTTGCCAGTAACTTACTTCCGCCGGTCTTGTGCAACGACTCAGCATATGTGACGGTCACGACGATCACATGCACTGTGCCGTCTGATTCAGGACAAATGGCTGGTTATTAAAATGCCGATCAATCAACAAACACTCAATTGGATAATATACTTGAGACACTTCTCGTCTATGAACGTCATCACCTGTAAATAGTTCTGTGGCATGCCATTGTCTATTTACAGTGCTGTCAGTTCTTGCTGTACGCCCTCTATTCCGCTAATGTACACAGCTGTGCATTTTGCCCATAGCGCATGACCTAGTTCCATGTTGGTAGCCGGGATTATAACCTATGTCCTTCGCTAATTCAGTCCCGGATCAACCCCCAACTACCCTGTCACCGACGTGTCATACTGGATGCAGGGATGTCTTGGACCTTATGCCCAACTAGACAGCACGGACATCGTGGTGAGAAACCTGCCATGCCGCTGTTCTTGCTTGCCTCGTGTGGTCAGTCTTTACTACTTGTGGACTGAGCTTGGAACACTGTGCTGGTACCTAATGATGGTAGCCTCGCTGCTGAGCAGGCAAGGTAGAATTCTGTCAAGCGCAAACCCTTTATACAGTCTCGATTAGGGTACCAAGTCCGGTGATGGCCTTGTTGACGAAGTTGGGCAAGCAAAGTTCTCGGCGGAAGACTCTGGTTCTGTCTCTTGTCCTTCCAGCATAGCGATCAATGTGTCCATGCGATTCCATGTAGATTAGCAGTGCCTCTGCCGGCGTCCGCCTCAAACCTTATCCACAACCCCACAGGCTGGTGACTGAAGGATATCTCTATTCAGGAAAAGGGAGGTTTTTGAACAATTTTGAACTATTCTGGCATGAGAATAGAACCCACTGTTTTTCATTCTGTTGGTGGATTTACCCAAGTACGCCTGCATTTTAAGAGGGGGTTTTGTGGTCTAAAGCTGTTTGGTCGCTGGTGAGTCGAGTAGCATCCTTGACAGTATTAACGCATATTTCAGAACGGACAGTATTATGCCATTGACGCTGATCATGATAGCAGGCTGATTATCGAACGGTGGCCTTCTTCGAAACCTCCACACTTCCATCGGCACCCGAGGGACATACAATGGTCAATGTTGAGAGATGGGGTTTTTGGGTTATCAGGTCTAGCATACGTGAGTCATTGGGGATTATGTTACTAAGTCACCAGGACCATGTGTTCCTCTCCAGCTTTTTGTGTACGTCCCCGAGACATCCCGCTTGATGATACGGAAAAGCGTGCCTTTAAAGAATGAACGGAGAGAGAAACCTGCTGCTGGATGGGATAGAAAGGCATTGATAAAGAACAGGGGGAAAAAGAAAGACAAAAACAAAGACCATGGCAGAAGACCTCAGACACGCCACCGAATGAGACAGAAGAGCTGGGTTTCGAAAAATGCAGTGGAAGAGCTGAGAAACCTACGAAGTCTTGACACTGTCACTGCAAGACCGTCTCTCTTGATAGTATTTATGGAGCTGCCGTACCCACGAGTTGAATCTAACAACCAAAGATCTTTGCCACGTACTCATCAGCATCATCAGACAAATCCTCGCCGCCATCATTCACCTGAACCTAAACTTTCCAACTAGGCACCTCGACTCAGCTTGCATTAAGTCTTCCGCCGAAATGGACGTGCACTTCATATCCACATCCGATCTCGTATGCCACTGGGTCCCGGCCGGCAGTGGAGATCTACACAGAGCCTGCCATAGCCTGGACGACGTCCTCCTCATCGAATACCTCCTTGCTTTCATCGAATTCCTGCTGCAATGGATTTCTGTAGCAGCCGTGATTGGGATCTACACCATCGTTGTCATTATGCTAAATGTCCTCTTGCGCCTCATCTACCGAATCGTCAACAAACCTTTCATCACCAAGGTTATCACAGTCCTCAAAGCTAGCATGGTCTGTGTCCTCTTCCTCACCATCGTCGGTGTCCTCTGCTCGGTCTACGGTGATGCCTCAGGTGTCCTCAATGCGCCAGTTTTGCGTGAAACAATACATGGATTTCGTCGTCATGGGTATACTGGCGAATGATGTCAAGAGGTGGACGTGGTGTCGGAGGTGTGGATTGGAGGGATGGAAGTGGAGCTTCGAGAGGCCGCTGAGCGTTGTCAGCTGCGGGTTTGCAGCAAGAGATCGATTTCTGTCATGACTGGTTTCTTTAACGGCGACCGGTTTCAGCTGTGAGGATGTCCGTGGGCACGTTGTAGTCTTGCGTTTTCATCAAGTGTATGATTGCAGCAGTTCCTCAGATCGTCAAAATGCATACAATTCTTGTCAGACAGTGAGCTTCTCGACTGGGCACGGGAGACGCCGATCGCATTGACCCGATGTTTCGACCTCACTCCATAGTGACATCTGTCGGTTTGTGTTCTGCCGCTCCTGCAACATCGATGGGCCTCGATTGTGCCGAAGAAGTTGCCTGCGCATCCATAGCGGTTACCATGTCCGGTACGTCTTCCAAAAGCCTAGCTCGAGACTCCCAGGTCGTCTCTTTGTATCCTTTCCACTTGACCTCTATCATGAATCCATCTCGGCTTGGCCGTAGCAACTCTTCCACAGCGTACTGCTCTCCCACCGTCTGCTTCTTATGCTCTCGCTCCCAGTCACTCTCACTCTGCTCCTCGTCCTCTTCGGGTCCATCTCCAGCGTTCTCCTCACCGAAACACTCCTCCACATGCTCCTTTAGATACTCGTCAAACTTGCCTTCCTTCCGCTCTTGCATCGCCGTTCTTGCCTGCTCCTGCCACTTTGCTTCCCAACATCCAGCCTCAACATCACGCTTGAATCGCGCCATGCCCGCTTTGACGTAGGTGTCTGATTGGAGGAATTCCATGCTAACGGGACATTCGAGCTTGCCATTTTCATCGGTGTGGTACTTTCGATATGCCATGGGAAAGAGGCCAATTAGCTTGCGCTTTTCTGTTTCGGAGTATTGGGACCAGTAGGCCGGGCTTAGCGCTGTCGTGATGAATCCGTGGATGTCTTGAGTGAGGATTGGAGTGTTGCAATTGAGGACTCTAGTGGCCGAGAGTGCAATTTTGGCGCGTTTTAGCCGCTTGGAAGGCGGCGCCATTACGGCCACGTTGTGGCTTGTATTGTAGGAGACTTAGCAACGTGGTAGGGAAAGGTGATCCGTCGTATTCCAAGGACATATATTAGTCCGGATATGCCCGGAGGATTGTGTCCACTGCCCAACTGGGTTCTAGACTTGCTGGAAGGCGGGAAAGAAAAGGGTTGTCTACTCGCAAAACTACGGCTCCGTAGATCATGGGACTCCAGCTGGCAATAGAGGCTGACAGAAGGTTCCCACAGCTCGTGAAGACAATATCTTTCCGACTATGCTCGACGTATTTTGTCGGTAGGGAAGGGCAGCTTCTTGAAATTCCGGATCAAGTAGTAACTATGTAATGAATGATAAAAAGGAGATAGGAAAACACGATGACCGCAAATGGCAAACCCCTTGTCAGGTTGACAGCGGGCTAAGGAATATGGGAAGTGATACCGACGCTGACGTCGACAATTAGGTTTCTCAGGTCAATCTCTGCCAGAGTTGCTGCATATTCTGGTTTGCTCATGTACTTTAATGGGCAAACCTGGGGCGAGCCGGATTCAATTCTCCAGTATGATGGCCGTATCGTGGCTTAATTGGAATGTCATCGTCAGCACGGATGCAGGAAGAGGCGAAAAGGCTGATGTTTGATGTTTTGGATGAGCCTCGGTACAACTTCAACCAATCAACACGCGAGCGCAATCGTAAATGCCAGACAATCTCCCTGCCATCGTCATTTCTCAACCCTTACCTCCGTACTGTGCCAGATGTTGGATTTGATACCTCCTTTCAAACAAGTCTAGCTAATGCCATAGCCCATGGCTTGATCAACCAAGGCAACGTCGGTGCTTCGACACCATGCCCACGATGTCGGCCCACGCCGCGGCCACCTTGAAGCAATCAGCCCTCGCAACTCTCTCATCCCTTCGTACCCTGCCCACCACGATATCCTCGACAGCTCGTACATTACCTCACACGTACTCTACTTACATCGCGGCGAATGCTTCCTCTGTCTCGCAAGTTGAATCCGCTCTACGATCTCTGACCTATCTCCTCCCTGGAGCCCGTCTACGCGAGTCTGAACTCTCTTCAGAATCCCTACACACCTTCATACAACTCCTCTCTATCTACCATGATCACCTACTCAAGGCGAGGGCCACCCTCCTTAATTCATCACCGACACTATCGAAGTCAATATCTCCTCCTAAACCACGACCCACGCCACACATGCGCTATACTGATTTCTGGTCCACTACATCACCACTCTACACTCGGATAGCGACTGTGTTGAAGATAGTGCAATATACCGAGCTGCTATGGGAAATGGTTGCGCGCCGGCGTGGTGGAGAGCAGACTCGATGGCGTGTCGTCGTGCTGCTAGAAAGTTTCAAAGCGCTTTGCAAACTGATCCTTATGCGCTTGACCGGCTCAAGACCGCTCGTCAACCCACCACTCCCTACCCGAGAAGAGTTCGCACCAGTGGGAGAGCCAGATCAGGAATCTGAGTCACTTCTTTCAGATGAAGAACTCGCCCGACTCGACCCTCAACCCATGGACGAAACAGAAGACACTACCCTTTATGCCCAGTCCACCCCCTCCGGCACAGGCAACCTCCCGACACCACCACTCTCCGATTCTGACAAGGCCGCTCCTCCACTCCCGCAGACAGCTAAACTGCCATCTCCATCAACACCATATCCCATGCCGAGAACCGGCCACTACCTCCCGGCACTACCCCTCCCCACCACCAGCTCAATATCCTCCTATCTACTCTCGCACGTCATCACGCCTGACGACGTCAAACCCCCCTACGCTCTCCTCGCCCGTCTCAACACTTTATCTGCCCAGGGTGCTGAGATACTCTACATCCTACGTCCTGTCATCTACGCCTTACTCCTGCAACGCGCAGCGGCCCGCCACGGCTACGTAGGCCGGAATTGGCGGCGCGACTGGACTCCTTGGCTAGTAGGCTTCGGCGTTGAGTATGCGGCACAAACTATGGCAAAGCGGGCCCGGCTGAATGACCCAGCTGCATCTGCATACGGAGCGGGTAGGTTTGGGATGAGCGGACTGGAGCGCGACGAGGCAAGGCATAGAGGGATGGCCATGGGCTGGTGGGGCATGAGAGGCGCCTTCTACGAGACTGTGACGAAGAATGTCGTGGAGGGCATCAGAACACGGGTGAAGAAGGTCCCGTTCGTGGGCGAGCTGGTGAGCGGCGTGGTCGAGGACTACGAGTGGTTGTGGGGAGAGTATTATTTCAGCACTTCCTAGCACCTTACCGATTCAGTTTTCTGAATAACATCTCGATGACTCGGGAGAGGGGCGACCTGGCGTACACTGGTCCCTGGTACGAGAGCGACTGGCGTTTTCGGATGATGTGATACTGCATAGACGGCCCAGTTGTAATTTACCATCATGAAGCTCATTTGAAATCATCTAGAACATCTACATGATCTCCTAGTCTACGTTCCTACATCATCATACTGTAATGTCTTGTCGTGTTTCGTGCTTCGGCATGAGTGTTAAGTGTCGACGGGGAGAATGCACCATCTGGCCTGACGGACGATAGGAACACCTTATCTGACTAATTGGTCTAACCCGGAATACCCAGCTATCTTGACAACAATATTTGCTGGTGACCTCATGCTCTACCTATGGGCCAATGCACATATCTATGATCAATCTCCCGTCAGTCCAGAAATATGCTCCAGTGGCCTCCTCATATTGCCGGACACTCGTACATTTCGCCGTCAGTGAGCTCGTTGTAGTCCACTGAGGACCAGTACTCCTAAGTCTCATTCTTGACTTCTGAACTCCTACTCCACGTTCGTCTTCTCGTTCCTTCTTGCACGAGGTACTGCCGAACAATTGTTCATCACCCGATCGCTAAGCTTGTCGCTCTCGACACTCCCCTCTGCTAGCACCAACTCTTTAAGCTTCTCCCTAGCAATCTCTAGTGGCTTGATATTGATGCAATAGCATGCCTTGAATGGCAGTAGTCCGGGTGCCTTCTCTAGATCACAGGCGTGCCTCAGGAGCTCAGGTATCATGCGACTCGTGGCGGCGGCGCCTTCCATTCGCCCAGAGTGGAAATCTTCATTCCAACAATCCATTTTCTTCGTTTTGAAGTTGGCCGCAAGGTCGAGGAAGAATTGCGTGCATCGGTGGTCCATGGAGAAGTAGTCGAATAAGATCTCCGGCATTTCCGCTATCAGACCTTCTTCGAGTGCTTCGACCATTTTCAATGTCGAGAGGCCGCCTCTAGCATTACCTTCGACGCCATCTCGATAGTGACTCAATTCATGCACAGAACGACGCCCTGGTCCACGGTTCGTTTGCACATGGCGATCGTTGAGTATAGCTTCGATATCTTGCACTGTCATGCTTGCATCACAGTCACAATGGATGCAACGTCGCAGAAATATTTCTGCAATCGTCGACCCTGAACGCAAGTGACGCATGCGCTTCGAGGATTGCTTCAACGGTGTGTTTTCGCGACGTCCTTTTGCAAAGGCGCTGGCGCTGTAGCCCTGTGCAAGGTACCACTTCTTCATTGCCTCTTCGAGAGTTTTGGGCTTCCCGCCTACCAAGATCCTCTCTTCACTATGATGGGACATCACGAGATCAATATCTGCCCACACCGGGAAGTTTGGAATCAATGATGCTTCGGCGACCTCTTCAGCATCATCTCGGGCCAGTTTTGCCTCAGCAGCTTCTTTTCGTGACATCCGGGGACCCTTCCTGGTCTTCGTTAGGTCGATATCTTTGACGGACAGAGCGCTGTACAAATGAGTTGCTGACCAGATGGACCGTGTGATGTTAGCCCAGTCAGAACCAAATCGTTGCAGTTCCAAGAAGCAGTAATATCGGATCATTCCGCAAAGTATTGGGTTTGATTTAAGCAAATTAAAGGGATCACTTGATGCCTCTGGTGCCACGCTGCCCTGCCTCCTCGTCGCCCATATCTTCATGCGAAGTTCGATTGGTTCCTCGAGTTCACCAGAAAAGAAGGGCCCAAATTTCTCGACGACTCGTTGCATGTCATCAATGACAGAAGGACGCTGGAGCGATTCGGGCCATGATTCATGTATTTCGTAATGCCTGTCAAACGTCATCTGCAAGTACTCATAAGCGAGTCGAGCCTCGATCAAATGGCGGTGACATGATGAGAACGAGGCCGCGTGAACTCGATCGGGTGAGCATAATCCAGACGTTCGACCAGACAGGGATGACGCTAGCACTTGATGAGTATCAATCAAAATCTGAGTGGCGAAGATCAGCCATAGTGGTGGCGAGTCGTCAATAGTCAGTCCCATATAAATAGCAAGGCCATAAGAAAGCTCATCTATGAATCGCGACGGCGCGCAGTGTCTGGCGATTGCAGCTATGCCTGGAGTTATCGACCTGCGAGTATCAAAAGTTAGCACGGAGGCCATAATTCAAAGCCAGTAGCCGAGACTCACCTTAGCAAGATGACGTCCTGTATAAATGGGCTGTTGGTCAGTTTCAAGTAGCGTGCTGGAAAAGGTTCATCGCAGCATTGGAGGAGTAGGAAAGCACGGAAAAAGGTCCACTCTTCCCTGTCGTCAGAGATGTTTTCCGGTAGTCGTTTGCTAGCGGCAATGTCGGTTGCAGACCAGCCTGATCTCATCATAGAGTCCTTCCCACCATACTCTGTTCTGTTGGTAACAATCTGTATACCCCGTATGGTTAGCGATGATTTCTCGAACAGGTCGAACTTGTCAAAGAATGGGAAAAGCGAGTTTTTGGGGGGGAGACCTGAATATGTCAAAGAACTCGAGCAGCCACCCTTGAGTACAGTTTGTAGGGGAACTTACCACTGGAATACATCCGGCAATTGGAGCATCTTGCCATTCTGCGGCGTATTCCTTGGGCCATGTTGCAGTCCTAGCAAACTCCCTCTCAGCTCTCTGAACTAGGGTTATTGCCATATTCGTGGTTGCAGCTGCCACAGCAAGGTCAATCTCCCTCCGCTGATACCTCTGCCATAGTCCGAGCAGGTATTGGCGAAGATCGTTGAGATCACTGATTAGGCAGTAAGAGGCAAAGCGGAATTCCTCTCTATTCTCGGCGTCATCCTGTTCGTAGGTGACATCTGGCATAGGCGGCTTTAGAGGTGAAGGATTGCTTGTAGGTTGCGTGATATCTTCGCTAGCTGACTCATCGTCATCTTCCAGGACCAAGTTATTGAACTTGTTCTCGGGGATATTCTTGTGAGTTGTTGAAGCATGCTTTGTTCGTATCTTATCAGCTTGCTCCTTTGGAGCCAGAGGTTTCAGTATGCTGAATGCTTCCTCGAGCACATCAATGAAGTGTTGATGCCCTTCGTTCCCATCCGATCCGGTAGCGTACCACATGGCACAACTCTTCCGAGCCGCAATAGTCCGTCTGAATATCTCGAGGATTGTGGTAGAAGGTTTGATTTTAGGTGGACACCATGACGCGATAGCGATGGCCATCGGCACGAAATCTTTGGTTTTGACGACATATTGCTGTGGTGGGGGCTTCTTCGCGCGCGTCTTTTGCTCAGCATTTGCAGCATCTCGAGCCAGTTTGCGGGCACGACCTTTAAGCTTTACCTTGGTTTGTTGATTGGTGACGGTAGGGTTTGGCTGATGGATGCTGTTCTTGTTAGTAAAGCCAGAGATTTCTGCGCCTTCCGTAAGCCAAGTCGCAATGGTTCTGGTATCGGCCTTGTAGCGCTTGTAGCTGTCTATGAAGCACTCTGGCAGCATCTTGAATGACAAAAAAACGAGGCGGTTTCCCTGAGGCTTGAAAGATTCCGAGTTTAGGTATCGATGACTGGAGATTGATTCAAGAGGAGAAGAGGTTGGATGAGCAGTTCAGGCCAGGATTGAATGCGGCAAATTCACCGCAACTCCACATTCATTTATTGGGGCCTTGTACGCGGTGTGTGTTTGCTGGGCAGCATTAGGAAGACCACCCACCCACCGGGCGCCCAAACCTGGGCTGATTGCTCTACCTGAAATCGGCAGCTACCCCATCTTGCAGAGACAGTGGCCTCCACTGAGAAGTCAAGAATCTCCATTATGATGCAGAAGAGCCGACACGTCTTGTTTAGACGGATGGCTGCAGACGGATGTCTCACATATCATGTCTAGAAAAATTTTCGTTTGGCGTGCCACGGCATCTCATGTTGACTTTCTCCAGTGAAACCTCTAGACATCTTGAACAGAAAGATGTGATGCGCTGCGGTCTGCCGTCTCTGAACTTTTCACCATGCATTGGTTTCCAGTGACTACGTCACTCCGCGTTAGGATGTAGAAATGTGGCCCGAAGCTGGTACTAGAGACCTGATGACATTGGTGGGGGCGACTTCAAGACGCGTGACAGTGGTGGTTCTTGGTACTTGGGTGCTGATACTAGGACGGCCATTCGATTCTAGCATTTTGGTATCTCACAGTTAAGCTTTTCGCGTCACAACCTCTTTGATCAGACAGGAGATCAAGCTCCCTTCCATCGTGCCCTAAATCACTCTAATTCTCACAGTTCCCCATACACACCGTCATGGCTCTATCAGCATTGCCAGTTGAAGTTAATTTCGCCGTTTTCTCAGCTCCATTACTTTGATTTCGTGCAACTGCGCTTAACGAACCAATACTTCGATAGCCTCATGCCCATAGACACCATCAAGTTTTTCATCCGTGAGCTACACCGCACCATGACCAAGACTGCTGTCCTGCCTTACACCAACCTGGGTTAGATAGAGAGATCATGGAGCTTGCAATCCACTTGCATGATTGCCAACTCCGACCGTGTCAGATCTGCGTGTGATTCATGTGCTGGAGGCTCTTTTTTCTGGTTCTCCGAGCGATGTCACATTCAGCGGTGGGGAATGTGATTTTTGGCAGACTCAACGAGCCGAGCAAATATAGACATAAGATTGGGCTTGATGATGGCGTGATTAGCGCCTCTCTCTCTCTCTCTCTCTCTCTCTCTCTGTGTGTGTGTGTGTGTGTGTGTGTGTGTGTGTGTGTGTGTGTGTGAAAGAGAAGTGCATATGCTGCTTGTCCAACTTCTGGGATACTTGTTTGAAGACCACATAAAGCATTGAAGCTTTCAAGCAAACTGGTTATTTGCAAACACTGCTGAAAGTGCATTTGTCTCTTTGGCTTGATCACCAATGCGAGGAAGGGTCTCAGGCGGGCGTGGACAGTCAATGAGCGTTACTTGAGAGGTGGTAAACCGAGCATCTCGGCTGGTGGTGCGAGACGACTTCTCTGATAAAGATGGGAGGAGTGGGTATTTGCCAAAGAGCGTAGTGCCAAATGCTTCAGGATCTAGAATGCTTCTTGCCCAACACTTGTTCCAAACCATGTCCGCAGCTGATCGCTCTCGGTGTCAGCTCTCCCACCAGAAGGTCCTGCCATGAAATACTCTGAGAGACGTATGTTTTCTTCATCCTGATCTGCAGACCAGTCGACTTTCAGTCCGCCACTTCCTTTCAGCTCCATCAAGTCTTTAATTGTGCCCCAGCTGAATCTGCACTCGTTTCCAAAGCCGAATAGTGGATTCAAATCTGATTTCAGCCAATTCACACACCTTGCGTCGGAGGGATATCCTGAACCCCACACTGCGCCCGCTGTCACGATTGCCTGTTGTCCGCCGAGTCTTGCATATTCTTCGTACAACAGTTCACAACTCACGTCTCTTGTAACTTTGGCAACCACACTTGCTGCGCTGACGCAAGGGAACAAGCTATCGGCTTTCTTCTCGACTCTGATTTTGAGCGTTGGAAATACTCTTTCTAGCTTCTTCTGGTACGCAGCCGGATTTCCAATTGTATCAATATACACCTCGCGCACATTGATCCCTTGATCGATTACTCCTCGGATAATTTCTATGGTCGCGTCCATTGCCTGCGCATTCAGGTTGTATGAACCGCCGTTTTTAAGCATTCCAGCGCCGATATCCCTCGCACTTAGGGACTTGATTGACCACCCGCACGACTTGTGTAGGTCAGAGCCTTCTGAGCATACAGCCTTTGTAAGATTCGCTCGGACAATGGGTGTTAAAACTTTCGAGTCATCGAAATGGTAGGTCGATGCTAGGAGAGAGTGGTGGAGCTCGATCGGAAGGTAGAAGGCGCCATAGATCATGGGACCGAGGACTGGACCACGGCCAGCTTCGTCGACGCCGAGGACACATTCAGTGCCAGCTAAATCATCATCATTTGATTCGTTGGAGGTAATTGAGGGTCTTATGAGAGATGGAATTGGGGTGTAGTGGGAGTACGAATTGCCAGACAGGAGGTCATCGCGGTGAATAGAGGGTGGAACAAAAACAGTAGAGACAGGCGCCTCCTCAATAATGTCAGGCTGCTCTTCTTCCATTGTCCGATCCATCTTAGCTGCCTTGTTCTTATGCAGTCTGCACCCTACAATGTTTCTCTCAAGCTTGTCGCCCAAATGGAAGGCGCGATTAAGGCTTGGCAATATTTACGCGTCCGCATTTACGGGCTAGCGTGTCTTTCCTCCGCTGTCCGGATTCGGGATCCAACCACAACATCAAATTGCCAATCGTCTCTCAGCGCCATCCCAGCGGATGAACTGCAAATCAGTTGCGCCCTGTGGTTGCTGTACTTTCTTTGCATTGAGTTTGCCTACAACAAAAGATGGCACCCCGACCAACAGTGCGCCGAGAGCGTAACAATGATTTCTCCGCTGTGGGCAAGGTTGGACGGTGCGCTCGGCAATCTGTATCACATAATATGCGCGCTGACTTGATTGTAGGCGAACCGGAATCACATTGCCACAACGTCGCCTCGACGAGAATGGACTGGAGGAGATGTCCGGCTTGTTCTCCTCACCACACAAGCCGTCGCCTCTCAGTCGTCAAGCCAATGGGCTCAATGGCACTAGCGAAAACAGTACGTTGGATATCTCAGAGGCAATGACCGGCATGGATAGTATGTGGTAGAACGACCAATGCTGAGTCGTGAAAGCATGTATTATTATGCTGGATCATATCTTTCCTCTGAGTGATCAATTACCGCTCGCCGCCCATCGCATGCGCTATTTGGGGCTGACTTGAGTCACACTGCAGGTACCGGCGCTACTCCGACCCAGGTCCTATCGACGCGCAAATCACTACGCGGAGCCTCAATTCCGCCTCCACGATCCTCATCACCCAGAAAGACGGGTATCAACGGGTCCCCAAGACGAAGTAATGGAGTAGATGTCTTAGCTCTTGCCAAAAGCCTGCCTGTCGTTGATCCTGAAGACCGTGAGAATACACCAGTCCTTACTCCCACTCGCCTGGTGCAAAGCAACGTCCGGAGATTTAGTCCGAGTCCAGAAAAGCCGCCACTGCGAGAAGTCACAACCAACGGCCCAGCATCATTCAGGTTAGTAACGGGGAAGCAAAGGGCAGCGGAACCACTTCCACAGAACCATACGAACCACCCTGGGGCAGATGTTATAGACCATGAGGAAGACAAGCAAATGGTGGACAGGTTCAAACCACCGAGGATTGTGGCACCACAAGACGAAGATTACAACGATTTCGCACCTCAAGGGGACGATGACGAGGTTTCCATGAATGCTGATTTAGCCTTTGCTTCACAAGTCGGACTAACGCCAGGGGACAGTGACGAGCAAATGCACGAAAGCATTGAGATTGATGAAGAGGAGGACTTTCCACCGAAATCCAAGGTGCCAAATAATCGCGACACAAGGAAGCGAAAATCGGACTCCTTAGAAGAAGATGAAAATCTGTCCTCCCACGAGCAATCGCCGCCTCACCAGGTTGCAAAGAAAACCAAAACGGCAACGAACAAGCAACCAAAGGCCAAGAACTCCAAGATAGTCGACTACGGCTTCCCTTTAGATCCGGCTCTTGCCCAAGGGGTGCAAGACAAACCAAAAGGGCGTCCAGCTGCGAAAGGCAAAGTTCAGAATCCACTGCTCTCTACCCAGCAAGAAGCCGAACTAGGGCAAATCATCGAAAGAATCAAAGCTCGACCAGGCCAGCAAAAATCTTTGTACATTCTTCGCCGAGAGACTCCGGCGGACGACTCAGCAGTGCACACTCGCTCCGGCCGGGTCAGTGTCAAACCTCTCGCATATTGGCGGAACGAGCGATGTGTGTATGGTGGCAGTCCTGGTGGGGCAAGTCTTTCGGAAGGTGCACGTTTTCCTCTCAACAGCATCAAGGAGATCATTCGTACCGAGGAAGTTGTCAGCAGAAGAAGTCGAAGTCCTTCGAAGGGGAAACAGAAGGGCAAGAAGGGCAATAAAGGCAAAGGCAAGGGCCGAGCAGGTGGTGTCGAAAACGATGCGGACTCTGATTCGGACTCTGATGTGGATGGAGCGTGGATTGACCCTGAAGCAGAAGAATGGGAGGCAAATAGTGGTATCTACCGTGGCGATGTCTCGATATGGGACCATGATCAACAAGCGCCATTGGACGCATTGGAGGAAGTTGAGCTCGCATACGCACCAGCATCTATACAGACGAAGGAGGTCAAGAGCATGCATCCCGACCAGCGGACATTCAAGTTCGCAAAACTGCTCAGTATAAGCTTCTTTGGAAGTGGGATTGTGGAATTGGAGCCAGGCGACTTCAAGAGGCCGAAGAACTCGAGGAAGATGCACATGAGCTTTTTCGTGGCGAAGGGAAGAGTGACTGTGGAGGTTGGGCCATTAGGTGGGGAGATGTGCCGGTTCAGTGTTGGAAAAGGCGGCTTCTGGCAGGTTCCTAGAGGTGAGTCCGTAATGCCATTCCAGTTTGTATAAGCGCTAACATACGTCTCCATGCAGGGAACCAATATTCCATTGAGAATGAGATGGACAAGTCAGCCAAGATATTCTTTAGTCAGGCATGCGAACCGGCGCCGATGATGTTGCAAGAGTGATTTTGTATGGCGGTATGCCACTTACGTGTTGATGAGAACGTAGCCCGTTGGTGCACTAGATACAAGCTTGCATATCCTCCACGAGCACGGAGGAGCATCTTAAACGAAGTGAAATCGTGCCATCTTCCTTTGCTTCACTTGCTTCTTTCGTTTTCGATGCTTGCTGCTCAAATCGACTGCCAACAGTCCCTTCCGTGAATTTTCTTCCCTGCTATCCATTGCAAGGCACGGTCAGCCCATACAATAGCGTTGATTGCTCCTTTGCAACATGCACACATCACGAAGTCCAAGGATCGAAAGCGGTTCCAGAGCGAAATTGTCCAAAAGGTAACGCCATGGCTGAGCAGCGAGTCTACCATTGAAAGTCGCATTCTTTGAGAACCAGACCCTATGGTTTAATGCCTTCTCTGAGCAAACTTATTTTTGCCATCACCTTAGGCTTTTTAAGGTTGGATTGTGCGAGGTGTATTCTTGAACACGGGCAGATTGCAGGAGAACATGCACAAGCAACGAGCGAACTTTCTTCCTGCAAAAAATGGCCATTTAGTCTGACGGCAGTTTGATGAGAATGCCGCCTGCGTTTGGAAGACCTGATCATGGGTTCATTTCCATGTTGTTGCTAAGTTTGGCTTGTAAGCCAAACTGTAGTTGGGTTGCTGCTTAGTAGCGATATCCCACAATGCGCAATATCCATGACTCGAAGCTGCCTCCCATGCAGCCTACTGCCACGCTGTCATCCTTGCAGAGCTTGGATGTGTGCGTGATCGTTAAAGATTGCTGAACTGTCACGCTCGGCCTCGAGCCCTGGGAGATGATGACCGGCTATACAAGTGTACCGACCAGCTTGCTTGACGAGCTACTGAGGACTTCGGAGACTTGTACTGGGCCCATTTTGTTCTTTTTTTCTTGGCACATTCAATCTTGATACAGACCAGCTGCTGCTTTCATCTAACAGTTTTCAGATCTCCTCCATGTCTTCGTCCATCTCCAGATCATCAAGCGGCGGCCACTCACCAACCTCGACCTTCTCTGGCCTTACGAAGACCCCGAACTTATCTTTACATTCGAAGACTCTTTTACTCTCTAGAGCACCTCCTTCCACCTCGACCTTCGCGCTGCCATCGTTCCTGCCGACTGGCTCGTCGAGCTCGACGCCGATCCATCTGCAGCCTGCCTCCCTCTCCCCGCCCAATCCTACAATCTCTCCGACGAATCTTACAATGCCTCTCCTCCCATCGTCGCGACCCACTCTACAACGCATACCAACCTCAATACCTTTCTTCTTGATCTCTTCCTCGTCCTTTGTTCTTCGCTCCTCTGCCATGACAGCTGCAGACTTGGCATTCGGATCGAAGCGACCAAGCTTCTGCTTCTTCTTCCATGCCAGGACACTGTCGGAGAGCTGCTCATACTGTGTTTCTGGCATTTGATATTTTTCCACGGAGGATGTGTCAGTGAAGTTCTGGCGCGCAGATGGTGGACGCGTGTCTATGACCTGTGGACGAAAAGCGAAGCAGTTAGTGGCGAATCCAGATCTACAGCAGCAGTTGCGGATTGCTCTCTTGCTCCAGGGCTCCTAGCATATGGAAGAACCAGAAAAGAGAAATGTGAGGATTATACACGGGACTCAAGCAAAGCAGCTGCAGCTGTTGCTATAAACTGCGAGTGCGACAGACGGGTATCGGGTGCTGGGCGGAAGAAATTGAAACCATTTTGGATGCTTCCCCGGAGCGGTGTAAATCATCGGACGGCAAACAGGCCAAATAAACAAAGACCCGCGTATGGAGTCAGGGGTCTCGCGAACACTCACCCAAAGAAACCATTCAATCAGACAAGTACAGTGATGGCACGAACAAATTGCAGATGTAAAACACTAACCTCGATCTCCCCTCCCCTTCTCACACCAGCACTCCACTCTCTATCGCTCACCAACTTCTCCTCGCCCTCCATTGCGACCCAGTTGCCATCGAACCCTCTCGTACGGAGCTGCTGCACACTCGGAGGGATGCCCGTCACAGGCTCAAGCTTGGCCTTTAGCTGGCTGATGCTCCAGGATGGTGAGATACGGCGCTCGGCAGAAAGGAGTGGCGGTGCACTTGTGGAGGGGCCGGGGACAGTGATTATGAGGGGAATGTCGGGCGCTGTTTGTAGGGACATCTTGATCACTTTGGCTAGTTGTGTCTTCTGTTGACGAGGGCACTTGATTGTGATGAAATAGCTGTGGTGGGATTGCCAACTGGGAAGACTGGCTGCTTTTATGAAGGTTGCTTGTTCTGGTTCTCCGGTGTCAGGCAAGACGACAGTCTGAACAGGATTACAACAGTCTAGCTTACGCGTTAGCCAGTTGGACCTTCCGCTTATTGAAACACGAATCAATGATGAGTTTGGGAGGTTGAGATTTTGTATGCCAAGCAGCATTGACGTGGAAGTGGATTAGTCATCGAAGATCTACAAGCACGATTTACACGGTGTCCTGGTTCAGTAGTGATTCGAAGATTGATCTCGGAGGTAGGAGATGAGATTGAAACTAATGTGCCGTCATTTGCGATTGGGTCAATGGTGTGCGATATTCAAATTATGGGAAGCACTCTACTGAGACAGGTACTGCAGCCTCTGGTGCGTGACAGGTCATCATTGGGACAGCTGCGAATTTCTTAGCTGTCATGGTGATGGACGGGTAATCTTGGAGGAACTGGCCGTCTACGATGGGTGAATAGCTATACTTGTGTCAGACGAGAAGCTGGCTCTAAAGGACAAGAAAGGAAGGACCGCACTCGACCTCACCTAGGAGAGTCTAAGAAACGAGGAGCGAGAGCCACGGGGTCCTTTCTACAAGAGCCATCGGAAGCAAATCAATTGCGGCGTATCGTTTGTAAATCCGGGCGGATGCAAATCGTCTCAATATCGATGAAGCCTGGGCAGATTTGAAGGATGTCATACTCATCCTGCAAACGACGTTTGAAGTTTTACTCTCGGGTTGTCTCCCAGTTCAACAATGAGCTCACCAATGACTTCCTCGCGCTGTCAATGGCCGCTTAGCGGAACAAAGCCACATCAAGATCCGTTGGGGGTATTCGATCGAAGCAGCGTCAATCCTACTGAGCTTTCTTTCATCCAGAGATAGTGGTAACGAGGTAAGCAATTTGTTGAGATGATACTCTCTAGAGGGACTCTATTCATCTTCACTCGTGTCGGACATGATCAGATCAAGCGCCTCGGACGCTGAGATTCGATCCTCTGGCATAAACCTCATCGGACCCCGGATGACTGGAAGGAGAGGTTTCAGGATTTGGTCGTGAACCCTTTCATCAAATCTTTGTTCCAGTTTCGACCGCGAGAGCTGGCCGTAGTCTAAAGAATTTAGCTCTGTCAGAATGGTAAGGGAATGAAGATTAACTTACTTGTCGGGAGTTTCAGCGCTCGTTCGGAGTTCAGACGCATGCGGTCCCATTTTGGCTGCCATTGCATTGGCAGTTTCTCGACAAAATCAATCATTTGTGCAACCAGAACATCAACATCCCCAAGGTATTGAAATGGAGTCGATCCAAATACGAGTGAATAAATCTATCGCGACAGATATCAGTATCCTTCTCTAAAGTCTAAGCGGAGCTTTCTCACCACACAGCCTCCACGCCATAGATCAAGTCTATAGTCAAAGCTGTCTGTGAATATTGTTTCTGGCGCTTGTAAGCATCTAGGCTGGGCGAGCGTTTTAGTCTCTGCTCCTTGGAGGAAAGACTCTCCTAGGTCAATGATCCGAAGGTCTTCATCATCTTCATCTATCCATTCATCCCATCCTGCTGCCTTTACCAACTGGTTGGGTAGGCCGTTGTCTAACGGTTTACCATCAAGTCGAGCCAATTCCTCCGATTCCGGAGCGCCAAGTACTTTAAGGAAGTCATTTCTGTTAGCTGCAATAAACCATTGCAAGTAAAGACAAGATTCTTGCTGCTTAAGTCTGCTCTAAGTCAGCGATAGATACAAAGAGCAAAATTACTTCGGGTAAGGCAGTGAGAGTCTGGTAAAACGACTGTATCCTATCATACCTCCGTGTGCATAGCCAACGTCATGTATAAGAGCAATGGCTTGTAGTAATTGTTGAGATATTTTCAGGACAGTTTCTGGTTCGAGTCGATCTCCGCCTTCACTATAGTCCGCGACTACTGTATCAAGAGAAGGACCAAGTAACTCAAACACCAGACACTGATGGCTTCCATTAGGTCCGTGGTGAGAGAATTCATCGAGTAACTGGACGATGTATTTGCCTAGGGAATGCCCTGCTAATGATCGTAAATTGCGAAGCTCTCGAGATTCTTTCCCGCTATCGGCCGTCATAATCTTGATCGAAACCCATTGCTTGTGCCTTTAGTTGTTAGTGAGATACCGGATGCATTTCGCATTTTGCGGGGCCTTACTTTCTGTCTTTGGCAAGCCAGCCTGTGGAAGAGCCACCCCAACCTAGCTTGTGGTGGATTTCGTATCGGCCATCCTTAAAGGTGTCACCAAGGCAGACTGAATGATATCCACCTGGCCGATACCTCGACAAGTTCTCTTGGTTGTAAAGAAGGTTAGATTGACGATAGATAGATAAGTCCTCCATGACGAGATTGGGAAAGTGATAGAGAGGCGCGAGAAAACAGAAAGTCTGCAGGAAAGTGGTGGACAGTCTAAGTCTCGGAAATAAAGGGCTTCGGCCAGGACCTTGATAAAGGCAATTTTTGTTCTTGCACTAGTGAAGTACGTCGCCAAGATGAGGGTTAAGGGCTTCAGGAAGCGGGATCCCCTCTCGAATTAATTACATACCTATCGTAATCACTTACCGGAGAGCGGCACACGTCTACGTCGGAGGCACCGTCACTCTCAGGCGCCTTGGAGTGTTCATGCGGTAGGAATACCTGCCCGTTTCTTACGGCGCTTCCCCAAACATCAAGCGAGAGAACTGCTGACATAGGTCTCGGGAATGCATGAGGCTTCAAACAACACAAGTCTAAACAGGTGTTGACCGCGCGTTGCTGGAATGACACGCTTTCAACAAGAGTAAATGAGTGATGATGTTGGTATTATGTCCAGTATGAGCTCCCACGCGCTCTCCTCATACATAAGACTTTTCCCCGAAGGTCCACTTATCCATCTGAGCGGGCGCCGCTTTAACCTGCGTCAAGGTTGACCAGCTCTGAGGAGAGCCTGGGGAGAGCCTGATTAAAGCACCCCGGCTCAACTTTCGGCTCACCCAACTCCGGGGCTAGTCGCTCGCTCAGGGCGGCATCACCCTTGGCCCAGAGAAAGGGTGATCTTGATGCTGAACTCTTGGCAAGGCTCTAAGCGCAGTGTCGAATGCAGGACTTCAGGTCACAAGGCAATTTCGTATTCCAGAAGGGTATCCCGAGGTAATCGATGATGAGTGTTTGTTGAGTTTGTCCTTGCACACACTGTGCGACTCGGCGACGAAGCTCATGCAGCGCGGATCTGATGGGGATTCCGCACTAAAAGGCAGATGCACGCTCGCAGGCGTCACCAATGACCTACTTCGACAATCATGAACCGGTCTCTGTCCAGGCCGGGAACCAGTATATACAGGGAGGCCTTCATATCTAGTCAGTCTCCACGAGTGTGTCGTACATCTGAAGCCCACTGACACAACTCTCCTTACAGCGGAACCCAACACTCCGGCGCTGGACGACGCGAAGATGCGGTGCCAAACTACAATTTGGGCTTGAGACTGGGCAGCGCCCCCCAAATAGACGAGGAAGACTTTGTTGGACGCGAAACCGAGCTTGAGCAGCTGCGAACATGGCTGGCCCCCCGCCCTAGACGTCAGAACGTGGTGGCGCTCTATGGACTGGGAGGGATGGGCAAGACCCAGCTGAGCATCCACTTTGCCCGGCGCTATACCGACAAATACACCTCTATCTTCTGGCTCAATGCTCAGGACGAAGGCGTACTGAAAGCCGGGCTGGCAGGATTAGCGGCGCAGGTGATGGGAGAGCAGAAATCCGCCACCGACTCACACGAGGAAGAGCGGATGGTGCAGCAAGTGCGTCAGTGGTTCTCACGACCTGAAAATGACGGTTGGCTGGTGTTATACGATAACTATGACAACCCTGTTGTTCCCGGCATCACCAGCACTACGAGTTACGACATCCGCGATTATTTTCCTCACCGAGGGCATGGCTCAATCCTGATTACGACACGATCCCCAAGGCTTACATTTGCGAAGCAGTTAGCAGTGAAGAAGCTTGATAATCTTACTCAAAGTTTGGCGATTCTGGCTACTCGATCCGGTCGCGAGATCACTGAAGGTAAGAAATAATACTTGATCTAATGGCTTAGTGTTCATAGCTGACGACGTGTTCTATTGTCTCTCTTAGACTCTAGCGCAATAGAATTAGCCAGACGTCTAGACGGACTCCCATTGGCGTTGGCGACTGCGGGAACCTATCTAAGACAGATGCCGGACAGTTTTAGTGATTATCTACAGCTCTACAATAACAACTGGGATGACCTTAGCCAGTATAGTGATGGATTGTTGGAATACGATGGCCGAACACTTTACTCCACGTGGAATGTGTCTTACCAGCAGATTCAACGTCAAGATCCTTTGGCAGCGGAGCTGTTACGATTGATAGCATATTTAGGCAATCAAGATCTCTGGTACGAACTGTTCCAAGCCGGAGCTGACGCCGAATCACCATGGTTGGAGATAATAAAGAGCAAACCCAGGTTCAACTATGCAATATCTAAGCTACACGACTATTCGCTGGTAGAAGTACGGGCGGGAAGTTATAGTCTACACGCATGCGTTCACGACTGGGCTCTGGAGTTCCTAAATCGAAGTTTCGATGATAAGTTATACCGGTTAGCCGTCCGCTGTGTCGGGCGGAGCGTGCAATGGGTCACTGAACCATATTATTGGGTAGGGAATCGTCGACTGTTACAGCATGTCCGGCGATTTGATCGTATTAAAGGCTTGGTGGACTGGAGCAATATAGAGATTACTGACTTACACTGTATTGCGCACTTATGCAGTCAGTTTGACATGAATACCGAGGCGGAGACAATGTACTTGTGGGCTCTGCAAGAATACGAGAGGGCGTGGGGAGCGGAGCACACGTTGACGCTGGAGGCGGTCAACAATCTCGGCGGGCTGTACGCCAAACAAGGCAAGATGGCGGAGGCGGAGGCGATGTACCTACGGGCTCTGGAAGGGAAGGAGAAGGTGTTGGGAGTGGAGCACACGTCGACGCTGGGCACAGTCAACAATCTCGGCCTGCTGCTTGCCGACCAAGGCAAGATGGCGGAGGCGGAGGCGATGTACCTACGGGCTTTACAAGGGAAGGAGAAGGAGAAGGTGTGGGGAGTGGAGCACACGTCGACGCTGGACACGGTCAACAATCTCGGCATGCTGTATGCCAGACAAGGCAAGATGACGGAGGCGGAGGCGATGTGTCTGCGGGCTCTGCAAGGGAAGGAGAAGGTGTGGGGAGCGGAGCACACGTCGACACTGGACACCGTCAACAATCTCGGT
>Ga0335072_10000814_pt1 | contig 55121 bp, 57 predicted proteins | sample Lox_Sample_21_FD_206725 | JGI IMG/M metagenome (GOLD analysis project Ga0335072, IMG submission 206725) | Soil microbial communities from Loxahatchee National Wildlife Refuge, Florida, United States - Lox_Sample_2.1 | ecosystem: Environmental > Terrestrial > Soil > Wetlands | place: USA...
ACGAATCGCTCCTCGCTCCCCTCTTGAACTCTGCTTGCTTCCACCCGTATTCCTCGATTACTACCTCAACGACTCAGGGGGATACGATGTGCCCAGGCAGCCCTATAGCCGGGCGCGAGTAAGCGGGCTATTGTGCTTGGCTCCGGGCGTCAGAGCCTATTCTTGTTCTCCAAATCGAAGCGGCCACTTCCGGCCAGAAAGTGAGCTGCATCCAGGCAAACGGCGCGACCGTAACAAGGACGGCCGTGACGACCGCACCCTCCCGAAAACCGAAAATGAAACGGAGAACAAGATAGAAGAAGATCGCGGGGATTGCGAAGAACGCAGATGCGAGAATACCGAAGAGAAGAGTCTGTATAACCCGGCCCCTTCGTTCCCGTTTGCCAAAATGATCCCACTCTGTGGCGCCTGTGAGGTACCTTTGGCCACAATGGCATCGATATGTTTCGGGACCCATTAGTCGCCAGACGTGCGCTCTGCCCGGGCGAAGGTGCTTGGTGACGTCAAGACCGCATTTGTCACAGGTGTATACATCGGCTCGATCAGGGAAAGCACTTGCGGGCAGCTTAACAAGGGGACGTGAGCCGAGACCGAAATCAAGCATAGTCAGCTACAGGCGGCCGGAAAGAATCAGCAAAATGAGGATCGAGCCCACGAGCAGCAACGCGGCTAGCCACAGCGGCAAGCGCAGGTGAATCGGCGTCAACTCGGAACGCGAACCGCCGGGCGCATCGAGAAGATCCACGCCGACCGCCTTGCGTGGTGGGCGAGTCCCGCGGATCGAGGCTGGCTGCGGGCTCGGACTCGACCGGATACTCAGTGAACTCGTACGGCATGTGCCAATGGTAGCATCAGGCGAACGTTGTGGGAAGATGCTGCGCTGAAAGCGCAGCGCTACATGAGGCAAGGACCGCATCCGGTCGCGCGGGGTGCACGATACGGCCAAAACCGGCCAAAATTGGCGTTTCCGGGCCATTTCGGAGCCTTTTAACCCCCCGACGAGAGCATCATTGATTACGCACTTACTGCAGGTTTTTCAGGCTCGCCGGCCCGCTTGCAAACACGGCTTTCGCCTCACACTATTCCTGCGATTTTATGGCGTGCGTGCCGTGCGTGATCGCGGCGCCCGCGCGAAGAGCGGCGGCGACAATCACCGCTTCCGAAATTTCCTGTTCGGAAGCTCCGGCCGCATGCGCCTTGCCCGAATGAATCTCGATGCAATACGGGCACTGTGTGGTGAATGCGACGGCGAGCGCCATCAGCTCCTTGTACTTCACCGGGATCGCTCCCGCGGCCATCGCCGCTTTGTCGAAAGCCCAAAACGCTTTCATCCCTTCCGGCGCATTGGCTTCGATCACTTTCAGCTTGGAAAGATTCTTCATGTCGTACACGGCGCACCTCCGCGTCGCAAATGGGATTTCTCGATGTGGCTGAGTGTTTCGAGTTGCGCGATTATAGATGCTGCGCGCGCTTTGAGCAATCCCGCGCATTTTCCTGAATCCTCGCCGCGCGCGAGATGATCAAAGCACTCAAGGAGATTGAGATGGCCAACGAGACGGCAAAGATTGTCCGCTTTCACGCCACGGGCGGGCCCGAGGTTTTGAAAATTCAGGATGAGCCGATTCCCGAGCCCGCAAAGGGCGAAGTTCGGCTGCGCGTAAAAGCCATCGGACTGAATCGCGCCGAGGTGATGTTCCGCAGGGGGCGATACCTGGAAACGCCGGTCCTGCCGTCGAAACTGGGATACGAGGCGGCCGGCACGGTGGAGGCCGTCGGCCCGGATGTGGATAAGAGCTGGATCGGCAAAAAGGTCAGCACGGTTCCCGCGTTTGTGATGACCCAATACGGCGTGTACGGCGAGGTGGCGATCGTTCCGCTGAGCGCCATCGCGATTTATCCCGAGAAGCTCACTCCCGAAGAAGGCACATCCATATGGATGCAGTATCTGACGGCGTACGGCGCGCTGATCATGCACGCCAGGATTACGAAAGGCGACTTCGTGATCATCACGGCGGCCAGCAGCAGCGTGGGAATCGCGGCTATCGAAATGGCAAACACCGAAGGCGCAATCAGCATCGCCACCACGCGGACGTCGAAAAAGAAGGCCACGCTGGCAAAGATTGGAGCGGCGCACGTAATCGCGACGGAAGACGAGGATTTTCTCGCGCGAATAAAAGAGATAACGGGCGGCAAGGGCGCTCGCGTGATCTTCGACCCGATTGGGGGCAAGGGAATCGAGCTGCTCGCTCAGGCCGCGGCGTACGGCGGCACGATTTTCGAATACGGGGCGCTCGCTCCCGAGCCGACCCCGTTTCCGCTCTTCGCCGCCCTGGGCAAGGGGCTATCCATTCGCGGATACACGCTGCGCGAGGTGTTTTCGGCGCCGAAGCTGAAGGCTGAGGCGGAGCAGTATGTCTTCGACCGCGTGAAGGCCGGCGACTTCAAGCCGCGAATTGACCGCGTGTTTCCGCTCTCGCAGATCGTGGAAGCGCACCGGTATATGGAATCCAACGAGCAGATCGGCAAGATCGTAGTGACGGCATAGCCGCCTTCGGCGCCTCAGCAATTTCCGCGTGTCGTTTAGAACGATGAGGCCTTGCCGTGCTGGGTCGCCACGTTTACATTCGAGCCATCGGCGTTGACGACGAGTCCCGTTCCGGTCTGCACGCTGAGAATGAGATATTTGCCCGGACGGTCGTTGCCTAATTCCCGCACGCGTGCCTGTGCTTCTTCCACGGTTCCTGCTGTTCCACACCAGAGCACGCGATCGACGGGTATCATCTGAAAAATATCAAAGGGAGAATTCATTTTCTAATCCCTCGCTACCTTCTCGCATCTTTGTGTTTGTCGGTACGCTAGACTACGCACATTTGTGTGGTTTCGGACAGACAGCTATTGCAACTGCGCCTCCCACTCTTTCAGTTGGCGTCGGACAATCTCATAGCAGTCGCAAGCCGCTTCTTCCAGTTTTTGGCGGTTCAGGATGGTGACGTTGCCTCGCGTATACGAAATTAGTCCGGCCTTCTGCAAGATGCCCGCGGCAACGGTGACGCTCGAGCGCCGCGTCCCCAGCATTTGCGCCAGGAATTCCTGAGTCAGAGGAAGAGTGTCGGCAAGAATCCGGTCCTGGCTCATCACGATCCACCTTGCGAGCCTTTCTTCCACGTCGTGAAGGCGGTTGCAGGCGGCGATCTGCGTGCTTTGCATCGCGAGTTTTTGGCCAAAGCGATGAATCTGCCGCCCCAGTTCGGGAAACTGCCTCACGGAATCCCGCAGAGCATCCGCACCAAACCTGTAGGCCGTGGCGTCTGCCTGGGCGACGGTGCGGGTCGGGCTGGTGCGGTACCCCACGAGCAAGGGCAAACCGACGAAACCTTCCTTGCCGATCAGGCCGACTTCGACGGACTTGCCGTCGGGCTGGACAGCCAGAACGGAGATCAATCCTGAGTTCACGAAGTAGCCGGACTTGATCGTTTCTCCCGGCTCATGAATCACTTGATGAAGTTTCAGCCGCACCAGTTCCAACTTCGAAAGTACCTGGCTGCGTTGCTTGGGCGAAAGGTTTAGCAGGATTTCGTTGGCAATCGAATTCCCGTCGCCGTCGGCGGGTGGTTCGGCAGACGTGACACGAATCGTGCTCTCCGGCATAACTGCTCCTTGCCGAATCGAACATCGTCTGATTTCGCAAGGAACCGTCACCCGATGGGCACGGCGGAAAGATGCTAGAAGAGACCGGACAACTATACTCTATTCAGCGTATCTGCGGGGACTTATCGGAGGTCTCTTGGGCGATCATTCGCAAATCACCGCACCCATGAACGTGCGCCAGCGTACAGCGTTCGCGGTATTGTGCTGATTTGCGCTACGAAGTAGCGTCGAATTGACCTTTACAAGACGCCGTCCGCAGACCTTTAGACTTGGCCCCGGCCAGCACCCTGCGAAGGAACTGTGGTGGCGTGTGCCTTACACCGTTCTCATCGTCGATGACAATCCCTACGTCCGCATCGCCCTGCGCGATCACATCGAGCGCAGCACGGATTGGCAGGTCTGCGGCCAGGCGGAAAACGGCAAAGTAGCCGTGGAGCAAGTCATAGCGCTTCGTCCTGACGTCGTGATCCTGGACCTGCAAATGCCCGTAATGAACGGGCTCGAGGCCGCGCGCGAGATCAACGCCGTGGCTCCCGGCACGAAGATGATCATGTTCACGATGCACAGTTCGGCGCAGCTCGAAAAAGACGCCCGGGCTGCCGGCATCCGCGGCGTGGTTTCCAAGACGGGGAGAACCGCGGAACATCTGCTGGCAGCGCTGAGAGATCTCGATCATCGCCCCTAGAATTTTCGCCCTCATGATTCCCAGTCTGGCCTAAGATGCGTCCAGCCCGCGATACAGCGAAGGGGAAACCGTGAAAGCGAAGAACGCGGCCGCCATCGCGACGAATCCTAAAAGCGAAATTCAGAGGCTCGCGTACTTCGCGGGCAAATGGCTGCACGAAGGCGAAATGAAGCCGGAGGCTTTCGGCTCGGGCGATTCCGGCGGCAAGTTCACGTACACGGAAAGCTGCGAATGGTTCGCGGGAAACTTCGCGCTTATCGGCCGCTCCGAGGGAAAAACCCCCGAAGGCATCATGAACGGATTGAGCGTGACGACATGGGATCCCGCGGAAAGAATTTACATCTACTTCGAGACCAACTCGATGGGCGAACTTTTTCTTTCGCACGGGACGGTGCGAAGCAATATCTGGACATGGCACAACGCCAGCAAACGAATCGTACATGGGAAGGCCGTGCGCACACGGCTCACCCTGCGGCAGGTTCCACCCGACTCGGCCACCTATCAGTTTGAAGTGGGTACGCGTGGCAGACCGATGAGGGTCGTGATGGAAGGGCGCCAAACTCGAATCAGGTGAAAGGGGCGGAGGATCTTCCGCCCCCCCTTTCGATCTGCAGCCCGATGGCCGCGATCAGCTACCCCTTGCCGACGCGGATTGCTTCCGTCTTTCCCGAAAATTCGATTTCAACGATCTTGTTGTGGTTTGTGTCGACTTCCGTATCCTGGGCCTTCTGTGGCAATTGAATCCAGTGGCAGGGCGTCTGCGCGATCACCTTTCCGTCCCGCATGATGTCGAGCGTAGTCTCATTTTGCCGCGCTTCGAGCTTATATGTGCCGGGTTTGATTTGAGTATGTCCGATCATCGTAGCCTGGGAAGCATCCCATTCAGCCGTGTAGGTTTTATCAGGACGAGCCCAAACAGCCAGCGCGAAAACCAGGATCGCGAGACCACCTAGAAATTGCTTTGCACTCCAACGCATTTGGCTATCTCCTTTAGATCTAAACGAGGCCAGCGAAAAGCATCGAGCCGCCGAGGCTGCAAGCGCCGACACGATCCGCGGACACTCAATTACTTGGATGCGTGTCGCGGCAAGCGGGGATGTGCTCGAATGTGCAGCAGCGGACCGAGAAGAATCAGCGGAAAGCCTCGACGCAAGTTCTCGCGCTTACTGCGCGAAAAAATTAATGAACACAAACGCCACGATGGAACCTACCAGGACAGCCAATGCGAGCCAGCGCGAGATTCCTTCATTTTGCCGGCGCATGCGCTGCATCTGCCCCGAAAGGCCCGTCTCGAAGCCAGGAGCCACCGCTTCGCACGCCGCGGCGGAAGATCTTCTCTTTCGCGGGCGGCGTCGGGCGCTTGGCGTGGCAGCCTCGAATGTCATGCATCGATCGTAAACGTGATTGCGAGGATGGTGGTGGCGCAGATTCCGGGCGATGCGTAAGAGTTAGTTTGCGGTGAGTTAATTGCGCGAGGGAAACCGGCAGTGCCCTCGCTCGCGGTGGCAGCACTTCCGGTCAAGCCCGGGCGGTGAACAGCGTTGCTAGACGCTTGTGGCGCGCGACCGGATCAGGCGGCCTCGCTGAGGAACTCGACCCGGAACGACGATGGCACGAGTCCCACGGCGGCGCCGCGGGCGAGCAGCTCGCGGACAGCGCGACGCCCCTCCTCGCCGTAGTCGAGCGTCCAGCGATTCACGTACATGCCGACAAATTTGTCGGCGAGGACCGGGTCCATATCGCGGGCGAATTGCAGGGCGTATTCGAGCGCGGCCTCGCGGTGTTCGAGGGCGTAGCTAACGCTTTCGCGGATGATGCGCGCAACCTGGCGGCCCATGTCGGTGCCGAGGCTGCGGCGAATGGCATTGGCGCCGAGCGGAAGCGGCAGGCCGGTTTCCTCCTGCCACCACTGGCCCAGATCGACCACGCGGTGCAGCCCGATCTGCGAGAAAAGCAGCTGCCCTTCGTGGATCAGCAGGCCCGCTTCGACTTCCTTGTTGCGCACCGCATCGAGAATCTTGTCGAACGGGATGGTGACGGTTTCGACGCCGGGCTCGAAGAGCTTCAGCGCGAGATACGACGTGGTAAGCGTGCCGGGAATCGCGATCTTGCGGCCCTTGAGATCGCCCTTCTTGATGGGATGCGACGAGATGACGATCGGGCCATAGCCTTCGCCGAAGCTGGCGCCGCAATCGAGCAGCAGATACTTGTCGGCCACGAAGGCGTAGCCGAAAAAGCTGACGGCGGTGACGTCGTAGGTCTCTTTGCGGGCTTCGTGGTTCAACGTCTCGATATCGCACAGCACGTGATTGAACTTCACGCCCGGCAGGCGGACTTTCCCCGTGGCCAGGGCGTAAAACATAAAGGCATCGTCACTATCCGGTGAATGTGCCAGCTGAAGAGTGGTCGTCATCGGCGTCGCGGCGGGTGTCGACATGTCTTGTGACCATCCTGGCGCTCAGAAGAAGCTCACGGTCGATCTGTCCGGAGACACATTACGCCGAGCTCTGTGTGGCCTGGAAACTAAAACGGCGTCCGGAGTGTGCGCTTTCGTGTGTGAGTGCCGTAGTTCGAGCGGAGGAAGGATACCACACGGCAGCGCCACGCGTATAGTCCACGCCGCCCGACCGGAAATGCATGCTTAGCCGCGATCGGCCAGGACGAGAGGCAGCAAAAACTCCTGGAGAGCGCGTTGATCCTCGGAACGCGTGTTTTCCAACTGGAGTCCCATGCAATCTTCACCGCTCACGCGTACGACGCGCGCCGCAAAACGTAAGGGAGCCTGCCCGGCCCGAATTTCGAGCTTCACGATCACGTTCGAGCCAACCGGAAGCGCCTGCGAGGCCCGCACGAACAGGCCGCCGAGGCTGATATCGAGCGTCGTGCCCGTAAGACGCCTGGATTCAAATTCGAGAGCCACATTGCACTGCAGCTTCACGCGATTGAAACGCCTTGCCTCGCGCTCGATCGATTCTTCCGAGACGCGGATCAAGCGCAGCAGGCGATGGCGGTCGATGGGTTTGAAGAGAAAAAAATTGACGCCAACCTCGAAGGCGCGCGCGAGCAGCGTGCGGTCTTCTTCGCCGGTGATCATCACGATCGGCGTCGAACGATTGAGCCCCGTCGCGCGAATGAGACGGGCCAGCTCGATCCCATTGAGCTCGGGCATGCGTTCGTCGAGAAAAATCGCGTCGAACTTTTCACGCGCGAGGCGCGCGGCGGCCTGGCGGCTATCCGTCATGGTCGCACAGCCCATTTCGGCGCTCGTCAAGATATCGTAGATCAGCTCGCAGGCGGCGGAATCGTCGTCCACCACGAGGACGCGTGCGGGGCGCTTGGCCGCGGAAGACTCGGGTTGCAATGGCTTCGTTTGGGATATGGTCATAGTTGTGGGACCGGCGGCGAATAGGCCGGTTGGCCGAGCCACCGGTCGAGCTGTTCTCGCAACAGGCGGAAATCGATCGGCTTCGAAATACTGGCGTTGCAGCCGGCGTTGAGCACGCGTTCCTGATCGGTCACCATCGCGTGCGCGGTGACGGCGATCACCGGAATGTTGCGCAGAACGGGCTCGCCGCGCATCCAGGTCGCCACGCGGAGACCATCATCGGCTCCCAACTGCACGTCGAGCAGCACAGCATCAGGCGCCTCGCTCTTGAGCGTGGCAAAGGATTCCTGCAGATTTTCCGCCGAGAGAACCTCGAAACCTTCTGCTTCGAGCCAATCGGAAAGGAGCTCGCGATTGGGCTGATTGTCCTCGATCACCAGTATGCGCGCCTTCACGCCGATTGCTCCGGTCCGGCCACTTCCGCAAATAGGACGCGCTCGAGCCGGCCGAGAAGCTCTTCCTGCCAGGACTCCTGCTTTTGGAAAAGAGCTTCCGAATTCGCGCGAAGGTATTCTCTTTCCTGAGAAGTCAGGTCCTTGCTGGTCAGGACAAAAACGGGGAGATTCTCCGTTCGGGGGTCGCGGCGCCAGTCTGTGAGCAGCTGAAATCCGCTGATACCAGGCAGAATCAGGTCGAGAATCACCAGTTCCGGCAGCGCGGCGGCCACCTGCCTGCGGGCCTGCGGGCCATCGGCAGCGGTGCGCACCGCAAAGCCATTCTTGGACAAGAGCTCGGCGATGAACTCGCGGGTGGGCTCGTCGTCGTCCACCACCAGAATCGACCGACTGCTTGTATTTCCGACCTTTTTCATGGATCGGTCGATGGCCGCGAGCAGCGTGGCTTTGTCCACCGGCTTGACGATGTACTCATCGGCGCCAAGCAGCGCGCCGGTAGAGGGCTGGTCTACGATGGTGACGACAACCACGGGAATCAGCGAGGTGCGCGGGTCGGACTTCAAAAGAGACAGAAGCTCCCAGCCGTTGATGGGCTTCATGACGATATCGATGGTGATGGCGGACGGCTGAAGCTCCGCCGCCATTTCAAGCGCGCGCTCGGGCGCGCGGCAAACGGCGACGGCGTAGCCGGCGGAAGTCAGCTGCGTCTCGAGCAGTTGGGCGGCGCTCGAGTCGTCTTCGACGACAAGAATACGAGCGCCCGCGCGCGCGGAAGCCGATTCCGGGCCGGATGCTGCCGTGTCGTCCGTCACGAACGTGGGCACGATGGGAAGAGTGAAGTGGAAGCAACTTCCCTCGCCCAACTCGCTTTCGACGCCCAGTTCCCCGCCATGAAGCTGGACCAGGCGCTGCGTGATCGCCAGGCCGAGGCCCGTGCCTTCCGCCGCCTTTTCGCTCCGCCGCAAACGATAGAATGCGTCGAAAATGCGCTTTTGTTCGTCGGGCGGGATGCCGGGCCCTGAGTCGCGAACCTCCACGCGGACGAAGTCTCCCACTCGCTTCGCCGACAGTTCGATCTTGCCGCCATCCGGCGTGAACTTGATGGCGTTCCCCACGAGATTCATCAACACTTGCTTCAGGCGAGTGCCATCGGCGCGGACGCTGAGGCCGGCGGGAGCGCGTTGCACGAGGGTGTGAGATTTCTTGTCGACCAGGGGACGCATCGTGTCTGCCACTTCCGCAAAAGACGTAGTGAGCAAAACGCTGTCAATCGACAACTGAAGGCGCCCCGCCTCGATTTTCGAAAGGTCCAGAATATCGTTGATTAGAGTGAGGAGATGCTTTCCTCCCGTGTGAATGTGGTTCACGTAGCGCTGCTGGCGTTCGTTCAAGGGGCCATAGCGTTTCTCGGTGAGCAGATCCGAAAATCCGAGGACCGCGTTGAGCGGGGTGCGCAGCTCGTGGCTCATCGTGGAAAGGAATTGATCCTTGAATTTCGCGGCGCGCTCCAATTCTTCCTTCGCGCGAAGAATGGTCTGGGAGAAGGCTTCGACTTCGTCCTTGGCTGCCTGCAGCTGCGCTGTGCGCTCCTGGACGCGCTGCTCGAGCTGATCGTGAGCCTTCCGCAAATCCTGCTCGTTCCGGTCGATCTGCGCCAACATTTCGTTGAACGCATCGATCAGAGTCGACAATTCGCCATTGTGCGGGATCGGCGTGGCGCGGACGGAATAGTCCTTATCGCGCGAAACGACGTCCGCAACCTGCGCCAGATGAACGATGGGCTCGGCGACGGACCGCCGGAAAACCGACGAGACGAGCAGCGCCGCCAAAAGAGAAACGAGCAGAACCACGCCCGCGATTCCGGCGTATCGCAGCACGCGATGATCCAGCTCCTCCATGTCTGACCGGATATAGACGATGCCCGTCGGCTTGCCTTGGAATACGATCGAGCGGACGAGCACGATTTCATTATTCTTGAGCAAGTGCATTTCGATCTGATCGGGCGGGAGCGAGGGAGGCTCCGGAATCCGGGTGTCGCGGTCGCGCGAATAGGAGGCCAGCGGCTTGCCGTCCGGCATGTAGATCACGGCGGACAAAATATCGGGGGCGGCCCTCAACGCCGAGAGCGTGTCTTCCGCGGCCTTCGGATCGTTAAAAAGCAGCGCCGACGCGCTATTCGAGCCGATGATCTGCGCCTGCGTGGAAAGATTGCGAACGATGGTCGCGCGGAACGTGACCATGTCGTAGCCGATAAAGGCCGCGCAGGCCAATAGGAGAGCGGCGCCGCTGACAAGCATATTCATCCATGTCAGCTTCTTCGCGACTGAGGTGTTTTGCGCCGCGCGCAGCATCTAAAAGTCTCCCGTGCGGTCTTTGCGAACGTTGTTGGCTACCTTGAGCAATTCGGAGCTCAGAGTGAGGCGCGCGTCCTGCGCGCTCGCGAGATTGACGTCGAAGCGCACGCGGTCTCCATCCAGGATGAAGCCGATCATGCCGCCGCGCTCGGAGAAGCGGGGAATGTCGCTGACGGTCAGGACGCTCGCCTTGTCGAGTGCCGCCAAAACTTCCTTCAGGTGGCCCTCTTCCGAGGAGCTGATGAACACGATGCGGCAGCTATCGACGTCCTGCGGTTTCGCGATTCTTTTCGCCGTTACACTCTTTCCGTCGATGGTTTCCCTTGCGAGCGTCGCATCCAGAGTCGGACCGAAAGGATCGGCGCCGAGCACGCAGATCTCGAAGACCTCCTTCTTGTCCGGCGCATTCTCATCGGGCCATTCGACGAATCGGCCGAAGTTATAAAGATAGGCGGCCTTCACCTGGAACTCATTCGCTTTGGGCAGCTGAGCCTGGGCGTGCAAACAGAATCCTGCGAGTGCCGATAAAAGAATGATCGGAAGAAAAGACACGCGCCGCGATACACATCGAAGAATCTTTCGGCCTCCAAGCGATGTGATGGGCGCGGTCGGCATCACCTTCTCCACGTAATCTTTCCGTAGATGCTTCGCTTGATTCCCACCAGCGGGCCGGCATCGCCTCCGAATTCCACGTGAGAAGGCTGCAGAAGGTTTTGCCCGACGACCGAGAAGTCGAGCCCTTCACCCACATGCCAGCCCAACCGCAGATCGGCGGTGCTGTACGAACCGACCTCTTGCGCCGGAAGCGCTCCCGAATATCGAAACGTCTGATCGATTTCGAAGTGCTTCGGCAGGTTGAAAAACGATTGAAAGCTCACAACGTTGGCAGGGCTCGATCCCGTGTAAGAGCTCAGCAGATTCCCCGTATCGGTGAAGCCCGGCTCATCCCTCAGCGACATGTGAAGGTATGAGTAAGAGCCACGGACCTCCCACCAGGGAGTAATCTTCCAGTCCGGAGCGATTTCCGCGCCGACCGTGTGACCCTCGATTACGTTGGCATAGGGCAGACTGAAATAAAGGTAGATGGGCGAGGCAGGCGGCGCTGGAGTCGGTCCCGGAATGGGGGCCTCGCCGAGTCCGATCGGGCCGTAACCCTGCAAATCATCATAGCCGTTGTAGAACATCGTGAAATCCACATAGACGTTGTGATTGATCTGCGTGCGGTAGCCCGTTTCATACGCGATCAACTGCTCCGGCTTGAGCGTGGGATCCCCCTCGATCTGAAAATAGAGCGGTATCCCCTCGTAGATTTGATCGAAGATATCGAATTGGACATCCTGGTCGAGGCGCGAAGGCGTCCGCACCGCCCGCGTCACGGCAGCCCAGAAGGATTGGTGCGCCGTAGGCGTCCACAACACCCGGATGCTTGGCTGATAGTCGAAGCCGCTGAAGTTGTTGTGTTCCAGCTTTGTCCCGACTGTCAGCGTAACCTTGTCGGTAACGATCGGCAGCTCGTATTGGACGAAGCCGCTATAGATGCTGTCGACCTGCTTTGCCGGCAGGAAATTCACGCCCTGTGAGCTTTGAATGAAGTTACTGGGGCTGACTCTGGCGCCCAGGCCCCAGGTCAGCTCCTGATCGTGGTGGATGCGTGCGTGCTGGACAAAATCGACATCGAACGTGTCTCGCGTCTCACCAAGCTCAAAATCCTGCCGGTTCGTACGATCGAAATACGTTTGAATCTGTACGTCAGAGCCTTCTCCGGTTGTACGCTGCCAGCGCGCCAGAAGATTGCCGCCGGAGACATATCCATAACCTTGCTCGGCGATTTCCGCCGGAGGATTAAATGAGCCGATCAGAGTGCTTTCGCCGCTCTCCCCTTGATACAAATCGCCCTGCACCGTGAAGGTATCCTTCTCGCCTCTCTTCCAATCGGTGCGGAAGCCCATCTGCCCCAGCCGCCAGTGGTCAAATTCGTCTCCGTCGGAGTGAAACTCCTGTCCGCGAACGCCGCCCATGCCGTAGATGCGATAGTCGAACGTCTTCCCCACCACGCCGCCGTAGCGGAAGGCGCCGGTTCCCTGATCCACGGTTCCGCTTCCCATTGTCGCCAGGGTGCCGTGGGTGTCGTTGGCGCTCTTCGTGATGATATTGATCACGCCATTGACGGCGTTCGATCCCCAGATGGTGCCGCCCGGTCCGCGGATCACCTCGATGCGTTCGACGTCTTCGAGCATCACGTACGGCAAGTCCCAATACACGCCCTCGAAAAGCGGCGTGTAGACGCTCCGGCCATCCACTAAGACCAGCAGGTCCTTCGAGAACTGGCCTGCAAATCCTCGGATCGCGACCGACCAGTGGTTTCCATCGATTTGCGCCACCTCCACGCCCGGCGCGAGACGCAGCGCCTCCGGGATGCTCGTGGCTCCCGAGCGTTCGATGTCTTCTTGCGTGATGACGAAAACCGCCGCGGGCGTCTTCATCACTTCCTGGGGATCTTTGGAAACGGTGGTGACCTCGACGTTGCCAAGCTGCTCGAGACTCAATTGAGCCAGGCTCTCAGTGGTGTCTTGGTCGCCGCTCGGCGAATCGTATGCCCAGCTGCGTGGAGCCAAACCGACGAACGAAAATAGAAAGATGAGCGCGTTCGCCGCTACGAGCCGCCGGGCAACCGGTCGCCCGTATGGCCGAAGCGCACCGCCTATTCGTGATATAGCTGTTGTCGAAAGAAAAGCGGCCCCATCACTTTTCAACGTGGACATCGAATCCTCTGGCGGGGCACTGACCCAAATCGACGCAAGACGACTTCCGCCAAGCGCCCCCGAGTAAATCTTGTATCGTCCAAACCACCTATATCTTAAGGGGCGCGACGGCACAGCCTGCTTAGCTTTATGTTCGGGAATGACACGATTAGTAACGGTATGGAGTACTAAAGTGATCACAGTATGCTGGTCGCCCGGACCTGCCTGCATCCCGCCTTCCCTGGCACACACGGACGCAAGTCCAGTAGAATGCGAGACAGACGGCCGACCTGCCGGGAAAGTTTTCCCGCGTACTCTCGGAGACAGGAGAATTCCCTGTGCCATCGTTTCCTGGTGTGGACTTTCTGGAGTTTGATTCGCTGCTCAGCGACGAAGAGCGGCTCGCGCGGCAGACGGCGCGGAAGTTTGTGGACGAACAGGTGCTGCCGATCATCGTGGAGCATGATCGCGCCGGCACGTTTCCGATGCACCTCGTGCCACAGATGGCGGAGCTGGGATTTTTCGGCGCGAACCTGAAGGGGTACGGCTGCGCGGAGATGTCGAATGTGGAATACGGGCTGGTGACGCAGGAACTGGAGCGAGGCGATTCAGGGCTGCGCAGTTTCGTATCGGTGCAGTCTGCGCTCGTGATGTATCCAATACATGCGTTCGGATCGGACGCACAGAAGGATAAATGGCTGCCGCTGCTGCAACAGGGAAAAGCGATCGGCTGCTTTGGGCTCACGGAGCCGCAGTTCGGGTCGAATCCCGGCGGGATGCTGACGCGTGCCGTGAAGAAAGACGGCGGCTACGTCCTCGACGGCGAAAAGATGTGGATCACGAACGGATCGATCGCGGATGTTGCCGTAATCTGGGCGAAGTGCGAAGACGGACGCGTGCGTGGTTTCTTGGTCGAGAAAGGGACGCCTGGATTCAAGGCGTGGCCGATTCATGGAAAGCAATCGCTACGAGCCTCGGTGACGTCCGGTCTGGCGATGAGCGGATGCAGGATTCCTGCGGAGAATCTGCTGCCGGGCGTCGAGGGGTTGAAGGGGCCTCTCTCGTGTCTCGACCAGGCGCGGTACGGCATCGGATGGGGCGCGATCGGATCGGCGATGGCGTGTTATGACACGGCGTTGAGCTACGCGAAGCAGCGAAAGCAATTCGGCGACAAGCCGATTGCATCGCACCAGCTCGTGCAGGAAAAGCTGGTGTGGATGGTCACGGAGATCACCAAGGCCCAGTTCCTCGCGATGCAGGTGGGCCGGCTAAAGGACAAGGGGCGAGTGCACCCCTCGCACATCTCGATGCTGAAGATGAACAACGTGTGGATGGCGCGAGAAACGGCTCGGATGGCGCGCGAGATCCTCGGCGCGAACGGCATCGTCGAGGAATACGGCGTCATGCGGCATATGAACAATCTCGAATCGGTCTACACCTACGAGGGCACGCACGACATCCATAAGCTTGTGATCGGCGAGCGGATTACCGGGAGTGCGGCCTACGTATGAAAAGTATGCGCCTGAGGGAACTCTTTCCCTTTCTTGCGATGGATGCTATATCGGCGCTGAACTACAATTGTTCGGATCGGTTTCGGCTGTAAATCACCTGACATGCGGGGGCGTCCATGGAACACGAACTGAGTCTGGAATTCTTGCGCGTTGTGGAACAGGCCGCGATCGCTTCGGCGCGGACGATGGGCCTCGGCGACGGCCACAGATCCGATAAGGCCGCCGTCGAGGCCATGCGCACGGAGATGGATACCGTCAGCATGGACGGGACCATCGTGATCGGCGAGGGTGAGCGGGATAAAGCGCCCATGCTCTATATCGGCGAACATGTGGGCCTGGCCGCGCGCGATAAGAAACACCTCTATCCCGCCGTTGATATCGCCGTCGATCCGCTGGAGGGGACAAACCTTTGTTCGAGCGGCGCGCCCAATGCCATCACCGTGCTCGCGGCAAGCGACAAGGGCGGGCTGCTCCACGCGCCCGACCTTTATATGGAAAAGATCATCGTTGGGCCGCTGTGCAGAGGGGCGGTCGATCTCGATGCGCCTCCTGAACACAACCTGAAAGCCATCGCCAAGCGGCTCGATCGCAAGGTGAAAGACCTGGTGGTGACCGTCCTCGAGCGGCCGCGCCACGAAAAGCTGATTCAGGATATCCGCAAGACCGGCGCGCGCATCCGGCTGATCCAGGATGGCGACCTTTCCGCAGGCATCAGCGCGGCTGTTTCCGATATGGGCGTCCACGCGGTGATGGGTATCGGCGGCGCGCCCGAGGGCGTGCTTACCGCGGCGGCGCTACGCTGCTTGAACGGACAAATCCTGGCCCGCCTCGTGATCGGCAAAGGGGAACACAAGGAACGCGCCGCCAAAATGGGCATCAAGGACCCGAAGCGCATTTACGACACGCACGAGCTGGCACCCGGCAAGAAAATCATCTTTGCGTGCACGGGCGTAACGCCCGGCGGCTTGCTCCGCGGCGTGCGGTTCTTCGGAGGCGGCACGCGAACGCAATCGCTGATCATGACGCTCGACGAACGCGAGATTCGATTCATCGATTCAGTTCACATCGAGAAGGGCGCGAACGACGTGCGCGTGCGCTTCTACTAGGGCTGATCTTTCAATTGGTCTGCCGGAAGTAGCGGCATGGAAAACCTGAAAACCTTGTGGTGGCGGGCTGAGGCTGGCGCACGTCAGCCGTCGGCCCAATCCTGATTCCCAACTGGAATTTTCGCCCTCAATCTCTTAAGATTTCGGAGGCGCTCGAGGCGCCTCCGGACCCGCGGGAAGGGTTGAACCCACTCGCCACTAAAAAACGAGCAGTAAGCCTTTATGCGGCCGGATTGCGGGTCATCGGCGAATCTTGCATGGAGGCTCTATGAAGCAGCTACCCGCATCTCCGAATCTTTCCCATCTGAGGAAGCAAGCGAAGGAACTCCTGCGGTCATTCCGCTCGGGCGATCCCGAAGCGTTTCGCCGCGTGGTCGATTCTCTGCCGTCGGCCCAGCGACTCGATCCAGCCAAAATCGCGAGCCGCTCGTTTCGATTGCACGACGCGCAATCGTGCGTCGCCCGCGAGTACGGATTCGCTTCCTGGACGCAACTCAAGGAATTCGTCGAATTGAAATCGGCGGCGCAAGGCGGCCGCGAAGACGCCATCCGTAAATGGCTCGCGCTCGTCTACGGCGAAGGTTACCGGAGCCCCAGACCGCGGCTGGCGGTGCGAATGCTCGAGGGTCGACCGGATCTGCTCGGCGACGATGCGTATCTCGCGTGCGCGGCGGGCCACGAGGCGGCGCTGCGCCGCAAACTCGATGCCGATTCGGCGTGGGCGAATCGGCCGGGCGGCGCGATGGAGATGCCGCCGCTCATCGCCGTGACGCACTCCGCGCTGGTTCGCCTGCCGGAATATGCCGGCGCGCTCGAAAGATGCGCCTCGCTGCTTCTCGATCGCGGCGCGAATGTAAACCTCAAATGGTCCAACCCGCCGAATCCGGAGTGGCCCCTGAGCGCGATCTATGGCGCGTCGGGGAAAAATCATCATCCGGGAATGACGCGGCTATTGCTCGCGCGCGGCGCCGATCCCAACGACAATGAGTCCCTTTACCACTCGGCCGAGAGCCCGGATTTGACGTGTACGCGGCTGCTGCTCGATGCCGGAGCGCGCGTGGAAGGCTCGAACGCCGTGGCCCGCGCGCTCGACAGCGCCGATCCGGGGCGGCTCAAGCTCCTTCTGGCGCACGTCAAAAGCCTGCGCGAGCACGATTCGCATACGCTGGTTCATGCGATCCGCCGCGGGCAACCGATCGAGGTCGTCCGGATGCTCCTGGAAAAGGGCGCCGATCCGAACAAAAAACGCGGTCACGCAATCTCCGCCTATCGCTTCGCGATGCTCTATGGCCGGCCGGATATCGCTGAACTGTTCGGGCAGCAGGCGGCTAGCGAGCCGTTGTCGGAGGAAGACAGATTCGTCTCGGCGTGCGCACGGGCCGAGGCTGGCGCGGCCCGAGAGATGATGGCGCAAAATCCGAATCTCATTCGAAATCTCTCGGAAGAACATCTGCGTCAGCTGCCGAATCTTGCCTCGCAAGGCAATTTCCCGGCGGTCAAAGTAATGGTCGAACTCGGCTGGCCCATCGAGGTCACCGGCGGAGACTGGAAGGCTTCCGCGCTTAATTTGGCCGTCTTCCGGGGCGACGCGGCGATGGCGGATTGGCTGCTATCGCACGGTGCGAGCTGGGAGGAAAAGCACGGCTTCGGCGGCAACGTGATGGGCACGCTGGGCTACGGCTCGGTGGAAAATGTCGCGAGCTACCCGGAAGACGATTGGCTGGCTTGCGCGAAGACGCTCATCACGCACGGCATGCCCTTGCCACCCGACAATTACGATTTCTCTGAGGAACTGGAGGAATATTTCGACAGCCTACGTGATGGCAGCGGACAACCCGAAACGGCGGGCCAAAAGCCTCACGCCGGGACAACGGAGTGAGCTGCATGGCAGACGAGGAAACACCATGCCCGAAAAAACTAAGGCCCAGGCGCGCCCCGCGACTTTCGTCCGGGCGTGACAGGGCCGATAAAAGCGTGGCGATTGGCGCGAGCCGCGCAGCGAGATGATGCTAGCGATTCAGCGCGGTTGCCGAGTGACCGCCGCCGGCATGCGTCTGACGACGGGGTATGCCATGGGGTACGCGCTCGGCCGTTTGCGGGGCGAGCGGGCGTATCTGCTGGCTTGTGTTCACATGCTCGCTGATGGCCTGCAGCCTTTTCAGGATGCCCTGCCACTGCGTCCAATCGAGTTGGCGCAGGAACGGCCGCAAGCCCTGAATGAACGGGTCTTCCAGGACTGTCTCGCCATTCGTCTCGGGAACGAAGAAACGGTTCAGGCCGACGCCCAAGGCTTCGGCGATTTTCTCAAGCGTGCCGAGGCTGGGAGTCATCTGGCCGCTTTCGATCCGGGACAGGTACGAACGCGAGACGCGCGAGCGAGCTTGTAGCTGGCTCTGCGTCATGCCTCGAGATTCGCGCAATTGCCTGATGCGCTGGCCGATGTTTTCGACAGTTTCGCGATTCGGCCAGTTCTCAAACAATTGGCGGTCATCCCCCGGTAGATCTGTGGGCGACGGCGTCGGAATGACGAACGTCACCTTAGGGGGCAGCAGACGAAGGCAGCGTCGGCAGTTGCCAGTGCGTGTACGGTATTGAACCAATCCGCAAACACCACAGCGGATCACTTCACGATCGAGTTCCATGCTGGCTGCTATACCTTCTTTTTCCGCCACCGGGTTCTCCTCGCAGACTTTTCCGGCGATGCGAAGGGGAGGAACAGTGCGTCGATCAGGGGGAAGGCAGGAACTAGGCGCGCGAGTGATTTTCCACAGGGTGCCAATTCTTGTCAAGCCCTTTTTTGTCTGCAGCGACATATTTTAGCCCCAGGCGACAGCCAATGGCAACCGCTTGAGACGGGAGAGATGCGAGGCGTGTCTCTTTTTGCTACGATTCCCTGGGGGCCTCATTGATTTCGAAGATAATCAGGAATCTATTCGCGCTTTTTCTGGCGGTGCTGTGCGCGGCACCGATGGGAAGCTTTGCAACGGCAAGCCAAGGGCACGGCTCGTGGTCGCTCGATAGCATCTTGAAGGAACTCGACGCCGAAGCTAGAGATTTCCACAGCCTCGCGGCGGACGTGGAACGCACCAAGGTCACCGTAGTGGTGAACGACCGTTCGACCGAGATCGGCACGATTCTCGTCCGCGGCGACAAAATGCTGCTCGACATGAAAACACCCGACCCGCGCACGATTCTGCGCACAGGCGACACGCTGTATGTCTATACGCCCGGCCTGAAGCGCGTGGAAGAATACAACCTCGGGAAAAACAAATCGGCCGTGGACCAGTTTCTGCTGCTCGGCTTCGGTACGGCGGGCGCAGAGTTACGCAGGGGCTACCTGATCACTGTGCTGCCGGAAGTGACCATCGGGGACCACCGGACCGTCGAGCTCGAGCTCACGCCTAAATCAGACGCAATTCGTGCCCAGATCTCGAAGATTCAGATCTGGCTCGACGAATCCACATGGATGCCGGTGCAGCAGCAGTTCTATGAGACGGGCTCGGGCGACTATTCGATCGTCAGATACTCGAAGATGATCCGGAATGCGGCAGTGCCGGAGTCGGACTTCAAACCGCATTGGCCCAAAGGCACGGAAAAGATCAAGCCGCAGGGAATGTAGCCGGCGGTCGCGGGTTGCGAGTGACAAGTGCATGAATCCCCGGCAAGCACACCCTCTCGTGCGCGCTTCGCTGGCCGTCAGCATCGACGGCTACGTCGCCGATAAGGCCGGCAGCGTCGATTGGCTCAACCCGTTTTTCTCCGATGAAATGGACTTCGCCGGGTTCATGAAGAGCATCGGCGCCGCGGTGATGGGACGCAAAACCTACGACATTGCCGTCAGCGGCGTTCTTGGCCCGATACCGCCGACGAACTACCCCACCTACGTTCTCACGAGGCGGCCGATGCCGAATCCTCCCGCGCGTTATGAGCCTTTCAGCGGCCAGCCAAGCCAATTGGTGGAGCGCCTGCGCGCCGAGCTGGCTGGCAGCGGCAAAGACATCTGGCACATGGGCGGCGGCGAGTCGATGGAAGCGTTCTGCGCTTTAGGTCTGATCGATCGGCTCGAGCTCAGGGTGATTCCTGTGCTGCTCGGCGAGGGCGTGCCGCTTTTCCCGCGGCACACACGGGGCGACGACCGCTGGAGGCTCACCAGGCATCGCGCTTTCAAAAATGGCGTCGTCGAGGTTTGGTACGGGAAGCAGGCCGGTTGACGCGCCCGAGCCGGAAGGCTAGGCTTCTAACCGGGAGAGCTTAGGACGGAAATCCCATGAAGAGCTCTAGCGTCGGAACGGCGGTCCAAACGAGCTCGGCGGCTGAGCTGAGGCGGCATCTCTTTTACGAGACTTCGCATTCGCCCGCGCTCGCCGATCTGGTCGGGTACGAAAATGCCAAGGACATCGTCGATTTCTGCTTCATCGCCAACCCGTACTATCCCACGCCCGAGATGCTCGAGGATTTGCAGCGCAATCTGCCGAACCTGATCAAGTCGTATCCGACGAGCAATCCGCTTACGAGCCAGAAAAACCTTGCGGCTGTCCTCGAGGTCGATCCCGAGCGGCTCATCATTGGCAACGGCGCAACAGAATTGATCACGCTAATCGACATGACCCTGATCGACCGCATCGCTGTGCCGATACCCACGTTTGGCGAGTACATCGAAAAGATGAAGGACCAGCGCGACGCTGATCTCTACGCGCTCGATCCGGAGCGCGGGTATTCCCTCAGCCTCGATGATTACCTTGCGTGGGTGCACGAGCGAAATCTCGAATGTCTCGTGGTGATCAATCCCGGCAATCCCACCGGGCAATTCATCCCGCTCGAGGAGATGACGGAATTCCTGCGTCGCGCAAGCGATTTGGAGCTGGTGATCGTCGACGAATCATTCATTGACTTCGCGGGCGACCCGATTCCGAGCCTGCTGCCGATTGCCGACCGGTTTACGAACCTCCTGATCGTTCGCAGCATGAGCAAGCATTGCGGCGTACCCGGCCTGCGCCTCGGATATTGCTACAGCGCGAATCTTTTCGTTCTCAACCGCCTGCGGCGGTTTCTCCCCACCTGGAATTTGAATACGCTCGCTCAATATTTCCTGTCGTTGCTGCCGCCGACCAACGCCGCGTATCACGAAGGCCGCAAGCGGCTGATTGGCGACGTTCGGTGGCTCTACGGTGCGCTGCGCGGCATTCCTTCGATCGATGTCTATCCGACCGGCGCGAATTTTGTGCTGTTCAAAATCCGCAATGGCATGACGGCTACTGAGCTTCAGGCGCGCCTGCTCGCCGAGCACCAGATGTACGTCCGCGACTGCTCGAATAAGCTGGGCATGGACGCGTTTCACATCCGCGTCGCCTCGCAAGGCCGGGCCAAGGATGCGCGGCTGGTCGAAGCGCTTTCGCAGCTCATGCGCTGAAGATGCGATGAATCGGCCCGTTGTCCTCGTCGGCGCTCGCCGGACCACCCGAAAGAATAAGTTCATCGATTACGTGGGCGAATTCCATCTCGAGCTTCTCATCCAACTGCGCATCTTGCCCCTGATCGTGCCGGTGGTCGACGGCACACCAGCTTGCCTCCCGCAATACATGCAGCAGATGGACGGACTTCTGCTGGTTGAAGGCGAAGACATCGAGCCAAAGCGCTTTGCCGCGCGAAAAGCTAATTTTCAGTATCTCGAAAAAACGCATCCGCTGAAGGATGAAATCGAAATGCGGCTTTTGCGACACGCCATGCGCCGCCGGCTACCGATCCTGGGCATCTGCCGCGGCTCGCAATTGATGAATGTGGTTTGCGGCGGCGCCCTTTACGGCGACGTCCAAAAGGAAAAAGGCTCGCACCGGCCGCACATCGATTACCACAACTACGACACCTACCGGCATCCGGTTTCGGTCGTTCCGGGCACGCCCCTCGCCCGCTGGTATCGCCGCAAGAATCTGCGGGTGAACAGCTATCACCACCAGGGCATTCGCCGACTCGCGCGGCGTTTCAAGCCGATGGCGCACGCCGACGACGGCCTGATCGAGGCCTACTACGACCCCGAGGCCGCCTTCGTCGTGGGGCTGCAATTCCATCCCGAGCGCATGCTGAAGGAATACGCCGGGAATCTCGAAGTGTGGAAAGCCTTCGCCGCCGCCGTGCACCGAAACTACAAGTAATAGCCGAGGCCCGAAAAAATGGTCTGAACAGCTCCATCGCTGATGCTGACCACTTGAAGCCAGTGGTTTTCGTAGGCATCGCCTTCCAAAATAACTTCGTCGCGGCCGTCGCCTTCTACATCCGCGACGTCGAGGGGCGCCCATTGGGTGACGCCTGGAACGTCGGCATCGGTCTTTTGAAAAGGTAACTTTCGCAGGACGATCAGGCGGGAGGTTTGGTCGACGATGGCGACGACCTCGCATAGCTCTACATCAGACCCGACAGTGCGGGAGTAGTACGCTACAGTAATCGACCAACCCGAGTGCGCTGGCTTCCAAACCGTAAAGTAAGTTTGCCCATTCGCGTTCGCAGGCAATCCCAGGCGACGTAACTGGCCAAGCAGAAGGACGCGAAGGAGAGGCGGCACTTGTCCAGATTGTTGACACTCGGCCGCTCGTTTCTTTTCCTTCCATTCGCAACTGTAGTCCGCGATTACTTCGACTCCGCTCTGCGGCTTCCGAATGATCTTGATTTCGCAGCCGTCGTCCGGGCCGTTTCCGAATGGTGATTCGCCGCAATAATGCTTCTTGAGGAAGGACTCGATTTTCCGACAGCGAGTCGTCGTACAAGTAGGACGATGTGGATCTTTGTCGGACTGCACGGCTGTCTGCGCGCCGGCTATCAAGGGCAACAAAACGGTCGCAATCAGGAGGCGTAGCGTTCCCTGCATGTGCCCATTCTAGAAAGCTCTTGGGTACGAAGGTTGACAGAGGTGAACCCACGCCATCCTGATGGTTACCTGCCCGCGCGGCCAGGCGACATTTAGGAAGCCGGTCATGCTTTGGCGGCCTTTGTCTTCGCGGCGGCGGATTCGTGCTCCAGTAGCGCCTGCTTGCGGCCGATGCCCCAGCGGTAGCCGGCGAGGTTGCCGTCTTCGCGCACGACGCGGTGGCATGGAACGACCACAGACACTGGATTGGTGGCGCAGGCCCGCGCGACGGCGCGAACGGCCGCCGGATTCCCGATGGCGCGTGCAACTTGCGTATAGGTCCGCGTCGTGCCATAGGGAATGCGGCGGAGTTCTTCCCATACGCGACGCTGGAAGGCTGTCGCCTGCACATCCGTGGGCAGATCGAGGTGCGGCTTGTGGCCGCTCAGGTGCGCCAGCACTTCCGACACCCATTCGCCGAGGCTGCCGGGACCGGAATCATCGCGGCGGAGCTCGGCGCGCGGATATTCCTTCTCGATCGCGCTGCGCAGCTTGTCGTCGGACTCGCCGAGATACAAAGCGCTGATGCCGCGATCGGTAGCGCCGACGAGCAGCCGTCCGAGCGGCGAATCGACGATCGTGTAATCGATATGCATGCCTTCCCCGCCCCGGCGATAGGCGGCGGGCGTCATGCCAAGGTGCGATGGTGCGCGTTCGTAGAGGCGGCTCGAAGAGCCATATCCAGCTTCGTAAAGTGCGGTCGTCACGTTATCTCCTTTTTTCAGTCGCGATTTCAGGCGGCGCATGCGCTGCGCGTCGGCATACTGGCGCGGCGTGATACCGATCGTGGCGCGAAACGCGCGTTCGAGTTTGTGTGTGGTCATGCCGGCGGCGTGGCTCAGATGGGCCAGCGTCAGTCGGGCATCAGGATCGGCGAGAACGCGAGCGTCAATTTCTCGGCACACGCGCGCCACCGCCGCGATTCTTGGGTCCGACACGGGAACGGTGTGCGGGCGGCAGCGCCGGCACGGACGAAAGCCTTTCTGTTCGGCAGCTTCGGCGAGCGCAAAGAACATGACTTGCTCGCGCCGCGGCTTGCGCGACGGGCACGACGGACGGCAATAGATGCCGGTGGAGCGCACCGCGTATACAAAAACACCATCGGCGCTGCGATCGCGCGACTCTACTGCTCGCCAGCGCGCCGCTCCGTCGAGGTTTTCCACAGCTTGTTCCCGGACGGCCGTCTTTGATCTCATTCCGAGTTCGCCTCAATTTCTTACGGCGTCACAGTAACGCATTTCCGAATTGCGCCACTATCCGATTCTCGCGGCCAATGTCCGGCCGGACTCAAAGACACCCGAGACCTCGCCTGTCGGACATGCGGAAATTCCGTGCCGGACTCGCACGCTGATTCTAAATAGCTTAAAGCAAAGGGTACTGGAACTCTTGCCGCGTATAGTAAGCAAGAAGCACGCAGTCCCAGCCATTGAGCCCATGGGGGTTAATCATACGGCACCAGCCCAGTGTGCCGGGTTGACGCAGGTTTTCGCCTCCCGCATATTCGGACAACCTGCCAGGGGTCTTAGGGGTAGCTGTTTCAGGGGTACTTGGGGAGAGGTCATGGGAGCTGCACCGGAACGGAACGGGCACGCCGCATTATCTCCACTACGTATACACGAAGTCGAAAATCGCACTGAAACAATCACAGCCATCTCAGGCAAGCCAGGACCGCGGCGCTTTCTGCGCGTTCCGACGCACGCGATCGGCGTGGCGGCGGAGCGCAGGCGTTATCCGCGCGCGAAGCTTTCCCTGCCGTTGGTTCTGACGCGCATTGGCGACTTCCAGGAGCCGGAGCCGGTGGCGCTGGTGACCCGCAATATCAGCTCGAGCGGCGTCTTTTTCCTCGCGCCGCGGGAGATCGAGCCGGGTACGGCGATCGAACTCGAAGTGGCGTTGATCGAGCGGCCGGCAGGATTCGGGCGCGTGCAGATGTGCACCGCAGCCCACATCGTCCGCGCCGAAGAAACGGATATGCCCGGCTGGCACGGCTACGCCGCAAGCTTTGACGATTTCGCGCTGAAGCGCGACGACGTGATTCCCCTGCGCTACCGCAGCGCCTAAACTCGCTCGAAATTTCTTGCTGGTTGCTTCTGCCGCGGGAGGAGGTTCGCCCTTCGCCCGCTTCTGATACGATTCCCTGCCATGAGCCACAAGCGATTCCATGCGCGCGTCGTGCTGCTCGATTGGGACGGCACGCTGCTCAATTCCTACGCCGCGGATGCGCGCGCGTATCTGGCGATGTTTCGCGCGCTCGAAATCAAATGGGGCCTGGCGGAGCTCGAGAAGCACTATTCGCCCGACTGGTATCAGGTCTATCGGGCCGCGAATCTGCCGCGGGCACGATGGGCGGAGGCAAACCGCCTGTGGCGAGCGGCATATTTCGCCGAACGACCACCCCTGCTGCCGGGAGCGCGAGCCGTGATTCGCGCGCTCGGGAAGAGTTTCACGTTGGGCATTGTGACGGGGGGCAGCGGCGATCGCGTGCGGCCGCAAATCCGCGCTTTCGGCCTCACGGAATATTTTTCGGCGTGCGTCTGCAGCGAAGACGCACCCCGGAAGAAACCTCACCCTGCTCCCTTGCAGCGCGCGCTGAAGCGGCTGCGTGCCGATCCGGAGGAGTGCGTCTATGTCGGCGACGCACCTGAGGATGTCGAGATGGCGCGAAGGGCTGGCGTGCGCGCGATTGGCGTTCTAGACCCCTTCCCCACCGCCGAGCGGCTACGCGGTGCAAAGCCCGCATTGCTGCTCCAGTCGATTCGCGACCTGCCGAAGCACCTGCTCACACGCGAATAGTCGCCGCTTCAATCCCACTTTCTCTGCGTACTCTCCGTCTCTGCGGTGAAAGCTTTTGAACTTCGCTTCACCGCTACTTCGAGGGCGACTGCGAAGAATCGGGCTCGCCGGACGCCGCTGCGGGCGCGGATGATGGCGGATTCAGCTTGAAATCACTGGAACGGATCACCATGCGCAGATGGATCTGGTCGCCGCCGTTTGGGTCATCCAGGTAGTCATCGGAGCTGACGTACGTTGGCAGCCAATATTTCCCCTGGAAATTCTCTCGGTAGACCTCAAACAGCGAAAACGGAAGCTTGATGCCCGCGTCGACAAGTTCGCTGACGAATTTTCCGTATGTTTCAACGATGGCCAAGTCATGATCGTCGACGTTGATCACACCTTGGAAAAACAGCCGCTTGCGGCTGAGCATCTTCGGCTTCACCTGAAAAACATACGTATTCAGCTGATCGAGCTGCTGCTGCCCGGCATAGAGAAAATCGTAGTTGCCGATTTCGTCGGAGGTGAGAAAGAAAAGCGGAATGCTGATCATGGTGTTGACGTCTTCGAGCGAGTAGCTTTCGGCCTTAAGCGTCGAAACGGGTGGTTTCGAGACGCGCCAGTAACGCTTGCCGTCGGGACGCGTGTATTCAAGGCCGGTAACCGTAAATTTGCCGCCGAGGCCACCGATTTCCTCGATGCGCACGGTCCGCGTGAAATCGTAACTATCATAGATTTTCTTGGCGATGTCTTCATTGGCGGCAAATTTTTGAATGATTTCCTGCACGGGAATCGGCGGCGGGCCCGGATGCGGCACGGACGGAATGCGATTGATTTTGTATGTAGGCGGAGGGGGAATGGGACCCTGGCTGTCGTCCTGCGCGCGCGCGGGTATCACGGCGCAAAACAGGCCAAGCAAAATCGCGATAAGGGTGCGGCGGCGCATCAGGGAATTGGATGCCGGCGGCGCTCCGCGTGTTGGGCGGTAATCGCACGGGCAACCGCTCGAAAACTATCACGCCTTGGAGCTTGGTGATGCAAAAGATTATGGATAAAATCTCTCGTTCGGCTGTGGCCGGCGAGACTACCGTGCGCGACGAGCTCAGGGCCAGGCGCTACTACGTCAGCGGGGTCGTACAAGGCGTGGGGTATCGCTACTTCGCGCAGCGGATGGCGATGCGCCTGGGCCTCAGCGGATACACGCGCAATCTCAGCGACGGGCGCGTGGAGATTTACGCGATCGGCCCGGCGGAATCGCATGGGGCCCTGCGCGCGGCGCTCGAGCGCGGGCCGCAGTCGGCATCGGTTTCAAGAGTCGTCGAGGAAGACGCGGGAATCGAAGCGCGTTTCGCCGAAGGATTTTCGATCGAGTACGACGCATAATCGGAGACCTATGGCAACAGCCGACACATCGCGGCCCATATCGCAACGCACTCCAACGAGGAAAGAGGAGACGATGGACGACCTGAAGAAGCTGATCCGCGAGATTCCCGATTACCCGAAGCCGGGTATCCTCTTTTACGACCTCACGACGCTCCTCAAAGATCAGAAGGGGTTTCACTCGCTGGTCGACCAGCTGTGCGAGCACTACGCCGGAAGGAAGGTCGATATCGTCGCGGGAATCGAGGCGCGCGGATTTATTTTCGCGCCGGCGCTGGCCTATCGCTTGGGCGCCGGATTCGTTCCCGTGCGCAAGCCGAAAAAATTGCCGTGGAAGACGGCGTCGGTAACGTATCAGCTCGAATATGGCAGCGACCAGCTTGAAATCCACGAGGACGCGGTAAAATCCGGGCAGCACGTGCTGCTGTGCGACGATCTGCTCGCCACCGGCGGCACCGCAGCCGCCAGCATCGAGCTCGTCCGGAAACTCGGCGGCGAAGTAGTGGGCGCGGCGTTCGCGGTCGAATTGAAATTCCTGAATGGCCGGTCGAAGCTTCCCGGCCTCGATGTCTTTTCGATGCTGAAGTACGACAAATAATCCGCCGCGGTATACCAGTTCACCGGCAGCCGGCAGATGTTGGCAAAATGACTGGGCCCGACCCTTCTCTAAAACCTACCGAACGCTTCAGTAGCCGCGTCGAGGCATACCGGCGCTACCGCTCGCCCTATCCCCGCGAAATCATTCCGGTGCTCGAAGAGCGGTGCGGGCTCACCCGCGCATCCGTGGTGGCAGACGTCGGCGCGGGAACGGGAATGCTCGCGGAGCTGTTTCTCGAAAGCGGCAATCGCGTGTTTGCCGTGGAGCCGAACCCGGACATGCGAGCGGCTTGCGAGGAACTTGTCGAGCGCTTTCCGCGCCTCACCTGCATCGACGGGACCGCCGAGGAGACGCGCCTCGCCGAGCATTCCGTGGACTTCGTAGCTGTCGGACGCGCCCTCCACTGGTTCGACCAGGAGAAATGCCGCCCGGAGTTCATCCGCATTTTACGCGAGGGCGGCTGGGCGGTCCTTGCGAGCCAGGGGCCGCACGAGCGCAGGGAACCTGTCATTCGCGAATTTCAGACCCTCCTGAAGGCGCACGGGCTGGACTTCGCGCGCATGCGGGGGCGATACGACATCGAGAGCGCAGCGCGCGGTTTTTTCGCGGGCGGCGAATTCCAGGAGGCGGAATTCCCCGGCGTGGAGGAAATGACCTACGAGGAGCTCGAAGGTTTTATGCTGTCGCTATCGGTGACGCCACAGCCGGAACATCCCGGCTTTCCCGCGATGCAGGAGGCGCTTCGAGAATATTTCGCGAGGCACGAGTCCGGCGGCAAGCTGCGCATGCCGATGACGTGTAAAATTCATTTCGGGCATCTGCTCTAGGCGGAAGTACGATAGGTGAAGGTTGACCTGTGACTCACGAAGATCTCTACACGGAGGCCGCCGACCGGTTCGGAGCTATTGCAAAGAAATATTGCGGCATCGTTGAATCCGCCTCGAACTTCGAACGGCCGCAGCTGCTGGAGCAAATCTACGACGTTCTTCCCGCCTTGATCGATGCCGCCATTCATCTGCCGGAAACGAATAGTCTAGAGGACGACACGGACAACGAAGTGAGGGAAGGCGCGTCGGATGTGCGCCCAACGCGCATGGATGGTCACGAATGGCAGAAACTTTATCAGTCGCTCAAGGACAAGCTCGGCGACGCCGACTTATATCGGATGGTCTTTAATGCCGCGAAAGACGCTGAGGCGATCCACGGGAGCCTTGCGGACGACATTGCCGACATTTATCGAGATTTGAAGGAGGGTCTTATTCTCAAGGACGAGGCCTCTCCTCGAAACGCCATTTGGGAGTGGCGCTTCGGTTTCGATTCTCACTGGGGGCACCACGCCATCGATGCCCTGAAAGCAATTCACGACATCCGAAATTACTGAGCTTGTGGCCTTATTTTGCGTGTTCCGATTTCTTCCGTTGGCGGACGACTTCGAAGAGCATGACGCCTGCGGCGACGGAGACGTTGAGCGAGCGGACCGGGCCGGTAGTGGGGAGCGAGACCAGGAAATCGCAGCGTTTTCGCGTGAGTTCGTGCAGGCCTTCGCCTTCGCTGCCGAGCACGATCCCGATTGGCCCTTTCAGATCGACCTCGGTGTAGCTTTTGTCGGCGCGCTCATCGAGGCCAACCAGCCAGTAGCCCGCCTCTTTCATTTCCTCCATCGCCCGGACCAGATTCGTCACCCGCGCCACAGGAAGATGCGCGAGCGCCCCGGCCGAAGCTCGCTCCACTGTGTCGCTCAACCCGGCCGCGCGACGCTCCGGAATCACCACGCCCTGCGCGCCTGCGGCAAGCGAGGTTCTCACGATCGCTCCGAGATTGTGCGGATCCTCGATGCCATCGAGCAGCACGAGCAGGCCGTGCTCATTTTTCGCGCGCAGCAAATCCTCAAGTCCGGCCGCAGGCTTCGCGGCCGCCAGCGCGGCAATGCCTTGATGCTCGCGCGTGCCGGCGAGCCGGTCGACCTGTTGCCGGTCCTCGAACCGCACCGGCACGCCGCGCGATTTCGCGAGCCGCACAATGGCTTCGACGCGTTCGCCGTGGCGCCCGCGCGCAATCACGATGCGATCAAGCGGGCGCCCCGCGGCGAGCGCCTCTTCCACAGCGTGGAATCCTGTCATCCAGTTCATAGGTTGATCAAATAGGCTCAGTCGAAGGCCGCGCAGAATTCGAGCATGCGCTGTCGCGCGCCTTTCACGGGCGCCGAAAAGGTGATGCTCGCCGCGGCATCGAGCAAAAGAATGACGCGATCGAGCTCGCCATCCCCGGCGCGGCCCGCCAGCGCGAGGCGAATCGGGTAAAACAGCTCGCGCCCGCGATGCGGCAGCGCTACCTTTACGCCATCGATGATTTCCTTGAAGCGATCCGAATCCAAATCACCGCCGTCGAGCAGGTGATTCGCGACTTCGCGGATCACGTCGCGCGCGCCCACACGGGCGAGGACAGCCTGATTCGCCGGTTCGCGCACGAGCGCCCGCGCGTCATAGGCGAAAACGAGCGCGAGCAGATCGGCCACCGCTGCACGGTCGGCGGCATGCGGCGCAAGAAGCTGAGCGGCGCGCGCGCACCATTGCGCGAGAGCCGCGTCGGCATCGACGTCGCGTGATGAGTCGAGCCACCCGTGCTCGCGCACAATTACGGCAACATCCGCGGCGGAAAAAGGCATCGCGACGGGCGGGACCACGGACGGAACGTCGAATCGCATGCGTCGTGATTCTATCGCAAGCGCAAACGAAATGGGGACGCTGGAGTCGTCATCGCGTGGATTGCGGTGGCTTGCCACCGCCCTCTGTGGCCGAAGCTTGCTTCGGCGTTTCTTGGCAGGCTGCCCGGTCTTCCGCCGTGCCCAATTAGTGCAGGCGCAGTGTGGCCACCGCGTGCGCCGCGATGGCTTCACCGCGGCCGACGGCGTCGACGCCCTCATTGGTCTTGGCCTTGAGATTGATTTCGGCTGCCGTGATGCCCAGAGATTTCGCGAGCGCGGCGCGTATAGCGGGAAAGTGCGGTCCAAGCTTCGGTCGCTCGCACACGACGATCGCATCGCAATGAACGATCCGGAATCCGCGGTCGGCAAGCAGCTTGCGGATGTGCTCGAGGAAAATCAGGCTCGACGCGCCCTTCCATTTCGGATCGGTGTCCGGGAAATGCGTGCCAATGTCGCCGAGGCTCGCGGCGCCGAGCAGCGCGTCGCAGAGCGCATGGCTCAGCACGTCGCCGTCGGAATGCCCCTGCGAGCCCTTATCGAAAGGCACTTCGACGCCGCCGATTATCAGCTTACGCCCCTCAACGAGGCGATGCAGATCATAGCCGATTCCGGAGAAGGTCATCCTAGTGGCCTGTTCGTCGGAACCGTGGAAGTCGGCGGGACCGATGGGGCACTTGGCGTCGGCTTGTTCCGGCGCGACCTCGCCACGAAGGTGACAATCCAAAGCGCCACAATTGCAAGAAAAGGAGCGAGGTTGACGATCATGTCTCGCCCGCTCATTCTTTTCTCCTCGGATACCTCAACCACGGTGCCCTGTTTTCGCAGTTGGTCGGTCAGCGCAGGAATCGTTTCCTTGGGAATGGTGGTGCGGAACCTCTCCTGCGGATCGCGAAGCTGCCCCTCGACCGCGGCCGTCGCCGGAGACTCGAGAAGCCGGATCGAAGCCACATTATTCTTGTCCACTTGAGCCATGAAGTCGGAATAACTCATCGGCGAATAAGGCTCGCCGGGACCCGAGCGATTCTCATTACTGGCCATTCTCCAGAGCACCGCCGCCAGCGCGACCATCAGCACCCAAAACAAAATCGTGCGAACCACGGGCGACATGCCCATGCGCGGCTGCTGATCGGGAACGAAGGTCACACCTTCACCGCCTGGCGCTCCTGCTCGAGGTAAAAACGCGCAAGATCCATATCCGAGGGGCGCGTAATTTTCAGGTTGCGCTCGGAGCCAAGCACAACAAACACCTCGTGTCCGAAGCGCTCGACGACCGCCGCTTCGTCGGACGCGCTCACGTCGTCGTCCTGCGCCTTGCGAAAGGCATCGCGTAGCAGCGCATACGAAAAAACCTGCGGCGTCTGTGCGAGAACGATGCGCTCGCGCGGAATCGTCGCCGAAATCAGCGCGACGTCCTCCGGCAAGCTCGCGCGCTTCACTTCCTTCACCGTGTCGATCGCGGGAATCCCGAGGATGGCGGCGCCGCGCGCGCGGGCCTCGCCAATCACGCGCTCGATCTGCTCGCGGGTCACAAACGGCCGGACGGCATCGTGCACCAGCACGACTTCGGTCGATGGATCGACTTGCGCGAGTGCATTGGCCACGGACTGTTGCCGGGTGTCGCCCCCGTGAACCACGCGAGCCGGCCGGCCAAGGCCCGATCTGGCCACTTTATCCTGCAGCGACACGACATCCTCGGCGCGCGTCGCCACGAAGAAATCCGTGATCGCAGGGCACGCGGCCAGGCGCTTCAACGTGAAAATGATGAGCGGCATGCCATCGAGTTCGAGGAACTGCTTCGGCATCTCGGCGCCCATGCGCGTGCCGAGACCGGCGGCAGGAACGATTGCAGCGATTCGACCCATTGGCGGCCTAGAAGTCTAGCGCAATCGAGGCGCCCGGCGCGAGCACTAGGAGCGCCCGGATTCGGGGTACAGCGGCCGAGGTGGACGTTCGCCGCCCTGGCCCGGCCCTGATGGCGCGTCGGCAGAAGCAGGCGGAGGCACGGCGCGAGGAGTTTGTTCGCCGCGCTCGTCGTAGCGGCCAAAAATCATCTTTCCGGCGGTCGTCTGATGGACCGAGGTCACGTTGATGTCGATGGTCTTGTTGATCATCTTGCGCGCGCCATCGACGACCACCATCGTCCCGTCGTCGAGATACGCGACGCCCTGATTGTATTCCTTGCCTTCCCGCAGGATGAAAACCCGCATCGCCTCGCCGGGCAGCACCACGGGCTTAAGAGCGTTCGCCAGCAGATTTACGTTCATGATTTCGATGCCCTGCAGCGACGCGACCTTGTTGAGGTTGAAATCGTTCGTGACGACCTTGGCGTCGTAGCGCTTGGCCAGTTCGATCAGCTTCAGGTCGACGTCCGCGATCTGCGCGAAATCGTCTTCGGCGATCTGCACGTCGAGCTGCGGCATCTTCTGGATGCGCTGCAGCACTTCCAGGCCGCGGCGCCCGCGCTGGCGTTTCAGCGGATCGGCCGAATCCGCCACGAGTTGCAGTTCGCGCAGCACAAACTGCGGAATCACAATCGTGCCATCCAGAAACTGCGCCTCGGCGATATCCGCCACCCGGCCGTCGATGATCACGCTTGTGTCGAGCAACTTCACCGAATGCCGATTGCTGCGTTCGCTGCCGAAAAGGCCGCCCAGCGCCTGCAGGTTGAGCATATCGCCTTTGTTCGCGCCGAGCACCAGCCCGATATACGTCATCACGAGAAACACCGCGAGGCTGAAGAACGACCGCGTGCTCTCCGGCATCGTCGTATGGGTAAAAATGAGCGAGGTGAGATAGGCGCCGAGGATACCGAGGATGGAACCCACCGCCGCGCCGATCAGCCGCCGCAGGCTGGCCCGCTGAAGCCGCGTCTCAAACAGGATCACGGCCACCGCAAAGACGAGACCCGCGATGGCCCCGGCATAGTTGCTGATGCTGAACGGACGGAAGTGGTATCCGACGACGATGCAAACAACGGTAAAGATCAGCCGGAGAGCGAAAATATCCCAGAAAGAGCCTGCGCGCGTCTCGTACGACCGCGGCGTAACGACCGGCTTCGGGGATGGCGTTTCGGTGTTGCCGCTGCCCGCCGGAGTCCGGCTAGGAGCGTTAGAAGGCCTGGCCATGGTTGCACCCTATGAAATGTATGAATGTAAGATTCGCGACGCCCCAAGGATTTGAAATCGTTCAGCCGGCGCTATCAAAGTGTATCGTCCCCAAACCGGTATAAATCACACCGCGTATCACAATATGAAACCGCTATGCGGCCAGTATAGCACCTGCCATCGAGCCAGAGTCAAACGAGAGGGGTCTTCGGCAGTGTCTGTTGCGACCAGCGCCAGGTTTTTGCTCGCACACCTTCCGGGAAGGGCCCATTGCGGGGTGCAACCGGCAACTACAGGTAATAGCGCGGGACGCGCCGGCCGAGGGCGCACAGCAGATCCGAGGTGACGGTGCCGATTTCGCGCGCCACATCAGACACGCGAATTTCGGCCTGGCCGTCGCGGCCGTAGATCGTGACGATATCGCCGAGCGCGACATCGGGAACGTCGGTCACGTCGAGCGTGGTCAAATCCATCGAGATCGTGCCCACCAGCGGCACGCCGCGCCCGCGCACCAGCGCGCAGCCATGGTTGGTGCGTTGCCGCAGGATGCCGTCCGCGTAGCCCGCATTGATCACGGCGATACGCGAGGGCCGCGTCGTAACAAACTTCGCGCTGTAGCCCACCGGCTGCCCCGCAGGCAAATCGCGCAGGCTGATGATCCGCGCGCGCAGCGAAAGGCTCGGCTCGACGGGCAATCGCTCGCGCACCTCCTGCCCCTTTTGCGGCGGATCGAACGATTGGTAGTAGCCATAGAGAATCGCGCCGGGACGAACCATGTCCGCCCACGTGCTCGGCCGTGCGCAGATCGCGCCGCTATTGGCCATGTGGACGATCCCGGGCGAAACGCGCAGCGCGCGCAGCCGGTCGAGGCTGCGGTGAAATGCCGCTTCCTGATCGTCGGTCTGCTGTGCGCTGAAATCCTCCGCCGACGCAAAATGCGTGAACGTGCCTTCGATCTCGATGTGGCGGCAATCTGCCAGCGCGCTCGCAAACGCGTCGATTTGCTCGGCCGGCAGCCCGAGCCGGTTCATGCCCGTATTGATCTTGAGATGAAATCGCAGCGCCGATTTCACGCGCGCGGCCTTCGCGGCGCGTTCGAGATTTTTCACATCTTCGAGGCGCGTGACCGTGGGCGTGAGGCCATGGCGAATAAAACTCTTCTCTTCCCCGGGCCAAAAACCGGTGAGCACCAGAATCGGCTTCCTGATCCCCGCGTCCCGCAGCTCAATGCCTTCGTTCTGGCAAGTGACGCCAAAGCGGTCCGCGCCTGCCTTCGCCAGCGCCTTCGATACGGGAACTGCGCCGAGTCCGTAGGCATTCGCCTTCACCACCGCGAGAATTTTCGGCTTGGGCCCGATATGCCGCCGGATGACCGCGAGATTCTTCGCGATCGCCTTGAGCGAAACCTCCGCCCAGATCGGCCTGCCATTGGCGTGAATTGATTTCCCCATTTTCATCTAGGATGCCAGACGCGCACGCACGGCGCGACGAAAATCCGTGCCGGAAACCCGCGCCTCACCGTTTGGGTAAACATGCCGTTTTGGATGACTGCACGCGAGGGACCGTGGTGGGCGCGCCGGCGCCATGCGACCGCATGTCCTCCAAATACAGTACTTGCAAGCTATCCGCGACGCGCTCGGGGGAGGACCCGTAGAGCGCAGCGCCGCGGGCGACACAACACAAGTGTGGACAGGGGGGAACAGGGAGGCGCCGTGATAAGCGCCTGGAATCTCCGGCCGTTCTCAGCGCCCTCTGCGCCTTCGCGGTGAGCGGATTTTTTTGCAGCCAGAGAACCCGAAGGATTCACCCAGAGACGCAAGGGGCGCAGAGGAAACCGCAGCAACCACGAGTCGCTCTCTTCTAGCCACAGGCTTTACTCTTCCCCGCCCGAACTCCACGCATCCGGCGCGGCCTCTTCGAACCGCGTGTGGCGAGCGAGAAACACAAAGTTCAGCGTGCCGGTAGGGCCATTGCGTTGCTTCGCAATAATCAGCTCGGCCTTGGCGCGGTCTTCCTCCGGCAAATCGGTCTTGTAGAAATTCGGCCGATTGATGAAAAGGACCACATCAGCATCCTGCTCGATCGCGCCCGACTCGCGCAAATCCGCCAGCTGCGGCTTGCGTTCTTCGCGTTCCGGCGCGCGCGTGAGCTGGCTCAGCACGACAATCGGCACCTTCAGTTCCTTCGCGAGCCCCTTCAGCGCGCGCGACATTCCCGACACTTCCTCCTGCCGATTCGTCTGCCGCCCGCTGCCCGTCGGCACCACCAGCTGCAGATAATCGACGATCACGAGCGAGAGCCCGCGATCGCGCTTCAGCCGCCGCGCCTTCGCGCCCATCTCGAGCACCGTCGACGACGCCGAATCGTCGATCCAGATCGGCGCCTCGCCGAGATTCGCGAGCGCGGTCGTGACCTTGCCCCAATCGTCCCGGCTCATGTGCCCGGTGCGGAATTTGTGTGCGTCCACCCGCGCCTCGGACGCCAGCAGGCGCAGCAACAGCGACTCCTTCGACATTTCCAGGCTGAAAATCGCCACCGGCTCGCGCTGCCGCAACCCGACGTTTTCGGCGATGTTCAAAGCGAGCGCCGTCTTTCCCATCGAGGGCCGCGCCGCAAGAATAACCAGTTCAGAGGGCTGCAGCCCCGCAGTTTCGTTGTCGAGCCCCGCGTAGCCCGTTGCCAGCCCGGTGATGCGGCGCCCTTCGCTGAAAATTTTCTCGAGCCGCTCGAATCCGTCTTTGACCAGATCTTTGACGCCAATCAGCCCCGCCTTTACACGGTCTTCGGCAAGCTGGAAAATCTTCGATTCGGCGCGGTCGAGGATCACGTCCGCATCCTCGCCCGAAGCGAACGCCTGCTCCTGAATCGCCGCCGTCGAGTGAATCAGCCCGCGCAGGATCGACTTCTCCTTCACGATGCGGGCGTAGTGATCGACGTTCGTCACGCGCGGCAAGCCGTCGGCCAGCTGTGAGAGATACGCAACGCCACCCGCCGCTTCGAGCTCCCCGCGGCGCGCGAGGTCTTCCATCAACGTGATCGTGTCGATGGCCTGCTGCTTTTCGCTCAACTGCACCATGCGCTCGAAAATGTGCCGGTGCTGCGAAAGAAAGAAATCCTCCGAACGCAGCACCTGCACCGCGGCGTTCAGCGCGTGATTATCGAGCAGGACGGCGCCGAGAATGCTGCGTTCAGCTTCGAGATTTTGCGGGAGAGGTCGTTCGAGTGTGGTATCGCTGGCCATTATATATTCGCTTTAGTTTCGCCCATGCTCTTGTGGCATGCAAGCGCCTTTTTTCGCGCAGGCACACCAACAGCAATCCGCCGCGCGCGGCGATTTTTTCCTTTTTGTCGTGGCGCTTGCGAATCAACGCTGGTGCGTTCTGCCCCGAGCGTCGAGCATTCTGCCACGCTAGGCGTGAAGGTCAATCGGTGAGGCCTGTTGAATATTTCGGAAAAGTGGAAAATCCCTGGCGTGGTGCAAAACAAAAAAGGCGCGGCAACCACCGCGCCCCTGGAAAGTCTAACGTCTCCTAGTTCACTCCGCCGTCATTCTGAGGCCAGTTGCATCGGCCGAAGAATCTCTCTTCGGCCACGGCGAGACTGCGCGACTACTCTTCTTTCTTTACCGAGAGTTTCACGGTCGCACTCACCTCGCGGTGCAGCTTCACCGGAATGTCGAATTCCCCGATCGTCTTGATCGGCTCGGCCAGCGTAATCTTGCGCTTGTCGATCGTGTAGCCCTTCACGGCAAGCGCTTCGGAAATATCCGCATTCGTCACCGACCCGAACAGCTGATCGTTCTCGCCCGACTTCCGTGCGAGTTCGAGCGAAACGCCTGCGAGAAGCCCGGCCAGCGTCTCCGCCTCGCCCTTTTCGGTGGCTTCTTTCTTGGCAAACGCGGCGCGCATCTTCTCGAGCCGCTTCATGTTCCCTGCGCTCGCCTCGAGCGCCAGCTTCCGCGGCAAAAGAAAATTGCGGGCGTAGCCCTCGGCCACCTCCACCACTTCGCCGCGGTTCCCGAGCTTCTCGACGTCTTCCTGCAGAATGATTTGCATGATCCTTTTCCTCGAATTCCTCTCACTCTCACTGAGCCTTAGGGCGCGCTTCCTCCCCCCGGCCTGTCATCCCGAACCCGTTTGCGCATTTCGCGAACGGCGCGAGGGATCTGCTTTTGTTCTCGAACGCTCGACTACAGCTCGGCCGCGAACGGAAGCAGCGCGATATTCTGCGCCCTCTTGATCGCCACGGTCAGCCAGCGCTGGTGCCGCGCGCAGGTGCCCGTCATTCGGCGCGGAAGAATCTTGCCGCGCTCCTGAATGAACGGCGCCAAAATCTCGGCGCGCTTGTAATCGATGAAGTCGGCCTTGTCGACGCAAAAGCGGCAAACCTTCTTCTTGCGGACGAAATTCCGCTTGCCACGCTTTGCAGGACCGCCCGGGCGGCCACCCTGCGGCCTCGGACCTCCCGGGCCGCCAAAACGCGGCGGACCAGACGGACCTGCCGGCGCGCCAGACGGCGGCCCTGATGGGCTCGCGGGCGGCACGGACGCTGCTGCCACGGGCGCGGGTTGCTGTGGTGCGTGTTCTTCTGCCATTCGATCTCTCCCCGATTTTCTGAATCTTTAGGACGTTGCGGCGGCGTGTTCCGTGCCACCGGTTGGCGCGGCTGGCGTTCCGGCGGCGGCGGGCGCGCTCTTCCGCGGACGCCGCGCGGCTCTCCGCTCGCGGTGCTTCTTGAGTTTTTCCTGGCGCTTCAATTCCTCGTCGAGCCGCACCGTGAGGTACTTCATCACGGGGTCGGCCACCTTCAAGCGCCGCTCGAGCTCCTTCACTACTTCGCCGTGGCTCGAACGCACCACCATGTACACGTAAAATCCCTCGCGCAGCCGCTGGACGCGATACGCCATCCGCCGGCGGCCCCACTTGTCGGTCTTCTCGATCTTCGCGCCCTTTTCGGTGGCGGCGTGCTCGATCGTCGCGATCACTTTGTCGATTTCCGGCTCGGGCGTATCCGGCCGCAGGATGAAAATCAGGTCGTACAAACGTTCTTCCATGTGTCCTCTCGATTTCCCGTCTTCTACTGCTTCTCGTCTTCCTCGTCCGAAACCTTGCGGTTGAACCGCGTCATCGCCTTGCTCAAGCCCTCAGTCAGAATCACCTCGACCGCGTCTGCCGCGTCCACCGCCATCTGTTGCGCGATTTGCCGCTCGTCGCGGCCCATCGTGCAAAGCAGATAATCCTTGCGGTCGCCCCAAATCTGCCTCGGCCGCACGCCCATCCGCACGCGAATGAATTCGTCCGTGCCGAAGGTCGCGATGATCGACTTCAATCCGTTGTGCGTGCTATTGCGGCCGCGATCGCGAACCCGCAGCATGCCCCACGGCAGATCGATCTCGTCGAGCAGCACGATCGTCTCAGCGGGCTCGCATTCGTACCGCTCAAGCAGCATCCGCACCGCCACGCCGCTCAGATTCATCATCGTCTGCGGCTTGGCCAGTATCACTTCGTGGCCCGCGATCGTGCCGCGCCCGATCAGCGCTTTCGCCTCAGGACGGCTCACGCGAATCGAGTGCCGCTCCGCCAGCGCGTCGATCGCCCAAAAACCGGCGTTGTGCGGCGTCCACTCGTATTCCGAACCCACATTGCCGAGGCCGGCGATCAATCGCATATGCGGCTCACAGAGGGCTCATGTCGCGCTCCGAATCGCGCGTGGGCGCGCCGGATTCCTGCCCGCCGCCCCAAAGCGCCTCGGCTACTTCTCCTTGCCCTTCTTTTCGGCCTTGGGCGCCGCAGCTTCGGGCGCAGCCTCGCCTTCGCCCTCTTCTTCCTTCTTGCCCTTCTTGATCACTTCGGGCTCGGCTGGAGCAGCTTCTGCGGCCACAGCTGCTTCCGGCGTCGGCTCCTCTTCCTTCTTCAGAACCACCACGTGCGCCAGCACGCGGGTCTTATCCGTCAGCAGCTTCATCTTCTCCGGATCGATCGGAAGATCGCCGGCGCGAAGCTGGTTGCCGATCATCAGCGGAGTCACGTCCACCTTGAACTCTTCCGGAATGTCGCCCGGCAAGCACTCGATCTCCACTTCGCGCGTCACGATTTCGAAAACGCCGCCCTGCAATTTCACGCCCTGCGGCTCGCCGAACGTGTGCACGGGAATGCTGACGCGCATCCGGACGTCCATCGCGATGCGCAGCAAATCGACGTGCAGCAGCGCGCCATTCAGCGGATCGACCTGCCAATCCTTGAGCATGGCCTTTTCTTCGGCGCCATCAGCTACACGCACACTGAAAATCGTGTTGTGGCCGGATTCCGACCGCAGGATGCGCGCCACCTGCTTCGCATTGACGGCCAGCGCGATCGAATCCTTGCGCCCGCCATAGAGAACCGCCGGGACCATGCCGGTCCGCCGGGTGCGATGCGCGGCATTCTTCCCGCGCGATTCGCGAACTTTTCCTTCGACTGTAAACGTTTCCATGTGCCTTTCCTTTAATCCAGCCTCAGACCCGAAAACCGGGACCCATTTGAATCAGATGAACAATTCGCTGATCGAAGTTTCCTCGTGAATCGACTGAATGCCGCGCGCCAAGAGCGGCGCCACGCTCAGCACCTTGATCTTCGATAAACTTTTCGCCGCATCGTTCAGCGGCACCGAATCCGTCACCACCACTTCCTCGATCGCCGATTTCGAAATGCGTTCCACAGCCGGCCCCGAAAGCACCGGATGCGTGGCGGCGGCGTAAACCTTCGTCGCGCCGTTTTCCAGCAGCGCCTCGGCTGTTTTCACCAGCGTCCCCGCCGTGTCGATGATGTCATCGATCACCAGAGCCGCTCGCCCCTTCACGTCTCCGATGAGGTGCATCACTTCGGCGACATTCACGTCGATGCGGCGCTTATCGACGATCGCCAGCGGAGCGTCCATCCGCTTCGCAAACAGCCGCGCCCGCTCCACACCGCCCGCATCGGGCGAAACCACCGTAAGCGGGCCGATATTTCTCTTCTGGAAGTACTCCACCATCACCGGGGCGCCGTACAAATGGTCCACCGGAATATTGAAATACCCCTGGATCTGCGGCGCGTGCAGGTCGAGCGAAAGCACGCGGCTCGATCCCGCCGTCTCCAGCAAATCCGCCACGAGCTTGGCCGATATCGCCACGCGCGGGCGGTCCTTGCGGTCCTGCCGCGCATACGGGTAATACGGGATCACCGGCGTAATCCGCCATGCCGACGCCCGCTTGAACGCGTCGATCATCAGCAGCAGCTGCACCAGGTGATGGTTCACCGGCGAGCTGCAGGGCTGCACTACAAAAACATCGGCGCCGCGCACGTTCTCGAGAATCTGGTAGCGCGTCTCGCCGTCGGAAAAATGCCCGTGCTCGGCTCGCCCGCGCGGCACGCCGAGCTGCGCGCAGATCGCGTCCGCCAGGGCGACATTCGCCGTGCCGCAAAACACCTTGAAATTGTTGCCTTCGACCAGGATCGCCCCTCCGGTCAAGCAGTCACACGCTAGTCCGCCGAGGCGGACCAACCCAATGCACGGCCATATTTTTCCCTGGATAGGGTTTCAACGACGAAAACCGAATCTTCCGGGAACGCACGAGCGGCTCGGCGCGCCTGCGCTGGGTTTCGGAATACTCCGAACACCGCCGACCCGCTACCCGCCAGCGCGGCATCTGCGGCTCCTCGCTCGAGCAACTCATCCTTGATCGCCTTCAATCTCGGATGACGGCTGAAAACGGGCGACTCGAAGTCGTTCGCCACGCTTCCCTTCCGGCTCCAGCACAGAGCGCAGAACCCCCAAATTCTATTGGGTTTCGCCAGCCTTGTCAATTCCGCAGAGACCCATTGGTAGGCGTCCTTCGTGCTCACGCCAATATCGCGCGGCGAAACCACAAGGATCGTCTGTCTCGGCGCATCCGGCAGCGGATAAATTTCATCGCCGCGATTTACCGCTAGCGCCCGCCCGCCGAAAAGAAAGAATGGCACGTCGGCGCCCAGCCCCGCCGCGATTTCCATCAGCCGCGCGAGCGGCACCCGTTTCTTGGTCAGCCGCAGCATCCCGATCAGCGCGACCGCCGCGTCGCTCGATCCTCCGCCCAGCCCGCGCGCCACCGGGATGCGCTTCTCAAGCCGCGCGCGAATGCCGCCTCGAAACCCGATTTCGCGGCCGATCGCCTCGATGGCCCGGTAGACCAGGTTCTCCGGCCCCGCGGGCAAAGTTGGGTCGGTTAATTCCAGTTCGATGCCGGCTTTTGGAATGAGCGAGAGTTCGAGCGTATCGTGCAGCGAGATCGCCTGAAAAATCGTGCGGAGTTCGTGATACCCGTCAGGCCGCTTTCCTAAAACGTGCAGGCACAAATTGATTTTCGCGAAGGTGGGCAGGCGCACCGATCTCTTTTTCGCGGCACTCTTCGCGGCAGGCATGCGGGGAGCTTACTGCGGTTTTGTCTCGGCGGCGGGCATTTTCTGCGCGAGCCGGCGCTTCACGGTGCGGAGCTGCGCCTCGACCTCGCTCACCTTGTCCGCTTCGTAGTCGGCGGGCAGCGCCTTCTGCCATTCGGCCAGCGAACGTTCGAGAATCTGCCCCGCGCGCTCATCCTGGCCGAGCTTCACGTAGACGGCGCCCAGATGGCTCAGAATCGTGGGATCGTGGCCCTCGCGATCGACGGCCTTCCGGCAGTATTCCTCGGCCTCGGTCAGCTTGTTCTGCTTGTAGTAGGCCCAACCCAGGCTATCGAGATACGCGCCGTTGCTCGGCTCCTGCTTCACGGCGCGCACGATCATGGCGGTCGCTTCGTCCAACCGCACGCCGCGATCCGCGAGCATGTAACCAAGATAATTCAGCGTCGGAGCGTCGTCGGGGTTCACGGCGAGTATTTTGCGGAATTCCTGCTCGGAGAGATCGTATTTCTTTTCCGCCTCGTAAATCGCTCCTCGCGTGTACCAGACCTTTTCTTTATCGTCGGGAGTCTGCGCCAGTTGCTCGGCCTTCGCGGCTGCCTGCTCGGCCTCGGCAAATTTCCGCCCGCGCTGATCGACTTCGGCGATGTCGAGATAAATCTGGAGGTCGCCGGCATTGCCCTGCAAAAGCGTTTGCAGCAGCTGCGCGCCCGAAGCTGTGTCCGATTTGTCCGCGTAGACCATCGCCAGCGTGATCGTGAGGTCCGGATCCTTCGGTGAGGCTTCGAGTGCCTTCTTCCCTTCGGCGATGGCCCGATCGATGTCCCGGCTGTCGCGGTAGGCATTGATCAGCAGAATCTCGGCTCGCTTTTGGATGTCGGGGCCGAGCTTGGTCATCTCCTGGAATGTATCGATCGCGTCGGGATAGTTCTGCGCCTCCAGGTAGGCGCGGCCGAGCTGTTCGTAGAGAATCGCGAGCGCGTTCGGACTCGCCTGCTGGTTGCCGGACTGGCTTTTGACGCCCGCGATCGAGTCACTCAGCACTTTGATCGCATCGTCGTAGCGGCCCTGATCCTCGTAAAGCAGCGCCTCGTTATAGAGAATCTCCACGCTTCCGGGTGCGAGTTGTTTGGCATGCTGCAAATTCGATTCGGCATCGTCATATTGCCCGAGGCGCCGGTCGAGCTGCGCCATCCGGAGATAGTTCTCCGCCGTGCCGGGCTCCAGCTCCGCCAGTTTCTTGAACTGCGCCAACGCGTCCGCGTACTTGTTCTCGGAAAGCAGCGCTTGTGCCAGGCCGTGGCGATGGCCCGGATCGTCCGGGTCGAGTTCGATAGCTTTGCGGTAGGCGTCTTCCGCCTTGGAATAGTCCTTCGCCTGTGTATAGGCGTCGCCAAGCAGGTCGTAAACGTCGGGTGATTCGGAATCGCCGGCGGTGCGCGTCAGAAGATCGATCGCTTCTTGCGAGCGGCCTTCGTCAATCAGCAACTGGCTCAGCTGTTCGAGTGCGGGGCCGTTATCGGGCTCGCGCTGGATCAGTCCGCGCAGCACCTGCTCGGCTTCCGTATGCCGATTCTCGAAGCGATAGAGACGGGCGAGCCACAGCGCCGAATACGTGTCCGTGGGATCGATCTTGAGGATGGCCTGAAATTCCGCCACAGCCTTCTCGATATTCTCCTGCTGGACGTCCCCGGCCCCCATATCCCCCAGCGCCCGGACGTAGATGCGCGCGAGCAAGCGATGCGCGTCGACGTTATTCGGATCGGCTTTGAGAACTTCTTGCGCCTCGATGACGGCATCGCGCGTGTGGCGCGACTCCGCGTAGATTTCGGCAAGCCGTTCCTTCGTGACCACCGAATCCGGGTCGAGCTCGAGCGCCTTCTTGTACGAGGCGATCGATTGCTGCGCCGTGTCTTCGCTGGTCGTAGTCTCGTATTCCAGCTCCTGCAAATGGCCCAAAGTGAAATAGTAGTAAGCGTCCGCGCGAGGCGAATTGCCTGCCGCCGTGGCGCCCGGAGAAGTAGGCGCGGCTTGCGTCGATTGCGGAGCGGCGGGCGTCTGCGGCCCGTCGGCGGCCTGCGCCGAAGCATTCGCGACGCCCAGCGTCGCGCCCAGCAGAACCGCCATTACCGATGTCAGTACGGTTGTTTTCATTGGTAGGCCAATCACGCCATTATCGTATAGGCTTCGAAAGCCGTCAAAGCATTCCCCGTAGACGCGTTCGTCGCCAGCCTCTTTAATATGCGACGCGTGCGGAGCGAAATGGGATGCAAGAAAAATTTTGGCATTGTCTTGCGGCGATGTTTCAAGGGAACATCAGCGGGAGAGGGATAGGGATGACCGCCCGTGGAAATTGGCGCGCGGAGGTACGTTCGCGCGCATGCATGTTCGGCGCCTTGCTGTTCTTGGTGCTTGCGCTCGGGATGCGCGCACAAGAAGCGAAGGGCGCTGGAACCTCATCGCCGCACTCGTCACCAGCAGCGGCGGCCACGGCTCCGGCAGCTGCCCCTGCGTCCGCCGCTCGGCCGGCGGACGATTCCCCAACGACTCCCTCCAACGCCGCACCGAAAAAAAACAAGCCTGAAGACGATACGGCGACTCTCGTTCCCCCGGCCTCGGCGCCGCCGAAGCCGACCTTGGCTGACTTTGCGTGGCTCGCGGGGCGCTGGCAGGGCGCCTGGGGCCCCCGCGTCGCGCAGCAAGTCTGGATGCCCCCCAAAGGAGGCGTCATGTCGGGGACATTCCAGCTCGTCGAAAACGACACGACTCTCGTGATCGAGCTTTTCACGCTGGTCGAAAAACCCGACGGCATCAAGCTCTATTTCCGCCACTTCACGCCCACTCTCGCGCCCTGGGAAACATCCGGCCCGACCGTATTGAATCTCGCCAGCTCGACCCCCAAGGCCATCGAGTTCGATAATCCGGTCGACGGCGAACCCAAGCGCGCCGTGATCCGCAAGATTGACGCAGACACCTACGTGTCGCATTCGGAGATCGTGCCCGAAAAAGGCGATACCGAGGTCGTCGAAATCACCTATCACCGGCAAAAGGAAATCGCTCCCGCGAAGCATTGACGTTTGCAAGATTCGGCTTCCTGGCTCGCCCGGCTCGGGCCCTTCCACTTTTATTTCCCGCTCGTCGGCGTGAAATGCATCATGAATGAAAGGCCCGGCAAGCCCGCGCGCACCTGATAATCCACCGAGAAATGAAACGTCGGCGCCAGTTCGTCGCCCGAGCGCTCCACCGTCACTTGCGCCGGATCGAGCCGAATATCGTATCGATCGGCAGCAATTCGAATGATCGTGTCGCGGAGTTCGTCGTCGCTGTGCGGCGATTCCAGCCCGATGCGCGAGGCGTTCTGCGCGGCAAGGTCGTGCAGGTCGTCCCGAAACTCGATGTTGGCCAGCTCGCAGGCGCCGATTTGCCAGCCCTCCGTTAATACGAGCGCCAGAATGCCGATCCCAAGAATGAGTGCCGTCTTCTTCATTGCAACGACGCATCGCGCCCGCGCGCCGGCACAAGACATGGTGGGGCTGGGGAGAGTCGAACTCCCGACCTGCGGTTTAGGAAACCGACGCTCTATCCATCTGAGCTACAGCCCCACGCGACAAGATTCTAACATGCGCCGACGCATCATTTTGAGCTGCCCGCGCGGCCCTCTCCCACGATCACATATTCGCGCGCGACAAAGTACGCCACCCGCGAATGATCGACAAAATTTTCTTCATCCTCGCTCGAAGCCTTCCACTCCGCGGACTTCCGCGCCGCCAGCAGCGCAGCTTCATCGTCGAACCACAGCTCGACAACACCGTCATAGTCGGGTGCCCGCGCGTCGCCGGGAATCGTGATTCGTTGGCTCTGCACCAGCCGCTGTACATGAGGAATCCGCGCACCGATGGGCCCGTGAATGTTCCGCCAGTAGTGAAAAAACTGCTCGTCGCTGAGGCCCGCCTTCTTCGTGATGCAATATACGAGTTTGATCACAGCTCTGGCCTCCCGTTTCCGCAAACGCACGATGATCCGCAGAATGATCCGCTTAGTGTATCCGCGCCTATTGCTCTTTGTGTCGCGCCTCAAATAGATCGCCCAACCATCTCCCAGGTGACGCCGCCACTCGGATCGCCGGTGGTGCGAGAAGCGAACGATGGCGTAAGATGACTCGTCCATACGGCCCGCCTTCTGCGAGTCTTATATCGCGGGCCGCTTGAACCGATCGATGACGGCCCAAATCACCCACGAACCCCGTTGGCCCGCCTACGTGGCAATGCTCGCCGCCGGCTGCGTCTATTGGTCGCTGCCCGAGCCGCTTTCCGTGGGACCCAGCTGGCTGCTCGCGCTCGTCGTATTGATCCTTTTGATTCCGCTGGCCGTGACGTATCAGCGCGGCATCCACCACGTCACGCGCATCCTCACGTTCATCGCCAATGGAGCGATCACGCTCTCCATGATCGCGTCGCTCGTCTTCCTGATTCAAGGCATTCCGCAGCATCGCGAGGCTCCGCTCGTGCTGCTCCGCTCGGCGGCGGCGCTTTGGATCACCAACGTGCTGGTCTTCGCGCTCTGGTATTGGAAGCTCGATGCCGGCGGCCCGCTCGAACGCGAGGGCAGGCGCGCGCGCCTCGACAGCTCGTTTGTGTTCCCGCAGATGCTTCTGCCCGATGGGGGCGACCCCTCGTGGACGCCTCATTTCGTCGATTACCTCTTCCTCGCATTCAACGCCAGCACGGCCTTTTCGCCCACCGACACGGCCGTGCTTTCGCGCTGGGCGAAGATGGGCATGATGCTGCAGTCGGTGATCTCGCTCACGATCGTGGCCCTGCTCGCCGCTCGCGCGGTCAATATTCTCTGAACCCCCCATTTCGAAAAATACTTGTCTTTCGACCCCGAAACGGCGTAGATGGGAACCACGCATTCGGGGTGTGAGCGGCGTCTTCCGCCGTTCCGGCAAAGGAGAATCGATCCGTGAGCGAAGCGGCCGCGGTTCCGTCGGATCAACTCAAAATCTCTACGTTCGCGTGGGAAGACGCGCAGGTGGTGAAGTGCAGCGGCCGTTTGACCACCGAGCATTCGGCGGCGCTCAAGAATCACGTGCAGTCTCTGCTGCCCGGCGCCAAGCACATCATCCTCGATCTCAAGGAAGTAACGCGCATGGACAGCTCGGGACTCGGCGCGCTCGTCGCCGTCTACGTCTCGACGAAGAAACACAAAAGCAGCTTGCAGCTCGTGAACTACAACAAATCGATCCGCGATCTGCTCGGGCTGGCCAATCTTCTCTCGATCTTCGAGCAGTGCGCCGAAGTCGATATGCGCCTGCCCTAGGCGTCCACCCGCCCGAAACGCGCGAGCAGCGCTTGGCGGCGATAGTCGAACACCTTCCGCAAATCCGGCGCCACCAGCAAGGAATTAACAGCAGCCCCGCCTGGCACTCCATATTCAACGTGATCGGAAACCTCCGTGCCGCCGTCACGCTCCGCGAAGCGGTGCTCGTGAATCCAGAAACGGTAAGGCCCGCGGCGCTGCTCGTCGAGAAACCGCACCGGCGGATCCCACACCGTGACCTCGCTCTCCCATCGCATCGGTATCCCGCGCACGCGCAAACGATGTTCGAATCGGGTTCCCACAGCCATCACGATGGGACCAGGCGTCACCGTCTTGAAATGCATCCAAGGCGGCGTGATGACCCCGAGATTGTGCGCGTCCGCGAAAAACGCGAACACTTCGTCGATAGGCCGCGGAAGCCAAATGGACGAATCAAGCGTGAAAGTTTTCATGCGAGCGCCAAGCATACAAGCTGCCCCGGTTTTCTCTTCGTCCTCTGCGTCTCAGCGGCGAGCCGGTTCCCTCCCGGCGAGTCGTTGACACAAAGGTATGCGTCCGTATAATGGGTCCGTGGCCGCCCAGCCGACGCCCTAAGTCCAAGCATCTCACGCTGAAGGCTACAACCCTTGACGCCGCCGATATTGTCCGACAATCTGCCCATGTCGCTCGCCATTGCCGGAAATCCCTTCACCGGATACTGGCACCGGCTGCTCGACCCGACCTTCCGCGGCCTCTATCAAGCGAACGCCTTCGATCTCGCCATCATGCTGCCGTACTTCTTCGTAATGGTGATCCTGGCGATGTATGGCATTCACCGCTACGTCCTCGTCTACAACTATTTCAAGCACCGCAAAAATGTGCCCGGCCCGCCTCCGGAAATCGAAGAGTGGCCGAAGGTAACAGTCCAGCTCCCGATCTACAACGAACGCTACGTGATCGAGCGCCTCGTGGAAGCCGTGGCGCAGTTCGATTATCCGCGCGAGCTTCTCGAAATTCAGGTGCTCGACGATTCGACGGATGAGACGCAGACCGTGGCGCGCGAATGCGTCGAGCGCTATCGCGATCTCGGTGTCCCCATCGTCTACATCCACCGCGACAACCGCGAAGGCTTCAAGGCGGGCGCGCTTCAGGAAGGGCTGAAAACCGCGACGGGCGAGTTCGTCGCGATCTTCGATGCCGATTTCATCCCGCCTGTGGATTTTCTGCGCCGCACCGTTCCCTATTTCAAACAGCCAACGCTCGCGATGGTGCAAACGCGCTGGAGCTACGTGAACCGCAGCTATTCGGTCCTCACCGAAGTCGAGGCGATCCTGCTCGACGGCCATTTCGCAATCGAGCACTCTTCGCGCTATCGCACCGGCGTGTTTTTCAATTTCAATGGCACGGCGGGAATTTGGCGCCGCGTGGCGATCGAAGATGCCGGCGGCTGGCAGCACGATACGCTCACCGAAGACACCGACCTCTCCTACCGCGCGCAGATTCGCGGATGGAAATTCATCTATCTGCCCGAGATCGACTGCCCTTCCGAGCTTCCCGTCGAGATGAATGCGTTCAAATCGCAGCAGGCGCGCTGGGCCAAGGGTCTGATGCAAACGGCGAAAAAGATTCTGCCGCAGATGCTGCGTTCCGATGCGCCGCGGCGCGCGAAAGCCGAGGCCATCTTCCATCTGACGGCCAACATCAGCTACCCGCTGATGGTTTTCCTCTCGATCATCCTGCTGCCCGCCATGATCGTGCGCTTTTACCAGGGCTGGTTCCAGGTGATGACGATCGACCTGCCTCTCTTCCTCGCCTCCACCTGCTCGATTTCATCCTTCTATCTCGCAGCCGAGCGCGCTCTTTATCCGAAAACCTGGAAGCGCACCTTTTTTTATTTGCCCGTCGTCATGGCTGTCGGCATCGGGCTCTCCGTCCGCAATGCCCTCGCGGTGATGGAAGCCCTCTTCGGAGTGAAGTCCGAATTCGTGCGCACGCCGAAATATCGCGTCGAAGCCAAAACCAAGCAGCCTGCCGAGTGGACGAAAAAGAAATACCACAAGAGCGCGGGCCTCATGCCCTTCGCGGAAGTGTTCCTCGGAATCTATTTTGCGGCGGCCGTGGTTTACGCCATTCAGAATGAAAATTACGCCACGGTTCCCTTCTTCCTTCTGTTCGTGTGGGGCTATTTGTATACGGGCGTGATGTCGCTGGCGCAAACCTACGTCGAGCGATGGCGCTTCGGCAGCGAGAGCGCGCCGGCCGAGGTCCGTCCCGCATCCACCGGCATCCCCGGCTTCTAGGCAAACGAAGGATATTCGCGGAGGCAGAGATCTGAATCTATTCCCAGAAGTTATCGCGGTCGATCATCTCGACGCCGATCTCGCGGCGCCCGTCCGAATTCAAGCGCGAATAGACCACGCGCGCCTCTGCCCGCATCGCTTTGTCCTTGCGCGTAATCACGAGCCGCCCGCCCATGTCCACCGGATGCCGCAGCACGAAGCCTGCTCCGTGCCGGCTGACCGTCGAAGTCCAGGTGTCTTCTTCCCACGTGCGCCGGGGATCCTCGCGGCGCAACCACACGCCGATCGTGGCTGGCACTCGCGGGCTGCGGCGGAGCGATTTCCCCGCCTGCGAAACCCAGAGCAGCGCTTCGAGCAGCTTGCCCTTTGTCTCCTCGTCGGCGAACTGCGCTTCCTCCACCAGCTTTTCCGCCTCGCGCGCCCAGATCGAAGAGAGTTCGCGGAACGACGCCATCGCATTCGCGTCGTACGGCTGGCTCTTCAGCCCGTCGTAATGCGCGCGAATCTCCTGAAATGAGACGCTGAGAAAGTGATTGAGGCAAAACGCGCGCATGTCGAGCTTGGCCAAAGCGCGCTCGCCGCAACTTCCGACGTTGCACGAATGATCCTCGCACGTCTGCTGAACGCCTAGTTCTTCGATTTGACCTTCCATCACCCCGTCCCCGGAACGGCTCCTGGCGGAGCCCGCCTAGTCCTTGGACAACTTCCCGATCCCCTTCGCCAGCTCCCCGATCGCTCCGCTGACGAATTCCAGATGGCTGCGGCTGTGCTGCGAAAGCTCTCCCTCGAATCGCCGCGAGATCTCCGCCGCCTTTCCCCTCAAGTCGGCGAGCACGTTTTGCGTCACCCCCTCGAGCGCCTGCAGCAGCCGCGCCCGCGCCGCTTCCTGCTCCTGCTGCGACGACGCGTGGATGCTCCCGGCGGAATTTTTCGCGGCGCCGGCGGCCGCGCGGTCGAGCTCTTCGCGCGCGCTGTCGAGGCGTTCGCGCAGGATCATCTCGAATTGCCTGTCGAGCCGCGTGCAGGTTTCTTCCATGTGTTCTGCGGACTTTTCGACGAAACGCTCGCAGAGCTTTTGAAGCTCTTGTTCCTGCCTCGTAAGGTCGCCCGCCGCTTTTCGGGCGCTCTCGATCACGGGCGCCGATTGCTCTTTCAGGCGCACCACGATCTTGTCGACCGCCTCCTTGCGCGAGCCTTCGAGAAACGATTCCAGCCTTTCGTGAGCCTTCTTCGTCAGCCGCTCGGAAAGCTCTTCGAGTTCGCGGTGCCGCATTTCCATCCGCCCGAGCGCCTGCTGCAGTTCCCCCTCGATCTTTTTCGTCCACTGGCCGTGAAGCGCGCGCGCGCCCTCGGTCAGCCGATTGGCCTGGGAAGAACTCGTCTCGGCAAGGAGGTATTGGACCTCGGCGCGGAGTTGCGTGCGCATGTCGCTCAGCAGCGCAGCCGTCCTTTCCCGCACGGCAACGTCCGCCACCTCCGAAAGCATCTTTTCCATCTGCTGCTGGAAACCGCCCATCAGCTGGCCCACTTGCTGTGTGGCCGGGCGTGCAGGGGAAGCCGCGGGCGGATTCGATATGGTCGCCCGGGGGTTCGCCGGTGTCGCGCGCGGATCAGCCGCTGCGCCCGGCAGCAAATCCGCTCCTTGCGTCGGCCGGAGAACGGCCACCTGCTTCGCCTTCGCCGTATCGGTCTCAGACGGGCGCTGTGCGATAAACGGCAACCAATCGCTTGGCGGCGAGTCGATGCCCCAGATGTTGCCGGGCTGTTCGAGCTCAATGGCAGTCTGGAAAAGGCCGCCCGATTCCGGGCGCTTGGTCCATTTCACGCGCCCGCGCGTCGAGATCGGCTTCGCATTCGGTGTTTTCGGGTTCAGTTGGAGAATAACGGAGGCTTCCGGCAGCACTTCGTACTTCGATTCGTAACGGCAGCCGTGGCAGCTCACCGCAATCGTCGAGACTTCTTCTTGGTACGGTCCGCGGAAGGAGTCGACACCCGCAATTACCACCGGGATGGCCCGGTTGACACGGGTACTCCGTCGCGCTCCGCGTCCCGAATGAAGGGCAAGCGAGCTGTTCGTCACGATGACCCCTGGCGCTGCGTTCACAGGATAAGTCGATGGCCCGAGGGGGTTGTGCGTAATTCGGGTGCCTTGCTTCAATCAGTTACTATCGATTTTGTTTCGATGCCCCTGCGGCAGTAGTAACTGCCGGCCCGGTTGATGTTCCGCAATCCGCCGCGCCCCAAGATCTTTGTCCGTAGCCCGCCGCACGTTCCGTGCCCTGAATTTCGGGAGCAATCTCTGGTATTACGGTTACCGCTCGTCACGTGCGACAATCTTCTGCGCACATGACTACTCCTGGCTCCGATCACATCGTCCGTCCGGGGCGCGGCTTCCGTAGCGCCGGCGTCTCGCCGGCTCTTTCTCGGTGCGCTGTCTCGATCCTGGCGCTCGTCGCGATTCTCGGCTTCGCGCAATTCGCGCAAGCCCGCTTCCGCCAGCCAAATGAGGAATATCAGTCGCGGCGTGCGAAATTGCGCGCTCAGATCGATGCCCCTCTCGTGATTTTCGGATATACCGGCCACGAAGACGCTTCCGAAGTCGCCGTCTTCTATCAGGAGCCGTACTTCTATTACCTCACCGGGCACGACGAGCCGGGCGCCGCGCTCGTCCTCCTGCCCGCCGTGCCGGGTGCCAAACCTGCCGAAGGGCCGCAGGAAATCCTGTATCTTCCCGAACGCGATCCTCAGCAAGAGCAATGGGAAGGCCCGAAAATGGGCCCCCACGATCCGGGCATCGCCGAAAAAACTGGATTCCAGACGGTCGAGCCGTTCGACGCCCTGAAGCCGGATCTCGCCAAGCTCGCGAAAACCTACTCGAATTTCTACACGATCGTCGCGCCCGCGGATGAGGAGGGCTACCCGCACTTCACGAAAATGAACCAATGGCTGCGAGCCGCCCTGCCCGGCTCGATCCTGCGCGATATCACGCCCACGCTCGATGCCATGCGCCAGGTGAAGTCGCCCGGCGAGCTCGCGCTGATGCAGAAGGCCATCGATCTGTCAGTCGACGCGCACCTCGACGCCATGCGCCAGATGCGCCCCGGCCTCTTCGAATACCAGATCGCCGCGCGCATGAAGGAAATTCACGAGTGGGGCGGCTGCGAACGCGAGGCCTATGCGCCAATCGTCGGCGCGGGATTTAATTCCACCGTGCTGCACTATAGCAAGCTAGAAAGCGAGATCAAGGATGGCGACGTGGTCGTCATCGACGTCGGCGGCGAATACGGCGGCTACGCGGCGGACATCACGCGCACGCTCCCGGCCAACGGCAAGTTCACGCCGCGCCAGCGCGAGATTTACAATATCGTCCTCGGCGCGCAAAACGCCGCCATCGACGCCATCAAGCCCGGCGTCCAGCTCTACGGCGGCGACAGCAGCCTGCAAGCGATCGCCGCAAATTACATCAACACCCACGGCCACGACAAAGAAGGGCGCACGCTCGGCCGCTATTTCATCCACGGCGTCAGCCATCACCTCGGCCTCGATGTCCACGACCCGGGCGACCGCACGCGCCCGCTCGAGCCTGGCATGGTCGTCACCGTCGAGCCCGGCATCTACATCCCCGAGGAAAATCTCGGCGTCCGCATCGAAGACGACATCCTCGTCACCAACGACGGCCACCAACTCCTCACCGCGCGCCTCCCCCGCAACGCCGACGAAATCGAAAAGATCATGGCCGAAGGCGCCGCAGCCCGCACGCACGCCACGCCGCAGCCCTAGAATGCGTCTGAGTAATGCTCCTTTAGGGCGAAGAGGCCGAAGGTGAAGAATAGGACCTTCCAAGGAGAGCAGCGATGTGGAGTGCGGCGGCTCGCCGCCGCTGTTTCGAGGCGAAGCTTGCTTCGCCGTCCGTATGCGGGGCGTCGGCTTTGGCCTCGCGGCCTCCCTCGCTCCGTAGCTCGGCGTCGCGCGCGGCATATTGCCCGACATGGCCGCAATCCCCGCCTGATCGCCATCTTGACACCTCGCGGAGTGAACCGTAGCATCAAGTATCATCTGTCGTTGCGTTCACGTGCCGGCGTAGCTCAGTGGTAGAGCGAGGGTCTCATAATCCCTAGGCCGTGGGTTCGATTCCCCCCGCCGGCACCATTCCTTGCCCCGATCACTTCGATCCCGAAGCGGGTACTTAGAGTCACTTGTCCGATAACTAATCAGGCACTAAGTGCGACGCTCGCGTGCGACGGGTGCTCTTGTGCAATAAAATTTTGGCGGCGCAGACCGCCGGACGCGAAAAACAGCGCGCGTGATGATCGCTCTGGACGAGCTTTTCATGTACTCGAACGCTACGAGCAGGAACATTCGATTCGTGGGACTGATGACGGAGCTGTGGAACCCACGCCGGACCCGTAGCCTACTCGTTGTCACTGCTCTCGTCGCGCCGGTGCTGCTTGGGGTTCGGGTTTTCGCTCAAACTGAGCCCTGCCTCCGGGGAACTGTGTCCGTCAGCATCCTAATGCCCCAGGGCGCGACGGCACACGCCCTAACCCCTGATGACTTCAGGGTAAAACTCAAGAATGAAACCGTTAAGATTCTCTCAGTTGTTCCAGCCAACCCGCCGCACCGCATCATCGTACTTCTCGATTCTAGCGGGAGTGTGCTGAGCGCTCCCGTGACATGGCATGCCTATCTTGCAATGACGAGAAATCTTCTAACAAGCCTGCCGCAGGGCACGACCGCCACTCTGGCCGTGTTCGCGGATCGGATCGATATGGTCATTCCGGTTACAAACGACCGGGCCCAGCTTGAAAGCAAACTAGAAAGCTTAGAGCCTGGTTGGGGAATTTTCCAACGGCCGAGATCAACTGCGCTCTGGGATGCTCTCAAGGCTGCTTCTGGCAACTTCAGCCCCGGCGAGGAGGGGGATACCGTATACGTCTTGACCGACGGGGACGACAACGCGAGCCTGATCCAGGCGGGGGAGCTTGACAAGGCCCTTCGGTTCAGCGGAGTTAGGCTCTACTCGATTTCGATTCGTCCCTCGGGGTTCGAGTCTACGTTCGCCAAGGAACCTCGAATGCTGCAGGATGTGGCAGTGGACACTGGTGGGTCTGCCGCCCTCGTCTCAGGCAAGAACATTGCTCAGTTCGTGCCGCGTTTCTATCTGCTGGAAGTGGAGCTACCAACGCGATCCAAGAATTCCAAGAATAATGACAAACTACTGATCACGCTGAGCGGCGCGAGCAGCGTGGGCATAGTAGCCGACTATGTTTCTGGTCTGCCTGCCTGCACTAGCAACACAATAGAGGGTGCCACACACTGAACTCCTTCGCGACGGCGAGTCGTGCATTGTCTTCCACATAGATTCCTCGGAAATCACACTCACATGCCTGATTAAAGCCCTTACCGTCCATGTGGCTGCTAGAACGAAGATGCCCTGTTTTCCGACTAATCAGAAAGTGGGACGGCGGCGAGTGCGATAGCCTTCGGTCGCTCTCTCTCGGGCATCAACTGCCGTAACGCCCCCCGTCAGACGTGTTCGTAGCGCACAGCATGCGTGAATGCGTGACTAAACTTGCTCTTCGCCTGAATCGTTATTTTGAATCCAAGGGGCAGTTCTCAAACCGTTCCTTGCAGTATTTCCAGGTGCTCCATTCATCAACGTGGCCAGCACGAATGCGCCCCAGAGACCAATCTGTGCTGCAAGTCACGTTATACGCGCAGGCATCTGAAACTTCAGGGTGCCAAGTCTTATTGATTTGCCAGAGGCCTCGGCTTTCTCCCCCATCCCCCGTCGCCTCTGGATAGTCGCGAGATTCGTGTGTGACAATCCATTCGGCGACCTGAGGATT
>Ga0335072_10000815_pt1 | contig 55032 bp, 53 predicted proteins | sample Lox_Sample_21_FD_206725 | JGI IMG/M metagenome (GOLD analysis project Ga0335072, IMG submission 206725) | Soil microbial communities from Loxahatchee National Wildlife Refuge, Florida, United States - Lox_Sample_2.1 | ecosystem: Environmental > Terrestrial > Soil > Wetlands | place: USA...
CCTCGCCGTGCGACGGCCCTCGATCACCGCGCTGATCGACGGGCTCGAGGCCCGCGGCCTGGTCGAGCGGCGCCAGGAGGACACCGACCGGCGACGGGTCGAACTGCGCCTCACCCCCGACGGCGCGCGGATCCTGGCCGAGGCCGACCGCACGGTGGACGACTACCTGGCGTCGATCGCCGCCTTCCTCCCGAACAAGGAGGAGGCGCAGGCGCTGCGCGCGCTCGAGCTGTGGGGCCGCGCGCTGGCAGCGTCGCGCGAGGGACCACGCGGCGAGGGCGACAAGGAGAAGCCCGGCCGATGAGCAAGACCGAAGACGAGCTCCGCCGCGCCGGCACGCCGACGGGTCCCGCCGGAGACGCTCAGGCGGGGACCGGTGCGGCGGACACCAACGGCACGAACAACGGCACCAACGGCGCGACCGGCACAACCGGCGCGCCGGGGAGCAACGGCACGGCCGACGGGTCGCGGGGGCTGCCGTTCGCGGCGTACGTGCCGACGGGGGCGCTGAGCCGGTACGAGAAGCCGACGGCGGTCATCAACCCCGACACGTCCAAGTCGTGGATCAAGCGCGCCGCGCCGATCGTGATGTCGCACAAGAAGCAGTGGTTCGCGGCCGTCATCTTCGCCTTCGCCGGCCTGATGATCCAGGTATGGGTGCCGCTGCTCCTGCAGAACGGCATCACCGACGCCCTCGTCCACAACACGGCCGGGCTGCGCAACCACGTCATCTTCATCGCGGTCCTCGGCGTGTTCACCGGCGCGTTCGGCTACATCTCGCGCTCGAACCTCTTCAAGGTGGCGTATTCGATCGAGTTCGACCTGCGCAACATGCTCTACGAGCACTTCTCGCGCATGTCGTTCCCGTTCTACGACCGGGTCCAGTCGGGCCAGCTGATCTCGCGGGCGAACTCGGACATCCGTTCGGTGCAGATGTACCTGACCTTCGCGCCGCTGATCCTCGTCCAGTGCTCCATCGCCGTCGTCGCCTTCGCCTTCATGCTCTCCATCAGCGTGCCGCTGGCGTTCGTCGCCATGATCTCGATGCCCTTCATCTACGTCGTGGGCGTGCGGATGCGGCGCAAGCTGTTCCCCGTGTCGTGGCTGATCCAGTCGCGCCTGGCCGAGGTCGCCACCGTGGTCGACGAGAACGTCAACGGCGTCCGGGTGGTCCGCTCCTTCGCGGCCGAGCAGCAGCAGCTCGGGCAGCTCGGGACGGCGGCCGACCGGGTGCAGTGGGCCTACATCAAGGACGCCGACCTGCGGGCGCGCTTCACGCCGCTCGTGCAGAACCTCTCGCAGGTAGGCCTCGTCTTCGTGCTGCTCGTGGGCGGCTGGCTGATCATCAACGACCACCTGCCGGTGGCGACGATCATCTCGTTCAACCTCTGGCTGGTCATGATGCAGGCGCCGTTCATGATGCTCGGGATGCTCATCATGATGGGCCAGCGGGCATCGGCATCGGCCGCCCGCATCTACGAGATCCTCGACGAGCACCCGACGATCGTGGACCGTCCCGACGCCGTCGAGCTCGTCGACTCCCACGGCGACGTCGTGTTCGACGACGTCACGTTCGCCTACGCCGCCGACAGCCTGCTCTCCAAGCCCGACGACGACGGCGAGAGTGACCGGCGCGACGTGCTGCGCCACCTCGATCTGCACCTGCGGCCCGGCGAGACCGTGGCCATGGTCGGCCGCACCGGCAGCGGCAAGTCGACACTGGCGCGCCTCCTCCCCCGCTTCTACGACGTCACCGAGGGATCGCTCCGGGTCGACGGCCACGACGTGCGCGACCTGACGCTGACCAGCCTCCGGGCCAACATCGGCGTCGTCCTCGACGAGCCGTTCCTCTTCTCCGTGTCGATCCGCGACAACATCTCCTACGGCCGGCCCGACGCGTCGATCGAGGAGATCACGGCCGCCGCCGAGGCCGCCGGCGCCGCCGGGTTCATCGGCCGCCTGCCCGACGGCTACGACACCGTCGTCGGCGAGCGCGGCTACACGCTGTCGGGCGGCCAGCGCCAGCGCATCGCAATCGCACGCGCCCTGCTGGTGAACCCGCCGATCCTGATCCTCGACGACGCCACGAGCGCGATCGACGTGAAAGTGGAGCAAGGCATCCACTCCGCCCTGCGCGTCCTGATGGAGGGGCGCACGACGCTGATCATCGCCCACCGGCTCTCCACCATCAGCCTGGCGGACCGGGTCATCCTGCTCGACGGCGGCGAGATCGTGGCCGACGGCACCCACGCCGAGCTCCTCACGTCGACGCCGCTCTATGCGGAGATCCTGGCCCAGGCGGCCAGCGAGGAGGAGGCCGAGGCTGCGGCCGACGCCGGCCGAGAGGACCTGGGCCTCGACGACGAGGGCGTGCTCGAGCCCGAAGGGGGTGTGCTCTGATGTTCGGCGGCGGTGCTGGCATGGTCGGCGGCCCCATCGGCGGTGGCGGCCCTCCGGGGTCCCCCCAGGCCGGCCTTCCCTTCGGTGGGATCCCCTACGAGCTCCAGGCCGGTGTCGACCTGCTGTTGGAGGAAGAGCCCGACCGCAGCGAGTCGGACGTCGTCTTCACGCAGCTCCCGACGCCGAGCGAGAAGAAGCGGCTGTCGCTGACGTCGCTGTTGACCGAGTACCCCGGCATGCTCGTGCTGGCGGGACTCCTGGTCGCGCTCATCAGCGTGGCCACACAGGTGGGCCCGAGCCTGGTCTCCTACGCCATCAACCACGGCCTGACCGGGCCGAGCAAGGAGAACCCCACCGCCCACTACGACTTCGGCGTCGTCGTGGCGTGCGCGCTGCTCTACCTCGTGTCGGTGGCGGTGTCCGCCGGCGCCCAGTACGGCCAGGCGCGCGTGACGGGGCGACTGGCGTCGTGGGTGATGAACGACCTGCGCATCAAGGTGTTCCGCCACCTCCAGCGGCTGTCGCTCGACTTCTTCACCGAGGAGAAGGCGGGCGTCGTCATGAGCCGCATGACGAGCGACATCGAGAACCTCCAGCAGCTGCTGCAGGACGGGCTGGCCCAGTTCGTCATCCAGGGCCTGACGATGGTCGTCATCACGATCCTGTTGTTCGTGACCAACGTCGAGCTGGCCGCCATCACCGTCCTCGGCGTCCTGCCCCTGCTCGTCGTGATGTCGATCTGGTTCCGCCGGGCCTCCGAACGCGGGTACGACAAGGTGCGCGACGGCATCGCGCTCGTGCTCGCCGACCTCTCCGAGAGCCTGCAGGGCGTGCGCGTCGTCACGGCGCACAACCGCCAGCGCTACAACATCGAGACGCACCGCGACATCGTCGGGTCCTACCGCGACGCCAACAACTACACCGGCCGCATCGCGAGCCTGTACGGCCCGGGGTCACAGGCGCTCAGCGTGTTCGGGCAGGTGCTGGTCCTGGGCGTCGGCGGGCTGATGTTCCTGCACAAGCCCCAGGAGATCAACCTGGGCCAGCTCACCGCGTTCTTCTTGTACGTGAACCGGTTCTTCGCACCGATCCAGCTGCTGACCCAGCAGTACAACACGTTCCAGCAGGGCCGGGCGTCCATCTTCAAGCTGCGCGACCTCCTCGAGACCGAGCCCTCCGTGATGGAGGCGACGGACGCGGTCGAGCTCCCGCCGATCCGGGGCGAGATCCGCTTCGACCATGTCTCCTTCGGCTACGACCCCGCGGTCCCCGTCCTCCACGACGTCGACCTGACGATCACGCCCGGCGAGACGGTGGCCTTCGTCGGCGCGACGGGCGCCGGGAAGTCGACCATGGCCAAGCTGGTGACGCGCTTCTACGACCCGACGGAGGGGCGCGTCCTGATCGACGGCTACGACCTCCAGCGCGTCACGCTCGAGTCCTTGCGCTCGCAACTCGGTGTCGTGCCCCAGGAGCCGTTCTTGTTCGCCGGCACCATCCGGGACAACATCTCGTTCGCCCGCCCCGGCGCGCCCGACGACGAAGTGTGGAACGCCGTGCACCAGGTGGGCCTCGACGAGCTCGTGCACCGGCTCCCCTACGGTCTCGACACGCCGGTCCACGAGCGGGGCCAGTCGCTCTCCTCAGGCGAGCGGCAGCTCATCGCACTCGGCCGCGCCTTCATGGCCGAGCCGCGTGTGCTCGTGCTCGACGAGGCGACGTCCAACCTCGACCTCAAGTCGGAGACGCTCGTCGAGGGCGCCCTCGACGTCTTGTTGGAGGGCCGCACGGCCGTGCTGATCGCGCACCGGCTCTCGACCGCCATGCGGGCCGACCGCATCGTGGTGGTCGGCGACGGCCGGCTCCTCGAGGTGGGCTCGCACGACGAGCTGGTCGCGCTGGGCGGGCACTACGCCGAGATGTACGAGACCTGGATCTCGCAGTCGCACGCCGCCTGACCCCCGGGCGGGGCAGGATACGGCGTGCCGGAGAACGTCTTCGTCGGACCGCTCGCCACCGAGTACGAGCAACGGTGGCCGCATCTCTTCGAGCCGGGCGCGGTGGACCCGGCCGTCGACTTCCTCGCCCGCGCCGCCGGCCGCGGGCCCGTCCTCGAGTTCGGCATCGGCACCGGCCGGCTCGCCGTGCCGTTGCGGCGGCGCGGCCTGCGCGTCGACGGGATCGAGCTCTCCGACGACATGGTCGCGGCGCTCCGCACGCACGTCGGACCCGACGCCGTGGGCGTCACCGTCGGCGACTTCGCGTCGGCACAGGGGCCGGGCGGGCTCGGGACCTACGCGCTCGTCTACCTCGTGCGCAACACGATCATGAACCTGACGACCCAGGACGAGCAGGTGGCGTGCTTTCGCAACGCAGCCGCCCATCTCGCGCCCGGCGGTCGGTTCGTGATGGAGGTCATCGTCCCCGAGCTGCGGCGCCTCCCGCCCGGGACGACGGCGCGCGCGTTCGCAATGAGGGAGGAGCACATCGGCGTGGACGAATTCGACGTCGCGACGCAGCGGTCGTGGTCGCACCACTTCTGGTTCGCCGGTGACGGGCGCGCGGAGACGTTCAGCGCGCCGTTCCGCTACGTCTGGCCGGCCGAGCTCGACCTCATGGCGCGCCTTGCCGGCCTGTCGCGGCGCGAGCGGTGGGCCGACTGGGACGAGGCGCCCTTCGGCAACGACAGCCGCACCCACGTCTCGGTGTGGGAAAAGCCCCAGGCGGCGGCTCCCGCCGGGTGACGTGCGTCACGCCGTCGACGCTCAGCGCACCTCGATCAGCGCCACCGTGTTGCCGTCGGGATCGCGCACCGTGGCCTTGCGACCCGCGCTCCCGACCGCTTCGACGAGCTCGGGCGTGATGCCGCGCGACGCGAGCTCGTCCAGCGCGCGGTCGAGGTCGGCGACCGAGAGCGTCGCCGTCGTGTGCCCGGCACGCTCGGCGTGCCCGGCGTCGGACACGACGTAGAGCCAGGCGGTGTCCGTCAGCCGCCACATCGCCTCGTGCTCGTTGGGCACGATGTCGGGGGAACGACCGAACACGTCTTCGTAGAACCGCCGGCTCGGGGGCAGCGCCGAGACGGGCACGGCGACGAAGGCGACCTGCACGTCCATGAGCTGCGACGTTACCGCCGTGCAATCCCCCCGCTCCCGGCCCCCGTAGGTCGCTTGAGGGGGGCGGGCCCGTTGACCTCCAACGGATCCGGGAGGCAGGTGGAAGGAGGGTCACCAACCCATGCGCACACTCTTCACGCGTCTTCGGCGCGTTCGTGATTTTCGGCATGTTCGGCCTGTTCGGCATCTTCGGCCGTGGTCGACGGCATCGGCTCCGGTCCCGGAGGCCGGCCGAGCTCGTTCCGCCCGGCACGTACCGGCGGCCATCGCCGGGCTCATCTCGCTCGCCGCGTTGGTGGCGACGGTCGCGCTCGGCGCGATCGGCGTGGCGCCGGCGGCGGCCGCGCCCCCGCCGTTCCTCTCGCACTTCGGCACGATCAGCGAGGTCGCGTCGACCGTGCCGACCAACGGTGACGAGAACCCCTACGGGGTCGCGACCGTGCCGTTCAGCACCGGCTTGTTGCAGCGCAACGCGACGCTGGTGAGCAACTTCAACTCGAGCAACAACCTGCAGGGCACCGGCACCACCATCGTGCAGGTTTCGCCGAACGGCCACCCCAGCCTCTTCGCGCAGATCAACCCGAACCTGCCCGGATGTCCCGGCGGAGTCGGGCTCACGACCGCGCTCAGCGTCCTCGGCGACGGCTATGTCGTCGTGGGCAGCCTTCCGGTGACCGAGGACGGCAACGGCACGCCTGAGGCCGGCTGTCTGATCGTCTTGAACAGCTACGGCGTGCCCGTCGAGACGTGGGCCGGCAACGGGATCAACGGGCCATGGGACATGACCGCGGCCCAGCTGTTCGGCCCGTTCGCACAGCTGTTCGTCACCAACGTGCTCAACGGCACCGTGGCGGCCGGCGGCGGCCCGGCCTACCAGGGCACGGTGCTGCGTCTCAGTGTCTTCGACCCACCGGGTCGGCCACCCGTCCTCTTCGGGTCGACGACGATCGCAACCGGGTTCACGGAAGAGCTGAATTCGAACGCACTCGTGCTCGGGCCCACCGGCGTGGCGCTCGGACACGACGGCACGCTCTACGTCGCGGACACCGTCAGGAGCCGGATCGCCGTCATCCCCGCGGCCACGAGCCGGTTCTTCCCGGTCTTCGGCGGCGGGTTCACCCTCAGCGCCGGGAACAACCTCGCGGCGCCGCTCGGGCTCGCCCTCGCCCCCAACGGGGACCTGCTCACCGTCAACGGCAACAACGGCAACGCCGTCGAGATCAGTCCGTTCGGCGCCCAGGTCGACACCGTGACGATCGATCCCTTCAACAGCGGCGGTGACCTCTTCGGGCTCGCCATCGCGCCCGGTGGCAACGGCGTCCTCTTCGTGGACGACAACGGCGCCGCCAACACGCTCGAACTGCTGCACTAAGCCCTGGCCGGGGCAACCCGGACTCGTGCGGCAGTTTGCCGGGTAGCCCGGGGTGGGAGGACGCGCCCGCCCCGGGCGCCCGCGCCGGACGGCCGCGGTGCGTGGCCGCGCCGGCAGACGCTCAGGCCCGGCTCCACGCGCGCAGCGTGGCCCGGTACCGCGCGTCCCAGCCGTCGTACACCTCGCGGAGCGCGCCACCCGGCCACCGCGCGGGAAGCAGCGCCGCCGGCAGCAACGGGTCGCCCTGGAGGTGCCGCAACACCGCGGCCGACAGCTCGAATCCGGGGGCGAGCGCCTCGGGACGTTCGGGCGAGAGCCCGTCGAGGGCGCGGAGCAGCTCGTTCGCCCTCGCCGCCCACGCCTCGAGGTCCCACAGCCGCCCGGCGAGCTCCCGGTCGCCGTCGGGCCGCGCCGCCATCAGCTCGACGTCGCCGTCGAGGGCGCCAGGGAGGTCGACCGACAGGTTCGCCGGGCGCATCCACACCCCGTCGCGGAGCTCGGCGAGGCGGGCGTAGGCGAAGGCACGGCGCCGGGCGCTGCGGACCTCTGCCGTGCTGCCCGTCGTCGTCACGACGGCCAGCCACCAACTGCCGTCGTAGGGCACGGTCGTCCCGGCGCGGCTGGCCGACTGGCGCGTCTGGCGAGCCACGAGACGGCCGGCCAGGCGGTACCCGCCCGCCCCGTCGGTCGTCGCTTCGCCGGCGGCCAGCATGCGGCTGAGCGCCACCCGGGTGCGGTTCTCGCTGATGCCGAACAAGCCGGTCAGCCGGACGAGTTGGGCCACCGGCAGCTCGGGCGGGTCCATCCCCAACAGCGCGCTGGCCAGCACGGACCGGGCGGTCAGCGGCCTGCGGTCGGGCGCAACGGTGGTATTACGAGATTGCATCAGTTGATGAAGAAGAGTAATATGGACGCATGGTCGCCACCATGGTGCCCGACACGTCGGACCGGCCCGCGGTGCTCCCGAGCGAGCGCCTCCAGGCAAACGGCATGGCCATTCCCCCGTTGCGGGCGGACCTGCGGCGCATCGACAACGCCCGCAACGCCCTCTCGGTGGCGGCCGTGTGGTTCTGGGTGGCGCTGATCATCGGGGGCGCCGTCTGGCTCGACCAGTGGTGGAGCTACCTGATCGCCTTCGTCCTCATGGGTCCCATGTACGCGCGGTTCGCGATCTTGATGCACGAGTCGGCGCACAAGCTCCTTTTCACGAACAAGCGGTGGAACGACTGGGTCGGCAGGTGGCTGGTGGCCTACCCGGTCTTCACGCCCGTCCAGTTGTACCGCCGGGTGCACTTCGCGCACCACAAGGACGAGTTCGGGCCCGACGAGCCGGACATGGCCTACTACGCGCCCTACCCATGCACGCGCCGCGCGATCGCCCGCCGGCTCGTCCGCGACGCGGTCGGCATCAGCGGCTGGAAGAACCTGGTGCCGTTGGTCAAGAACACGCTGCACAAGCCGTTCCGACCCATCGGGCTGTCGATCTTCGCGACCCAGGCGGTGCTCTGGGCGGTCATGTGGGTCGCCACAGGACGCTGGTGGATCTACCCGCTGTTGTGGTTCCTCCCCTGGATGACCGAGTGGCGCGTCATCAACCGCCTCCGTTCCATCGCGGAGCACGGTGGCATGGAGCGCAGCTCGGACCGCCGGGCCACGACGCACCACGTGCGCCAGTCGTGGCCGGCCCGGTTCTGGATCGTGCCCTACAACACGGGGTGGCACCTCGCGCACCACGTCGACATGGGCGTGCCCTGGCGCAACCTGCCCGCCTACCACGCCGAGCTCGAGCGGGCGGGCTACGTCACCGACGCCATCACCTACCCGAGTTACTGGGCGTTGTGGAAGGCGCTCAGCTCCGCCGACGAGGCCACCGAGGTCAAGGCCCGCGCCGCATCGGCCTGATTCCTGATCACTCGCAGCGTCGTGCGGCCTACGCTGCGGCGAATGCCTGGCGCTCGCGCCCGATCGAACCGGATGGGCGACGCACTCCGCTCCAGGCTGCTGGCCCGGGCCGGGCTGACCCTCCCGGCCCTGCCGGTGCACTCGATCGAGGTGGGCGGGATCGCCCGCACGTTCGCCGCCGCCCCCGGACCCAGCCCCGACGCGCCCTTGCTGCTCGTGTTGCACGGCGCGGGGGGAACGGGGCTCGGCATGGCGGCGCTCACAGACCTGCATCGGCGCGGTCCCGCCGCGGGGTGCGCGGTGATGTTCCCCGACGGCGTGGCACACGTCTGGAACGACGAGCGCAGCGCGCCCCGCCTCAAGCGGCGCGAGGGAGTCGACGACGTTGCGTTCATGCGCGCCCTCGTCGACCACGCCCGCCGGACGGGTCTGAGCGACGGCCGCCGTGTCTTCGCGGTCGGGATCTCCAACGGAGGGCTCCTGGCCGAACACCTCGCGCGGCACGGCCTGCTCGAACTCGCCGGCATCGCGTTGGTCGCCGCCAGCGCGACCGAGCGGTCCCGGGCCGCGTCGCCGGTACCCCAGCAGCGGTCGCGCTTCGTGGCGTTCCACGGCACCGCCGACACGCTGGTGCCCTACACCGGTGGCCCCATTGCACTGCTCGGACGCCTGGCCCGGGCTCGTCCCGAACTTGCGCCGCGCGGCACGGCGGCACCGATCGAGCAGGTGTCGGCGGACTGGTCCTTCGCCATCGGACCGGCCCGGCCTGCGCCCACGGTGGAGACCGTGTTGCGGGGCCCGCTTCCCGTGCAGCGCTTGCGCTGGCACGCCGGCCCGGCGCCGGACGTCGGCACCACCCCCACGCTCTATCGCGTCGTAGGCGGCGGGCACACCTGGCCGGGTGGGGCGCAGTACCTCCCAGCGCGCATCGTCGGGCCGGTGGCCCGCGAGCTCGACGCCACGGGCGACCTGCTCGACTTCGTGTGGGAGTGACCGCCCCGCGCCGGCCACCCGCGACCTGGTGGCTGTGCGGCGCGGGTGTGGCGTCCCTCCTCGCCGCGGTCGCCGCCGCGCCTGGCGCAGCCCGCGCCGCTGCAGCGCAGGACTGGCCGCCGTTCGTCCTCGTCTCCGGGTTGCTGCTCGTGGGCCTGGTCGCCCAGGAGGACGGCCTCTTCGCTGCCGCGGGCCATGCACTCGCCCGCCTGGCGCGCAACGGCGTCGTGCTCTACGCAGGTGCGGCGGTCCTCGTCGTCGCGGTGACGACGCTGCTCAACTTGGACACCGCCGTCACCTTCCTCACGCCGGTGCTCGTCTACACCGCGCGGAGCCGGGGCGAACGCCGCGCGCCACTCGTCTACGCGTGCCTCCTGCTCGCCAATGCGGGATCGCTGATGCTGCCCGGGTCGAACCTCACGAACCTGATCGTGCTCGGCCACCTGCACCTCTCGGGCGGCGCATTCTTCCGGCACATGGCTCTGCCCGCCCTGGCCGCGGCGACCGTGACCGCGGTCGTCGTCGGCGTCGTCGACCACCGCGCTCTCCGGACGACCGTGTCGCCCCGCGACGACGCCGAGCACAGCACGTTCGGCCTCGGCCTGGTCGCCGTCGTCGTCGTCACGGTGCTGGTGGTCGTCCTCCGTGCCCCCGCCGCTGCGCTCGCGGTGGCTGCGGTGGGCGTCCTGGCCTGCGCGCTACGCGTGCGAACAGGACGTCATGCCGACGCGGAAACTGCCACCCGGCCGGACGGGCCCGCATTGGCGAGGCGGGCGGTGGCGTTCCTCGGGCTCCCCGTGCTCGCGGGGCTGTTCGGCCTGGCGGTCGCTCTCGGGACTCTCGGCCGGACGTGGGACGGCCCCGCGACCCTGCTGAGCCACCTCGACGCGTGGGGGACCGCCGTCGTCGCGGCACTGACCAGCGTGCTGGTCAACAATCTTCCGGCAGCGTCCTTGCTGGCGGCCCGTCAACCCCCGCATCCGTACTCGCTGCTCGTCGGGCTGAACGTCGGCCCCAACCTGTTCGTGAGCGGTTCGCTCGCCTGGGTGCTGTGGCTGCGCGCCGCGCGCGCAGCGGGTGAGGACCCGCGCATCGGGCGGGCGAGCCTGCTCGGGGTCGCCAGCGCGCCACTCGCCGTCGCCGCTGCCATCGGCGTGCTCCTCGCGGAGGGGCTCCACTGACTGGACGGTCCCGTTCAGTCGTTGCGGCGCCTCGTCAGGCCGGATCGGCCACCCCGAGGGCACGCCGCAACACGGCCGCGGACTCCTGCTGGGCCCGGCGCGAAACGGCCGCAGTGAGGACCAGCGCCGAGCCGTGGAAGGTGCCCGGGAACTGGTGCAGCTCCACGGAGACTCCCGCCTGCAGCATTCCGAGTGCGTACGCGATGCCCTCGTCGCGCAGCGGGTCGTTCTCGGCCGTCGAGACATACGCGGGCGGGAGCCCGCCCAGGTCCGCCGCGCGCGCCGGGGCGGCGTAGATGGGCACGTCGGGCGACCCGTAGCGGTCTCCGAGGTACGCCTGCCAGCTCTGCACCGCCAGGGGCCGGTTCCAGACCGGCGACTCCACGAACGCCTGCATGGAGGGTGTCTCGAGGCGGTCGTCGAGCTCTGGGATGTGCAGCATCTGGAAACACAGGGACGGCCCACCCATGTCACGGGCAAGCAACGCGGTCCCCGCCGCGAGGCCGCCGCCGGCGCTCGCGCCCATCAGGGCGACGCGTTCGAGGTCGACGCCGAGGCCGTCCGCCTCGGCGTGGAGGTACGTCAGGGCGGCATAGCAGTCGTGCAACGCAGCCGGGTACGGATGCTCGGGTGCCAGGCGGTAGTCGACGGACACCAATACGACGCCGAGGTCGGCGGCCGTCAGCACGGCGCCGATGTGCTCCGTCTCGACGCTGCCGACGATGAACCCGCCACCATGGATCATCACGATGCCCGGGACCGGCGAGTCAGCGACCGCCTTCGGGCGGTACACGCGGACCTTCACCTCCGGGTCGCCGGGCCAGCCCGGGATCATCCGGTCCTCGATGTCCAACGCCTCCGCTTGGGGGAGGTCGCGCGCCATCTCGGCGAGCATCGCCTCGAATCCTGCCCGCGCCGCCTGCGGATCCTGGAGGTCGAAGACGGGCATGGCCTCGACAAAGGCAGCCAGCTCTGGGTCGATCACGGTCGGCGTCCCCCCGGGTCCTCGGCGTGCGGCGCGTTACTTGGGCTGCATCCGGATGCCGGCGTCGATCCGGATCGACTCGGCATTCATGTACGAGTTGGTCAGCAGCTCCACCGCGAGCGTGGCGAACTCGTCGGGGCGACCCAGCCGGTGTGGGAACAGCACGTCTTGTGCCAGCTTGCTCTTGAAGGCCTCGGACCCCTCGCCGGCCCCGTAGATCGGTGTGTCGATCAGCCCCGGCAGGATCGTGTTGACGCGGATCCCGACGACGGCGAGGTCGCGTGCCACGGGGAGTGTCAGACCGACGACGCCGCCCTTGGACGACGAGTAGGCGGCCTGGCCGATCTGCCCGTCCTCGGCCGCGACCGACGATGTGTTCACGATGGCGCCCCGCGCTCCGTCGGCGTCCGGTTCGTTCAGGCTCATCTTGGTGGCCGCGAGACGGATGCAATTGAACGTGCCGATCAGATTGATCTCGATCACCCGGCGGTAGAGGTCGAGGTCGTGAGCGGATGCGTAGTCACCGTCCCTGCCGATGGTCCGCGTCGCCCACCCGATACCCGCGCAGTTGACCAGTGACTTGAGCGGCGCCATCTCGACCGCCGCGTCGACCGCGCTGATGACCTGCTCGGTGTTCGTCACGTCCGTCGGCACGAACAGCCCGCCGATCTCCTTGGCCAGCGGCGCGCCCCTGTCTTCTTGGAGGTCGGCCACGACGACGCGGACGCCTCGATCGGCCAACAGTCTCGACGTCGCCTCCCCGAGCCCGGACGCGCCACCCGTCACGATCGCCGACGTGCCCTTCAGATCCATCTGCTGCGATTCCTCCTGCGCTCTGGCTGCGCCCTCGTGGGTGCCCGGGCGGCGTTGCGCCCTCACCCGGCGTGCCCGCAGAGGATAGGTGCAGGCGGCGCCACGGTCACATCTGCTCGGGCGCCTCCATGCCGAGGAGCGACAGGCCCAACTCGAGGACCCGTGCCGTCACATCGCACAGGCCGAGACGTGACGTCCGCACGGTGTCGTCGTCGACGAGCACGCGGCAGGCCTCGTAGAACGAGGTGAAGGTGGTCGCCAGGTCGAAGAGGTAGGCGCACAGCTTCGACGGGCTCATCGTGTCGGCGGTGGCCTCCACCGCCCCGGCGAAACGGAGTAACTGCAGCGCGAGCGCGCGCTCCTGCGGCGCGCCCAGCAGCGGCACGCCACCGGGCGGGGGTGGCGACACGTGACCGCGGCGGAAGATCGACCGGATGCGGGCGTGCGCGTACTGGAGGTAGGGGCCGGTGTTGCCTTCTGTCGCGAGCATCCGGTCCCAGTCGAAGACGTAGTCGCGCATCCGTTCGGTCGACAGGTCGGCGTACTTGATGGCCCCGATGCCCAGCGCATGGGCGACGGCGGCTTGGCGCTCGGGTGGCAGCTCGCTGTCGCGCTCCTTCAAGGCGGCGCTGGCGCGGTCGATGCCCTCGTGGAGGAGGTCGATCAAGCGTTCGGAGTCGCCCGCACGACTGGCCAGCTTCTTGCCGTCGGTCCCGAGCACGAGACCGAAGCCGGCGTGCATGGCGGCCGCCGCGTCGGGCAGGTAGCCCGCCAGGACCGCGACGGAGAAGACCAGCCGCAGGTGCAGCGACTGCTCTGCGCCGACGACGTAGACGAGCCGGGTCGCGCCGAGACGACCGGTCCGGTCGCGCACGGCGGCCACGTCGGTCGCCGGGTAGCCGTAGCCGCCGTCGGACTTGCGCACGATGAGCGGGAGCGGGTCGCCCTGGCGGTTCGCGAACCCGTCGGGGAAGACGCACAGCGCGCCGGCGTCCTCGACCAACAGCCCCTTCGCGTCGAGCTCGGAGACCACGACGGGCAGGAGCGGGTTGTAGAAGCTCTCCCCGACCACGTCGGCCGGCGTGAGGAGGACGCTCAACAGGTCGTAGACCTCCTGGGCGTGGCGCACCGACTCGGACACGAAGATCCGCCACAGCCGCATGGTCTCGGGGTCGCCGCTCTGGAGCAGGACGACGCGGCGCCGGCTGCGCTCGGCGAACCCGGGGTCGCTGTCGAATTGGCGCCGGGCGGCGGCATAGAACTCGTTGAGGTCCCGGACACTGAAGGTCTCGGCGCGTTGGGCGCCGTCCACGTCGAGGAGGTGTTCGATCAACATGCCGAACGGCGTGCCCCAGTCCCCGATGTGGTTCTCACGCAGGACCTCGTGACCGAGGAACGCCAGCACCCGGACGAGCGCGTCGCCGATCAGCGTGCTGCGCAGGTGCCCGACGTGCATCTCCTTCGCGACGTTGGGCGCCGAATAGTCGACCAGCACGCGGGTCGGCGCCGGTGTGGCGGGAACCCCGAGCCGCGGGTCGGCCGAGAGCTGGGCAACCAGCCCGGCCACGAACTCGTCCGACAACGTGAGGTTGATGAAACCCGGGCCGCTCACCTCGACGTCGCTGCAGATGTCGGCGAGGTCTGCCGCCGCGACGACGTCGTCGGCGAGCTGGCGCGGCTGGCGCCCGACCTCCTTGGCCAGGGCCAACGCGCCGTTGGCCTGGTAGTCCGCCCGGTCCGAGACCCGCAGCACCGGGTCGGCCCCGGGGCGGATCGTGTCGAACGCGCGCTGCAGCCGCTCGAGGAGGATGCTCGACGCGTCAGGCATCCCGCATTCTCGCATGCGCGGATCGGCTGACGGTCCGCCGCGCGGCCTCAGTCGGCGGGCGCCCCCATACCTCCGTCCAACAAGCCGTAATGGCGGTAGGGGCCGAAGAAGCCGTGCTCGAGCAGCCCGTAGCCGACCTGGCCGTCGTAGGAGAACTCGGCAACGTGGTCGACGATGCCGTACTGGGCGATCCCCTGCACCTCGTCGACCGACAGGACCAGCCCCTGGGTGACCGGCTCGGGCCCGTGGTACATGCCGTGGCGCCAATCTGCGTCGATCCCGTAGCCGGTCCCGATCGAGACGAAGTTGGCGAGCAGCGGCGTGCAGGTGACTTCGATGCCGGCTTCGGGGAATCGAAGGACCGAGCGGTCGATGACGCGCGTCCCCGGCACGAGGTGGTGGTGGTGCTCGGCGCGGCCGAGGTCGTCGACGGGCCGCTCGGGGTCGACCCAGATCCGCTCGGCCTGCACGAGCGGACGCTCGCCGTCGTCGCGCTCGTGACAGATGTACATGATCGCGTGGTCGTCGAACTGCATCGGGAAGTAGTTCCACATGCCGCCGAGCACCAGCTCGCCCTGGCGGATGCCGTCGGTCTCCGGTTCGCCCACCGGGCGCACGCCCCACGAGCGGTCGCGCGTCCCCCAGCAGTGATCGGGGGCGACCGCGATCTCCGTGCCGCCGACGTCGAGGGTGCCGGACCAGTACCCGGTCTGGGCGAGGCGCTGCGTGTCGAACACGACCTTGCCCTTGCTGCGCAGGTACTGGCGCGGTTCGGCGACTGCAGGGATGTGGCCCTGCCATGTCACGTCCATGGCGACGGAATGCTCCGTCGGCTCCACGACGACGCGCAGACGGCGGAGAGGCTCGAGCACCTCGATGCGGATCGGTCCGACCGCCAACGTGCCGCGATCGTGCAGCGGCGCCGAAGCACGGACGATGTGCTGCGCCCCACCGTGGCGTACGTCGATGAACGCGTCCATGACGCCGAGGTTCGGATACTGGCCGTAACCGAAGATGGCGAACCAGTCGCCCGAGCTCGGGTGCATGTTGAAGTAGTACCGGTCGTAGAAGTTGCGGTCACTCGTCGCGGGGTGGGCGATGAACTCCGATGCCTGGTGGACCGGGTAGTCGTCGAACGAGGAGAGTGTCACGGCAATACGCTCTCGCTCAGCAGCACGCGCAGCCGCTACCGCACCCGCCGGGTACGGGAGCGCCACACGCCCCGCCGCCCGCCGGCGCTGCAGCCAGTCCCGTCGTCGCGAACACGGGAAGCAGTCGCGTCGCACCGATGTGACCGGCGGGGCAGGTTGCCGGCGCATCGGCGCCCGCCATGGTGCGACGTTCGTCGAACACGGCGTGACAGGTCGAGCAACGGAATTCGTAGACAGGCACGATTGACCTCCGGCGGCAGCCTACGTGATGGGCAGCCGGAGCCCGCTACCCCGGGACCTCGAACACCCTCGCCGTCGCGGCCGCGCCGCGCGTCAGGGTTGTGCGAAGGCGTAGATGGGGACGCCGTTGTACGACAGCGAGTCGCCGGGAAGGAACGGTCCGTCCAGTGCCACCGACAGGTAGCCGTCTCGGCCCGGCCCCGAGTCCCCGCCGACGGTCATGATGGCGTCGTCCGGCCAGACCTGGGTCACGATCCCGACGTGCACCGAGGTCGAAGTGCTCTGCGGACCCGTCCCGTACAAGACGGCGTCGCCGACCGCCGGCTTGGCCGAGGGCGGCAGCACGGCCCCGTACGTGCCGGCCCAGCCCCAGATGTCCCCGGTGAAGGCATAGCGCGGGATCGGGATGCCGGCCTGCTCCCATGCCCACGTGGCGAAGAGGGCGCACCACTGCTCACACGGCCCGTACGGGTTGCAGTAGGACCCCTGGGTGTCCGGGTCGGGCTGGATCTGGGAGGCCACCGCGCCCGCGATGGCAGCCGATTGCGCGAACTCTGGCTCCGGTGTCGCCGTGGCGAAGCTGTACGCCCACGCCTGGGGATCGAGCAGCCAGTAGCCGGTCCCCTGGTTGTTCCCGATGATCCCTGAGATCTGCGTGGCGGTCGGGGTGAGCGAGAGGCCGCCGAAGGCCTGCGCATCCCCGTAAGGCAGCACGACGCCGTTCGCCGTTGCGATCAGATAGCCGCCGCCGTCGGGCGACGCCACCATGCCCACCACCCAATCAGGCAGGTTCGAGCTCCCGGCCGAGCCGTAGAAGCCCGCGTCACCGAAGGTGAAGATGCCACCGTCGGCGGCGACGAGCCAGTAGCCCTTCCCGTCGTGCGTCGCTGCCATGCCCACGATCGGGGCGTTCAGCCGGAGGCTGCCCGTGCTGCCGTAGAAGCCCGCATCGCCGTAGGCGAAGATGCCGCCGTCGGCGGCGACGAGCCAGTAGCCCTTCCCGTCGGGTGTCGACGCCATGCCCACGATGGGCTGGTTGAGATGCGTCGATCCCATCGACCCGTAGAACGGTGCGTCGCCGTAGGCGAAGACGCCGCCGTCGAGCGCGCCGAGCCAGTACCCCTTGGTGTCAGGCGTCACGGCCATGGCGACGATCGGGCCTTGCAGCGGCAGCGCGCCTGCCGACCCCTGGAACGTCGCGTCACCGAAGGCGAAGACGCCGCCGTCCGCGCTGGCGAGCAGGTACCCGTTGCCGTCAGGTGTCGCCACACCCGAGAAGACGGGTGAGTTGAGCGGTTGCGGCATGGCGGGACTAGTGAGACCGACGTTGCCGAACCCGATCATCCCGCCGTCGTGATAGACCGCGCCGGCAGGTGGTGCGGTCGCGGTGCTGAGCGCCACCGCAGCAGGAACAAGCGCGGTGGCGACGAGCAAAGTGACCATGGCGGTGGCGAGGCGCGCCCGCCAGCGTGGCCGCGGACACGAACTCGCGCCGGCTGCCCTCGCGCCTCCCCGTCCGCGCATCCCGTCGATTCTGCACGCTCGCTCTCCCCCGAGGGGTGCCGAAGTCGTTACGAAGTGGTTACGACTTGGGCCATCAACTCGGGTGTCGCCCCCATGGACACATCCGGGCGGTCGCCCGAGGCACGGCAGCGCCCGGTGGGCGTGTGCCGGGACCCGCGGCAGAATGGGCGTCATGAGCCCGGACCCAACCAACGCAGCAGCGCACCCGGACACCTTCGGCGCCCGTAGCGACCTCGCCGTGGGCGGCCGCAGGTACGAGATCTTCAACATCAAGGCGGCCGCGCTGGCCGAGCAGCACGACATCGATCGGCTCCCCTATTCGATCAAGGTCCTGCTCGAGAACCTGCTGCGCCACGAGGACGGCCCGCACGTCTCGGCCGACGACATCGTGGCCGTCGCCGCATGGGGGGCAAATCCCGAGGGCCATGGCCAGGGCGCCGGTGCGTCCGCCCACGAGATCGCCTTCACACCCGAGCGTGTCCTCATGCAGGACTTCACCGGCGTCCCGGCCGTGGTCGACCTGGCCGCGATGCGTGACGCGCTCGCTCGCCTCGGAGGCGACGCCACCCGCGTGAACCCGCTGGTCCCCGTCGAGCTCGTGATCGACCACTCTGTGATCGCCGAGCGTTCGGGCACCGCGTCCTCCTACGACGCCAACGTGTCCATCGAGTACTCGCGCAACCTCGAGCGCTACCAATTGCTTCGCTGGGCCCAGGGCGCCTTCCAGGACTTCCGTCTGGTCCCGCCCGGAACGGGCATCTGCCACCAGGTGAACCTGGAGTACCTCTCGCGCTTGGTCTTCGCGACGGAGGACGGGCGCGCGTTCTGCGACACCTTGGTAGGGACCGACTCGCACACCGTGATGGTCAACGGCCTCGGCGTGCTCGGGTGGGGCGTCGGTGGGATCGAGGCCGAGGCGGCAATGTTGGGGCAACCGCTGTCGATGTTGCTCCCACCAGTGGTCGGACTGCGCATCTCGGGGGAGACCAGGCCGGGCATCACCGCGACCGACGTCGTGCTCACCGTGACCGAGCTGCTGCGCGACCACGGCGTCGTCGGAGCCTTCGTGGAGTGCTACGGGCCGGGCGTCGCGGCGCTGCCCCTCGAGACCCGCGCCACCATCGGCAACATGAGCCCCGAGTACGGCGCGACCTGCACGATGTTCCCGATCGACCAGGTCACCATCGACTACCTCCGCTTCACGGGCCGGGACGAGGACCACCTCGCGCTGGTCGAGTCGTACGCCAAGGCACAGGGCCTCTGGCACGACCCCGACGCACCGGAGCCGGTCTACTCCGAACACCTGACGCTCGATCTTGCCGATGTCGAGCCCTCGCTCGCCGGACCCGCCCGGCCCCAGGACAGGGTCGGTCTCGGACGCGCGCGCGACTCGTTCCGGGTCGCTCTCGACCGGGCTCCCGCGGTGGCCTCCTCGGAGCCGGCGGCCGCCCCCCACCACCAGATGGCCGATGGGGACGTCGTGATCGCAGCCATCACGAGCTGCACCAATACGTCCAATCCCCAGGTACTGGTCGGGGCGGGGCTGTTGGCGAAGAAGGCGGTCGACCGGGGCCTGCGCGCCAAGCCGTGGGTCAAGACCTCGCTCGCGCCGGGCTCACGGGTCGTGATGGACTACCTCGGGCGCGCCGGGCTCACGGGGCCGCTCAAGGAGCTCGGCTTCTACCTCGTCGGGTTCGGATGCACGACGTGCATCGGAAACTCTGGTCCGCTGCTCGACGGCGTCAGCGAGATCGTGCGGGAGGACGACCTGTCGGTGGCGGCGGTGCTCTCGGGCAACCGGAACTTCGAAGGCAGGATCCACCCCGACGTCCGGCTCAACTACTTGGCGTCGCCGCCGCTGGTCGTGGCCTACGCGCTCGCCGGCACGATGGACCTCGACCTGACGACCGAACCAATCGGCACCGACAGCGACGGCAACGCGGTGATGCTGTCCGAGATCTGGCCGAGCATGGACGAAGTCAACGAGACCATTCGTGCCTCGCTGACCTCCGACATGTTCCGCACGCGCTACGCCGCAGTCTTCGACGGCGACGACTACTGGCAACAGGTGGCGGTTGCCGGGGGCGAGACCTACGCCTGGCAGGACGACTCCACCTACGTCAAGAACCCGCCCTTCTTCGAATCGATGTCGATGACGCCGGCTCCGGTCACCGACATCGTCGAAGCGCGCGTCCTCGTCATGGTGGGTGACAGCGTGACGACCGACCACATATCCCCCGCTGGCTCCATCGGACTGACCACACCCGCTGGGCAATACCTGACCGAGCACGGCGTCGGCCGGGAGGACTTCAACTCCTACGGCGCGCGCCGCGGCAACCACGAAGTCATGATGCGCGGCACCTTCGCCAACGTACGCCTGCGCAACCGATTGGCGCCGGGCACGGAAGGAGGCGTGACCCTGCACCTCCCCGACGGCACCGAGATGTCGGTCTACGAGGCAGCCATGGAATACGCGGCGCAGGAAGTTCCGCTTGTCGTGTTGGCCGGCCGTGAGTACGGCACTGGGAGCAGCCGCGACTGGGCGGCGAAGGGAACGGCGCTCCTGGGTGTGCGTGCGGTCATCGCCCAGAGTCTCGAACGCATCCACCGCTCGAACCTCATCGGCATGGGTGTCGTCCCGCTGCAGTTCTACAAGGGCGACTCGGCTGAGAGCCTCGGGTTGACGGGCCGCGAGCGCTTCAGCATCGCCGGGCTCGACGTCATGAACAAGGGCGAGGTTCCCAAGGAAGTGACGGTCACCGCGACCACAGACGACGGCGACGTCACCGAGTTTCGTGTGATCGTACGCATCGACACGCCCATGGAGGCCGAGTACTACCGCCACGGCGGGATCCTCCACTACGTGCTCCGCCAGATGGCGAGCGGGTCCTAGCGGCGTCTGTTCGCTTCTTTTCGGTCCCTGGGAGAGCGATCAGCCTTCCGCGCCTCGCTCGAACGCCGCCACCGTCTTCTTCGGGGCGCGCCGCCGCCACGACTCGGTGAGCAACTCGCGCACGAGCGCGACGGTCGCCTTGCTGAGCACCACCCGGCACCCCGACAGGCGCTTGCCCCACCACAGCTCCTGCACCGACTGCGGGAACTCTGCGCAGTAGGACGCGACCTCATCGGGGTCCAAGAAGACGTGCAGGCGCCCCCCTTCGGGCGGCATCGTGGCGAAGATCTTGCCCTCGACCCGGAACGAGGTCATGTCGTGGTGCGGAGCTTCGGCTGCGTGTGGCAGGGAGAGTGCGGCCTTGCGAACGGTCTCCGCGCGGACGCCCATCAGGCAGGGCCCGCCAGCGCGACGAAACGGCGCACGATGCGGTCCCCTGCCCGGGCGACGTGCGCGACGTCCGAAGCCCGCACGAACATGCCGGTCGGCATGTGCGGGCCCCAGTGCGCCGCGAGACTCGCCGTGACCTCGACGTGGAACTGCAGCCCGTAAGCCCTGTCACCGACGCGGAAGGCCTGGTTCTCGTACGCGTCGTTGCGGGCGAGTCGGACCGCGCCGTCGGGAAGCAAGAAGGTGTCACCGTGCCAGTGCACGCAGGGCAACGGCGTCGGCGCGTGCCCGAACACGGGGTCACGGATCGCCGCGTCGGTGAGGTGGACCTCGCCGACGCCGAGCTCGGGCGCGGGACCGGCGTTGACTTCTCCCCCGAGCGCGAGCGCCAGCTGCTGCGCGCCGAGACAGACGCCGAGGACGGGAATCCCCGCCCCGACAGCCGCGCGCAGCAGGGCGCGCTCCGGCTCGAGCCACTCGAGCGCGTCGTGCACGCTCATCGGGCCCCCCATCACCACCAGGCCGGCCATGGCGTCGACGTCGCCGGGCTTCGGAACCTCTTCGCCGCGGTCGACGCGGACCACGGCCAGACCTGCTCCCGCATCGTGCACCGCGGTGGCGATCGACCCGGGCCCCTCGAACGCAACGTGCTGCACAACCACCCATGGGTCGCCGTCAGCCATCGGTTCTCCTCAGGGGATGCGCGTGACGCGGAAGAGCTCGGCAGAGGAGCCCTCGGGTAGCCCGGCCAGTTCTGCCAACGATCGTCCTGCCGTCTCGACGCGGTCGGCGACCGCATCGGGGTCCGAGATCTGGCTTTTGTGGCACATCAGCGCGGACACCTTGCGCGCCAAGGTGGTCGTCGTGTCCACCGCGACCCCCGCCCGGTCCCCGGCAGGGCCCATGATCCACAGTTCAGGCACCGTCCAGGGCTCGAGTCCCTCCTCTTCGAGGAGTTCCGGGTGCGCGAACGGGTTGCGCGCGTCGGGATATACCGCGCTCACGGCCGCCTCTCCGGCCGCAAGATGGTCGGGGTGGCTGGCGAAGATGAAGACCCAATTGCGTTCAGGGGACTGCGTGATCACGCGTTCGGGACGGACCTGCCTGATGACGCGGCTGATGTCGCGTCGCAACTCGATCGTGGCCTGCAGCCGGCCGTCGGGATGGCCGAGGAATCGCACGTCGTCCACACCGACGGTCGCCGCCGCAGCGCGCTGCTCGTCCTGACGCAGAGCCGCCATCTCGTCGCGGCTCATCGAACGATCCGATCCGCCGGCGTCACCGTTCGTCGAGATGCAATAGCTCACGGCGACCCCGGCCTGCGTGAACGCGGCCACAGTGCCGGCAGAGCCGAAGTCGACGTCGTCCGGATGCGCCGTCACCACCAAGACGCGCGTCACGCCGTCGCCGGGCGACCACAACGGAATCGGCGAAGCCTCGCTCAGAGGACGCTCTCCTCGGAGAGTGGAGTCCATCCGGCCAGATCGGCGAGTCGGGGGTCGTTGGAGAACATCTCGACGATCGGGATGCGCAGTCCGAGGCGGCGTTGGATGACTTCCATCTCGACCAGTTGGTTCCACAACGCCAGGCTCACGACCACGCCTGCCTTGCCGGCCCGGGCCGTACGGCCCGAACGGTGCAGATAGGCCTTGTGATCCTCGGGCGGGTCGAAGTGGATCACCGCATCCACACCCTCGATGTGCAGGCCACGGGCGGCGACGTCGGTCGCGACGAGGACAGCCAGCTTCCCGTTGGAGAAGTCGGCCAAGGCGCGCTCCCGGTTCGCCTGGCGCAGGTCGCCGTGAATGGCCGCGGCCCGGACACCCTCTTTGCCCAGGTGCTCCACCAAACGGTCCGCGCCACGTTTGGTGCGGACGAAGAGCAGGGATTTGTCCTGCCCACGGCAGATCGCGGCCGCCACCTTGACCTTGTCCATCTGGTGCACCTGGAGGAAGCGGTGCTCCATCAGGGTCACCGTCTGGCTGGCTGAGGCCACTTCGTGGAACACGGGGTCGGTGAGGTAGCGCTTGACCAGCCGGTCGACCGCGCCATCGAGCGTGGCGGAGAACAAGAGCGTCTGGTGCTCCTGTTCGAGCCGGCGCAGCACCCACTCGACCTGAGGCATGAATCCCATGTCGGCCATGCGGTCGGCCTCGTCGAGCACGAGCGTCTCGAGACCGTCGACGGCGACCTCGCCGCGGTCCCCGAGGTCGATGAGGCGTCCGGGCGTCGCGATCACGATGTCCGCGCCCTTGCGCAGCTTGGCGACCTGACGGTCGATGTCCGCGCCGCCGTAGACCGCGACGGCCCGCAGCCCGAGTTTCTGGGACAGCGGCGCCAGCACCTCGTACACCTGCACCGCGAGCTCGCGCGTCGGGAGCAGCACCAGGGCCAGCGGGCGGGCTGGCCTGGCGGCGTTCCGCGCGCCCGGGGCGTCACCCGCTTGTGCATCGCGCGTCGCCTTCGTCCGCTGCAGGAGCGGGACCCCGAAGGCCAACGTCTTGCCGGAGCCCGTTTTGGCCTTCCCGCAGACGTCGCGGCCGGCCAGGGCGTCCGCCACGGTCAGAGCTTGAATTGGAAAAGCGCTGACGATGCCTTCATCGGCCAGCGCTTTGGTCAGCTCTGTGGAGACGCCCAGGGACTCGAAGGTCCGGCTCGTCTCGTACGTATCGTTCCCGGAGGCATCAGCGTCCCCCGTCGCGTCCGGCCCGGCTCCCGCGCCGGCCAGGGCATCGATTGTCATCATCGCTCTCTGTCTTCGGCGGGGCCGTGCGCCGTCAAGAGAAGGAGAATCGGCCCCGACTCACCGGCCCCCGCCGGTGGTCGCACACGTATTGTACCAGCCCAGGACGGTTCCGACGCGAACACCGCGTGCCAGCGTGGCCGTCTCGTCTGAGCAAAAGGAGCGCAACGACGATGGCGAAACTCGATGCGGGCTCTACGGCCCCCGCGTTCACCCTTCCCGACCAGGACGGCAAGCCGGTCAAGCTGTCGGACTTCAAGGGCCAGCGCGTGATCGTCTACTTCTATCCCGCCGACGACACGCCCGGGTGCACCAAGGAGGCGTGTCAATTCAACGACAACTTGCGCGCCTTCAACAAGGCCGGAGTGGCGGTGCTCGGGATCTCGCCCGACAAGGCCGAGAAGCACGTCAAGTTCCGGAGCAAGTACAAGCTCAAGTTCCCCTTGCTGACCGATGCGGACAAGAAGGTCATGGAGAAGTACGGCGCGTGGGGAGAGAAGACCATGTACGGCAAGAAGACGGTCGGCACGATCCGTTCGACCTTCCTCGTGGGGCCCAACGGCAAGGTGCAGCGGGCTTGGTACAACGTGCGGGCCGACGGCCACGCGGCCAAGGTGCTCGATGAGATCGCCGAACACGCAAGCTGAACGGATTCCGGGGTCCACCCCGGGTTGCCGTTCATGGACGAAGCTGCGGCGTCGCGTGGAAGGAGTCCGCCGTGGGTCAAGGCATTAGCGAGGTCCTGACATTCGCCATCGGCGTGGCGATCAGCCCCGTCCCGATCATCGCCGTGATCTTGATGCTGTTCTCGCAGCGCGCCAAGGTCAACGGTCCCGCGTTCCTGCTCGGCTGGGTCATTGCGCTCGCCGCGTTGAGCACGGTCGTCTACGTCCTCGCGCATGATGGCGACGTTGCCACGAGCAGCACGGCGTCGGACTCGGTGTCCTGGGGAAAGATCGTCCTCGGTGTCGCGCTGCTCAGCTTGGCGCGGCGTAACTGGCGGAAGCGACCGGCGCCCGGCGAGCAGCCCGAGATGCCCCGGTGGCTCGGGAGCGTCGATTCGATGTCGCCCCTCAAGGCGTTCGGTCTCGCAGTCGCGCTCGCCGCGGTGAATCCCAAGAACCTCGTCCTCACGCTCGGTGCCGCCACGGGACTCGCGCAGATCCACGGGCTGTCGACCACCGACGCCATCGTCGCCATTGCGGTGTTCGTGGCGATCGCCAGTCTCTCTATCGCCGGACCGGTGGTCTACGCGCTGGTCGGCGGTGCGCGCGCCCGATCGTCGCTGGACTCGGCCAAGGCATGGCTCACCGAGCACAACGCAGCGGTGCTGGCAGTGCTCTTCCTCGTGTTCGGCGTCGACCTGATTGCCAAGGGCCTGCCACCGCTCACGAGCTGACCCTGAACGACGACCACGACTGCGACGGCTGCCTTTGCGCCGTGGCGCTTCTTCCGACCTGACTGGAGTCAGTGCTGGTGGGCCGGACACCAGTACGTCGTGCGCCCGCCGACGACCTCGCGTACGAGCGGTGTGCCGTCGAGGGGACAGTGCCCGTCGTCGTGTCGCTCCGCCATCAGTTCCCCCATGTGCGAGCCACCGCGGCGCGAGAGCCGCCGCAGGGTCGATCGCAACGCGGTGTGCAACTCGGCCAGCTCTTCGTCGCTCAAGGGTGTCCGCCGTCCCGGGGCCAACCGTGCTCGCCACAGGATCTCGTCCGCGAGCAGGTTGCCGACACCGGCGAGACGCTCCTGGTCCATCAGTCTCGCCTTGAGGGGTGCTGCCGAACCGTGCCTGGGCCCGATGGCCATGGCCGCCGCCAGGTCACGCCGCGAGACGGTGAGCGCGTCGGGGCCCAGCCGAGTCTCGTCCGGCGCGAGCTCGAGCGAGCCGAACCGCCGGGGGTCGTGCATGAGCAGCGTGCCGCCGTCCTCGAAGGTCACGCGGGCCCGCACCCACTTCTCGCCGAAGACGCCGGGCCCGTAGCGCAGACGGTCGAGCGCTTCGTGGCCGTCGACGACGAGCCCGCCCGTCATGCCGAAGCGCAACCCCAGGGTGGGCCCGCCGTCGGTGTCGAGCAACATGAGCTTGCCGCGCCGCCGCGCCTCGGTGAAGGTACGGCCGACGAGGGCCGTCCGGAGGCGGGGCGCCGTGGTGCCGCCGCGGCCGTAGCGGGAGTCGACCATCCAGACCCGCTCGATCGGCCGGTCCAGCGCCTGCTCGGCCAATGCCCGGTAGAGCTCGACTTCGAGGATCTCAGGCACGGGCGCACGGTATCGGACCACTGCGGCGTGGCCGAATATGGTGGGCCAATGCCTCCCGAGAAGCCGCAGTGGGCCGAGCTGTTCCAAGAAGTCGTGACCTCGGGTCTCTGCACCGGGTGTTCGGCGTGCGTCATCTCGTGTCCCTACGACGTCTTGGGCTACGACGACAGTGAGGGCGTTTACAAGCCCTTTCACGTCGACGCGGACGGTGGGCCGGACAACTGCACCCACGGTCTCAAGGGCTGCACCCTGTGCACAAGGGCCTGCCCCCGCTTTCGCGCCTGGGAGCCCGACATCGAGACGCACCTGTTCGGGCGCGCCCGCACCGACGAGGAGGTGTCGGGCATCGCGCGGCGTACCGTGCTCGCCCGGGCGACCGACGCCGACGTCCAGGGGGTGGGCCAGGATGGCGGCCTCGTCTCGGCCCTGCTGATCTGGGCCTTCGAGCACGACGTGATCGACGCCGCCTTGGTGTCGGGACTCGAGGGTGACGGGTCGACCTGGAAGGCCGTGCCCAGGGTCGCCCGCAACAAGGAAGATGTCCTCGCCACCGCGGGCTCGCGTTACACCTACTCCGCGAACCCGCTGGCTTATCCCGAGGCGATCGAAGGGGGAGCCGAGCGGATCGCGCTGGTGGGAATGGGGTGCCAGGCCTCCGCACCCCCGGTCATGCAAGCTCGCAAGGCCGGCAAGATCGCCCGGCGTTTTACGCTGTCGATCGGGCTTCTGTGCTCGAAGACCTTTGACGACGCCATCTTCCCCGAGCTCTTCGAAGCGAAGTACGGGCTAGCCCGAGCCGAGATCGTGAAGATGAACATCAAGGGCGTCTTCCAGGTGTGGATGAAGGACGGCACCTATCACGAGATCCCGCTCAAGGAGGCACACGCGTGGACGAGGGAGGGCTGCACAAGCTGCCCGGACTTCGCGGCCGAGCACGCCGACATCTCGACCGGCGGGATCGGCGCGTTCGGCGACTGGACGCTGACGCTGCTGCGCACGGAGAAGGGTGAGTCCCTCTTCGACGACATGGTGGCGGCCGGCGTGATCGAGACGAGGCCGATCGAGGACGACCCTGGCGCCGTCACGCTCCTCAACAAGCTCAGCCGCACCAGCCGTAAGCGTTGGCCGGCCACCGCGGTGCCGATGCCGGGACGCCTCCCCGCCGCCGCATCCTGAGGCGCAGGACGTGGCAGGCCCTCAGACGGATCGCTTCGCCGCGCTGTTGGGCATCGAGGTGCGGCGAGAGGGCCCCGGCCACACGCTCGCCTCGCTGACCACGGGCGACCAGCACGCCAACCCGCACGGGACCGTGCATGGTGCCGTGTTCTACGCCGTGGCGGGCGCGGCCGTCGCCGCCGCGGCGAACGACGACGAAAGCTCGGGGATCATCTCCTCGGTTCTCGTCGAATACCTCCAGCCTGCCGCAGTCGGCGACGAGCTCTACGCTGAGGTGCTGCGCGAGGTCTCGACCGAGCGGGAGGACATCTTCACGGGCACCGTGCGCCGTGGGCGCGCCGGGGACCTCCTGGCCTGGGTGCGCGCCCGGGGCACCCACCGGCCGCGCCTCGGCTGAGCACGGCGTTGGAATCAGCTGTTGACGTTGACGACGAAGAAACCACCGAGGTAGAGCGACGTGGGGCTGGCGTACACCGTGGCGCTGTCCGCCGAGTCCGTCCAAGCCTCCGCGGCGAGGCCCGCCAGGGCTGACAACGGCTGCCCGTTCGCCTGGCTGAACGCGAAGGCGATCGGAGTCGACGGCGCAGGCGGCGGTACCGTCGATGCGCCATTGGGTGCGCCGATGGTGTCGGCACTTTCGGTCGGCACGCCGAGCGCGGTGATGCCGATGTCGGGGCCAGCGTCGGTCACGCCCAGGCCCGTCACGGAATCGAAACGCCAGTTGGTGAGGTTTCTGATCGAGGCCACCGAGTTCGAGGCAGAGACCGTCACGCTGAACTGGATCACGTCACCGGGGCGCGCCGGCACCGATGAAGGCACGTATTCGATGCCGTTGTCACTGGGCGTGGGGAGCCAGAATGCCGTGTCGTACGTGGGAGTGCGGCCATTGCAATACGTGCGGACCACCGCGTCCGCGCCGACGTTGCCGGTCGCGACCGATCCGTTGTAGTTGTTCAGGGTCTGGATGCCCGCCGCCTGGCCTTCGAAGGCGCCGGGGGGGTTGGACGCGCAATCAATCCGGGGGACGACAACGATCGTTGCCGCGGACCCGGCCACATCGTTGCTGTAGTAGCCAGCCCAACCCGGTACCGCCACCGGTGCCTGCGAGACGACCCAAGGGCGGCCAAAGGGAGCCGCAGAAGCTCCTCCGGCTAAAGCCAACGTGAGCGTGAGCGCGCCTGCGCCCGCGCTGACCAGCGGCCGAACTGCCCTCATCGTGAGCACCTCCTCATCGACGGAGGTTCATCCTTCGCCACCGAACCTTCCCCAAGGCCGCTCAGGATCCTCCCAGATCAATGTTTGATCGGCTGGCCGAGCCTGTCGAGGGGGCCGAATGTCACCGCCGTTGCGACGAAAGTCACAGTCACAAGGTGGTGCTCCGAGCAACAGCCACCGATGGCCAAATCTGTGGGAACTGTGTCATTGACGCCATAGGGCGCCAGGCCGCAGAGTGGCACGCATGCCAGCACGCCACGTCGTGATCGTCGCCTTCGACGGCGTCCAGCCGCTCGACGTCGTCGGGCCCCACGAGGTCTTCGCCGGCGCCGGGCAGGCCGCGGCCGGTCTCGGCCACGCCGGGAGCTACTGCGTCACCGTCGCCTCGCTCGCCGGTGGCCCTGTACGGGCCGAGAGCAGTCTCGAGCTCGGCACCGTGGCGCTGCCCGACCTGACGGCACGGATCGACACGCTCCTCCTTGCCGGCGGCGGCGGGGCGGACGCGGCCGCCCGCGACGAGAAGCTCATCGCATGGATCCGTGCGGTGGCGCCGCGCTGCCGTCGGGTCGCGACGGTCTGCTCGGGCGCGTTCGTCGGAGCAGCGGCCGGCTTGCTGGCCGGCCGCCGGGTCACGACCCATTGGGCACGCGCCCGCCAGCTCGGTGAGGAGCATCCGGAGCTCACCGTGGACAGCGATCCCATTTACATCCGTGACGGCAAGTACTGGTCGAGCGCCGGCGTCACCGCAGGCATTGACCTCTCCCTGGCGCTGGTACAAGAGGACCTTGGGGTCGACGTTGCGCAGACGGTGGCGCGCTGGCTCGTCATGTTCCTGCACCGACCGGGGGGCCAGACCCAGTTCGCGTCGCCGGTCTGGGTGCCGCGGGCCGAGCGCTCGACGGTCCGGGCCGTCCAGAGCCTCGTGGAGGCCGCGCCCGCCGGCGACCACCACCTGCCCGTGCTGGCCGCGGCGGCGGGCATGAGCGTGCGCCACTTCACCCGGGTGTTCGCCGCAGAGGTCGGCGAGAGCCCGGGCCGCTTCGTCGAGCGGATCCGGCTGGAGGCGGCGCGCCGCGAGCTCGAGGAGACCGCCGACACGCTCGATGTCATCGCCACCCGCTGCGGCCTCGGCAGCGCCGAGACGTTGCGCCGCCTCTTCCACCGCTCCCTCGGCGTCGCGCCCGACGCCTATCGCAGGCGCTTCCGCACTGTCGCCCCCTCAGAGAGGACATCCGCATGATCGTTGCCATTCCGCTGTTCCCGCGCGTGACCGCGCTTGACGCCGTCGGGCCCTACGAGGTCCTCCAGCGCATCCCGTCGTTCGACGTCGTCTTCGTGGGCACGCTCCCGGCGTCGTGCGCACCGAGAACGGCATGCTGGGCCTCAGCACTGACGCGGTCTTCGAAGAGGTGCGTGGCCCTGATGTCATCGTGTTCCCAGGTGGCGTCGGGACCCGCTCGCTCGAACACGACGAGCGGGTGCTCGAGTGGCTGCGCGCCGCGCACACCGGCACCCGTTACGCGACGTCTGTGTGCACAGGATCGCTCGTCCTCGCCGCCGCTGGCCTCCTCGAAGGGAAGACGGCCACGACGCACTGGTCCTGCACGGGCGAGCTCGCAGCGCACGGCGTCATCCCGGTCCGCGAGCGCGTGGTGGAGCACCCCGGCGACCGCATCATGACCGCGGCCGGCGTCTCGGCCGGCATCGACATGGCACTGCGGCTCGTTGAGCTGCTGCACGATCGCACTGCAGCGGAGGCAGCGCAGCTCATGATCGAGTACGACCCCCAGCCACCGTTCGACCGAGGTTCGCTGCACAAGTCCGACGATGTCGTGCTGACGCGGGTGATCGAGTACGCCGCGAGCCGGGATTGAGCAGTGACCGCCGTTCAGGGCGTGTCGAGGGAGGACGCTGCCGCACTGGCGCCCGCGAGGCGTCCGAAGATCGTGCTGTCGCCGATGGAGAGCCCGCTGGCGTAGCCGAACGAGCACACCCCCGCGGTCGTCCGGCCCGCGGCAAAGAGGCCGGGAATGGTGTCGCCTGACAAGTCGAGCACGTTGCCCTCGACGCTCGTCTCCAGCCCGCCCAGCGTGAAAGGCGCATAGGGGGCCTGTCCGAGACGCAGGTCGACTGCGCCGATCGGCGGAACCAGCGGCCGGACCCACGCCGGTCCCTTGTGGAACAGCGGGTCCTCACCGTGTGCGGCATGGCGGTTGTAGAGGTCGAGCGTCCCCTGGAGCGACCCTTCGGGCAGGCCCATCTCGCCCTCGAGCTGGGCTGCCGTCTCGCACACCCAGGTGGCGGCGAGTCCCATCCAGTTCACCTCGTAGGAGGCCTCGTCCACGACGAGATACACCTCGCCGTCCTGCTCGTAGAGGGCGGACTGACCGACGCGGCCCATGTAGGTGTCCTCGTTGATGAAGCGCTGGCCCCGGCCGTTGACGAGGATGCCGTGGATGAGCGTCCGCGGCGGCGTGATCGGCAACGAGACCTCCCCCGCGTACATGTTGCGCACAGCGGCGCCGATCGCCTGCGCCATGCGGATCCCGCGCCCGTCGTCACCCTCCGTGCCGACTTTGAAGGTGCCGCGCACGAGTGGCGGACAGTGGCGTCGCAGCATCTCGTCGTTGAAGATGAACCCGCCCGCGGCGAGGACGACGCCGCGCCTCGCGCGCAGCGAGACCGTTTCGCCGAAGCGCTGGGCCTGGACTCCGACGACGCGCCCGTCGTCGATCACGAGGCGGTCGACACGGGTGTCAGCGGACACGGCGGCGCCCGCGTCGGTCGCAGCAGCGGCGAGATGCTGCATCAGCAACCACCCGGTCGAGCGCTTCGTCTGGGCAAGATGGCCACGCGGCGCCGGGTGCGCGATCTCGTTGAAGGGGTAGGCGTCCTCGCCACCCGAGTAGACGAGGCCCTCGGTGCCTGTCGGCGCCATTGAGGTCTCCGCGCAGAAGGTCGGATCGAACGGCACGCCGCGCGCCACCAGCCACTCGAAATGGCCGAGGCTCTCCTCGCAGTACCGGGCGATCTTGGCCTGGTCGGGATCGGGGCCGCACGCCGCCATCATGTAGCGGTACATGTCGTCAAGGGTGTCGTCGAAACCGCATGCCATCTGGATCGGCGTGCCCCCGCCGAGGTACACGATGCCTTCGGCGAGCGCGGCGGCACCCCCCGGGCCCCCGGCCCGCTCGAGCACGAGGACCTGGGCGCCCGCCGTCGCGGCCGTGAACGCGGCCGCGGATCCCGCCGCACCGAAGCCGGCGACGATGACGTCGGCCGTCTCGTCCCACTGCGTGATCTCAGCTGCGTCGCACGGGGTCACGTCGTCTGGCTCGCGCACGCGCTCCTCTCCCCTGATTCGCACCGGCGCGCCGGCGTGCCGGTGCGCCGGGGTCGTCCCGGTGCCGAGACGGTAGCCGTTGGCCCGGCGACGCCACCTACCCTGGCTGGCGTGACGGACCAGGCCGCGCCGCCTCCCGAGCTGGCCGATCTCGCCCCGGGCTGGATGCCCGAGTTGGCGTACCGCCTGGTGTCCGACGTCACCACCTGGCGCCTGCGCAATCCTATGGGCGGCGTGCGCTACGCCAAGGTCGATGCGGCCGCCACCCGGTACCCGACGTTGAGCGCCGAGGCCGAGCGGATGATCTGGGCTGCCCCCTATCTCCCCGTCCCAGAGGTGGTCGCGTGCACACGCGTCGGCGCCGTCGGCATCCTCATCACCGAGGCGATCCCCGGGTGCGACGCGACCCATCCGGCCTGGCGAGACGACCTCCCCGCTCTGGTGAGCGCACTGGGCCGCGGCCTGCGCTCGTTCCACGAGGCCGTCGAGGAGGAGTGGTGCCCGTTCCGCTTCGACGTCGCTCGTGCGCTCGACCATGTGGCCCGCCGCGTGGCTGCCGGGACGATCGGCGCGGCGGACTTCCATCCTGAGCACGAGCGGTTCAGCGCCGCTTCGGCGCTCGCCGAGCTGGTAGCGACCGCGCCGCCGCATGAGGACCTCGTCGTCTGCCACGGCGACTATTGCCCACCCAACGTCTTGCTCGAGGACGGCCGCGTGACCGGTTACGTCGACCTCGGCGAACTGGGCGTGGCCGACCGGTGGTGGGACATCGCGGTCGGGGCCTGGAGCACCGGGTGGAACTACGGACCCGAGTTCGAGCCCCTTTTCTACGAGAGCTACGGCGTCGAGCCCGATCCCGAACGGATCGCGTTCTACCGGCTCCTCTACGACGTCGTCTCGTGAGCTGACCGCGAATGGCGCGACGGGTGGGATGCGAGTTCCGTGAGCTCCTTGGACCGGTCGAAGACGGCGTCGAACATGGGCTCGGTCAGCTTCCCGGTGAACGTGTTCTGCTGACTCGGGTGGTACGAGCCAAGCAGGGTGCGACCGTCAGGCAGTGCCGTCTCCGCCAGATGGCCGAAGACGGGCCTCGGCCGCAGGGCGTAGTGCGCGGCCACCGCCTGCCACGCGAACTGTCCGAGAGCGACCACCACAACGGCCGCGCGGAGCAACGCCAGCTCGCGAGTCAGATACGGCGCGCAGTTGTCGCGCTCGGCCGGTGTTGGCTTGTTGGCCGGCGGCGCGCAGTGCACCGCCGCGGTGATGTAGGCGTCGCGCAGGATAAGACCGTCGTCCCGCGAGACACTCGTCGGCTGCGACGCATACCCAGCGCGGTACAGCGCGGCAAACAGCCAGTCACCAGATCGGTCACCTGTGAAGATGCGCCCGGTCCGGTTCCCGCCGTGCGCCGCCGGGGCCAGCCCGACGATGACGAGGTGCGCGTCCGGGTCGCCGAACGCGGGGACGGCCCGCCCCCAATAGACCTCACCCGCGTAGGCCGCCCGCCCGGTACGCGCCACCTCCTCGCGCCAGGCGACGAGTCGTGGGCAGCGCCGGCACGCCACCACCTCCCGCTGCACCGCGGCCACAGAGTCCCTTGGCACACGGTTGGACCCCACGGTCCAGAGCCTACGATGGTCGTCCGTGCCCCCTTCGGTCCGATCCGCCTCCGCACGCCCCACTGCGCGGCCTCGTCGCAAGGCGCCGCCGGCGACGGTCGTCTTGCTCGTGCGGCACGGGGCGACTCCCACGACCGGCAAGATGCTCCCGGGCCAGGCGCCGGGCCTGCACCTCTCCGCGAAGGGCCAGGCGCAGGCCGAGGCGGCGGCCGCGCGTATCGCGGCGCTGAGCAGGGCACCCACCGCCGTCTATGCATCGCCCTTGGAGCGCACCCGCGAGACGGCGGCGCCGATCGCGCGCACCCTCGGTCTGCGTGTCCGCACCGCTCCCGGGTTGATCGAGCTCGACGTCGGGGAATGGACCGAGAAGCCCCTGGCCCGCCTATTCAAGACAAAGGAATGGCCGACCGTGCAGCGCTGGCCGTCGGGCTTCCGTTTTCCCGGCGGTGAGTCCTTCGCCGAGATGTCGGTGCGGGCGATGGACGCGGTACTCGGCTTGGTCGCGGCGCACCCGGGCCAGACCATCGTCGCCGTGTCGCACGCAGACAACATCAAGGCCATCGTGGCGGCGGCTGCGGGCATGCCCCTCGATCTGATGCAACGGCTCGTCGTCTCGCCGTGCTCGATCTCGGCCCTCCTGTTCACGGCGAGCGGACCGGTCGTGCTCTGTGTGAACTCGACGGGCTCGCTCGACGAGCTGGTGGTCTCGTGAGGGCCAGGCTCTCGTGAGCGACGAGCTCGACTTCGACGCACCCGACCACTGCACCCTCGGCGCGATCGGCGAGGTCGGCAATCGTCTCTTTCTCTTCTACTGCCGGCAAGGGCTGAGCGAGACGACGGTCAAGGTCGAGAAGCAGCAAATGGCTGTGCTCGCCGGCTACCTCGGTCGGATCGTCAAGGAGCTGGGGCGGCCCGGCCACCTGCCCGAGGACCTCGACTTCTACGGGAGCGAGGACTACGAGTGGGTCGTGGGCACCATCGGCGTCTCCTACGACGAAGAGCTCGACCGCATCATCGTGGTGCTCGAGGAGGTCGGTGGTGACGAGGAGGACGACGAGGAAGAGGACCTGGCCGAGAGTGGGCATGTGCTCCGGGTCGCCATGACGAGAGAGCAGGCGGCCGCGTTCGCCATCCACGCGACACGCCTCGTCGAGGCGGGCCGCCCGCCGTGCCCCCTCTGCTCGTTGCCGCTCGATCCCGCGGGCCACGACTGCCCGCGCACCAACGGGCATCGGCCGCCCGCATCCTGACCGGCGTGGCTGACACCACGGTCGAGCAGGTCCTGGCCGAGGGCGAGATGGAGGTGCACGGCCGCATTGCCGGCAGCTCGAATGCCACGCTGCTCGTCACCTGCCGCCAAGGGGAGGAAGAACTGCTCGCGGTGTACAAACCGTCAAAGGGCGAGCGACCCCTGTGGGATTTCCCTGGCGGCCTCTTCCGCCGGGAGGTCGCGGCGTACGTCCTGTCGGAGTGCCTCGGCTGGGGTCTGGTGCCCGAGACCGTCGTGCGTGAGGAGGGCCCGTTCGGCCCCGGTTCGGTGCAGCGCTTCGTCCACGAGGACGGGACGTCGCATTACTTCACCTTGCGCGACGAGCCGCGCTGGCGCACCGTGCTCATGCGCTTCGGCGCTTTCGACGTGGTCGCCAACAACGCGGACCGCAAGAGCGGGCACGTGCTCCTCGCCGAGGATCGCCTGTGGGCAATCGACAACGGACTGTGCTTCAACGTGCATGACAAATTGCGCACGGTCATCTGGGACTTCGGGGGCGACGCGCTCGAACCGGACGTGGTGACCGACCTCTCGCGCCTGACCCACGACGGCCCTCCCGACGCGCTGTGCGCGCTGCTTGACCCTGCGGAGGTCGCCGCGACCCTCGACCGTGCCGCGTGGCTCCTCAGCCTGCGCTCGCTCCCCGAGCTGGTCGACGACGGTGGGTGGCCCCCCTACCCGTGGCCCCTGGTGTAACGACCGTTCGAGAAGCGGCCGTCAGGGGATGTGGTACCCGAGCGACTGCAACTCGTTGATGACCTGCTGGGCCACCACCTCGCCCCCGGCCGCCGTGAGGTGCGTGCCGTCCGGCGATCGCACGTCGACCACCTGCCCCGCTCCGTTGGTGATGAAGGCGGTGTAGCCGCCCTGAGCCGTACCCAGCGAACGGTCAGTGCTGAGGAACTCGACCGAAGGATGCTGGGCGGCGGCTTGGTGCTGGACGATGGCGTTCAAGTCGGTCATCTGTGCGTTGAGGCCGGGGTTCTGCATCGGCGGCATGCCGGCCCACACGACGAGCGCCCCACCACTCTGGGCGATCTGCATGAATTGCGTCACACGTTGTGTGTAGAGCGTGTTCCACTGCGGCGAGGTGTACGGCACGTCAGGCGGCCCGAGGAAGTCCTGGGCGTCGTTGGCCCCCATCATGATGACGACGACCTGGGGGTCGACCGTCTTGAGGTCGGACGTGAGCTCGGCAGGCCAATTGAAGTAGTCGGGCCTCGTCAGGCCGGTGCTCTCGCGGGCGTCGAGCGCGGCGGACACGACGCCCGTCTGCGCCAGGTCGGACTGGAGCGGGCCGCCCAGGTCGAGGCCGATGGAGTCCCCGACGATCAAAACCCGCAGCGGGTTGGCCGCGGTCGGCAACTTGGGGTTCGGAGGGACGGTGGTCGGTGTGGTCTTGGTGCCGGTCTTGTGTCCGGTCTTCTTGGCCGGTGGTGGCGTCTGCGCGTGGGCCCCCGACACGGTCAGGCCCTCGGTCCCACCGGGGAGGCGGTTGGAGCGGCCCGTCAGCGAAACGATGTGCGAGAGCTGCAGCCCGCGGCTCAGCGCGGCGACAGGCCCTGTGACGTCGAGACTGACAGTGCGGCGCGTGCCCACGGGCGAGACCTGCGCATTGTGCTGCAGCGTGGGGGCGAACAAGAGGAACCAGAGCGCGAAGGCGCCGACGCCGAGCACGAGCACACGTGTCCACGGCAAGCGGACGCGCCCGTCCGCCGGGGCCGAGGGCTCGACATAGGGACGTGGCCGCGCCTCGGACGCGGGTTCGTGGTCGGGGTCCCAGTCGATGTCGTGGGGCGGCGTGCGCTGGTCGGTCATCAGAAGCGGTAGTAGATGAACGGGGCCACGCCGACCGGGCCGAACGTCGTGATGCCGAGCAAGGCGAAGCCGAGCAACCCGACCTGGATGAGGGCGCGCTGGCGCGAGAACGCTGCCTGCAGGCGCTCCACGCTCAGTGTGGGCACGAATTGCAGGGCCAGTGTGCCGAACACGGTGAACACCAGCAACGGCGTGATCAGCGGGGAGGCCTCGCCCCACCCGGTGAAGACCCTGCCGATGAGCGCGAAGGCCTGCGAGAGTCCGGTGGCGTTGAAGAACACCCAGCCCAGGCAGACGTACTGGAACGTCAGGAAGCGCTGGACCCAGACCCGGACGGGGCCGTCGGCCACCGGGGGCAGGCCCCGGCGCTCCCGGCTGAGGCGCCGGACGTGCCCCACGCTCTGGCCCACGCCATGGAGTCCGCCCCAGAAGATGAATGTCCAGGCAGCGCCGTGCCAGAGCCCGCCCAGCACCATCGTGATCATGATGTTGCGCACCGTCTGGACCTCGCCCCCGGCGCTGCCACCGAGCGGGATGTAGAGATAGTCCCGCAGCCAGCGCGACAAGGTCATGTGCCAGCGCCGCCAGAAGTCCTGAAGGTTGCGTGCGGTGTAGGGCGCGTCGAAGTTCTGGGGGAACTTGAATCCCAGCAGGAGCGCCAGGCCGATCGCGATGTCGGTGTAGCCGCTGAAGTCGCAGTAGATCTGCACCCCGTAGCCCCAGGCCGCGAAGATCGCCTCGAGCGCCGAGTGCTGCGATGGTGACGTGAAGACCGGGGTGACGATCGCGCTCGACACGTACGAGGAGATCACCACCTTCTTGAACAGGCCGGCCAGGATCAGCCAGAACGCCCGCGAGTAGTCGATCGAGCTGGCGTCGCGCCGCCGGCGGATCTGGGGCAGCAGCTCGGTACCGCGCACGATGGGCCCGGCCAGCAGGTGGGGGAAGAAGGACAGGTAGACCGCGAAGTCGAGCGGCTTGGCGGGCTCGAGTTCGCGACGGTAGATGTCGACCACGTAGCTGATCGCCATGAAGGTGAAGAAGGAGATGGCGATCGGCAGGGCCACTTGCTCGAGCGGGATCACGCGGCCCAGCCCGACCGCGTGCGTCACGTTGTCGAGGTTGACCGACGCGAAGCCGTAGTACTTGAACCAGCCCAAGATGCACAGCAGCACGCCGACCGACACCGCCATCGCGATGCGCCGCGCTCGTTCGTTGCGGGCCGCGGCGATCCAGACGCCCCCGAAGTACGCGACTGCCGTCGTCCCGAGCAGCAAGAGGCAGTAGCTCCACCCGACCCAGCCGTAGAACACGTAGCTGAGGCCGATCATGGCTAACTTCCACGGGCCCGCGTAAGGGTTGAGGAGCCAGTTCACCGTGAAGGCCACGGCGAAGAAGATGGCGAAGTCGATGGTGGGAAAGAGCATCGGGGCGGCTAGCGATCTGCGCCGAATGTACCGCTGGTCAGATGGTCAGACGGTGCACGCGCCAGATGCAGGCATTCGACCCGCCGGCGGCACGGCCGGTGCACGATATGCAGGCCGTCGCCTCGTCGAGGACGGCCTCACCGCCCGCGTGCCGAGCGGACGGCTGTTCGCCGTCCGCGCGAGCCCGAGGGCCGCGCCCGTGCGGCTCAGGCCTTCGCCTTCAGCGCCTCGATCAGTGCCGGCAACACCTTGTGCACGTCGCCGACGATGCCGAGGTCGGCCACCGAGAAGATCGGTGCCTCGGAGTCCTTGTTGACCGCGACGATGTTCTTGGACCCCTTCATACCGACCAGGTGCTGCGTCGCGCCGGAAATCCCGCACGCCACGTAGACGGTCGGCTTGACAGTCTTGCCGGTCTGCCCCACCTGGTGCGAATACGGGACCCAGCCGGCGTCCACGATCGCACGGCTGGCGCCCGCGGCACCGTGCAGCAGCTTGGCCAGCTCTTCGATCATGGCGTAGTTGGCCGCCTCACCGAGCCCGCGGCCACCCGACACGACGACGGCCGCCTCGTCGAGCTTCGGCCCGCTGCGCTCCTCGACGTGACGCTCCACCACCTTTGCGGTGTTGGTCGCGGCGACGTCGGGTACGGGCGCGGCCACCACGGACGCGGCGCCGCCGCCGGATGGTTCAGCCGCGAAGGACTTGGCCCGGATGACGAAGATCCCGGGTGCGTCGCCCGTGAAGCGCGCGGTGACGATGTGGCTGCCACCGAAGAGCGGGTGCTGGCTCGACAGGGCGCCGCCGGACTCGACCAGCCCGGTCACGTTGGTCAGCACGGGACAGTCGAGCTTGGCCGACAGGCGACCCGCGATGTCACGCCCCTCGTAGGTGGCAGGCAACAAGATGTAGTCCGGCTTGTTCCCGCTCTCGATCAGCGCGGCTATCGCTGCGGCCACGGGCACGCCCGGCAACGCGTCGCCGAGGTCGCCTACGTCGTAGAGCGTCGTCGCGCCGAACTCCCCAGCAGGGCCGGCGAGCGAGCCGGCGTCCGCGCCCCAGGCCACGGCTTCCACCGTGGCACCGACGCCGCGCGCCTCGGTGAGCAGCTCTTGGGTGACCGGCGTGAGGCCACCGCCGTCGGCCGTCTCGGCCAGGACCCACACCTTGTCGATCGCCATGCTCAGACCACCTTCAACTGCTCGAGGAAGGCCACGATGCGCTGCGCGCCGTCGCCTTCGTCCACCACGATCTCGCCCGCGGCACGGGCTTCGGCCTCCGAGACGTCGGTGATCTCCTGGCCGGCACCGGCTGCGCCCACCTGGGAGGAGTCGATGCCCAGATCGGCCAGGCTCAACGTGTCGACCGGCTTTGACTTGGCCGCCATGATCCCCTTGAACGAGGGGTACCGGGGCTCGACCACGCCGGCGGTCACGGTCACCACGGCCGGCAACGTGCAGACCACGTCGTCGTACCCCGCCTCCGTCTGGCGCTCCACGCTCACCGTGCTCCCGTCGACTGAGATCGCCTTCGCGAACGTGACCGAGGGCAGCCCCATGAGCTCGGCGACCTGGACCGGCAGGGTCCCGGTGTAGCCGTCCGTCGACTCGGTGGCCATCACGACGAGATCCGGGTTGGCCCGGCCGATGGCGGCAGCGAGCACCTTGGCCGTCCCGAGCGCGTCGCTGCCCGCGAGCGCGTCGTCGCTGACCAGGATGGCCTGGGCGGCCCCCATCGCGAGGCCGGTGCGCAGCCCCGAGGTCTCGCCTCCGGGGGCCATCGACACCAGCGTGACTTCGTCCCCCTCGCCCGATGCCAGCTGGAGGGCCATCTCGACCCCGTAATTGTCGGAGTCGTCCATGATGAGCTTGCCCGAACGGTCCAGGGTCTTGGTCTCCGGATTCAGCGATCCGGGCGCGGCCGGGTCGGGGATCTGCTTGACGCATACGACGACGTTCATGGCGGACCATCTTTGTGGACCAGGGCCGTGTCCCGCCATTCGGGCCGGTAACAGGCACGTTTTCTGCGCCGGCGCTCACGGCGCCGTCGGCCCGCCCTACGTGTCGCCGGTCTCGTTCCTGAGCAGTCCCTCCGCAACCCCGAGTGCGTCACGCAACCTGTCCGTGATCACGGCATCGGCGTCGAGTTCGACCATCCGCTCGAGGTCCGCACGGCCGTTGACCGTCCACACGTTGACGGCCAGGCCGGCAGCGTGCGCCGACGCCACCAGGTCAGGGGTGACCGAGAGCACAAAGGGGTGCACGGCTCGGAATCCGGCCGTGGCGGCCCCTTCGAGCGCGGGGGCTATGTCGGTGCCGAATCCCCACAGCGCCCCCAGCGCGAGCCGCCCGTCGGCTGCCTGGACTGCCCGCAGCGTCGCCGGCTGGAATGAGGAGACGATCACACGGTCCGTCCAGCCGGCCTCCTCGATGACGGCGGCGGTCAGGGCAGCCACGGCCTCGCCGGCATCCCACCCCGGGTCCTGCGGGGCGTTCTTGATCTCGACGTTGACGGTCATCCCGTCGCACACCGCCAGGACGTCGGGCAGCAGGGGCACGAAGTCGGGCAGGTCCGAGACGCCCAGCTCGGGGATCAGACCGACCCCGGGGATCTCGGCGTCGTGGTGCACCGCCAGCGCGCCGTCCCGGGTCAAGCGCACGTCGAGCTCGACCCCGTCGGCTCCCAACCGCCGTGCGTCGGTGAACGCGTCGAGCGAGTTCTCGCGGGAGCCGTCCTCGCTGCAACCCCTATGTGCGAAGACCGCGGTCACACGCGTCCTGTCACGGCCGTGTCACGAATCCTTCGCGGAGAGCGCAGAAATTTCACGAAAAACTCCTTGCCAGCCTTCGGGCGGCCCATTACCCTCTCCCTCGTAAACCCACTTTTCACTGACGGACACCCCTGGGGTCCGATCATGTGAAAAGGATCACAATGCTGGTGGAGGCACATTCCGATGGCTCTCATGTGGAACCGGACCGTCGATTGGGATGCGGACGACTGGCGGCGCATGGCCGCCTGCCGCAACACCGAACCCGACCTCTTCTTTCCCGTCGGCACGACCGGCCCGGCGGTGGACCAGATCGAGGCGGCCAAGCGTGTCTGTCGTTCGTGTGAGGCGATCGAGCCCTGTCTCGACTTTGCGCTCGCCACCAACCAGGAGTCCGGTGTCTGGGGCGGCACGTCTGAGGAAGAGCGCCGCAAGCTGCGCAAGGCGTGGCTGGCGGCTCGGCGCTCACAACGCGCCGCCGTCTGAGCGCGTCTCATCGTTCGCACGTCACGCGCCGCGAACTCACCGCGGCAGGCGCACCGGCACCGAGATCGCCACGCGCGTCCCGCCACCCTCTGAGGGCGGCACTCCGGTCATCGAGATCGTCCCCTCGAGCTGACTGACCACCAGGTCGCGCACGATAGAGAGCCCGAGGCTCGCCGTGTGCTCGATGTCGAATCCATCGGGGATACCAAGACCGTCGTCGCGGACCTCCACCTCGAGTGACGTCTCGTCACCCGACAAGGTCAGGTCGACGTGCCCCACCGGGGCGTACCCCGCTGCGCCACCCGCGCCCTCCAGGCCCGCCGCGCCGTCGCTCCCGCCGGCCGCCTCGGGGTCGAACGCGTGCTCGACTGCGTTCTGCAGGAGCTCGGCCACGGTGACGGCGAGCGGCGTCGCCACATCCGCCGCGACGTCGCCCAGGTCGCCATGCACCGAGATGACGATCGGTTGCGAGGAGACCACCGAGTCCTCGGCCATCTGGACGAGGGAGCTGACGATCTCCGCGAACGGCACCTGATCGCTCGGATCGCGCGACAGGATCTCGTGGACGAGAGCGATGGAGCGCACCCGCCGCTCCGCTTCGTGGAGCGCGACACGCGCCGCGCGGTCGCCCACGCGGCGGGCCTGCAGGCTGAGCAGCGACGAGATCGTCTGCAGGTTGTTCTTGACCCGGTGGTGGACCTCGCGGATGGCGGCGTCCTTCGAGAGGAGCAAACGGTCCAGCCGGCGCACGTCGGTGACGTCGCGCAACAGGATCATGGCGCCGGTCACCACCCCGTGAGAGAGCAGCGGGATGCAGTGCACCAGCACCATGACGTCGGGACGTCGTTCGACCTCCTCGACCACGGGACGCCCGGTCGCCAGCGCCCACTCGACCGCGGACTCTTCGATGTCGAGGTCGCCGAAGCGGCGGCCCTCGGGCTGCGTGTAGATACCCATGCGGTGGAACGCGTTCAGCGCGTTGGGTGAGGCGAACTCGACGCGCCCGTCGGCGTCGACGACGACCACGCCGTCGCCGACGCGCGGTGCCTCCTCTGTGCCGACGTCCTCGTCGGGGAACGGGAAGGCCGACTGCGCGACCATGTCGGCCAGCCGCTCGAAGACATCGAGATAGGTGCGCTCGTACATCGACGTCGGCCCCTTGAGCGGCGCGAGCGAGACGCGCAGCAGGGCGCCGATGATGTGCCCGTCGAAGCGGACCGGGATGTTCTCGACGGGCACCTGCTCACCGAGGATCGGGTGGTGGATGCTGCCACGGACGATCTCCCCCGAGTGCAGGCAGCGGGCGACCAGCGTCCACTGCGACTCGTTCACCTTCTGGCCGACCAGGTCCTGGTCCACCAGGGTGGGCCGGTTGTTGGGGCGCATCTGGCCCAGCACCACGAGTTCGGGATCCTCGTCGGGGCCTTCGGCACCGCCGGGACCCCCGGCACCGGCCGTGTGCACGGGTACGAGGAGCAAGAGGTCGGAGAACGAGAGGTCGGCCAGCACGCTCCAGCTCCCGAGCAGGCGCTGGAGGTGACCGAGCTCGTCGGGCTTGAGATCGGTGTGGAACTGGGCGAGCTCGGTCGGCGTGGGCATCAGGTGTCGCCTCCCTGCTGCGCCGCGCGCGAGCCTGCGCTCACCGGCACCGCGTAGGGCCGGCGGCCGCGGTAGCCCTGCAGCACGTCTGCACCCGCCAGCGCCAGCACGGCGCGCAGATCGTCCGCCCGATCCGCGACGTGCTCGAGCCGGTGCGCGTCCGAGGCGGTCGTGAGCGGCACGCCGCGACCGACGAAACGCTCCAAGAGTCCCGCCGCGGGGTACTGCTCGGCAACGGGCTTGCGCCACCCAGCCGACGAGACCTCGGCCGCCATCCCCGACGACGCAGCGGCCTCGGCGATGCGGTCCCACCATTCGGCGGGGGCATCGGGGATGTGGCCCGCCACCTTGATCAGGTCCGGATGGGCGAGGACGTCGCACGTGCGCGACGCGGCGAGCTCCTCCATGGCCGCCGTGTAGGCCTCCCAGCACAGGTCGACGTCGCGCGCCGACCACTCGGCCATCGACACGGGGTCCGAAAGGTCGTCGAAGCGCCAGGCGCCGACCCAGTGGACCGAGCCCAGGAGCACGTCGAAGGGGTACCCCTCCAAGAGGCGCGCCACCTGGTCCATGCGGCCCTCGTAGTAGTCCACCTCCAGGCCGATCACGACGGGCAGGCCAGCGTCCTTTGCCGCCAGCGCGCACTCGACGTAGGCGTCGAGGTCCGCGGTGGCGTGGAAGCGCCAGTAGTCGGCCATGGAGTCGGCGAGCGACGGCGGGACGCGCGGGTCGTTCCAGAAGCCACCCAAGAGGGCGTCCGCTTGGCGGAAACGGAAGAGGTGCTCGGTGACCGCCAGCTCGCGGACCCCCGCCTCCTGGGCGCGGCCGCAGTACTCGGCGAGCTGCTCCAGGCGCAGCGGGGTGGCGTGCTCGGAGTGAGGCCAGAGGTGAAGGTGGTAGTCGAGCACAGCGGTCCCTAGCGCGCCGGCCCGGCCTTGCGGATCAAGGTCACGCCGTCGCGGATCGTCGTGAGCACGCACACGACGCGGGCGTCGTTCACGACCTTGTCGTTGAAGGCGCGCAGCGCCTTGGCCCCCTCGTGCGGGCTCTTCTCCGAGGCCAGGACCCCGCCCGACTGCAGCGTGTTGTCCACGACGATGAGGCCATGCGGTGCGAGCTTGGGCAGCACGGCCTCGTAGTACGCGTCATAGGAAACTTTGTCGGCGTCGATGAAGACGAGGTCGAAGGGACCCTGCAGCTCCTCGAGGGAGCGCAGCGCCGGGCCTTCGATCACGCTGATGTGGCTCTCCAGGCCCGACGCGGCGATGTTGCCCCGCGCCACCTGCGCGTGATGCGGGTCGACCTCGAGCGAGATGATGGCGCCGTCCTTGGGGAGACCGGCCGCCATGGCGATCGACGAATACCCGGTGAACGTCCCGATCTCGAGGATGCTGGTGGCCTGGGTGGCGAAGACCAGCATCTCGAGGAACCGTCCCTCCTGGCGGCCCACCATCATCCCCCAGGCCGGAAAGTCCTCCTTGGTGGAGCTGTCGACCGCCTCGAGGTAGCCGGGTGGCGCGGTGGTGTGCGCGTCCGCGTATTCGAGCACCTCGGGATTGATCAGCTGGACCATGACACCGATGGTACGCGCCGCGCCCGCTCGCAGGCCCAGCCCGCCGGCTGGTCGATCGCCGTGGCGCTAGCCCCAGACCTGCGCGCCCAGTTGAAGCAGGCCGCTCATGTCGTAGATGTCGGCCTCAAAGAAGGGAACCGTGACGAGCACGTCGGGCGCGCCCCGAAGCTCCGCCTGCTGCTCGGCCTCGCGCCGGGCGACGACACTGAAATCGAGGAAGCTCTCTGCGACCTCGCTGACCACCCGGGCCGCCACGGCCGGATCGTCGGTGAGGCCCTTGGCCAGCTCCTCGCTGCGCCCCTGCATCGACTGGGCCAGTTTGTCCGTCTTGGGATCGCGCAGATACTCGGGCAGCACCTTGTTGAGCACGATGGCACCGAGATGCAGCTTGCGAGCCTTGAGCGCTGACGAAAAGAACTCCGCTTCGCGCACGGGCGTGGCCTCCAGCGTGGACACGACCATGAACGTGGTGCGGCGGTCAGACAGCAAGCGCGTCACCGCCTCGGCGCGCTGGACGAAACCGGTGTACATCGACTGGAAGAGGATGAAGAACTCCGAGATGTCGGCGAGGAACTGCGTGCCCAGGATGCGGTCTGCGACTTGGTAGAAGGGCCGGGACGCAACGTTGACGAGCCGCGACCGGTAGGGCACGATCAGCCAGCGAAGCAAGCGGGACGAGAAGAAGTCGGCCATCCGTTGCGGCGCGTCGAGGAAGTCGAGCGCGTTGCGCGTCGGCGGAGTGTCGACCACGATCAGGTCGTACTTGCCCTCGGAATAGATCTCGTAGAGCCGCTCCATTGCGATGTAGTCGTGCGACTGGATGAACCGGCCCGAGATGTTCTGGTACAGCGGGTTGGCGAGGATCTGCTCCCGGGTCGCCGCGTCGGGCGCGTGGGTGCGGATCAAGTCGTCCCAGCTCTGTTTGGTGTCGAGCATCGCCGCCCACAGCTCGCCCCGTGGGCGGGCCCCCGCTTCGGCGAACACATCGTCGGGGATGCGGACTTCGTCGTTCCCGATCCCCTTGAGCCCGAGCGCGTCCGCCAGGCGGCGCGCCGGGTCCACCGTCACGACGAGCACCCGGCCACCTTGTTCCACCACGGCGGTGGCGGCCAACGCAGCGGCCGTCGTCGTCTTGCCCACTCCCCCGGGGCCGCACGCGATGACGATGTCCTTCGCCGCCAGCAGCTGGCCGACCGTCTTGGCCACAGGGGCACCCGTGGTGCTCACAACCCGAGCTCCTCGCCGAGGGACTTCGCGACCTGGCGCGTGGTGCGCGCCCCGAAGCTGCGAGCGAAGAGATAGGGCAGCAACAGGACCGGGATGTCGTCGGGCAGCCCTGCCCGCAGCCGCTGCAGATGGGTGGAGCGGGTGCGCCGCAGCGTCACCGCAAGGCGCGCCGCCTCCAGGACGGGGACGACCGACCCCCCGGCCCGCTCCGAGAGGGTCTCCTCGGTGCCCGGCTCGCGCAGCTGTTCGAAGATCTCTTCCTCGCGCTGGCTGAAGAGCTCGGGCAGGACGCGGTTGACGACGACGGCCGCCATCCGGACGGTGGTCTCGGCGCGCACCCGCTCGGTCAGCTCGAGCGTCTCGTTGACGGGCATTTCCTCGGGGGTGCAGACCGCGACGAGCCCGGTCTGGCGCGGGTCGGAGAGGATGTCGAGCATCCAGTCGGTCTGGCTGCGGATGAGCCCGACCTTGACGAGATCGTTGATGGCCTGCGGTGCTGCTAGCTCGCCGATGATGTGGCCGCTGGCCGGTGCGTCGACGACGACCAGGTCGTAGTGCGACTCGCGGACCTCCCAGGCGAACTTGCCCACGGTGAGGATCTCGCGCACGCCTGGCGCCGCTGTCGCGACGAAGTCGAAGGCCTTGGCCAGCGGACCGATCCGGCCGACCACGGGGATGCGCAGGTGCAACTTCAGGTATTCGCGCAGCGACGCCTCGGTGTCCATCGACATCGACCACACGTTCGGCGCCACCTCGCGCGGGGTGAAGTCGGCCGGTGGCGCCTCGAAGAGGGCGGTGACGTCGCCCTTAGCATCGACCTCGCACACAAGGACGCGCTTGCCGTGTTCGGCGGCCAACTGGGCCAGCCCAGCCGCCACCGTCGTCTTGCCCACGCCACCCTTGCCGGTGACGAACACCAGCCGCAGATCGAGCAGACCGGGTGTGCCGCTCACCGCCTCCGCGCCTGCACAGCTCTCACGGGTGCTAGGGGGCGCCGAACCCGACGCGTCGCTCGCCGGTGGGCGCGCCGACCTCTATATAGGCGACCTTGACGACGGGGACACCCACCCGCCTCCCCTTGCGGTCGGTCAGCCACAGGACTCCGTCGCCGGTTTGCAGCAGCTTCTCGATCTCGGCGACGACCGCGTCGCGGTCCGCGTCGTCGGCCATCTCCACCTCGATCTCCTTGGGGGTGTGGGTGATGCCGATGCGCACGTCCACCTGGTCTGTCTCCTCTCACGAACCCGTCGGGGCGACTTGGGGTCACCTGGACGTTACAGCGACGAGGCAGACTGCTTGACATGAGCGGACCGCCCATGTCCGGCGAGACGTCGCGCGGTGCCCGCTGGGCAGCGACGATGGCTGGCTACTCGGGTCCCGTCCGCCTCGCCCACGCCGACTCGCACGCCCGCCTCGGCCCGATGAGCGTGGACCCTGCCGCTGACACCGGCGCCGGCCGTGAAGGCGGGGTCGAGCGGCCCGTCGGACGCGAGCAGCGCGAGGGGCTCGAAGACGAATTGCTCGCACCTGGCGCGACCCGCGCTTCGGGAGCGGGTCGGCGCGCCCTGCCCGAGGAGGCCGACGCATGGCGGACGTGCTTCGAGCGTGACCGCGACCGGATCCTGCACGCCCCGTCCTTCCGCCGGCTCGCCGGCAAGACACAGGTCTTCGTCTTCCCCCAGGACCACCAGCGCACCCGCCTGACCCACGCGCTCGAGGTGGCACAGGTCGCCACGGCGATCGCGCGCGCCTGCGGCCTCAACGTCGCGCTCACAGAGGCCATCGCGCTCGGCCATGACTGCGGGCACGGGCCGGGCGGCCACGCGAGCGAGGACGCACTCGACCCCTACGTCCCCGGCGGGTTCGACCACGCACCGTGGGGTGCCCGCGTCTCGCTCGCATCGCTCAACTTGTGCGCCGAGACCCTCGACGGCATCGCCAACCACAGCTGGTCACGACCCGCGCCGTCGACGCCGGAGGGTGAGGTCGTCAGCTGGGCCGACCGCATCGCCTACGTGTGCCACGACTGGGAGGACGCGGTGCTGGCGGGCATCGTCGCCGCGCACCAGCTGCCCGCCACTGTTCGCTCGCTGTGTGGGGAGCGTCGCAGCGCGCAGCTCAATGCCTTCATCGCGGGCGTCGTCTCCGCGTCGCTGCGCACCGGGCAGGTCGGGATGGAAGAGGAGGGGGCCGAGGCCCTGGCGGCGTTCCGCTCCTGCAACTACGAGCGGATCTATCTGCGCGAGGCCTCGCTGCGTCAGGGCGAGGCCGTGACCGGCGTCCTGCGAGCACTGGTCGAGCATTTCTCCGACCGGCCGCACCTGATCACCGACCGCACCGGCGCCGGCACCGACGACATCGTGGCCGGCAGCCCCGACGCCATCCGCGCCGCCGTCACCTATGTGGCGGGCATGACCGACCGCTTCGCCTTCCGTCAGGCGGTGGCGCTACTCGGATGGGACCCCGCCAAGCTTCCAGCGGGCGTCGACGGCTGATCGGCGCCGCGCCGCACGCGGCCGCGACTCTCCGCTCAGGCTGGTGTGTCACCGAACGACGGTGGGCGCTTCTCGAGCAGGGCAGCCACGCCTTCGGCGAACTCGGCGCCACCCATCATCTCGTCGAGGCGGGTCCGGGCGTCGCGCACCGACGACGCGACGTCGCGGTGCAGGTCTCGATAGAGCTGTAACTTCGTGACTGCGAGCGACGAGGGCGCGATATCGGTGGCGAGGCGCGCCGCGTAGTCGTACGTGTACGCCAGGAGCTGCTCGGGCGGCAGCGTCCGGTTGACCAGTCCCATCGCTTCTGCCTCTTCGGCGAGCACGACGCGGCTCGAGAGCAACAGGTCGGCGGCACGCGTGACCCCGACGAGACGGGGCAACAGCCACGACAAGCCGAACTCCGCCGGCAGTCCGAGGCGCCCGTGCGAGGTCGTGAGCTTCGCGCCCGCCGCCGCGAAGCGCAGATCGCAGTAGCACGCGAGCACGAGACCCACTCCCGCCGCGGGGCCGTTGACCGCAGCGATGATGGGCTTGGGGATCCCGAAGTGATACGCGAAGTCAGCGTCGAACTCGGGGCTGACCCCGTATCCGGGCATGGCGACGTCGCTGCCCAGCGCCTCGTCGTAGCTGCCGCGCTCCGCTTCGCCCTCGAGCGCCCGCGCGTCGGCTCCGGCGCAAAATGCGCGACCGGATCCCGTCACGACGATGACGCGGACCGCGCGGTCGTGGGCAGCCCGCTCGAGCAGGGCGCGGTACTCCGCGTGCATGCGGCCAGTCCACGAATTGAGCCGCTCGGGACGGTGCAGCGTCACCGTCGCCACCCGCTCGCGCACGTCGTAACGGGTGACCTTGAGGTCGCCGAGCTCCACGTCAGTCGAGCGTGCCGTAGCGCGTCAGGTGCAGCGTGCCCGCCTCGACCGACTGCTCGAACGCCGCTTGCAACGGGTGCCCATCGACGGCGCGCTGGAAACGTGCGGCGTCGTCCTCGCTCGCCCACAGCGTCAAGACCAGCCAGTCGTCGCCGTGGCGCGCCGTGGTCCGGCGCCAGAATCCCTCTCGGTTCGGGATCAGCTCGGTCTGGATCCGACGGTCGAGGGCCAGGAACGACTCGTCACTGACACCCTCGGCAAGCCGGAAGGTCGTGATCTCGACGATCGACACCTCAGGCCTGCACGAGCACGAGCGGATTGCCCTCGGGGTCGGTGATCCCTGCGATGGTGGGGCCGTTCGGCACGTCGAAGGGCTCCGCGACGACAGAGGCACCGAGCGACACGGACTTGTCGAGTGACGCGCGCAAGTCGGCCACCTGCACGTAGAGGGTGACGCCGGCCCGCTGGCTCTGGCGGATGTGCCCGCCGGGGCCGGGCTCGGGACCGCCGATGCCGGCCGGGATCTCCATGATGGCGCCCTCGCCGATCTTCCAGTTGAAGAGCTCCGCGTAGAAAGCGCGCTGGCGCTCGGGGTCGGTGGCCTCGATCTCCCAGTGCACCACCGGCCGCGCCCAGTCCTCTCCCATGACACCTCCTCGCGGCGTCCAGCGTAACGAGCGCACCACGACACGGCAGGGCTCAGCAGGCACGCGCGGCCGGACCCTTGCGGCGACCGAAGCGAAATGTCCACCGACGTGCAAATACCGACTGAGACCACTGTCGCAGGGGTAAGGTCTCGAGAGCATTCCAGGTCTGGCGGATCTGGAGATGGACCGCCGGGACCCTTGGCGGCGTGGCTGACGCGGCGGAGGAGGGGATCACTCGGTGAACCATTGGACGCAGGCGCTGGCCAACGTCTCCCTCGTCGAGTTCGTCGCGCTCGCCGCGCTCACCACACTGCAGTGGATCCGGCACCGCATCCGCGGCGCGGGCTGGGTCGCACTGTCGTTCGCCATCTTGGGTGGGCTCTTCTTGACCTTCAAGATCGACCCGCACGTGGTCTCCAACCAGAACGTGACGAAGGTCCTCGTCGCGCTGCTGCTGCTCGTGCCCTACTGCTTCTTCCGCTTCGCCGCCAGCTTCCGCCGCCCGCCCGCCTTCGTACGCGCCGCCGCCATCGTCGTCACTGCCGCCATCGTGGCCTTCACCTTCTGGCTGGACTACCTGCCGGTCGCAGGTGCCGCTCCCCCGCCGTACTTCCTCGCCTACCGGGTGGCCTTCGCCATCGCCTTCGCGTTCTTGTTCAGCTACGTGGTGATCAGCCTCTTCGTCGCCGGCCGGGGCGAACCCCCGATTGCCGCCACCCGGATGCGGCTGCTGGCCCTCGCCGTCGCCGGGCTCGAGGTGCCCGTGGTGGTCGCCGCCCTCGATCTCCAGGGGCCGACGGTCGAGCTGGTGACCCGGGCCATCACGGTCGCCATGGGGCTGCTGTTCCTCGTCGCCCTCGTGCTCCCCTCCTTCGTCCGCGTGTTCCTCAGCCGCAAGGAGGACCTGGCCTTCCGACGCGCTGTCGGCGAGCTGGTCTCGGCCGGTGACTCACGCGACGTGGCCGAGCACCTCTTGCCGCACGTCAGCGCGCTCGTCGGGGCGTCGAACGCCGCGCTCCTGGCCAGCGACGGCACCGTGGTGGCGCGTTTCCCGGCGTGGACCAACGACGACGCTGACGACGACTGGTCGGACGGCTGGGACGGGGTGGACGGCCCAGACCAAGCCGGGAACCGCATCACCGTGCGCACGCACAGCGGCGCCACGCACGAGCTCGCCGTGCGCATCAGCCCGTACATGCCGTATTTCGGGAGCGAGGAGTTGCGCAAGCTCGACCAGCTCGCCGGCATGGTCGGCCTCGCCATCGAGCGATGCGAAATGGCGGAGCAGATGGCCTTCCAGGCCTCCCACGATGCACTGACCGGACTGGCCAACCGGAGCCTGTTCATGGAGAAGCTGGCAGAGGCCCTGACCCACGTCGGGCGGCGGCGCAACTCGCTCGCGGTCATGTTCGTCGATCTCGACCGCTTCAAGTCTGTCAACGACCGCGCCGATCACTCGGCCGGCGACATGGTCCTCAAGGTCATGGCGACCCGGTTGATCGCCATGACGCGGGGTGTGGACCTGGTGGCGCGTTTCGGCGGCGACGAGTTCGTCATCCTGGCCGAGGTCGACCATGAGGAGGATGCCGTCGACATGGCGGAGCGCATCCGTGCCGGCCTGCGCGAGCCGGTGGAGATCGGCAACGCCCACCTGGCCATCACCGCCAGCGTCGGCATCGTGGTCACTGCGGATGGTGACGCCACCCCTGCTGCATTGCTGCGCGACGCCGACAACGCCATGTACGACGCCAAGCGTCACGGCCGAGACCAGGTCGTCGTCTACCGCGGCAACGCGCGCGACATGGCCAACCTGAAGTGGGGCCTCAGCCCCAGTCGCGCGTCCAGGCTCAACGCAGGGTGAGCTCGCGCCGGTAGACCCTGGCCGGTCCGAGGTCGGCCAGCTTGCCGGCGATCGTCTCGAAGGCCCGAGCTGTCTCACTCTCCGGATCGACCGCCGTGACCGGGCGGCCCTCGTCACCACCGAGCCGCACCGCGTTGACCAAGGGGACCTGTCCGAGCAGCGGGACCCCGAGGTCCGACGCCAGCAAGGCCCCTCCACCGGAGCCGAAGAGCTCGTAGCGCGTGCCGTCGTCGCCGGTGAACCAGCTCATGTTCTCGATCACGCCGCGCACCGACAGTTTGAGACGCCGCGCCGCGAAGGCGGAACGCTGCGCGACACGCTGCGCGGCGGGTTGGGGCGTCGTCACGACCACGATCTCCGCCCGCGGCATCACGTCGGCGAGCGTCAGTGCGACGTCGCCGGTGCCCGGCGGCATGTCGACGAGCAAGAAGTCGGGCTCGCCCCAGTACGCATCGGTGAGGAACTGCTGGATCGCCTTGTGCAGCATCGGCCCACGCCAGATGACCGGTTGGTCGTCGGGCACGAAGTAGCCCATCGACAAGCAGCGCACGCCGTGCGCGGCGGTCGGGACCACGATGTCGCCGATGATGACGGGGTCGTGGTCCGTGCCGAGCATCTTGGGCACCGAGAAGCCGTAGACGTCGGCATCGAGCAGTCCTACCGAATGACCCGCCCGTGCAAGGGCGACGGCAAGGTTCACCGTCACCGTCGACTTGCCGACGCCCCCTTTGCCCGAGGACACGCCGATAACCCGCGTCGCGGCGTCGCCGGCGAGAAAGGCCGGCAGCGGCTCGGCCTGGCCGTGGGCGTGGCCGTGGTCGTGTCCGTGGCCTGTCGCCGCGGGCTCCTCGCCGCCGGCGTCCTCCGCGCCGGCCCCGAGCATCCGTGCGCGCAGGCGAGCACGCAGCGCCGCCCGCTCCGCCTCGTCCATCACGACGTATTCGAGGTCCACCTCTTCCACCCCGTCGACGGCGAGCGCGGCACGGTGGATCTCTTCGGCGAGCTGATCGGCGCCGGGCCAGGCCGCAACGGGCAGGGCCACCTCGACGTGGACGCGTCGCCGGCGCGGCCGTACGGCCCTGAGCAGCCCCAGATCGCCCAGCGGCGCGCCGAGCTCGGGTTCGACGACCGCGCTCAGTGCGGCGTCAAGCTGTGCGTGATCTGCGGCCATGGCCTCCCTCGAATCGGGCCCGCTCCGGAGTGGGCGGTGCACGCACCGGGTGTGTTGCGTCCGCGTCGCCCCAGCTCCAGGAGCTGAACCCTCGGTAGACTACCCAGGGTGAGCAGCGCTCCGATCATCGTGGAGCCCGACCGGACGGCCGGTGCGGACGACGGCCGCTTCAGTGCGGCCGTGGCTGCGGTCGCAGCCGCGTTCGGCGACCCGACCCGCCGGGACATCTTCTTGCACGTCCGCGCCGTCCCCGGCGTGACGGCGCGGGACGTCGCGACCACCTTCTCGCTCCACCCCAACGTGGCCCGGCACCACCTCGGGCGCCTGGTCGACGGCGGGTATCTCCGCGTCGAGACCGGCCGAACCGCGGCCGGTGCGGGGCGGCCCTCCAAGCGGTACTTCTGTGTCGAGGAAGAACTGTCCCTCGGCCTCATGCAGCGGCGCGACGACCTTCTCATGCGCCTCTTGGGCGAGGCGATGCGGCGCCTCGGCCCGGCGGAGGCGGAGGAGATGGCTGCGCTGGTGGGCGAGGAGTACGGGCGGTCGCTCGCGTCGCGTATGACCCCGACCGAAGGCCAGCGCACCGTGCGGGCCGCGATGCACGTCGTGGCCGAGACCCTCACGGCCCACGGCTTCGCCGCCCACGCCGAGGACCGGGGTGACACGACCGCCGTCATCGCGGAACAGTGCCCCTTCGGCGACGCGAGCAGCACCAACCCGGTGCTCTGCGCCGTCGACCGCGGCATGGTCAAGGGCCTCCTGGCGGGCCTCTGCGGCACTGCGTCCGAACGTGCACTCCCGGTGATCCTGTCGTCGCGGGCACGCGGTGACGACACCTGCACCGCCTCTGCCTGAGCCCGCGGTGGCTCGCGCCTATCTCGACCACGCCAGCACCACACCGCCTCGCCCCGAGGCGCTGGCCGCGCTCAGTGCCTGGGCCGCGTTGCCCACCGCCGACCCGGGCCGGCTCCACGAGGAGGGGCGCACGGTCCGCGACGCCCTCGAGGTAGCCCGCACCCAGGTCGCCGAGCTCCTCGGCGTGGCCCCGCGTCAGGTCGTCTTCACCTCCGGCGCCACCGAGTCGATCAACGCGGCCGTGTGGGGCGCGACCCGGGCCATGCCCGGCGCACCCGTGCTGTGCGCGGCCGTCGAGCATTCCGCTGTGCGCGACGCGTCCGCACGCGCCGCCCCACTCGAGGAGCTCCCCGTCGACCGCACCGGGCTTGTCGACCTCGCCGCGTTGGAGGAGCGCCTCGACGACGCCCGGGCACCGCGACCGGCGCTCGTCCACTGCCAGTGGGCGAACCACGAGGTGGGCACGATCCAGCCGGTGCACGACGCGGTCGAACTGTGCCGCGCCGCCGGCGTCACCGTCCACGTGGACTCAGCGGCCGCCTGCGGGCACCTGCAGACCGACCTCGGTGCCCTCGACGCGGACCTCGTGAGCGTCAGCGCGCACAAACTGGGGGGCGTGCCGGGCGCCGGTGCGCTGGTCATCCGCCGCGGCAGCCGCTTCGAGCCCTTGTTGCTCGGCGGTGAACAAGAGCGAGGGCGCCGGGGCGGCCTCGAAGCGGTTCCTGCCCTCCTCGCCTTCGGCGGTGCCGCCGGGGCGCTCGGCGCGGACGGCGGCCGCACCATCGACGACGAGGCCGCCGCCGCGCGGCGCTACGTCGACGGCATCGTGACCGCCGCGCTCGCCGTGGGAGACGTCGAGCTCGTCGGGCCGTCGGCGCCGCTCGAGCGGCTGCCCTCCCTCGTCTGCCTCGGGGTGCACGGCGTCGAAGCCGAACCCGTCTTGATCGGTCTGGACCGGGCCGGCGTCGCCGTGCACTCGGGATCGGCGTGCTCGTCGGAGAGCATCGAGCCCTCGCCCGTCCTCGACGCGATGGGGGCGGACCCGAACTATTCGCTGCGCGTCAGCGTCGGCTGGTCGACCACCGAGGAGGACTGCCACGCCTTCGCGGCTGCGTTCCCCCGGGTAGTGGGCGAGCTGCGTGCGCTACGGGGCTGACCCAGTTGACGGCGTCGTGGTCGTGGACGCCCCGCCGGTGAAGGCGGCCGGCACCGGTGCGTCGGCGCCCTCATAGGCCCCGAGCACCAACGGCTCGACCTGGGACTCCTCGGCCTGGGGCGCACCGTCGGCGACGAAGTCGTTGAACTGCGCGACGGCCGCCTTGTCGTTGTGGTCCTGGTTCTCGAGCACGAGCCCGTAGAAGAGGTGCGCCTCGTCGTAGCTCGGTGCGTCCTTCACGGCGGTCTGGATCTCAGCCCGCCCGATGCGCACCAACGAGGCGACGTGCGACTGCGACCCGATCTCCCACTGGAGATAGCCGGCGTACGCGAGCGCAGCCGGGTTGGACGGGTCCTCGCTCAGCACCTTGTCGTAGAGCTCGAGCGCGCCTTTGGTGTTCCCGCTGTTGTTCAGCGCAAGCGCCTGCTGGAGCTGCTGTTCGATCTGCTGCGCCTGGGAGACCGTGATGCTCCCCGACGACGCCTGTCCCGGCTGGCGCGCCTGGACGAAGTGCACGACCAAGAGGACGGCGCCGAGCACGATGAGCCCGCACGCGCCCACGATGCCGATCCGCCGCCACAGCGCCATCGGCGGCCGCACCGAGTCGGCTGCGCTGGACGATCCTTCCGTGCGGGGCGCATCGGTGCCACGCCGCGAGCGCT
>Ga0335072_10000817_pt1 | contig 54957 bp, 58 predicted proteins | sample Lox_Sample_21_FD_206725 | JGI IMG/M metagenome (GOLD analysis project Ga0335072, IMG submission 206725) | Soil microbial communities from Loxahatchee National Wildlife Refuge, Florida, United States - Lox_Sample_2.1 | ecosystem: Environmental > Terrestrial > Soil > Wetlands | place: USA...
TGACCGATCGACCGGTATGCCACGACCGCTCTCCCCGTTGGGCAGAGCCCATCGAATCAGCTATCAGTCAAGTCGCGAAAACTCATCCGCGCACAGGTCTCATAAGATCTCGATCGCATCCACCGCTTGAAACCTCCCGAATCGGCTATACGCCGCTCCGCTCAAGCGTGGTGCTTGCGGCAGCTTTCTTCTTCACAGTCCTACGCGCGAGGTTGGCGGCGTGTTTGCGCGCCTGTGCACGGGCCTCGCGCTCATGGTGCTCGCCGTATTTCATGCCTTCGAACTTGAGGCCGTCAGGGTCGGTAAAGAAGACAGCGTAATAGTCGTCATAATATTCACCGGCCGGATCGACGATGTTGATTCCGTTCTCGCGCAGAAACTCCTGCAGCGCGTCCACGTCGCGGCGGCTGCGCAACTGAAACGCATAGTGATGAAAGCCGACATCGCCGATGCGATAGGGATTGACGCGCCCTTCCGCGTCGGCGGGGCCGATCCAGAACCGGGTCTTCCCATTGGTCCAGCCGATCGCGTTGGGATATTCGTCCAATATCTCGAAGCCGAGGAATGTGAAGAGCTTTCCATAGAAATCCTTGGATGTCTCATAGTCACTCACGCGAATCACGAGATGATCGATCCCGACGACGCGCACCATTTTTTCCTCCCTTGATCCGCACGATGATCGACTTCCCACAGTTTGTTAGCCGCTACGCTGATCCTGCGTCGGCTCCTACGCCACCGCGAACGGCCGCGGGCATCCGTCCTGGTCCACCGCGACCATCGTGAACTCCGCCTCGGTCACCTTGAATCGCTCACCACGCGCGGGGTGCGGCGTGCGCCAGGTCTCGATCGCGAAGACCATGGAAGTGCGGCCGGTGCGGATAAGCTCCGCGTAGCATGAGACCGCGTCCCCGACCTTGACCGGGGCGAGGAACGATAGCTTGGAAACCGCCGCAGTCACCACCCGGCCATTCGCAAACTCCCGCGCCGCAAGGCCTGCCGCGAGGTCCATCAGGGACATGATCCAGCCGCCGAAAATATCGCCCGAAGGGTTGGTGTTCTCCGGCATGGCGATGGTCCGGAGGGTGAGATCACCTCGCGGCTTTGGTTTCGCCGTCGTCTCGTCGCGCATCTCCGCCCCTTGGCCATCCACCCCCATCGCCGCCCTCCACGCCGCACCGCAAAGTTCGGCAGAGATGGGGCTCCGGGGAAAGATTGCATCGGCCGCGAGAACGTCCGCTTGCCCGGCGGTAGGGCGCGCTGGCAGATTGGGCCGGCATCGCCGCCACGCCCGCCGGAGCTCACGCTGAATGTCGCTCAATGTTTTTGCCACGGCGCTGGTGGTGCCGCCGCTGGCTGCGGTCCCTCTTTCCATCGCCGGGCTTGTCATCGCCTGGCGCCATCGCCGCCCCGGGCTTGTGGTCGTCGACGTCGCGGTTTGCCTGCTTCTGCTGCTCTCTCTCCCAGCCGTCTCAGGCAGCCTGCTCGCCTTAGTCGAGCGGGGGCTGCCGCTCCACCCGCCGCCGCAAGACCCGCCGCAGGCGATCGTGATCCTCGCCGCCGATGCCGTTCATGCGGCCGGCCCGCGCGGATACGGCGTCGGCCCCTTCACGCTCGAGCGGCTCGCGGCCGGGGCCGCGCTTTATCATCGGGTCCATCTGCCGATCCTGGTCAGCGGCGGCCGGCCCGATATGGGCGGCGGACCTCCGCTCGCCGACCGGATGGATGCGGTCCTGACAACCGTGTTCCGGGTACCGGTGCGCTGGCGCGAAGACCGCTCGACGAACACCTGGCAGAACACGGCCTTCACCACCCGCATCCTGAACCGCAACGACATCCATTCGGTCTATCTCGTTACCCATGCCTGGCATATGCGGCGCGCCATGTTCTGCTTCCACCATTTCGGGATCACCGTCACTGCGGCCCCCGTCCGGCTCGACCGGTCACCGATCTCGGAGCTTGCAGATTATGCGCCCAGCATCGATGCCTGGGCGGATGCCTATTACGGATTCCATGAATGGATCGGCCTCGCCTGGTACCAGCTGCGCTATTAAGCGTAGGCTGCGAGATCTATCGCTCTCTGTCCTGACCTGCGCGAGGCTCCGTTCGTTTGCCGAGCCATTCGGAGAGTACGCCGGCGATCAGGGCGGCAATTAGCGCCTTTTCCGGGTCGGCACGAACCGTCCCCGCAACCAGGCGCAACGCGGCCGTCACCAGCTGTTCGGACCCCAAGTTCTGTTCCCTGTGACGCCGCCCCGAGGCCATCAGGAGGACCAGCAGCGCTACGAGCACAAGGGCACCGCCAAGCGTGGCCGCGGCGGCGGACGCGGGCAGGAGCCGCGTGAGTCCGAGATAGGCCGCCGCGAGAAGAAAGATAGCCCCCACCCCGGCCACGAGCCCGGCCACGAGCACGAAGCCGAGGCGCCTCAGCAACATCGAGGATAGCGCCGGCGGGGGCCTTACTTGCGCAGAATCTGGGCGGCGAACAGCCCAACCCCGAAGGCCACCGCAAGGCTCGTCAGCGGGTGTTCCTGCACTTTGCGGTCGATCTCGTGGAGAACTTCCTTGCTCTGGCCCTTCATGTCGGCGGCGAGCTTCTCCACCTCGGCCTGAAGTGCTGCGAACCGGCCCTCGGCCGCTTCCTTGACGCCCGTGAAATGCTCTGTCGCTTCGGAGCTGAGCAGTTTGCGGATGCTTGCCAGCTCCTCGCGCAGCTTCTCGAACTCGGCGCGGATCACACCCGGGTCCGTTGTCTCATTCATGTTCATGTCCGCCATGATCGGTCTCCTCCGCTCAAGGGGCAAACCTATCACGTCGGGGGCACCGTCCGGGATGTCAACCTTCGCGTAGGGGGAGATGACTTCAGGTCACCATCCCGCTCGGTTTGTTTTCTCGATCAATTTCATGGCTTTGAGAGATCGCTGAACAATCCCCTAAAACCATGCTCACCAGGAGTTCAGCTTGCGAGGCTGCTCTCGATCCAGGCCTTGAGGCGGCTCTTCGGCGCCGCGCCGATCTGGGTCGCGGCGGGCTTGCCGTCCTTGAAGATGATCAGGGTCGGAATGCCGCGCACCGCGTAGGTGTTCGGTGTCACCGGGTTCTCGTCGATATTCACCTTGGCAACGGTCAGCCGTCCGGCGAATTCGCCCGCCAGCTCCTCGAGCGCCGGCCCGATGACCCGGCACGGGCCGCACCATTCGGCCCAAAAATCGACAAGCACGGGCCCTTTGGCAGCCAGTACGTCGGTGGCGAAGCTCTGGTCGGTGACGGCTTTGCTATTCTCGCTCATGGGCGCGATTCCTGCCTACGGATTTGGACCGAGCAAATGGGCAGCCGGCCGTTGCGGTCAAGCCTGGGACGAATTCCCCCCATCGCTGCCTGGGTTGTGCGGATCGAGAAGCGTATCGGGCAGGATGTCCACGCGCAGCATCTCGGTCCAGACCAGCGCCGCGATCACGGCGCGGTCCGGAAAGACGCCGCGGAGCACCGCGCGATAGGAAGCAAGCTGTCGGAGATAGAGCGGCGGCGTCTTGGCGAGCGTGGCCGGCGGGCGGCGGTTGGTCTTGAAATCGACGAAGAGCACGCGGTCAGGCAAGACCGCGAGCCGATCGATGAGGCCGCCGACCACGCGCCCATTGATCAGGCCGGTGAGCGGCACCTCGGCCCGCCCGGACGGCCCGAACAGCGGGGCGAGGTTGGGGTGGGCGAGTACGCCCAGCACCGCTTCGGCAAGCGCGGCGGCCTCCTCCGCGTCGAGCCCATGGCCCGGACGGGCAAAAAAATCCCGAGCCGCCTCTGCCCGCCGCGCCGGCGGCACGGAAGGCAGGTGCTGGAGCGCGGCGTGCATCAGCGTGCCGCGACGGAAGCGCCTTCCCGTCGGGTCGCGAAGCGCGAGCGGAGAACCGGAGGCCGGCGGCGTGCCAAGCTCCACTCCCTCCGGCCGGCTCGGGGCAAGCGGGGCGGGGCGGGCAGGCTCAGGAGGCGGCGGCAATGCCCGCCAGTCTGGCGCCCTTCCAGCCCAGGGGGGAAGACGGGCGGCTTCGAGGTCGGCGGCGGTCTCTTCCCTCTTGGGCGCCGCGCGCTGTGGCAGAGCGAAACGCAGGCATTCGCCGCCCCATTCGCCCGGGAACGGCAGCCGCTCGGGCCCGAGCCTGGCGAAGCCCCGTTCCACCAGCCGGTACCAGCACCCATCGGGAAGTCCGCTCCGCATCTCCCAGCCGGCCACCACCAGCCGGTCCTCCGCGCGCGTCAGCGCGACATAGAGCAGCCGGTTGTGCTCCTCGATCGCGGCTTGCCTTCGCCGCGCGGTGAGCCCATCGATCGCCTGGCAGCGAAATTCGCGATTGGGTGCAAACAGCGGCAGCTCCACGTCGGTGAGCGGGTCACGGCCATGAAACAGCGTCTCGTTCTCCGGTGGCAGGCCGGTCGTGTCGGCGAGAATGACGAGCGGCGCCTGCAACCCCTTGGCCCCGTGCACCGTCATCACCCGCACCATCCCGCCGGCTTCCTCCGCCTGCCGCTCCACCTCCGCGCCGGCCTGTCCGATCCAATGCAGGAAGCCTTGCAGCGAAGGCACGTTGGTCTCGGCATGGCGAAGCGCGGCGCTGAGCAGCTCATCCACCGGCTCGGCGGCTTCCGCGCCGAGCCGCGCATAAAGCTTGGCTCGTCCACCGAGCGGGCCAAGCATCTCGGCAAGCAAGGCATGGGGGCTCGCGTAATCGACACGACCGAGCAATGTGGCGAAGAGATCCCGCGTGGCACGCCAGGCCGGCCGCTCGCCTGCGCGTTCGGCAAGCGTTTCCGCAAGCGTGCTGTGCCGCCGGGGACAAAGCGCGAGCAGATCGTCATCCGTGAGCCCGCCTAGAGGACTCACCAGGAAATTGGCGAAGGTGAGATCATCCTCGGGCAGAAGGAGCGCGTGGCAGAGCGAAAGCAGGTCCTGCACCGCCGGCTCTTCGGTCAGCAGCAGCCGGTCGAGCCCGGCCACCGGCACACTCTGCGCCTTCAGCGCCCGGACCAGCGCGCGGGTGAATTCGTTTCGTCGTCTCACCAAAACCAGGACGTCGCCCGGGGCCAGCGTCCGATCCCGGCTTTCGAGCCGCACACCGCCCCCCGTCTCCTTCGCGATCCATTGGGCGAGCCCGGCAGCGAGCCGGCTCGGCCCTGAGATGCGCGTCAAGTTTTCCAGGGGCACGGTCCAGGGTGTCGGCGCCGGCGGATCGGAGGCGGGGGCGAGCGGCCAGAGCTCCACTGTGCCTGCCTGTCCGGCCCGCACCGGATCGTGGTGCAGAGTCCGCTCGACAGGCAGCACACCCGCGCGCGCCGGCAGCTCCGCGAAGACCGCATCGACAAGGGCCAGCACGGGCTCGGTGGAACGGAAGGAAACATCCAGCGCTGGCTCCCGCCAGATCTCGCCTGCTGCCGCTACGCGGACGCGAAGATTTTCCCGCCAACGATCGAAGCCGGCCGGATCCGCGCCCTGGAAGGAATAGATCGATTGTTTCGGATCGCCGACCGCGAAGACCGTCCGCTTCACGTCCCGTGCGCCCTGCCCGGCGAAGAACTCGGCGGTCAGCGCCTCGGCGATCGTCCATTGGTCGGACGCGGTGTCTTGGGCCTCGTCGAGCAGCAGATGGTCGAGCCCGCCATCGAGTTTATAGAGAACCCAGGCCGCGCCCGGATCGACCAGCAGTCGATTCGTGTGATGGATCAGGTCGGCATAGTCGAGCCGTGCGGCACGGCCCTTCGCTTCGTCGTAGGCGGTGAGCACCGGGGCGGCGAAGGCGTGGAGATCGGCCGAGGCGGCGGCGACCCGCCCGGCCGCCTCTTCCTCCAGGATGTCCAGCACATGCGCCTGCTCGGCAAGCAGCGTCTCCAGCACCGCCGGCGCCTTGCGGGCGAGACTCGGGTTCACCATCCCACCGGGGGCACGAGGCTGCTTTTTGCCGTCGAGGAAAGCGTCGCACCATTCCGGGAATCGCTCTCGTCGCAGCTCGGCCGGCAAGTCGAGCCAGCCCAGCATTGCCGCCGCACGCTCGGCGAACTTCGCACTGCCCTGCCCGGCGATCAATGAGAGCGCAATCCGAAGCGCTGCCTCGTCCCCGACCCGCGCCCGATCAGGCGGTATGTCCGGGGCGCCGGCGGCGTGGCGGAATGCCTCGGGAGCTAGGATTGCCCTCCGTTCCGCAGTGAGCTTCCCGATCAGCTCGCTCAGCCGGTCGAGCGTGCCGATCAGCGGTGCCAGCCTTTCGACCGCCTCCCGCGCCGGCCCGGTTCCATGCGCCAGCACAAGCTGCTGAGCGGCTTCAAGCGCGAGCGCCCGATCTTCGTCTGCCGCCAGCTCGAAATGCGGGGAGAGAGAGGCTTCCAGCGGGAAACGGCGCAGGACGGACTGGCAGAAGGCATGGATCGTGCTGATCCGCATTCCACCCGGCAGGTCGAGCACTTCGGCAAAGAGCTTTCGTGCCCGCGCGCGCAGCGCCGCATCCGCGACGAAGCCAAGCTCGGCCAGCACAGCATCGAGCTTTTCCTCTTCCATCACCACCCATTCGCCAAGGCTTCGTTGCAGCCGGAGCGCCATCTCGGCTGAAGCGGCTCGGGTGAAGGTGAGGCAGAGGATGCGCCCGGGCGGGTTGCCCGCCAGCATCAGCCTCAGAAGCCGGTCGGTCAGCAGCTTGGTCTTGCCTGAGCCCGCGGAGGCGCTGACAAAAGCCGAAACTGCCGGATCGGAGGCCGCACGCTGGGCATCTCCCGCCCTGCGCAGCGCGGTGCCCCAATCCGTCATTCTATCCGTCACTCTTCGGAGGCCGCCCATTCGCCGACGCGGGCGAGCCGGTCATAGTCGGAATAATTGGGCAGGTTCGCCGGGTGAGGACGGGCGAGATAGGGCGTCGCCGGTTCATCGAACCGGGCGATCAGCGCGGCGAGACCCGCCGATGCGGCGGCGATCAGCGCCGCGATCTCCGCCGGATCGCCGAGGCTCGTCGCCTCACCCGGAACCATCCGTCCGCTGAGGGCCCAATAGATGAGCTCGGAGGCCGGACGCGCGAAAGCCGCGCCGAAGGCGCCAGCCACGGCCATCGCCGCGAGCAGGGGCAATTGCGGCGCCCGGCCCGCCCCGACTTCGCCGCGACCCGGGCTGCGCCCGGTCTTGTAGTCGAGGATGGCAAGGCTCCCGTCCACGCGAAGCTCGACCCGGTCGGCCCGCCCGCGAACAACGAACGGTCCCGCCGGCCCGCCCAGACTCCATTCGCCAGGCTGCTCGACGGCGATTGCTGCGGGTGGCCCCTCTTTTCGCCGAGCCGCTTCTGCCGCCGCTACCCACTCAGCGATCCTGGGCAGACGCGGAGCCCACCAGGCAACGAGATGCGCCGGAAGAGCCGCGTTTTTCAGAGAATGTGTCAGGGCCGCTTCGATCTGCCGCGCTTCATCCCCCCGCCATTCTATCCCCGCCCGCCCGAGGAAGGAGGCCAGCCCTTGATGCACGACCATCCCGAAAAGGGCCGCATCCGCCACCTCGCCGATAGCCGGCAAAGCCTGGAGACCGAGCACGTGGCGCGCATAAATCTGATAGGGATCGGCCAGCCAGGTCGCGATCTCGGTAAGCCCGAGCTGGCGCGGACGAAGCGCGAGCGCCGGCCGTGGTCGCGGCGCGCCCGCCGGCCGTGCCGGACCGGAAGGATTGTCCAGCGCCCGCGCCCAGGCGAGGGAAGGATGCTCCGGAAGCTTTCGGTCCTGGCCCGCGAGCATCGCTTCGAGCCGCACGAGCCACCGCGCCGGCACTGCCGGCGCGCCCTCCCGCCGCTTGGGCGTGGAGAGAATGATGGTAGGCGCGGCAAGAGCGGCCGAGAGAAAATCGTGCGCCGCGCGGCCGATCGCCTCTTCCGGCGAATCGAGCCCGAGCATGGCGCGCATGGGCCGGCTGAGCCAGGGGCCGGGATCGGTCGCCGGTGGCCAGGTGCCCTCGGCAAGGCCGCCGAGCACGGTAACCTCGGCCGATTGCAGACGCGCTTCCAGCAAGCCCCAGATGAAGACCCTCGGATGCTCGGCACCTTCGTGCCCGCGCAGGCTGCGCCGCGTGCGCACCACCGCGCCGGCCAGGGTCTCGGCGAACAGGCCGGAAAGCTCGGCGGGCGGGATCGGGGGCAGATGCGACAACGCCGGCATCAGCTCGGCCAAACGGGATGCGAGCGCCTCGCCTTCCTCCAGAGCCCAGAGTCGTGCAGGACCGGTCTCGGTCTCGGTCGCGGCGAGGGCCTCGGCGCTTTCGATCAGAACGGCGAGCAAGGCACCAGGGGCGGCCTCCTGCCGCGCGCGGATGTGCTCGAGCGGCGAAAGTGCGGCCATGAGGCGGTGGACGAGGTCCAAGCCGGCTCCTTTTCGCGCCGCCGCCTGCGCGAGCGCGGCAAGGCCGGGAGGGGGGCCGGGTCCGCGCAGGACCGCGAGCTCCAGGCGACGCGCCGCCGCACGCGCGGCGGGCGGGGCAAGACCGGCCGCGCAAAGCGGATGCTTCAGCAGGGAAAGCAGCGGCAGTGCCGCGTAGTCCTGCTCTGCGGCAGAAGCGAGCAAACGGAGAAAGACGGCGGGCGGCGTCTCGCCGAGCGGCTCGCCGGCGCTGTCGTCGGCGACGATCCCGTAGCGCAGCAGCTCGGCGCTGACCCGGCGGGCGAGCGCGCGGTCGGGCGTGACCAGAGCCGCGCGCTGCCCCGGTGTCTCAAGGGCTGCGCGGAGGGCAAGCGCGATCGCCGTCGCCTCCTCCTGCTGATCGGCGGGCGAAAGACGGAAGAGACCGGCGATATCGGCGGGGGCATCCTTGGGCCAGGCGAGCGCGGGCGCGGGCAGAAGAGCACGCCGGAGGGTGGAGGAGCGCTCTGCGGGAATGGTGCCGGGCAATCCCGGCAAGGGTCGCACGTCGTCGCGCCGCGCCCCGAGCGCGGCAAGCAGCCGGGCGGTGCCGGCATCGGCATGATCGGGATGCGCGGCGCCCAGGGCGGAAAAATGCGCCTCCTCCATCCCGCGATCGAGGCTGGTGAGGATGACGCGCCCGCACGGCAGACGCGCGATGACCCGAACCAGCGCCCTGACCGCCGGAAACTCACCGAAGCTGCCGGCCACCCAGATCGGGTGCCCGGGCGGCCTATCCTCCCATGCCCGTGCCTGGGCCTTGAGCAGCGCCACCTGCCGGGCGGCCGGGTTCGTCAGCCCCTGCTCGGCGAGCCAGGCGGGCCAGGCCTCGGTGACGATGGAGAGGAAGGCGAGCGTGGTCTGCCAGTGGGAGGCGAATTCGGCGGGAACCACGTCCGGCAGCCGGGAGGCAAGGTCGATTTCCGACCGTTCGGCATCGTCCTGCAGGCGCGCGAGTTCCCCGGCCAGCGCCCAGGCGCGATCGGCACGCCCGGCTGCGCCGCCGGCCCCGCCAGCGGCAAGGATGAGGCGGGACAGAACGGCAAGCCGCTCGGCCTCGCCAACCGCGGGCGGGAGGTCGAGCGTGCCGGCAAGGGCGAGCGGCGCTTCATCCAGCGCTCCAAAGGCGGCGATGCGCGGCAGGAGAAGCGGCCTGCCATCGGCGCGGCGGAGAAAGGCTTCGGCCAACGCTCGCGCCGCCCGACGTGTCGGCAGCAGGATCATCCCGTCAGCGGTGCTGACAGGATCGGCGCCGCCCGCGCCAAGCCATGCCTCGGCAATGCTGTCGAGGAAGGGGCTTTCCGCCGGCAACGCGAAGAGATTCACCGGCTTTGCCCGGTCTCGCGCGCATCGAGCCCCGATTGTGCCGCGATGAGATCCGCAGGGGTGGAAAGATGAAACCAGAGGCCGTCATGGACGATGGCGGCAAGCCTTCCCTCCGCGATCGCCCGGCTCCAGACTAGGTTCATGCCGAAAGCGACGCCAGGCGTGTCGCGAAAGAGCGACGGCCGGACAAGCTGGATGCCGGCGTAGACATAAGGCACCAACTCGCGTTCCTTGCGCCAGCGGATGACGCCGAGCGGGTCGAGCATGAAATCTCCGGCACCGATATCGCCGCGCACCTGCCAGGTGCGATGGACGAGAAGCAGGCCGTCATGCCGCGCCGGATCGAACGCTTCGATGAGGCGGGTCAGGGCAGGATAAGGACCATCGAGCCAGAGCACATCGCCGTTGAGGACGAAAAAAGGCTCCGGTCCCAGCAAGCCCTCGGCGAGAGCCGCGGCAAGCGCTCCGCCTGTGTCGAGCAGCGTGGATTCATGTCTCAGTCTTACGCACGGCGCGTCGGCGCGGCGCGCGAGATGCGCGGCCAGAATATCCCCCTGCCAATGTGCGTTCACCACGACCTCTTCCACGCCGGCCGCCGCGAGACGATCGAGCGCGCGGTCGATGAGGGGCCTGCCCCCGACCGGCAGAAGGGGTTTCGGAATCGCCTCGGTGAGCGGGCGCATCCGCGTGCCGAGGCCGGCCGCGAGCAGCATGGCGCGAGAGACCGTCATTCGAGCCGGTCCAGCCAGCCGATCAGGCGCACCTCACGGCAGGTCTCGCCCAGGATCGCGAAGGTCATGCGAAGCGCGTCGGCTGGGGCGAGGGGGCCCAATCGATCAGGCCATTCCACCAACACGATATCCCCCATGGCCTCGGACCAGCCCAGCTCGGCAAGGTCGGTTGGCCCGTCGAGCCGCCAGAGATCGAGATGATGCACCGGGCCGAGGCGTGTCGCGTAGGTCTGAACGAGCGTGTAGCTCGGGCTCGGCACGATGAGGGCCGGATCGGCAGCGGCGGCGCGCAGAAAGGCGCGGGCAAAGGCGGTCTTGCCGGCACCAAGCGGTCCCTCAAGCAGGATCGCATCTCCCGGATGCGCCAGCGCGGCGATATGGGCGGCGAGCGCTTCCGTCGCCGCCGGGTCGGCGAGGGTGTGGACCAGCATGGTTTGCGGGCAATCTTCACGGACGACACGGGCGGACTCTGCCGGTCACGGCGATCGCAGACAACCGCGGGCGCAAAGGGGCAACCCCCTCCGGCCTTTGAAGCCCCTGGTCTTTAAGAAGCGAATCTTTACCCTGCCGGCATGGCTGAAGAGATCGTCACCGACGTCGCGATCGTCGGCGCAGGGCCCGTCGGGATGTTTGCCGTGTTCGAATGCGGCATGCTCAGGATGCGGAGCGTGCTGATCGACGCCCTTTCGGCGTCCGGCGGGCAATGCACCGCGCTCTATCCAGAGAAACCGATCTACGACATTCCAGCCCATCCGGCGATTTCCGCTTCCGAGCTGATTGCGGCGCTCGAGTGCCAGATCGCGCCTTTCGCGCCCGCACGGATCTTTGGCCGCAAGGTGGAGGCGCTCACCGGCGAGATGGGGAATTTCCGTCTCCGCATCGAAGGGGATGGCGCGGTCCGGGCCAAGGCGGTCATCCTTGCCGCCGGTGCGGGCGCCTTCGGTCCAAACCGACCGCCGATCGCGGGCCTTGCGTCCTATGAAGCCACCGGCGTGGTGCAATATTACGTTGCGAGCCGAGAATCGCTGCGCGGCAAGCGGGTGGTGATTGCCGGAGGCGGGGATTCGGCGGTCGATTGGGCGCTGGCGCTCATCGGCATCGCAGCCGAGATCAGCGTCGTTCATCGGCGCGAGAAATTCCGTGCCGCGCCCGAGAGTGCCGCGCGCCTTGCCGAGGCCGCGAAGGGCGGCGCGCTGGCGCTGGTGGTTCCCTGGCAGCTCGCCGGGCTTGCCGGCCGTGACGGCGTGCTGGAAGCGGTGGAGGTCGCGGGCTTCTCGGGCGACAAGCGGTTGATCCCGGCGGACATCCTGCTCGCCTTCTTCGGTCTGGCGATGGATCTCGGCCCGATCACCCACTGGGGCCTTGCCCTCGAGCGGCATCAGCTCGTGGTCGATCCCGGCACTTGTCAGACCTCGCGGCCCGGCATCTTCGCGATTGGCGACATTGCGAGCTATCGCGGCAAGCTTAAGCTCATTCTGCAGGGATTTTCCGAGGCGGCCTTGGCCGCGCACGCGATCCACCCGATCGTCTTCCCCGGCCAGGCGCTGCATTTCGAGTATTCGACCACGAGTGGTGTTCCAACCCTTGGCTGAGCAGGGAGCGCAGCGCCAGATTTGCGTTTTCTGCCTGCCGGAATCCACCGTCTGCATCTTTCAGCTTCGTGGTCGGCGCCCAATTTGAGGTCGTGGTATAGGAGAACGTCATGATGCACCGCATGTTCAGATTGGCCGTGATCGGGGCGTTCCTGCTCTGGGGCGCATCGATGGCGCAGGCAGCTTCGCCGCAATCCTACGGCGTGCAGGCGCCTGCTCTTCCGCAGTCGCCGGCGCCGCCGCCGACAACCACCGGGCCCTTTTTGCAGCTATTTGGGATCCCGGTTTCGATCAACGCGCCGACAACTGCGCCTTATTGCAACTGCGCAACACAATCCTACAGTGGCCAGACGCTGAAAAGCTCACAGGCGCTGATTGCGCTTCCGCCCAATCGGCCACACTGATGGTTATAGTATTATTTTATAGTATTATTACAGTAATGCCTCGAGTTCGATCGGCAGGTCGCGGATCCGGCGCCCCGTTGCGTGATGGACGGCGTTGGCGATCGCCGGTGCCATGCCGACAAGCGCGATCTCACCGAGACCTTTCACGCCCAGCGGATTGACCCTGGAATCCTCCTCCGGAATGAAGACGACATCCAGATCGCCGATATCGAGATTGACCGGCACGAGATAGTCTGCGAGCGATGCGTTCATCCGCCGCCCATCGCGGGGATCGAGCACGGTTTGCTCCATCAGGGCCATCCCGATCCCACCCACCATGCCGCCAATGCATTGGCTGCGGGCCAGGAGCGGATTGACGATGCGCCCTGCGGCATAGGCGCCAACGGCGCGGCGCACGCGGATCGTTGCCAGATCGGGATCGATGGCGACCTCTGCGAACACAGCGCCGGAAGCGTGCATGGAAACACCCTGCGCCACCACGCCGCGCGCGCTGGAAGCTTCGGCCGCGATCGTTCCGTTGCGTGCGACCAGGGCCGCATAGCTGTCCGACCGCGCGGGATCGGCCACTAGACAGAGTTTTCCATCGCGCGCGGTGATTTCGGCCGGATCAGCGCCGAACAGTGGAGAGCGGGGGTCGGCTGAGGCGATGCGCGCGGCCTGGCCACGGACCGCGAGCGCCGCCGCCTGCACCGCCGATCCGACCGAGGCCATGGTCATCGAGCCGCCATGCGGAGGGGTCGGCGAAAAGTCCGAGCGTCCGAGTCGGAAAGAGACCTGATCCGGCTCCAGCCCGAGCGCCTCCGCTGCGACCTGCGTCATTGCGGTATAGGTTCCGGGCCCCATGTCGCTCGCCGCTGTCTCGATTTCGGCAGGTCCGTTGCCGGTGAGACGCGCCCGCGCGCTCGCCGGTCCCTGGAAAGCCGGATAGGTCGCCGCCGACATGCCCCAGCCGATCAGAGACCGTCCGTCGCGCATCGAACGGGGCCGCGCATCCCGGCGCGCCCAGCCGAAAAGCGCCGCCCCTTGCGCGTAGCATTCGCGGAGAGACCGGCTGGAGAAAGGCTGCTTCTCACCTTCATCGATGGCGGGTTCGTTGGCCGGGCGCAGCGCCAGCGGGTCCATCTTCAGGGCGACGGCCAGCTCATCCATCGCGCATTCGAGGGCGAAAACACCACTCGCCTCGCCTGGGCCGCGCATATAGGTGGGTGTTGCGGTGTCGGCCGGCGCCAACCGGTAACGCGTGCGCACGTTCGGGCAGGAATAGAGGAACGTGCCGACCGTTGTCAGCGCCTCGACGAAATCCTCATAGCGCGAGGTCTCGCCCGTCCCTTCATGCACGATGGCGGTGAGCTTGCCGCCTGGCTCCGCGCCGAGGCCGACACGCTGAACGCTCCGGGGCCGGTGGCCGGTCGTGTAGAACATCTGCCTGCGAGTCAGCACGAGCTTGACCGGTCTGCCCACGTGGCGCGCGGCAATCGCCGCAACCGTCACATGTGGCCAAGTGCGAAGACTGGTGCCAAACCCACCGCCGACGAACGGACACGTCACCTGCACGGTTTCGATCGGGAGGCCGAAGACGGCCGCAATCTCCTTCTGCTCGTTCACGACGAACTGGCTCTTGCTCCAGAGCCTTAAAAACGTGCCATCCCAGGCCGCGATCGTGGCATGCGGCTCCATCGGATTGTGGTTCTCCCGGGCGATCCGATAGAGCGAATCGATCTTCACCGCGGCCGTGGCGAGCGCGCCGTCCGCATCGCCGCGTGCCTTGTCCGCGGCCACGCGTCCACCGCCGGCGGCAAGGAGCGCGACACCCTCGATCGCGAGTTCCGGCCTTCGCGCTTCATAACGAACACGAATCACGGAGGCCGCGTGCTCGGCCTGATCGAGAGTCTCGGCGATCACCACGGCGACGGGCTGGCCGAAGAAGTGGACCTCATCGTCCTGGAAGACATGCAACCGCTCGCCATGCGCAGGATCGATCGGTCCCTTGTGCGCGCCGTAGGGAAGGCGCGGGGCGTTGCGATGCGAGATGACGGCGATGACGCCGGGGAGTTTTTCGGCCGTTCCGCTTTCGATCGCTTGAATTTTTCCGAGTCCGACGCTGGCGGAGATGATCACCGCATAAGCCTGGCCAGGCTGGTCGAATTCGGCGGCGTAGCGCGCCGCGCCGGATACCTTCAGGATCCCATCGACGCGCGGCAGAGGCCTTCCGATCACGGCATCGGTCATGGGACTTCTCCGGCAAGTGCGAGGGCGCGGGCAACGGTCCGCTGCAGCAGGGGAAGCTTGTAGGCATTGCTGGGCAATGACGCCGCTCCGGCAATGGCGAGCTGAGCGGCCTCGCGCCATGCGGCCTCACCCGCCCTTTTGCCGACGAGCGCGGCTTCGCAAGCCGTCAAGGTTTGGTGCCAACGCCGCCCACGGAGAGCCGTGCCTCGCGCACGCACCCATCCGCAATGTCCAGTGCCGCCTCCACCGAGACGAGCGCAAATTCATAGGAAGCGCGGTCGCGCATTTTGAGGTAGCGTGCCCGTCTTGCGTAGGCACCGTGCGGCACCCTGATTTCCGTGATCAGCTCGCCCGGAAGCAGCCTATGCTCGAGATGCGGCGTATCCAGCGGCAGGCGATAGAGCGCATCGACCGGAAATTCGTGGGATCCTTCAGGGCCTTTTGTGCGGATCGTCGCGCCAAGCGCGACCAGCGCAACCCCAAGATCGGAAGGATGCACCGCGACGCAATACTCGCTCGTTCCGAAGATCGCATGGTTGCGGTGGAAGCCCTCGCGCGCGGCGCAGCCAGAGCCCGGCACGCGCTTGTTGCAGGGCGCGTCGAGCGTTCGGAAATAGACACAGCGTGTCCGCTGCATCAGATTGCCGCCGATCGAGGCCATGTTGCGCAATTGCGGCGAGGCGCCTTCGAGCAGCGCTTCGATGAGGAGCGGTTGCACCCGCGCCGCTGCCGGGTGCGCCGCGACTTCAGCCATCTTCGTGAGCGCCCCGATGACGAGCCCGTCCGCCTCCTCGCGAATCTCGCCGAGCGGCAGCTTGTTGATATCGATCAGGCGCGCCGGCCGCTCGATTTCCTCACGCATCAAATCGATCAACGTCGTCCCGCCAGCGATATAGCGGCCTCCGGTGCGCGCTTTTTCGATCGCGTCGGCCTCGCTCGCGGCGGTCTCGTAGGAAAAAGGCGTCATCCCTCAACCCTTTCCCGCGATTTCGGCAATGGCCGCGACAATTCCGGGATAGGCGCCACAGCGGCAGATATTTCCGCTCATCCAGGTCTTGATCTCCTCCTTTGAGGAGATATGACCCTCGGCGATGCAGGCGAGAGCCGAGACGATCTGACCGGGCGTGCAATAGCCGCACTGGAAAGCATCATGCGCAATGAAGGCCGCCTGCAAGGGATGCAGTTGCTCGCTCTCGGCAAGCCCTTCGATCGTCGTCACATGCGCGCCATGATGCATGACGGCGAGCGTGAGGCAGGCATTGATGCGTTTGCCGTTCAGCAGCACGGTGCAGGCACCGCAGGCGCCCTGGTTGCAGCCTTTCTTCGTGCCGTGCAGCCCGAGACGCTCGCGCATCAGGTCGAGCAGCGAGGTTCGCGGATCCAGCGTGAATTGCTGCTGGGTCCCGTTGATCGCGAGCGCGATCCTCATGCTCTCCATGACGGTACCCTCCCGATCTCATTGTGCATGATTGACGCGAAATGGCAGCCGAACTTGTTTCCGAATTGCCAGCTCGGCATGCGGAGCTCAAGCCTGACCCGATTTTGCAGCGCTTCCGTACAGGAGTGGCGCGAAGGTACTCGCGTGCTGTTTTGGCCCGCGGCGTGGGGGAGGCCGAAGCCAGAAGATGATGACCGAAGGCGAAATCACCTTGGGCCCGAATCACTTGGGCAAACAAATGGCCAGAGCGGGAAACGTGAGCGCAAGCGAGTGCCTCCCGCTCTCGCGGCAGAGAGATCGATCCGCTCCCGCCGGCCCCGCACGGGCAAGCCGGCGGGCCGGCCGAGAAACGCTTCGGGTGGGCGAAAGAGCGGTGCGTCCAGATTAACGCACGGATGAAAAGGACGTGGGCTCGAGGAAGGAATTGCTGATGGATTGAACGATCGGCCCGTCGCGCTCGGTCTCGGCGCGCTTGGCGATCCATTCCGGGTCGGCCATGAAGGCCGACCATTTCTTCTCGCGCTCGGCGAGCGATTCCCAGGCCAGCAGATAATAGAGATCCTGATTCGATTCACCGACGAGCACCGTCCAGAAACCGGCCTGTCGGATGCCGTGACGCTGCCAGATGCCGAGGGTGATCGTGTCGAAGCGCTTCAGCAGCGCCGGCAGCCGTCCTGGCATGCAGTGATAGACGCGGAGTTCGTAGATCATCGGACGGTACCTCTCATGATGGGTGGAGAGAGCACGATAGCCGAGCGACGGTCGTGCGAAACCCCGCCCCCAACCTCATCCGGGAGCCACCGCGAGCAGGAAAAGGCGGCGAAAGGGGAAGAGGGTCGTTCCGTCCGGCCGAGGCGGATAATGCGGGAGGAGCGCGGCCGCATAAGCCTGCCGAAATTCCGTTCGCTCCGGCTCGGCAAGCGCATCGAGATAGGGACGGAGGCTGGTGCCCATGGCCCATTGCAGCGCCGCATCCGGACCCTTGAGCGCATGCAGATAAATGGTCTCCCAAAGCTCGAGCGTACTGGCGACAGGCTTGAGCAGATCCCAGTATTCCGCCGGCGCGAGGATCGGCAGAACCCGGGCGACATGCGCAAGCCGCCCCGTCCAAGGGCCCTCGTGGGCGAGCTCTTCCTGGAGTCTGCGAAAGGGTGCCCCCTCCATTGCCGGCATCTGCACGGCCAAGATTCCTCCCGGGGAGAGGAAAGAGAGGAGTTGCGGCAGCAGCCGGCGATGATCCGGCAGCCATTGCAGCACCGCATTCGAGAAGATCACGTCGGGCCGACATTCGGGAACGAAGGTCGCGATATCGGCGCGCGCGAAGCGGCAGCCGGGCGCAGCAACGCGGGCGCGGGCGAGCATCTCCTCCGACCCGTCGATGCCGAGGATCTCCGCCTCCGGCCAGCGCGCGGCGAGCAAAGCGGCGATGTTGCCGGCGCCGCAGCCAAGATCGATCACGAATTTCGGTGCCTGCGCCGGCACCCGTGCCAGCAGATCGAGCGCGGGGCGCAGCCTTTCGGAACCGAAGCGCAGATATTGCGCGGGGTCCCAGCTCAATGCCCGTCCTTGTGCCGCTCGCGGTCAATCCGGTCGAACGCACGCTTGATCGTGAAGAAGGCGTAGGCGATCGCGGCCAGAAAGATAAGAAAGGCAATGATTGCGGTCGTGTTGTTTTGGCTCGCCGAGGCGTCCACCAGCGCCAGGATGGCAACGACCGCTGCCAGCCCGAGCTGGACCCAGAAGGACATGGGCACTGTTGCCTCCATTTTGCCCTCGAGGGAATTGCTAACCGTTTCAAGCATTACCGAGGTGAGAGGGTGAGGGCAATCGGGGGCCGTGGCGCCTTCGGCTCAATCGGCGGCAAGTGGTGGCGCCTCCTCCCGGTGGCGGGCAGTCTCACGCCCGGCGGCGTAAAGCGCGCGGAGGAAGCCCTCTTCGGCGTTGAGTCGCGACGAGATTGGCAGGCCTGCCAGAGCCTCGTCCGCCTCATAGCTTCTGACCCGAATCATGCGTGGCAAGGCTTCGAGTTCTCGCTCAAGCACGCTCTGGAAGGCGATCTCATTGATGCGGTTGAAGATTTCGCTGTGGCTCGTCGGTGTACCCGGCCGGTGCCGCGGCTGGGCGCGGATCAGGACGAGCTCATCCGGCAGGTTTGGCTGAAGCAGCGGCGTGAGGGGTGGATTGCCAGAATAGGCTCCGTCCCAGCAGGCTCGGCCGTTGATCTCCACCGCAGGGAAGACGAAGGGCAAACAGGAAGAGGCGAGCAATGTCTCAACCGTGATCTCCTCGTTGCGGAAGAGGACGGCCTTGCCGGTCTCGACATCGGTCACGCCGACCGTGAGACGCGGCGCGGCCGGGTTTGCCAGCAATTCCGGATTGAGCAGATCGGCGATCACGGCCCGTAGCGGATTGTGGCGAAGCGGATTGAGCTGCGCCGGGCTGAAAAAGCGCATGGCCGTCTCCAGCCCCTGCCAGACCGGGTTGCGGGAGAGATCCGGACCCCATAGCCAGCGCTCGATCGGGCCGTTCTGCACCGGGCTCACGGCATGTGCCTCCGCTACCCGTTCCCACAGCCGCACAATGGCGGCACGCGCGCCATCCGCTCCATTGGAAGCCCAGCCCTGCGCCAGCATCGTGCCAAGCAGGGCGCCCGAGGAGACACCGGAGACACGATCGGGCGCGAGACCGGTTTCCAGGAGCCGGTCGAGAACCCCGGCGGCGAAAGCGCCATGCGCCCCACCGCCTTGGAGTGCCAGGGCGATATGTCTTGATTTCCGCATCATCCACATGAAACGTTACATGGTGCAGTGCACAATAATCACCACCCCTTGCCCGAAGGCTAACAAGGCAGTGATGCATGGAGGACGCATTCGCCCATACACATTGTCCGACATTGTGGCGAGCGGCCCATTCAATCATGCTCCGCCCGTCGGCCCGGCCCGGAGAAGCGGGAGCTGGCCGGGCGCCGCCAAGCCGGCATGATTGCGGACGCCAGCAGCCGAGACGGCCAGAACCGAGCACATTTGACCGGGCGAATCGTGGATGGGTGCTTGATGCGGCTTATGTCCGCCGGGATGCGCCTGCAATTGACGCAGTGCGATTGACGCGCCGGCCAGCCCGACCCTAATAAGCCGCGGCCCGCAACGGGGCTGCCTTCGGGTGCTCCCGTTTTTCTGTTGATGGCGGAGCCCCGAGACAAGCGGAGACGGCCTGTGAAGCGTACGTACCAACCCTCCAAGCTCGTCCGCAAGCGGCGGCACGGGTTCCGCGCGCGGATGGCGACCAAGGGCGGACAAAGGGTGCTGGCCAGCCGCCGCGCCAAGGGCCGCAAGCGCCTGTCCGCCTGAGGCGCGATGCCGCGCCCGCCGTTGCGCCTGAAACGCCGCGCCGAGTTCCTGCGCGTCGCGGCCGCCGGCCGAAAGCTTCCGGCCGGGGCGCTGATGCTGCAGGCATTGGCGCGCGGCGATGCGGAGCCGGTTCGCGTCGGTTTCACGGTGACGCGGAAGGTGGGCAACGCGGTTGTGCGCAACCGCGCACGCCGGCGTCTGCGCGAGGCGGCGAGGCTGGTGTTCGCCGAACGGCAGGCGCGCGGCTTCGATCTCGTGCTGGTGGGCCGGCCGGCAACCCTTGGCGTTGATTTCGAACGGCTTAAGGGCGAACTCAATCGCGCCCTCGACCGCGCTGGGATACCATGAGCGGGAATGCCGTGAGCATCGCCGCGCGGACCCTCTCCGGGACTGTGCGCGTCTATCAATGGACGCTTCGGCCCCTGCTGGGCCCGGCCTGCCGCTTCCATCCGAACTGCAGCGACTATGCGCTGGAGGCGCTGGCGCGGCACGGCGCCGGCCACGGTAGCCTGTTGGCGCTGAAGCGGATTCTGCGTTGCAATCCCTGGAATGAAGGCGGGCTTGACCCGGTGCCGCCACCACCGGCCCGCGATCGCGCACACCGAGGCCGGCAAAACTGATGGACCAGACACGGTTATTCCTGGCGATCGCGGTCTCGATCGCGATCCTCATCGTCTCCCAGGTGCTTCTGCCGCACCCGCCGCCGCGGCCGGTGGAGCGGGCGCCGGCCCCTGCCGCGCAGCTCGCGCAGCAGTCCGGCGCGCCGGGTGCTCCGCCCGGTCTCGTCACGCGTGCCGCGCCGGCCGCAAAAAGCGGACCGCAGCTCGCGATTAGCGCCCCCGCAGTCGAGGGCAGCTTCGATCTGCAGGGTGCGCGCCTTGATCGGATCGTCCTGCGCGATTACCGAGAGTCTGTCGCCAAGGATTCCCCCCTGGTACAGCTCCTCTCTCCGGTTGGCGGAGAGAAGCCCTATTACGTGCAGTTTGGCTGGTCGGCAGCGCCCGGCGAGGATGTGAAGCTGCCGGATGAGAACACGGTATGGAGCACTACGCCGGGCCCGCTTTCGCCCGGCCATTCGGTGACGCTTTCCTGGAGCAACGGCGCCGGGCTTCTGTTTCGCATCGTGCTCAGTGTCGACGATCACTATATGTTTCGCATCGTCCAGCAGGTAGCGAACAGCGGCACGCAGACGGTCGCGCTCTACCCCTGGGCGCGCGTGCGGCGCGACTATACGCCCGCAGTCCAGGGTTCTTATCTGTTGCAGGAAGGCCCGCTCGGCGTGCTGCACGGCACACTCCATCAATATTCCTATTCGGGGATACGGAGCGATTCTAAGGACAAGCCGGGCGGAGTCGTCTTCCACTCCGAGGGCCCGGGCGGCTGGGCTGGCATTACCGACAAATACTGGCTCGTCGCGCTGGTGCCCGATCAGGTCGAGGCGGGCATCACGAGCTTCCGCCATCTCATGGAAGATGGCGGGGACCGTTATCAGGTGGACTTCATCGCCGCCGATCCTGAAACCCTCGCGCCTGGCGCAAGCGTGGGGATTGTCGAGCATGTTTTCGCCGGCGCGAAGGTTGTAAGCCTGCTGCAACGCTATCAGTCTGAGCTGCATATCCCCTCCTTCGAGAAGGCGGTGGATTTCGGCTATTTCTACATCGTTACCGAGCCGACCTTTTTCGCGCTCGACTTTCTGAACCGGCTGCTCGGCAATTTCGGCCTTGCGATCATGGCCTTCACCATTTGCCTGCGCGCGGCCTTCTTCCCGCTCGCCAACAAATCCTTCAAGTCGATGAGCCGGATGCGGCTGTTGCAGCCGAAAATGCAGGCGATCAAGGAGCGCTTGAAGGACGAGCCGCAGCGCCAGCAGCAGGAGATGATGGCGCTTTACAAGGCGGAAGGGGTGAACCCGGCCTCCGGCTGCCTGCCGATGCTGATCCAGGTGCCGGTATTCTGGGCGCTCTACAAGGTGCTCTACATCACGATCGAGATGCGCCAGGCGCCGTTCTTCGGCTGGATCCACGATCTTTCAGCACAGGACCCGACCAATCTCTTCAATCTCTTCGGCCTGATCCCCTTCAATCCAGAGATGATTTCGCCATTCCTGCATATCGGCGCCTGGCCGCTGATCATGGGCTGCACGATGTTCCTGCAGCAGCGGCTCAATCCCTCGCCGCCCGACCCGGTGCAGGCGAGGATTTTCCTCTTCATGCCGGTGATCTTCACTTTCATGCTCGCGCATTTCCCGGTCGGGCTCGTCATTTACTATAGCTCGAACAATCTCCTGTCCGTCGGGCAGCAATGGCTGATCATGCGCCGCGCCCGCTTGCCCAATCCGAAACTTGCGCGGCCCTGAGGGCTGGCGAGACGGAGAACACAGACGCTCTGGAAGCTGGGCGGGTTCTCTTTGCGGGTGAGAGCCGTTTTGTCGCCGCGGCCGGAGAGCGGGCACGGATTCCGCCCGCAACGGCGCCGGAGATCGCCTTCGCTGGGCGTTCCAATGTCGGAAAATCCTCACTCCTGAACGCGCTCACGGGGCGTCACGCGCTTGCCCGCGTCTCCACCACGCCCGGGCGGACGCGCGAGCTCATCTTCTTCGACCTCGCGGGGCGGCTCACGCTCGTCGATATGCCGGGCTACGGCTATGCGAAGGCACCGCACAGGCTTGCGCGGGAATGGCAGGGCCTGATGCTCGCCTATTTGCGCGGGAGGGCAAATCTGCGTCGGGTGCTGCTTCTTCTCGATGCGCGGCATGCGCCCAAGCAAGCGGATGCGGCGGTGATGGCGATCCTCGATTCGGCGGCAGTGACGTTCCAGCTTGTCCTGACGAAGTCAGATGCGCTTACGGAAGGGGATCTCGCCATGCGAAAAGACGCGCTGGTCAGGCTCGCGCGGGCGCACAAGGCCGCCTACCCCGAGGTGCTCGCCACATCGAGCCGGAGCGGGGGCGGGATAGCCGAGCTCAGGGCAGCTCTCGCCCTTCTCGCCGCTTGACCCGGGACGCACAGGGCCGTACCCGCAGCCGCGCGGCAGGGAGGCGCTGAGCGGTCATGGCGGAAACGATCGAAGCGGGGAAGGCGGAGCCACTCGCTGAGGCGGCGGAAGTAGCGCGGGTTCTGGCTCACGCTCTACCGTTCCTTCGCCGTTACTCGGGCAGCACCATCGTCATCAAGTATGGCGGCCACGCGATGGGCGAGGAGAGTCTCGCCACGGAGTTCGGGCGTGATGTCGCGGCGCTCAAGCAGGTGGGAATCCGGCCGGTGGTGGTGCATGGCGGCGGGCCGCAAATCAGTGCCATGCTGAAACGGCTTGCCATCCCTTCAACCTTCGTCGATGGGCTCCGGGTGACGGATGCAGCGATGGTGGAGGTAGTGGAAATGGTGCTTGCCGGCACCGTCAACAAACAGGTGGCCGGGCTGATCACCCGTGCCGGCGCGCTTGCCGTCGGCATCTCCGGCAAGGATGGCGGGCTGATCCGTGCGCGTAAGGTGCAGCGCAGCCGCCGCGATCCCGGCAGCAATATCGAGCAGGTGCTCGATCTCGGCTTCGTTGGCGAGCCGGAAGACGTCGATGTGCGGGTCATCGACGCGCTGACCGGTGCGGGGCTGGTGCCGGTGATCGCGCCGGTCGGAATGGATGCGGCCGGACAAACCTACAACATCAACGCCGACACGGTGGCTGGCGCGGTGGCCGGCGCGCTCAAAGCCGACCGCTTCCTGCTGCTGACGGATGTGCCGGGTGTCAGAGGCCGGGACGGGCAGGTCGTGCCCGAGATGTCGGTGGCGCAGGCGGAAACCGCGATTGCCGACCATACGATCACCGGCGGAATGATTCCGAAGATCGAAACCTGCATTGCGGCCGTGAAGCAAGGGGTCAAGGCCGTAACGATCATGGACGGGCGCGTGCCCAATGCCTGCTTGCTCGAGCTTTTTACCAAAGGTGGTGTCGGCACCATCATCCGCGCCTGAGAAAGACGCACACTCTCCATCGGATGGGGCTCCGTCTACAGCGGGATGTGTCCGCTCGCGCTCGCGTGTCCCGTTCCGGCCATTTGTTTTCTCACGTGATTCACGCCTCCGATGATTCCACCTTCGGCCATCACGCTCCAAGCCCTTCATTTGCTTTTATGTCACGCAGGGCAAATGGGTTCTAACTAGCCCTTAGCCGGGTCCAGGGGTAAAGCTCCAGCTCCCGGCCTTTCCCAAGCCAGACTTCTCTATTTCATTTCAAATATGTACGAATGGCCTCGATCAACTCTTCCGTGCCTTCGGCGCGGGCATGGTCTGGCTCGTGCGCCGGATCGACGACGTGACGACGGATATGGTCTTCCATTACCTCGGCCATCAGTCCGTTCACGGCGCCGCGGACCGAGGCGACGAGCATCAGCACGTCGGTGCAGCCGATCTCGCTCTCGAGCCCGCGATCGAGCGCTTCGAGCTGGCCGCGAATGCGGCGGACGCGGGCAAGGAGTTTGTTCTTCTCACGGATCGTATGGGTCATTGAACCTCCGCTGTTCAGATAATATAGGGGGATACCCTATTAGGCGAGCGTCTTTCCCGGGGAATCATGCCGATGCATGCGCAAGCCCTGCTTCTGGTCGGCGCTGTTGCCGGCGTCGGCGTGCTGCACACGGTCATGCCGGACCATTGGGTGCCCATCACGCTCATGGCGCGCGAGCGCGGCTGGTCGCCGGCCGGCACGGCGCGGGCAGCTTTTCAGGCGGGGGCCGGGCATGTGCTTTCGACACTGGCGATCGGTGTCCTCGCCTGGATTGCAGGTGCAGCCTTCGCGCGACGGTTTGGCGCGCTCGTGGATCTGGCGGCGGGCGCCGCACTGATCGCCTTCGGATTCTGGTTCATGGTCGCGGGATGGCGCGAGATTCATCGAGGGCCGGGGCCGCACGATCATGGGGAGACTCGCGCGCACGGGCATGAATCCGGACGGACCAGTCTCCTCCTCATCCTCGGCTCCTCGCCGATGGTCGAGGGCATTCCCGCTTTCTTCGCTGCGGCCCGTTATGGCTTTGCCTTGATCGTCCTGATGGGGCTCGTGTTCGCCGCAAGCACAATCGCAACCTACGTGCTGCTCTGCGTCTCATCGGCGGTCGGCCTTGGGCGGGTGCGCCTTGGCGTACTCGAGCGTTACGGCGAGGTGCTGAGCGGGAGCTTGATCGTGCTCGTCGGTGTCGCGTTTGCGCTGTTGTCGGCTCTAGATCAATATGGCTTCTGATGCGATCGTGGTACCCCATCGCAGGGGGCCCGATGCGAAACGATCCGTCAGGGCCACGAAACTGATCGGTAAAACAAAGTGAGAGCGTGATGATCTGAAATCATCACACTCTAGCCGGCCCGGGCGAATAGGAGCGTGCGGGCAGCGACATTGATCACCAGCACTACGAGCACGACGAGAAACGCAGCGGCAAAGGCGAGCGCGTGGGCGCTCGCAAAAGGTTGGTTGATGAAGCTCCAGATTACGTAGGTGAGGTAGCCGATCGGCTCGTGCGTGAGCTTGCCGTTCCAGACATAGTTGGACCAGCCGGCGGTATAGATCAGCGGCGCGGTCTCACCGACAGAGATTGCCAGTGCCAGCAAGGCGCCGGTGAGCACGCCCGGCAGCGCCGGTGGCAGGACGATGCGGAAGATGACCTTGCGCTCGGGCGCGCCGAGCGCATAGCCTGCCTCGCGCAGCGAGAGTGGAACCTGGCGCAGCGAAAGCTCGGTGAGACGGGCCATGTAGGGCACCACCATCAATGCCAGCGTGATCGCTCCGGCAAGTGCCGAGAATTGCCAGCCAAGCCAGATCACCATGGTGATGTAGGAAAAATACCCAAGGACGATCGAGGGGATGCCGGTGAGCACGTCGGAGAGGAAGCGCACGAGAGTGCCAAAGGAACCGTTGCCGAACTCCGCGAGATAGATGCCGCCCCCGACACCGATCGGGACGCCAATAATCAACGCGCCGCCGGACAGGACGAAGGTGCCCACGATCGCATTCAGAAGGCCACCGCTGATCCCGTTGGTGGGGGTGAGGAAGAGCTGCGGGGAGACAGCGGAGATACCGCGCGCCGCAACCAGAATGAGGATATCGAGCAGCGGGGCGGCGACCAGGACAAAGGCGAAGATCGAGAGCACCCAACCGATGCGTGTGCGGATGCGGCGACCTCTAAGAAGGGGAAACTCAGGCGCGGCTTGCGAGACCGACATGCAAACCCTTCGTGATCAGGCGGGCGATCACATTGACGATGACGGTGATGATGAAGAGCACGAGCGCGATCTCGGCGAGCGAGCGAACGGCCATGCCGGTCGGATCCTGCTCGGCGCTGTCGAGCTGCGAGACGATGAACGAGGCCATGGTGCTGATCGGGCTCGTGATCGTTCCCGGCAGGTAATTGATCGCGCCGCCGCTCACCATCAGCACGGCCATGGTTTCGCCGAGGGCGCGGCCGAGGCCCAGGATGATCGCGCCGACGATGCTGCCGCGCACCATCGGCAGCATGGCGCGAACCGCCACTTCGAACTTCATCGCGCCGAGTGCGTAGGCCGCCTCCTTATCCGGTCGAGGCACCTGAAGAAGCGCGGAATAGATCGTCGCGGTGATGATCGGTACCACCATCAGGGTCAGCACGAGCGAGGAGGAAAGCAGGCCGAAGCCGGTGGGCGAGCCACCGGCGAAAAAGGGGATGAACCCGAGCATGCTGTCGAGCGCCGGTGCAATGTAATGGGCGATCAAAGGCACCAGCACCGCTACGCCCCAGAGCCCGTAAACGACGCTCGGCACGACCGCGAGCAGCTCGACGATGAGAGAGAGCGCGGGGCGAAGATGAGGCGGCGCACCCTCGGCAAGAAAGATCGCAACACCGAGGCTGACGGGAACCGCGATGAGCAGTGCGATCGCAGAGGTCGCAAGAGTTCCGATAATGAAGACGAGGATGCCGTATTGTGCGCCGATCGGAACCTGGACGCCGCGCCGCGTCACCGGATCGGCGTAGAGATTGCCGAGATTCCAGGTCTCACGGAACAGAAAGCCGATCCCGTTGAAGTGGATCGCCGGCCAGGAATAGATCGCGAGGAAGAGCACGACGGCGATCAGCATGCCGGGAATGATTCCGGCGAGGCCGACAAGACCGATGCGGAAGGGGCTCTTGCGCAAGAAACTCTTATCCCGGTTTCCAAACGACTTTAGCCGAAGGGGATGGTGAAGGAAACGGCGCCGGTGCGCCATCGCACGCCGGCGCCGGATGCGAGGTTACCGGATTTTCGCGATCTGCGCCTTGGAGAGTGCCGCAATCTTTTCCGGCAATGGCAGGAATTGGACTGGGCCAAGAAACTCCGGCGCATTCCCGGCCGCCGGATCGACCGCCCAGTTGAGGAAGCTACGCACTGCCGCAGCGACGTCGGGACTCGCTTGCTTGGAATTCACGATCGCGTATTCGTAGTTGATGATCGGGTACGAGTTCTCGCCTGGCGCAAAGATCAGGCTGATGCGCTGATCGGGCGGGGTCTTGCCCTCGAGCGCGGCGGCAGCGGCGCCGACCGTGGTCGGGTTCGGCACCACGAAATTGCCGGCACGATTCTGCAGCATTGCCGTGCCTAGGCCGGCCTTGGCGATCTGCTCGTGGAAGCTTACGCCGATATAGGCAATGGAGCCGGGGGTCTGCCCGCAGGCCTGCAGCATGCCCGGATTGCCGATGGCGCCGATGCCGCCCTGCACCGGCGGCCAGGAGATGGTCGTGCCGTAGCCGACATTGTTTGCCCATTCCGGAGTCGAAAAGGAGAGATACTGGGTAAAGATGAAGGTATCGCCGCTGCCATCGGTGCGGTGGATGGGGGTGATTCCGTGATTGGGCAGACTGACGCCCGGATTGATCTTGGCGATGGCGGCATCGTTCCAATGCGTGATCTTGCCGCTGTAGATACCGGCGAGAACGGGGCCGGAGAGCTTGAGGTTGGCGTTGTTGAGGCCCGGTACGTTGTAGTTCACGGTCTGCGCCGAAATGGCGAGCGGAATGTTGAGAATGCCGGGGTTCTTCTTCAATTGCGCGGTGCTCATGTAGGCGTCGGAGGCACCGATTTGCGCCACCCCCGAAATCGCCTGGGCAATGCCGGTGCCGCTGCCGGTCCCCTGGGTCGTGATGCGCACGCCCGGGTGCATGGCGGTATATTTCGGTACCCAGAGATTGAAGAGCGGATAGAGCAGGGTCGAGCCGGTCTCGAGCAGCGTGACTTCCGCTGCGGCGGCCCGGCGGGACGCGAGCGAGATCAGGCCGAGGCTGGTGCCGCCAAGGGTGCCGAGGAGAAATGTACGGCGAAGCAACGTCTCGCTCGATCGCGTTTGCATAGATGCCTCCGGTGCGTGGTGGTACAGATGTGGAAGAAGGCGCGCCTTCCGGCCTCTCGGGCGCCCCATTCCGGGCTATCAGGTTCTGGGGTCAGGCACGTGACAGTTGGATGACAGAACGATGATGATCCCCCTTGGCCGAGTGCGGGCCGCGGGCAACATTAAGGGTGGATTGTCACCGCCGCGTTGACAGGAGAATGGGCGCATACGCATCGTCCGCCACCCCGCGCCCGGCCCGCGCCCGGTTCGGGTGTCGAGGAGAACGGGCCGAGGAGTGGGATTCTGATGCCAGCGCAGGAGCTGCGCGCGCCGATCGAGGCGCTGTGGGAAAAACGCGAGACACTTTCCGCCGGCGTGGCGGGAGAGGCACGGGCGACGATCCTGGCCGTGCTCGACGCACTTGATGCGGGTCACCTCCGCGTCGCCGAGCCGACACCGGAAGGCTGGGTGGTGCATGACTGGCTCAAGAAGGCGGTGCTGATGTCCTTTCGCATCAGCGACGCGGCGCCGATTCCGGGGGCCGGGGGTGCCCCGGTCTATGACAAGGTGCCGATGAAGTTCGCCCGCTGGGGAGCGAATCGCTTCGCCGAGGCTGGGTTCCGGGCGGTGCCTGGGGCCGTTGTGCGCCACTCCGCCCATATCGCGCCCGGTGTCATCCTCATGCCCTGTTTCGTCAATGTCGGGGCCCGGGTCGAGCGCGGAACGATGATCGATACCTGGGCGACCGTTGGCAGCTGCGCGCAGGTTGGCAGCAACTGCCATATCAGCGGCGGCGTCGGGCTCGGCGGCGTGCTCGAGCCCTTGCAGGCGAGCCCGGTGATCATAGAGGACGATTGCTTCATCGGCGCGCGTTCGGAAGTGGCCGAGGGGGTGGTGGTGGAGCGGGGTAGCGTGCTTTCGATGGGCGTCTTTCTCGGGGCCTCGACCAAGATCATCGACCGGGCGAGCGGAGAGGTGTTCGTCGGGCGCGTGCCGGCCTATTCGGTGGTCGTGCCGGGCAGTCTGCCGGGTCGGCCCTTGCCGGACGGAATGCCGGGCCCGGCGCTTGCCTGTGCCGTCATCGTCAAGCGGGTGGATGCGCGGACGCGAGCGAAAACCTCGATCAACGAGTTGCTCCGCGCGTGAGCGAAGCCGGTCCGCTGCCCCTTGCTCCCCTGCCTCTTGCTCAGGCGCTGATCCGGCGCCCTTCGGTCACGCCGGCGGATGCGGGTGCGCAGGATGTCCTGGCGGAGGTGCTGAGCGGGCTCGGCTTCCGGGTAGCCCCACTTCGCTTTGGCGAGGTCCGGAATCTCTACGCGCGCATCGGTGAGACCGCGCCGCATTTCTGCTTCGCTGGGCACACCGACGTGGTGCCGCCGGGCACGGGCTGGCGCTTCGATCCTTTCGGCGCCGAGGTCGCCGGAGAGATCCTCTATGGTCGAGGCGCCTGCGACATGAAGGGCGCGGTCGCGTCCTTCGTCGCCGCCACGGCAGCGCATCTTGCGGCGGATAAGGGGAAAGGCTCGATCAGCTTCCTCATCACCGGCGATGAGGAGGGCGCCGCCCTCGACGGCACCGTCAAGGTGCTCGAATGGATGGAGCAAAAGGGAGAAATCCCCGATTTCTGCCTGGTCGGCGAGCCGACCAACCCGACACGACTCGGCGAGGTGGTGAAGATCGGACGGCGCGGCAGCCTGAACGCGGCAATCACGGTGCACGGGATTCAGGGTCATGTTGCTTATCCGGAACGGGCAGACAATCCGGTGCATCGGCTGGTGGGGGCTCTGGCGGCGTTGACGGCCGCTCCGCTCGATGCCGGGAGCGCCTGGTTCGCGCCTTCGGGGCTGGAGGTTACCGGCATCGATGTCGGCAACCCGGCAAGCAACGTCATTCCCGGAACGGCCCGCGCCGCCCTCAATATCCGCTTCAACGATCTTCATCGCGGAGCCGACCTTGCTTCCTGGCTCCGCGCAGTGATGGCGCGCTACGCCGAGCGGAGCGAGGTCGCGGTGACGATCAGCGGCGAGGCCTTCCTCACGCGGCCGGGGCCGGAAGTGGAGAAGCTTGCCGCTGCCATTGAGGCGGTGAGCGGGATTGCGCCCCGGCTCGATACTGGCGGCGGGACCTCCGACGCACGTTTCATCGCACGCCATTGCTCGGTGGCCGAGTTTGGCCTGGTCGGAGCCAGCATGCATCAGGTGGATGAGCATGTGCCGGTTTCCGAGCTGGACGCATTGGCGCGCATCTATCGTTCCGTGTTGGGTGCCTTCCTGGGATGAGCGGTCGCCAGTCGCCCCGCAGCGGGTTCCAGGCGATCGTGCTCGGCATCGCCCTGATTGCTCGCGGGCGCCCGGAAGGGCTCACCAATTTTGGCGACACACCGCAATCCTTCCTGGCCAGCCTCGCGCCGCTGATCGCGTTTCCGCTGGTGGGTGCGGCCCTGCTCGCCATGAACGGTGCCGTGCATGCCGGGATGGTGAGTTTTCTTGAGACACTCTCGGTCCTGCTGGCGCAGCCGGTGATTTCCGAGCTGCTGGCCACCGCCTGGGGCCGGGAGAAGCTCTGGCTGCGCTATGCCACGGCCTTCAACTGGTGCCAGTGGGTGATTCCGGTTCTCGGCAGCCTCCTGATCGTGATCATCGGCATTTTGGTCACTCTCGGCATGCCTTCAGGCTGGGGAATGCCGGCCCTGCTCGGCGCACTGGGCGGATACGGGCTCTGGCTGCAATGGTTCCTTGCCAAGCACGGGCTCGCGCTCGGTGGGGTGCGCGCCGGCATTCTCGTGCTGCTGGTCAATATCGGAACCGCTGCCCTCCTGCTCGGGCCCCATTTCCTGCTCGGCTGGGAATAGAGGGCCGAACAGCGCGTTGCGATAGAGCACGGAAACGAGCGAGAGGCCGGAGGCCGGGGCCGTGGGGCCGGCGAGGCGACGATCACGCGCGGCGAGCACGGTGGCCAAATGCTGCGGCTCCCATCGCCCTTCACCGACGAGCTTGAGCGAGCCCGCGATATTCCGCACCTGATGATAAAGGAAGCTTCGGGCCGCGGCGGTGATGACGATCATCTCGCCATCTCGCTGCACCTCCAGACCTGCCAGAGTGCGAAGCGCACTCTTCGCCTGGCAGCCGGCGGCGCGGAAGGATGAGAAATCGTGCCGGCCGATGAGCGGGCGCGCGGCTTCCGCCATCGCCCCCGCATCGAGCGGCTGCGGCACATGCCAGACCTGCCCGGCTGCAAGCGCGGGCGGCGCCGGGCGGTTAAGGATGCGATAGCGATAGAGGCGGCGGATGGCCGAGAAGCGCGGGTTCCAGCCCTGCGGGGCGGGAACGGCGCGGAGCACAGCGATCGGGTGCGGGCGGAGATGGTAGTTGAGGGCGGCCGCGATCTTTTCGGCAGGGAAATCTTTCTCCAATCGCAGCTCGACAACCTGGCCCTCGGCATGCACGCCGGCATCGGTTCGCCCGGCGACGGTGGTGGTGGCCACGCCCCGTGCGAGCTTCCCTGCAGCCGTCTCCAGCTCTTCCTGCACCGAGGGCCCGCCCGCCTGGCGCTGCCAGCCGCGGAAGGACGTGCCGTCGTACTCGACCAGCAGGGCATAGGCGAAGCTCATCTTCGGTGGCCGCGGAGGAATGCAGCTCCGTCCATCGGCTTGCCGCCAGGGGGCTGGACCAGAAGCAGGCGAAGCGCTCCCTCGCAGCAGGCGATGGTGAGCGCATCGTCCAGCAGCGTGCCGGGCGGGCCGCTGCCCGGCACGGCGAGCGCCTTCCGCACCTTGAGCCGCATGGCGCCGAACTCGCAGAACGAACCCGGCCAGGGATCGAACGCACGCACCTTTCGGGCAAGCACGTCGGCCGGGGCCCACCAGTCAAGCCGGGCATCCTCATGGGTGAGGCGCGGCGCGTAACTGGCCTCTGCCTCAGGTTGCGGATGGGGATCGGGATTCTCGGCAAGCACGCGGACGATGAGCCGGGCGCCCAGTTCGGCCAGGATTGCGGTGAGCGTGCCTCCGGTCGCGTCGAACGGGATCGGCACTGTCTCGGCAAGGAGCATCGGGCCGGTATCAAGCCCTTCATCCATCTGCATGATGGTCACGCCGGTCTCTCTATCGCCGGCGAGGATGGCGGCCTGGATGGGCGCGGCGCCGCGCCAGCGGGGCAGCAGGCTCGCATGGACGTTGAGGCAGCCGCGGCGGGGCGCCGCGAGCATCTCTTTGGGCAAAATAAGGCCGTACGCCACCACCACCGCGGCATCGAGATCAAGCGCGGCAAAATCGTCCCATTCCGCGCGGTTGCGGCGCAGCTTCTCGGGCATGCGGAGCGGCAGCCCGTGCTCGGCGGCGAGGCGGGCCACGGGCGCTGGCCGAAGCCGATGGCCTCGGCCGGCGGGACGCGGCGGCGGGGCATAGACCGCCGCGATCTCGTGCCCGGCTTTGAGCAGGGCAGCGAGGCACGGCACCGCGAACTCGGGGCTGCCCATGAAAGCGAGCCGCATCACGCCCGCCCTGTCACGGCCTTTTCGTCAGGGCCACCTCCTCGCCCAGGGAGACGTACCTGGGGACGTGCCGGGGTGTCTGATGGTGCGGGTGCCTCCTGGTGCTGGCGGCGCTCCTTGGCCAGGCGGCGGAGGATCATGTTGCGCTTGAGCGCCGAAAGATGATCGATGAACAAGACACCGTTGAGATGGTCGATCTCATGCTGGAGGCAGGCGGCGAGCAACCCCTCCGCCTCCAGCTCAAGCCGCGCGCCGGCCTGATCCTCATAACGGACCTTGACGCGCGCCGGGCGGCTGACCTCCGCATACTGGCCGGGGAGCGACAGGCATCCCTCCTCGCGCGTGGCAAGTTCGGTGCTCACCGCCACGATCTCGGGATTGATGAACACAAGCGGGGCTGGCTTGTCCTCCGGCATCAGGTCGATCACCGTGACGGCGAGGTCTACGCCCACCTGCGGCGCGGCAAGCCCGATCCCTGGGGCGCGGTACATAGTGGCGAACATGCGCGGCAGCAGCGCACGCACCGTTTCGGCATCGGCGGGACCGACGCGACGGGTCTTCGTTTTCAGGATTCGTGCCGGCGCGATGACGATCGGCAGGGTTTCTGTTGCGGCCTTAGCCATGAAGCGCATGTAGCGGCGGCTTCGACGGCAATCAATCCGGCCGCGCCGGTGGGCTGCATTCCTGGCCGGACAGGCCTTTGCGCGACAGACTTGAAAGGTCGCAGAGGCTGCCAACATCCCTTCCTATCGGGATGCCAAAGCGGGTCCCGATGACTGCTTCGCTCGGAAGGAGGGGGCTTTTGGCAATGAGTTCCAGGCTTTTCGGATCGCCTCTGTTCCTCGGCTTCGACCATCTTGAGCAGATGCTTGAGCGGGCCTCGAAGACTGCGGCGGATGGCTATCCGCCTTACAACATCGAGCAGACGGGCCCGAACGCGCTCCGCATCACGCTTGCGGTCGCCGGGTTCACGATGGACGACCTTCAGATCACGGAAGAGGACAATCAACTCGTCATTCGCGGCCGCCAGGCCGAGGATGGGCAGGGGCGCGTCTTCCTCCATCGCGGCATTGCGGCGCGGCAGTTCCAGCGCGCCTTCGTGCTTGCGGAGGGGATCACCGTAAAGGGCGCCTGGCTCGATAGCGGGCTCCTGCATATCGACCTCCTGCGTCCCGAGCCTGAGGTGCGAGTGCGCAGCATTCCGATCGGCACCGGCACGAAGGCCGGGGCAGAGGGCAACGCGGCCGGCAAGCAGGCCGTCAAGCCAGAGGTTGCCAAGATCGTGCGGGAAGAGACCACGGCCGAGCGCGGCTAACGAGACGCATCGGCCTAACAGAACGCGCCGTGTGGCACCGCTCTTGCATTGGGAAGATGAGGGTGGCGCGCGGGCAAGGAGAACGAACGATGAATATCAGCAATGGCGATGAGATGGGCGGGGCTCCCACAGTTCCCGCTCCGATGGATATCCGGCATCTTTCCGAAGCGCAGCTTGCCTCCCTCGGGGTTGCCGAGATTGCCTATCTCAAGCCCGTGGTGGTGAACGGCGTTCCGGCTTTCGCGATCCATGCGGCGGACGGCACGGCGATGGCGCTTGCGGGCGATGCCGAGGTGGCCATGACGGCGATCCGCCAGCACGGCATGGAGCCCGTGCGCGTTCACTGAGCGAGGCAGGCGGGGGCGGGCCTCCGGCCCTGCCGGGCTGACGGGAAGGGCGGCGACCGCTATAAGCGGCGCCGGGTCCCCGTAGCTCAGCCGGATAGAGCACAGGATTCCTAATCCTGGGGCCGTGGGTTCGAATCCCGCCGGGGACGCCATCGTGCTTGCGCGGTGAAGCCCGGTTCGGGGGGGCGGAGCCCCTGAGAGAGTTCCGGTAAAGGAATGACCAAAAACTATCCTTTGATCGCGCCCAGCGACAAACCGCGGGCCAGGTAGCGCTGGAAAAAGAACGAGAGAATGACGGGCGGACCGATGGCGAGCAGCGTGTTCGCCGCCGCGAGGTTGAAGTTGATATCGCGTGTACCACGCGAGGCGAGGATGAAGGAGGCAAATGTCTGCGCATTGAGGGACGTGAAGGCCGAGGAAAAAAGGGCTTCGTTCCACCCGAAGGCGAAGACATTGATGGCGGTGACGACGATGCCGTCGAGCGAGAGGGGAAGCGCGATCCAGAGGAAGATCTGCCAGGGTGTCGCGCCTTCGACTTTCGCCGCCTCCTCGATCTCCTTGCTCACGTCGCGGAACACGTCGCGCATGATGACGACGCCGAAGGCGAGGCTGAAGGTCGAATAGGAGATGATGAGGCCGGTCCAGGTATCGATCAGGCGGAATCGTACCATCATCATGTAAAACGGCACCAGCATGACCGCCGGGGGCAGTACCCTTTGCGAGAGGAACCAGAGCGTGAGATCCCGCGAGGAGACGAAGAAATCGAAGCGCGCGAGGCTATAGGCTGCTGGGAGGCTGACCGCGAGCACGAGGAGGGTCGTGCCCGAGCTCACGACAAAACTTGAAAGAAGGGCGTGGACCACGCCCGGGTCCATCAGCACGGTGCGCCAGGAGGAGAGCGTTGGTGCGAATTGCAGAAAGGGAACGACGGCGCCGGCGCGGAACGTGTCTTCGAGCGTCTTGATGGAATTGAGCACCGCCCACACCATGGGCACCAGAACCCATAGGGCCGAGGCTGCCAGGAGAATGTAGACGAGCACGCGGCTCCGCGCCCGCGCGCGTAGCCAGAGCACGCTCCTCACCGTTGATCCTCTCTTTTTCTCGGTTCGATCACCCGATCCTCTTGCGCATCTGGCCGAAGAAGAGGGCGAGGACGACGGAGATCATGATGAGCACGATGATGCTCATCGCGGAGCCCTTGCCGAAATCGAAGAATTCCAGGGTCGTCAGATAATCGAGGATGCTGAAGAGCTGTGTGCTCGTTCCGGGTCCGCCGCTTGTCAGCGCGTAAGGCAGGCCGAACGCCTTGAAGCCTTCGACAAGGCGGAAGAGGATCACGATCGTCATCACCGGCCAGGCGAGAGGCACCGCGACATGGCGCATGACTTGCCAATGGGTTTCGCAATCGATGACGGCCGCGTCGTAGATTTCCTCGGGGATGGAGGCGAGCGCGGCGAGGGCGAGCAGGAACACGAAGGGCGTCCACCGCCAGACTTCCAGGATCATGGCGGCCGTCAGTCCCCAGGCGGCGGTGGAGAGCCAAGGGATGGAAATGCCGAAAAGGCCAAGAAGCGCCGTGACAAGTCCGCCCTGGGCGCTGAAGAGTGTGATGCCGAGATAACCGATCGCCACCTCCATCGTGAAGAGCGGCGCGGTGATGAGCATACGGAAGAATTTGGTTCCCGGCGCATGGAGATTGACGAGCCAGGCGAACAGAAAACCAAGCACTACCTCGATCGGGACGGTGAGCAGAACATAGATCACCGTGATGAGTATGCTGTTCCAGAACCGCGCCGAAGAGAGCACATCGGAATAGTTGGAGAAGCCGACATAGCCTGTGATGCCCTGCCCGAGCACGTAGTTCGCGAAGCTATAGCGAATGACCTCGAAGAGCGGGAAGAAAGTGAGCGCGACCACCCAAAGGACGGCCGGGCTCAGCATCAGATATTTGAAGACATACTCGTCGCCGAGCTTGCGCGCATGCCGGCGTGAGACCCTGCGCGCCGGCGCTGGACGTTGTGTGGCATGGCCCATTGCCGCGGAATGATAGGTCCGGTCAGGCATGCGCCGTTCCGCCGCCCTCAATCCTGCGTCGATACTAACACTCGAATCGGGAGCGCCTTTCGAAGCCAGTGCTCAGAAGACCTGGTATGACCTGGACGGTCGGCGCAAGTAGGTCATCGGTCAGCCCACGACGAACGCGCCTCGCCTTCCCGGTCAGCGGCTTTCTCGGGTCTTTGTTTCGCATCTTAGCGGTTTCCTCATCTTCCCTTTGCCGGTCGCCTCAGGATTGGCTCGGCATTCTGGCGCGGCCAGTGCGAGGCAGCGGATGGTCGCGAAAACGTGCCCACGTCTTTGCGCCCCTTTTTTGCGTCTCGTGTCGTTACGCGGGACGATCCGGCGAAACATCGGGAAGCAACCGTATGAAAAGCCGCAATCCTGTCAACCGGGGTTTCCCCGCTCAACCACTCCTTTCCGCGTCCTGCCGCAGGCCGCGGGCTCAAATGCTGGACTTTGCGGCCGCTTTGGATACAAAAATCGATTCGTGTCAGAGAGCATTATCCCAGCCGGCATTGAGGAGGAGGGGCAGGCTTCCGCTCGCCTATCGGCCGACCTTGCCACCAGCCACGCCCTCGGCATCGCCATGCATGATCCCGAGGGCCACAAGGCGGCGGCGGCTTTCCTCGCCTCGCACAAGAACTTCGTCGATCTCCAGATCGCCTATTTCCACGAGGAGCGGAACATCACGCTCCGCGCCGCCAGGATCAAGCATATCAGCGACATCTTTCGGGTCGTCGCCCAGGCCGCCTTCATCATCGTCGGGCTCGCGATCGCGAGCGGCATCGTCGGCTTGTGGTGGAGCGCGATCACCACGCAGTCCGTGATCGTGAACGCTTTCCAGGCCCCCGCCTCCCTGACGGCGGAGGGGCTGCAGGGCACGGTGGTCGCCGGCAAGGTCCTCAATGCGCTGCTGACGATGCAGGAGGCCACCCAGGTCGCCGCGGCAAGGCGCCGGATCACGGGGGCGTGGTCCGATGCGGTCGAGATCCGGGTGCCCGAGACGGGCCTTTCGCTTAGCGAGATCAGCAACGGGTTGCGCCGGTTGTTCGGCCACGATGTCTATATCGATGGCGCATTGGTCAGAACCGGGCCCGGAACCGTCTCCCTCACCATCCGCGGCGACGGCGTCCCACCCGCGAGTTTTTCGGGAAGTGAAGACGATGTCGATAGCCTTGCTCGCCGGGCGGCCGAATATGTATTCGCGCGCGCCCAGCCTGTCCTCTACGCGGGCTATCTTCTCGATTCCAATCGGCTCGATGAAGACCTCACCTTTATCCGCAACGCGTTTCCGCGTGGAAGCGATGCAGACCGCGCCGCCCTTGCCAATCTGTGGGGAGAGGTCCTTCTCAACCTGAACCGGGTTGACGATGCCGCGACCCGCTACCGCCTGGCCCTTCGGTTCAATCCCCATGACTGGCGTGCCTGGAACAATCTCATCAGCGTGCTCCAGCAAACCGAAAGCGAGGAGGCGGCCTATCGCTTCGGCATCGCCATGAAGAAGACGGCGAGCGGCATCCTGTTCGGATCGAAACCGACTCTTTATGACTATACCAATTTCGCGCAGCTTACACTCGATCCTGGAGCGGTGATCGCCGGGTTGCTGGCAGACCGCCGTGTGGCGCAGCGCGAAGGGGCAGAGTATGATCTGAGTTCCTGGATTGCCGAGCAGGAGGCGGTGCGGCATGACTGGGCAGCCGCGGAGCAGTATCTGCTGGAATCGCCGGTGTCCGATGTCACAACCCCCTACGATGAGCAGGTGCTCGGCGGGCTCCACGCGATCGAGGTCGGCGACGACAAGGCGGCGGTCGGGATGTTCGAGACAGCCGACAGATTGTGGCACGCCTCGCTCGTCTTGCAGGCCTATTTCCCGGACTTCGAGTGCAATCTCGGCAATGCCTATGCCCTGGTCGGGCGCATGGCCGACGCGCGCATGTTTCTGAGTGACCCGAGATTCGTGCGCTGCCGGGCGTTCCTCGCCGATGCCATAAACCGCACCGAAAGCTGGCAGGATGCGGAGCGCGCCTATCGCCAGGCCGAGGCGGTCGCGCCCGATCTCGCCTTCGCTTATGAGCATGAGGGCATGGCCCTTTTGCGCCGAGGCAAGATCCCCGAGGCGACGGCGCGGCTGGAGGTCGCGCATCACCTTTCCCCGCACTGGGCCGACCCCTTGAAGACGCTGGGAGATGCGTTTGCCGCCGAAGGAAAATGGGGGCAAGCCCTGCGCCTCTATCGGCAGGCGCTGCGATGGGCCCCCGGCTGGACAGAACTTCAGGCTGCGCGCGCGACTGCCGCGACAAAAGCGGGAATCTAGAGCGGGCTGCGTTCGCTCACGCGCACCCAACCCGCTCTCGCCATTGACTTTCCCGCGTGATTTATGCCTCCGGTGATTCTACCTTTGGCGGCTATGCTCTAATTCCGGCTCTTGTCCACCAAGCGGTTCTTGGCGATCCAGGGCATCATCGCGCGCAGCTTCTCGCCGATCTGCTCGATCGGGTGATCCCCCATCTGCCGGCGCATCGCCTTGAAGCTCGTCTGGTTGACCTTGTTCTCAAGCATCCACTGGCGCGCGAAGCGGCCGGACTGGATATCCGCCAGCACTTCCTTCATCGCCTCGCGCACGCCGGAATCGATGACCCGCGGGCCGGAGACATATTCGCCATACTCGGCGGTATTGGAGATGGAATAATTCATGTTGGCAATGCCGCCCTCGTAGATGAGATCAACGATCAGCTTCATCTCGTGCACGCACTCGAAATAGGCCATCTCGGGTGCATAGCCGGCGCCGACGAGTGTCTCGTAACCGGCCTTCATCAGCTCGACGAGGCCACCGCAAAGCACCGTCTGCTCGCCGAAAAGATCGGTCTCGCACTCTTCCTTGAAGCTCGTCTCAATGATGCCGGCACGGCCGCCACCGATCGCCGAGGCGTAGGAGAGCGCGACCTCGAGCGCATTGCCCGAAGGATTCTGCGCCACCGCGACGAGACACGGGACGCCGCCGCCGCGCTCATACTCGCTGCGCACGGTATGACCGGGGCCTTTCGGCGCGATCATGAAGACATCGATATCGGAGCGCGGCTCGATCAGGTTGAAATGGATATTGAGCCCGTGCGCGAAGGCAAGCGCCGCGCCGCCACGCATGTTGGGGCCGAGATGCTCGCGATAGAGATCGCCCTGGCCTTCATCGGGCGTGAGCACCATGACAACATCCGCCCACTTCGCCGCAGCGGATGCATCGAGGACTTTCAGGCCCGCGGCTTCGGCTTTCGCGACACCCGTGGAGCCTTTGCGCAAAGCGACGACGACCTCCTTGACCCCGGAATCCTTGAGGTTGTTGGCATGGGCATGGCCCTGGCTGCCATAGCCGACCACCGCGACCTTCTTGCCCTTGATCAGGTTCACATCGGCGTCACGATCGTAATAGACGCGCATCGCTGTCTCCGCTCCTTTTGGGGCTGTCCTTTGCCCATCGACGTGGAGGATTGTCAAGATTGACACCTGCGGTTCCGGCCTGGTCTGTCGCCGTATCAAGCTCCTGATTTGTTTCCGTTTTCACAGAACCGCCCCGGGCTTAGCAGTGAGGCTTGAATCCAATGTTTCAACTGTCATCGGATAGGGATTTTCAGTTCGTAAGCACGCGCAAGATCGCGCATGGGCTGCCGCTTCGGAAGGTCAATAGACGACGAGACGATATTGGGGATTCGAGCCTCCCGGATTTCGCAGTTTTCGAAACGATGATCCATCTCTGTGCCACACGAGTACTCGGACAGGGCCCTCAGATGGTCTTCGTTCCGCGCGCGATGGCGGCAACACCGGTGCGCGAAACCTCGGCAAGCCCGAGCGGACGCATCAGGGCAAGGAAGGCGTCGAGCTTGTCGGTGGCTCCGGTAAGCTCGAAGATGAAGTTCTCCGTCGTCGCGTCGATGACGCGGGCGCGAAAAGCCTCGGCGATGCGAAGCGCCTCGGCGCGCGCCTCACCTTTTCCGACGACCTTGATCAATGCCATCTCGCGGGCGATGTGCGGACCCTCGCGGCTGAGATCGGAAACCCGATAGACGGGAACCAGCCGATCGAGCTGCGCCTTGATCTGCTCGATCACCATCTCGGTGCCAGAGGTGACGATGTTGATGCGGCTTTTCGTTCCGGTATCGTCCACCGGCGCGACGGTCAGGCTGTCGATATTGTAGCCGCGGCCGGAGAAGAGGCCGACGACGCGTGCGAGGATGCCAGGCTCGTTCTCGACAAGCACGGAAATGGTCGCGGAACGCAATCCCTCATTGGCCGTCATGCGTCAGACCAGCACCAGTCCCGGATCGGTGATGCCGGCGGCACGGCCCTCGGTCGCGGCGGAAAGAATCATGTCGTTATGAGCCGCGCCCGAGGGGATCATCGGAAAGCAATTCTCCTTGGGATCGACTGCGATATCGGCGATCACCGCGCCCTCGGCTGCAAGCATGGCGTGGATCACCGCGTCGAGCTGATCGACGCTCTCGGCGCGCAGCCCCGTGGCGTGAAAGCTCTCGGCCAGCTTCACGAAATCCGGCAGCGCGGCCGTATAGCTTTCGGCATAGCGGCCCCCATGCAGAAGCTCTTGCCACTGGCGCACCATGCCCATGTACTGGTTGTTGAGGATGAAGATCTTCACCGGCAGCCGGTACTGCGCGGCGGTGCTCATCTCCTGGATGTTCATCAGGATGCTCGCCTCGCCGGCAATATCGATGACGAGGCCCTCCGGGTGGGCGATCTGCGCGCCGATCGCGGCCGGCAATCCATAGCCCATGGTGCCGAGGCCGCCCGAGGTCATCCAGTGGCGTGGCTGCTCGAAGCGGAAATGCTGCGCGGCCCACATCTGGTGCTGGCCGACCTCGGTGGTGATGAAGACCTCGCGACCGAGGTCCCGCGTGATCTCGTAGAGGCGGCGAATGGCGTGCTGCGGCTTGATCACCGCGCCTTTCGCCGGATCCTGAGTGAAGCGCAGGCACTCCTTCGCGCGCCATTCCTCGATCTGGCGCCACCAGGCGCCGAGCGCCTCGCGATCCGGCGCGATGGTGTCCGCCTCCCACGCCGCAATCAGCGCCGCCAGGACGCGGCCCGCATCGCCGATGATCGGCACCTCGACCGGTACGTTCTTGTTGATGCTGGAGGGGTCGATATCCGCGTGGATCTTCCGCGAGCCGGGGCTGAAGGCATTGAGCCGCCCGGTCACGCGATCATCGAACCGCGCGCCGATCGCCAGCATCGCATCCGCCCCGTGCATGGCGAGATTGGCCTCATAGGTGCCGTGCATGCCGAGCATGCCGAGGAAGCGCGGATCGGCGGCGGGAAAGGCGCCAAGGCCCATCAGGGTCGAGGTGCAGGGAAAGCCGGTGAGGCGAACGAAGCGGGCAAGAAGCTGGGCGGCTTCCTCGCCGCTGTTGATCACTCCGCCGCCAGTATAGACGATAGGCCGCTTCGCCGCCTTGAGGATGGCAACGGCGCGGGAGATCGCGGCGGGGTCGGGTTCGGTGCGCGGGCGATAGCTCGGATGGCCATCCGAGAGCGGCGGCGCGTAGGGCGCCTTGTTGATCATGATGTCCTTCGGCAGGTCGATCACCACCGGGCCGGGCCGCCCCGAGCGGGCGACGAGAAAGGCCTCATGCACGACGCGGGCGAGATCCTCCGGCCGCTTGACGAGATAATTGTGCTTGGTCGCCGGCCGGGTGATGCCGGTGGTGTCGGCCTCCTGGAAGGCATCATTGCCGATGAGGTGCGTCGGCACCTGGCCGGTGAGGCAGACCACCGGGATTGAATCCATCAGCGCATCGACGAGCCCGGTGACGGCATTGGTCGCCCCGGGACCGCTGGTGACGAGCACGACGCCGACGCGCCCCGTCGAGCGGGCATAGCCTTCGGCGGCATGCACGGCGCCCTGCTCGTGGCGCACGAGCACGTGGCGGATCGCGTTCTGTCGAAAGAGCGCGTCATAGATCGGCAGCACGGCACCGCCGGGATAGCCGAAGATGACTTCGACGCCCTGGTCCTTGAGCGCTTGCAGCAGGATTTCCGCCCCCGGTTTCTCTGGTGCCGTCACCATGCCCGCCTTTCTTCAGTATATCCGCCCGGACTCCGTCTTCTCTCGAATTGAAGCACGGCACGCGAGACGCGATCGCCATCTTTTCAGAGACGCCCCATGCCCCGCTGCCGCGAAGGCAGCGGGCAGGATCCAGAGCCGAAGTCATTAGGCCCTGGCCGGAATACGTCGTCAACCTGGATTTTGAATGAAAGTAATCAGTTCAGAAAGTTCTTTTTGCGAAAATTGCGCGCTGCTTGCGATTCGCGCATGGATCATATGCGTTCGTGCTGGACCGGCCAGCGCATGATGGCGGAACCAGGTGGTCTGGCGCTTCGCATACTGGCCGGTGACGAGGATGGCCCGCGCGGCGGCTTCCGGGAGATCGTGCGTGCCGGCGAGATAGGCGGAGAGCTCCGGCACGCCGTGGGCGCGCAGCGCAGGCAGGCTGGGATCGAGCCCGAGAGCGAGCAGTGCCTGCGCCTCCTCAATCGCGCCGGCCGCGAGCATCCCCGCGAACCGGCAGGCAATCGCCCCGCGCAACGCTGCCCGGGGCGGATCAAGCAGGATGGCCGTGAAGCGCCATTCATGAGCAGCGCCATGGCCGCGCGTCTGCCAGGCCGCAAGGCCTTTGCCGGTCGAGAGCCAGACTTCGTAGGCGCGGGCAAGACGCTGGGAGTCGGTCAGGCGCAGCCGCGCGGCGGTCGCCGGATCGATTTCGGCAAGACGGGCATGCAGCCCGGCCGGGCCGAGGGTTGCGAGCAGCGCCCGGGCCTCGGCTCGCGCCAGTGGCGCGATCGCGGGGATTGCCGAGAGCCCGTCGATCAACGCCGCGAGATAGAGCCCGCTGCCGCCGCAAAGGATCGGCAGCCGCCCGGCATCACCGGCCTCCGCCATGGCGGTGAGCGCCGCTTCACGCCACCAGGCCGCGGAGGCGGGCTCGGCAGCCGGCCGCACGCCATAGAGGCGGTACGGCAGGCGCGCTTCCTCCGCCTGCGTCGGCCGGGCGGTGAGAATGCGAAGCTCACGATAGAGCTGCATCGCGTCGGCATTGATGATCGTGCCTTCGAGCCGCTCCGCCAGGGTTGCGGCGAGGGAGGATTTGCCCGAGGCGGTCGGGCCGGCGACGATGAGGGCCTCACGGGGACTTGCTCGGCCGTCTTCTCGTGCCTTGCTTCGTTTCATCCCCGCTGCCAGGGTCCCCGCCGCCGAGGACTGCAGATGACTCATGTGCTGACCCTGATCGCCGATCGCCGTGCCACCATCCTTTCGGGGGCGGCGATCGCACGCGTGCGGGAAGGGCTCGGCGGCGGCGCAGTCACCGTGCTCTCATCGGGCGAGGCCGTCGAGATCGCCTGCGCCGAAGCGCCCGACCTTGCCCCGGTGCGGACGGCCCTGGAGGGGGCGGAGATCGACGCGATCGCGACCCTGGCGGTGGGCCGGCGCAAGAAGCTTCTGCTGGCGGATATGGACAGCACCATCGTCACGGCCGAGACGCTCGACGAGCTCGCGGCCCATGCCGGGCTCAGGGCGGAGGTCGCCGAGATCACCCGCGCCGGCATGAACGGCGAGATCGATTTCCGTGAGGGTCTGCGCCGAAGGGTGGCGATGCTCAAGGGGCTTTCCGTGGCTGCTCTTGAGGAAACCTGGCAGGCGCTCGGCTTTACCCCGGGCGCGCACGCCCTGGTGGCGACGATGCGGGCGCATGGCGCAGTGACGGCGCTCGTCTCCGGAGGGTTCACCTGGTTCACCGGGCGGGTCGCGGCCGCGCTCGGGTTCAGCGTCCATCGCGCCAATGTGCTCATGCATGATGAGCTCATGCTGAGCGGCGCGGTGGCGGAGCCGATCCTCGATCGGGACGCCAAGCTCGCCACGCTCAGGGAGCTTGCGACGGAGCACGACCTGCCGCTCTCGGCGACGCTCGCGATCGGGGACGGGGCGAACGATCTGCCGATGCTGAAGGAGGCGGGCCTCGGCATCGCATTCCACGCCAAGCCCCTGGTGGCGGCGGCTTCGCGCGCGCGGATCGATTTTTCCGATCTCCGCGCGGCGCTTTTCGCCCAGGGCTTTCATGCCGCCGAGTTCGTCGAGGCGTGATCCGTCCAGGCTGTCAGAACGAATTTCAGCGAAGCAGCGAAGCTTCCCCGGAAGCAACATTGATCGGGCGCACAGAGAATAGCAGAAGCCGATTCGTCGCCGTGTTCACTCGCGTGACCCAGCGCTCATTGAACATCACCAGGGGTATGGAAGCGAAGATGGAGGCAACGATGGTCGCTGCGCCGGCAATGATGTTCGGATAGACGCCTGTTGCCCATGTCCGGGCCCAGATCAGGACAACACAGCCGAACGAGCAGAGAACGAGCACATGAATCAGATAGAGCGGGAAGGAGAGCGTCCCAAGCCGCTCGGCGAAACGGCTGGACAAGGGTCGCCGGAAGCCTTCCGGCGCAAGCTCGACCGCCGTGATGACCAGCATGCTGGCAAGGATCTGGGCTGCCGTTACATGTTTTCTGAGAATCCAGGCCGCCGGAACGAAAACGCCGGCTTTCGCACCCGTGAACCCGAAGAGATAGATTGCGATGAGGATCAAACCCCCTGCCGCCCAACCGGAAAGACGGCCCCGCCCTTCCGGCAGGAAAGAAGCAAGCGCGACGCCCGCTGGGAACGCCGCGTAGAGGGGAGATGCGGAATAGCAGAGCATCGTCATGACGGCGAGCATCGCCAGACGCAGTGGCTTTGTCTCTTTCGGGAGCAGCGCGAGCAAAAGTGCGAGCCCAAAGGCGATGAAGCTGCCGATGAATTCGTATCGCATCGTCCACAGGCTGGTATCGTAATAGGAATCCCCCCGGAAGAAAGTCGCATAGACCCCTTGACGAAGGGCATCCCACAGAGTGCGGTTGTAAGGCACCTCGGATGCGGCGGCGAATTTCGAGAGCCACGGTGAACCCGTGGCGGCACCCCCCTCCGTGAAATGGTAGGCGCCGAGCCTGAACAGCAGCCAAGATACCAGGACGCTCATCAGGACGGGTCCGGCCAGGCGTGGCCAGCGTTTGATCGCCCCGCGCAAAATGATCTGCTGATCGCCGGAGAGGAGAAAGCGCCGTGTCAGCACAAATCCCGACAGGACGAAGAAAAGAGTGACCGCTGCGGTGCCGTCGATGAGGCCGAACCATATCTGCCCGGTCAGCGCAATTTTCCGCGTCCAGTGATCGGGAAAGGCACCGGACCATTGCGGGAAGAAGCCAAGCATCGTATGCCATATAAGCACGGTGACGGCCGCAAGACCGCGTACCGCCTCGAGGGGCACATCTTTCTTTTTACCGGTTGCGACAACGCGCGCCGCTTTCGTCGGCGCAGTCTTCATGTCCGTCATGCGATCTGCGGACGGAGTCAATTGGCTGGCACTCGGCATGGAGGGGCGGATCCTCCTCTCAATGTACGCGTCAGATCTGCGGACATTCGCGAGATCGAAGGAGAACTCCTCCGACCGATTGCCGGAATCCGGCTCAGGACCAGGATCCGCGGATCAATCCAGGATCGAAGAGTTCCATGCCTTCGTGCGGATTCGCCACTTCCACCACCAGAGCACCCGTCATGCATTCGCCTCTTCTGCTTGTTCCCTGATGAGCTTGCACGCAATTGCGAACGCGTCTTCGGACGTGCTCCGAGTCATTGACTGTCATCTGTGGCAGGACCGAAGACGGACTCCGCCAGTCACTATAGTCGGGGGGCGTTGCCTATCAATGTCAAAGTTTGCGGATGGCCGCGTATGTCGCGATCAATGAGTCCGATGAACCAAAATCCTCCGCAAGAAGTGCGATCGAACAGAAAATTCGATGATCCCTCAACATTCGCATCCTTTGAGAAAAGACACTTCTGTCAGCCCTGATCTTCAAAAAGATACAGCCTCTGCGGAATCACCCCGCAGATCCGCCAAATCCTGCGATAGATCGCAAAAAAGAACCGCCGCGTAATGACCAAATTTGTCACGCTCCAGGTCCGTGCGGCCTTGACGGGTCAATGCGGCGACCCGCCAAGGTGTCGGTAAAAATCACAATATTGATTGTTAAAATTCACCAGGAGTGCGGTGATCCGAAGTTCATCATGCTCTAGGCGGTCGGCAGCCGCACATCGAGGCGCCCTCCGCATGGTGTGCCCTGCAAGGCAGCGTCCACACAGAACTTCACCACTGCGTTCGGACCGGAATCGGTGAAGACCGCAACCAGGCTGTCTGGCTGGTCGGGGAAGACGGTCTCACCCACCTTCACGGTTTCCGTGGTCACGATCGGAGAGGGCAGCGTGATATCCCTGCGCGGATATGTGCCGCGCAGGACGCTGCGCGCCAGCGCCAGCGCGACAACCGACTCATAGGGTGGGTCATCGATTGAGATGCCCTCGACCTTCTGGCCCATATAACCGATCATGAACTTGCGGAACCCGTTTTCCGCTGTGCCGGCCGTCGGCGGAAGGGGAATCCTGCCCGCGTTGATAAAAGCCTTGAGCACGCCGTCCGTTCCGCCCTGGCACCAGATTCCGTCGATCTTCGGCAGGCTCGGCAGGATCGCGGCGGTATTGCGCTCGGCCACCGAGGAATCCCACATGCCCGTGTATTGATTGACAATTTTGATATCCGGGTATTTCTTCCATACGCTCTGGGCCCCGGCATTGCGCTGGTCATTGTCATAGGTGCCGGCCACGCCGGTCACCATGATGACATTGCCTTTGCCGTTCAGCTTCTTGGCAAGCCATTCCGCCCAGGTGACCCCGAAACCATATTCATCCAGGTGCACTTTGAGGACGCTGGGTGCGGTTACGACATTGTCGAAAGAAACGACGAGGATTCCGCGCGCCGTGGCCTGCCTCAGAATCCCATTGAGTCCGGTGGGCGAAGCGGCATCAATGAGAATCGCATCGAACCGCTGTGAGATCAGATTGGAGAGTTGCTGGGACTGGGCCGCGACATCATTGCCAGAATTGAACCATGTGCCCGTGACTTCGGACATGTAGGGTTCCATCTGCAAGGCTGCTTTATACACATTCTCCATCATGATTCGCCATTTATTCCCAATGAACGAATTGGACAGAGCGATACGGAGCTTGCGCCCGGTGATCGGCGCCTGCGTCGAAGTCGCCAGCGCGAACGGCGAGCAAACCGTGCCAGCGGCAATGGACGCACTCCCCGCAAGGAACGTACGTCGCGCGAGATCCAGGACCATTCTTCCTCCTCCGAGACTTGCTTGTCGTCTTGCCGACGCCGAAATGTTATGCGGGCCTTCAACCACGAACAAGCCAACGTTCATGTTACGGAATCAGATCAATATGTCGCTCTTGCTTCTTCACCTCGCGGGCGCGAAGCTGTATGGTGGTCACTGTTGCTTCCTGCTCAGCGGTGACGAACAGCGAAGACACTCGGATCAGGCTCGCCGCGCAGAACGGCCCCGGGCCAGGGGATATGGTCAGACCTGGAGAAAGCCGATCTGGTCACCCTCAAGGACCGCGGCGGTAAGCGGGCCGCCATAGACGGCACCCGTATCAATGCCGATCCGGTTTCTCCGAATCACCGGTTTCTCTCTCGGCGTATGTCCGTGGACGACCACCGCGCCGAGATCGCCCTTATAGGAAAGAAAGGGCTCACGGATCCAAAGCAGGTCGGCCGGATCCTGCGCGGCGAGCGGCACGCCAGGGCGGACGCCCGCATGGGCGAAGAAATAGCCGCCCTCACTGTGGCTCATGGCGAGCGCCCGGAGGAAGCGGAGATGCGCTGGCGGCACGTGCCTGGCCCACAGCGGCGCCGGCGAGTCCGCATCGATGCCCCAGCTCGCGAGCGTGGCGGCCGCCCCGTTGAGCAACCAGAGTGTCGCCGATTCGGCATTTCCGCCGGCGAGCACGGCGAGCGCCATCGCCTCATGATTACCACGCAGATTGACCGTCTCGACGCCCGGCAAGGGCGGCCCGCCGGCAAGCCTCCCCACGACCGCAGCGCTTGCCGGCCCGCGATCGAGGTAATCTCCGGTGTGCAGGATGAGCGGCGCGGCGATGGGCCGCGCGGCAAGGTCGGCGGCGATTGCCTGATGAAGGAGGGTGAACTGGCGGTCGCAGCCGTGCACGTCGCCGACCGCATAGACGCGTCGGCCGGGCGGCAGAGTGGCCGGCGCGGGCTGAAAGACAACCATCGCGCGAAGATTAACACCTCTCTGTCCCCGCTCCGAGACGCTGTTGCAGCCACGTCAGGGGCGCTCTGTCCTGCACGCTCTTGGCGCGCGCAGGGGATCGGCCTATCCCGCGCGAAATGAATATGCCCGTGGGCGCCCCCAAGGACGCTATCGTGGTCGAGGGGCTGGTGAAGCGGTACGGCCGCGGCACGCTTGCCGTGGACGGCATCGATTTCCGGGTGCCAGAGGGCGTGACGGTCGGGCTCCTCGGCGGCAACGGCGCCGGCAAAACCACGACACTCGCCCTGCTGCTCGGCCTTCTGATTCCAACCGCTGGCCGCATCACCGTGCTCGGCCACGACATGGCGCGGGACCGTTTTTCGGCTCTGGCGCGGATGAATTTCTCCTCGCCTTACGTGGCGCTGCCGCAGCGGCTGACTGTTGCCGAAAATCTGCGCGTCTATGGGCATCTCTATGGTGTGGCAGCGCTCGAAAGGCGGATCGCCGATCTGGCCGAGGAACTCGATCTCGGCGAGTTCCTTCATCGCCCGGCCGGCCAGCTTTCGGCGGGGCAAAAGACCCGCGTCGCGCTCGCCAAGGCCTTGATCAACCGCCCGGAGGTGCTGCTGCTCGACGAGCCGACGGCCAGTCTCGACCCTGACAGCGCCGACTGGGTGCGCGGCTGGCTCGAGCGCTACCGGGCGGAGCGGCGCTGCGCGATCCTGCTCGCCTCGCACAATATGGGCGAGGTCGAGCGCCTCTGCACCGATGTGCTCGTGCTGAAGAAAGGACGCCTCGTCGATCGTGGAAGCCCAGGCGCCCTCATCGCCCGCTATGGGCGGGAGGATCTCGAGGAAGTGTTCCTGGATATCGCTCGGGGCCGGCAGGCCGCACGGGTCGGCGTATGATGAGGGCGGAAGCATGAACGTCACGGCGCGACGCATCTGGGCGCTGCTCTACCGGCATTTCGCGCTCTACCGGCGTTCCTGGCCGCGGGCCGCGGAGCTGATCTATTACCCGGTTCTCCAAATGCTGATCTGGGGTTTCACGGCGCGCTTCATCGCGAGCCACCCTGTCACTTCGTTCTCGCTCGCGGGCAGCATGCTGATCGGCGGCGTGCTGCTCTGGGAGGTCGCGCTGCGGAGCCAAATGGGCGTCGCGGTGAGCTTCCTCGAGGAGATTTGGTCGCGCAATCTCGGTCACCTCTTCGTCAGCCCGTTGCGCCCCTCGGAGCTGGTGACGGGTCTGATCGGCGTCTCCTTCCTGCGCATGATCGTGGGGCTGATCCCGGCGATCGCGCTGGCATGGCTGCTTTATGCTTTCGACCTATTCCGGATCGGGCCGATCCTGGTGCTCTTTTTCGCCAATCTGATGGTGATGGGCTGGTGGGTCGCACTCGCCGTGGTCTCGCTCATTCTCCGTCACGGCGCGGGTGCGGAAACGATGGCCTGGGCGGTGCTCTTCGGGCTGACGCCCTTTTCGGCGGTCTTCTATCCGGTTTCCGTGTTGCCGGTGGCGCTTCGGCCCGTGGCCCTGGCCCTGCCATCCGCGCATGTGTTCGAAGGGATGCGCGCCGTGCTGCTGCACGGTGCGGTGGCATGGGGTGAGATGGGATGGGCGATCGGGCTCAACGTGATCTGGACGGCCGGGGCGATGGTTCTGTTCGCGCGGCAGTTTCGCGCAGCACGGGTGCGGGGCGCGCTGATATCGATCGGCGAATGAACCCGACGCGGTTCTGGCTGGTGCGGCACGCCCCGGTCGATGATGCGGCGCGGGCGATCCTTTACGGGACGATGGACGTCGCGCTCTGCCAGGTGAGCCTTGAGGCGGCGGCGCCGCTCTGTCGTGCGCTTGCCAACAGGCTGCCGCAGCCGGCGGAATGGGTGATCTCGCCCTTGACCCGCGCGCGGCGGACCGCCGAGGCGATCTTTGCCGCCGGCTACCCTTCCGTCTCACCGGTCATCGAGCCCGGGATGACCGAGCAGTCGCTCGGCGAGTGGCAGGGACTGGGCCATGCGGCGCTGCCGGCGCGGCTGACCGGCCCACCACACGCCTTCTGGCCGACTGGTCCCGCCGAGCGCCCGCCCGGCGGGGAAAGCATGGAAGACGTCATCGCCCGGGTGGGCGCGGCGCTCGAGCAACTGGCGGAGCGGCACCCGGACAGGGACGTGGTGGTGGTGGGGCACGGCGGGGCGATCCGTGCGGCGGTTGCCCACGCGCTCGGCATCGGCCCGGGGCCGGCGCTGTCGCTCGCGGTGCAGAATCTCTCCCTCACCCGGCTCGAACGCTATCCCCACGCCTGGCGCGTGGTGTGCGTCAACGAAATGGCGGACAGCCCTGCCGGAGGGGATTCCTGAATAGGGGGAATCATGCCCCGCCCGGGCGAGCGACCACCCGGGCGGGGCTTTCAGGGAAGGGAAAATACCGTCAGGCCGCTGCGGAAGTCTGGGCGGCGTCGTTCGCCACCTGCGGGGCGGAGCCCGCTTCCGGCGTCGTCACCGCGATGCGGCGTGGCTTGAGCTGCTCGGGCACAATGCGCTTCAGCCCAACGTGCAGCAGGCCGTTCTGGAGCGACGCGCTCTCGACGACGATATGGTCGGCAAGTGCAAAACGCCGCTCGAAAGCGCGGCCGGCGATGCCGCGATAGAGCACCTTCGCCTCGGCGCCGTTGTTGGCGGAACGGCCGGTAACGGTGAGGGCATTGTCTGCCACCGTGACATCGATATCACCCGGCGCGAAACCCGCCACCGCCATCGTCAGGCGATAGGAGTCCTCACCGGTCTTCTCGATATTATAAGGGGGATAGCCCGGCGCTTCGGACGCCGCGGCGCCCATAAGCCGGGCGAGTCGATCGAAGCCGATCGCAGTACGGAAAAGCGGAGCGAAATCATAGTTGGTCATGATTGAACCTCCTGTGCATCAGCAAGGTCTGACAAGGCCACCCGCATGGGCCGACCCCAGATTTGCAGCGCGGCCCGCTCAGGGCACCGCGCACAGAAGCGAAATGGAGATGAAGATGGCTGCCTTCAAGCCGGCTATTTCTTTTTCATCTCACCCTTGCTGCCCAACCCGAGGCCAGCAAAACGCCGGTTGAACTTTGCCACCTGACCGCCGGAGTCGATGATCCGATGCTGGCCCGTCCAGGCAGGGTGAGATTTCGGGTCGACATCGAGATGGAGCGTATCGCCCGCATTCCCCCAGCAGGAGCGGGTGGTGAAGCTGGTCCCGTCCGTCATCACGACGGTAATCGGATGGTACTCGGGATGGATGCCGGATTTCATGGCGCTGTACTCAATCAAATAGCGGGCGCAAGTCGCGCTCTTTAGCGGCGCTGGCCGAAGAGGGCAAGCCGCGCCCTCTCAGGTAAGCGTCCCGCGAAGATATTGCGGCGGCCAGGGCAAGGAAACGTCAAGAGCACGGGCAGCGCGCATCGGCCAGGCCGGATCGGCGAGCAGGGCGCGGGCGAGCAGGACGATGTCGGCGCGGCCATTGGCCAGGATCTCCGCTGCGTGGTCGGGCGTGCGGATCAGGCCGACGGCACCGGTGGCGATGCCGGCCTCCCTGCGCACCCGCTCGGCAAAAGGAACCTGGTAGCCGGGATGGGCCGGCACCTCCTGAAGGGGCGAGTTGCCGCCGGAAGAGCAATCAATGAGATCGACATCGCCGCGGGCGGCGAGGAGCTTCGCGACCCCCACCGCATCGTCCGCCATGAAACCGCCGGGCACCCAGTCGGAACAGGAGAGGCGGACGAAAAGCGGCAACTCCGCTGGCCAGACACTCCGAACCGCGTCGATCGTCTCCATTAGAAAGCGCGCGCGGCCCGCGAGGTCGCCGCCATAGGCGTCGTTACGGCGATTGGCGAGCGGCGAGAGGAAGGAGCTCAGCAGATAGCCGTGGGCGGCATGAATCTCGAGCACCTCGAACCCAGCCTCGAGGGCCATGCGCGCGGTTTCCGCGAACTGGTCGGCGATCTCGGCGATACCGGACACGCTCAGCGGTTCAGGCACGCTATAGCCCTGATCGAAGGGAACCGCGCTTGGTCCGACGCCGACCCAGCCGCCCGCCGCGGGTGGGATGGGTTTGCCGCCCTCCCAGGGGCGGGCAACGCTCGCCTTGCGACCGGCATGCGCGAGTTGAATCCCGGGTACAGCGCCGCCGCGGCGGATGATCGCGACGATGCGCTTGAGGAATTCGCGATGCGCTTCGTTCCACAGGCCCAGGCAATGCGCGGTGATACGACCCGGTGCCGAAACATGCGTCGCCTCCGTGAAGACGATCCCGGCACCGCCCATGGCCTTGGCGCCGAGATGCTGCATGTGCCAGTCATCCCCGAGGCCATCGACGGCGCTGTACTGGCACATCGGCGAGACGGTGATGCGGTTGCGCGCGGTGATCGAGCGGAACGTGATCGGCTGGAAGAGAAGCGGCGGCTCGGCCATCGGACGAAAAATCCTCGCGTTCGGAAATACGTCCGGCGCCGATAGGGCCGCGCCTGCGGCTTGGCAAGGATGGGTCGTGCTGCCAGTCTTTCGTCCGCGCCCTTGCCTGGAGGAAAAATGCGGCTCACCGGGAACGCCGTCCTGTTCGTCGTCGTCTTCTCTCGGCCGATGACGATGACAGTCGTAACCGAAATTCTGTGAACATCCTCTCGCTTCAGTCCTGGGTGGCTTACGGCCATGTGGGCAATGCTGCCGCGATCTTCCCGCTCCAGCGCCTGGGTGCGGAGGTCTGGGCAGTGCATACAGTGCAGTTCTCCAACCACACCGGCTACGACGACTGGGCGGGAGAAGTCTTCAGCGCCAAGACGATCTCGGCGCTGGTCGAAGGAATCGTGCGGCGCGGCGCATTCGCACGGTGCGACGCGGTGCTTTCGGGCTATCTCGGCGCGCGGGCGATCGGTGAGGCTGTGCTCGAGGCGGTCGGCAAGGTAAAGGCGGCCAATCCGCACGCACTCTATTGCTGCGATCCGGTGATCGGCGATTCCGACGGAGGGGTCTATGTCGCGTCCGAAATTCCGGATTTCCTGCGCGCGCGGGCGCTGCCAGCTTCCGATATCGCATTGCCCAATCCGTTCGAGCTTTCCCTGCTCACCGGAATGCCGTGCGGCACGCTTCAAGAAGCGAAACGGGCACTTGCACGATTGCAGGCGATGGGGCCTCGCATCGTGCTGGTGAGCGGGCTTCGCACCGAGGCGACACCGGCAGACGCGCTCGATCTGCTGGTGGGCGCGGGAGGTGTGTTTCATCTGTTGCGTACACCTCTGCTCCCCGTCGCGGTGAACGGCGCGGGAGACGTGCTCGCCGCGCTCTTTCTTTTCCATTTTCTGGCGAACGGTGCAGCGCGACGCGCGCTCGAAGCGGCCGCCTCCTCTCTTTACGGGCTGATCCGCAAGACTGCGGACTCCGGAGCACGCGAGCTTGCGATCGTCGATGCGCAGCAGGAGTTCGTCTGCCCGACCTGGCCATTCACGGCCGTTGCCTGCTGATCTCCTGAAGAACGCCCCGGGGCGGCACGAGCAGAGGCCAGCAATGCGCGGCTTGGGAGGATATGGCCGTTTTTCAAGCCTTCCGCAGATGGACGAAATATGTTTGAGGTTCTGCATGGCTGTCTGGCTTCACTTCTGCGTGGCATCGTTCGCCGGGAGCGGAGTCCCATAAGTACGCTTCGCCAATGGCTGCCCGTACTGGCCGCCGTGACCTTATTTGCTCCGTCCGCCATCGCCGGCACCACGTCGAGCGACGCTTCCGGCATCTGGAGCCTCAATCTCGAGAACTCGTCGATCACACCGACATCACCGCCCGACCGCAACTATACCAACGGCATCGGCCTCGGCTGGACTTCGGCACCCGGCGACGTGCCGCTCGCCGGTCCCGCACAGCGTCTTTTGGGGCCAGGCGCGGTGCGGATCAGTCTCGGAATCTTTCAGCAGATTTTCACGCCCGATGAGACCCAGATCAATCCGCCGAGTCCGTTTGAGCGCCCCTATGCGGGCTATCTCGCATTGCATTTCGGCCTGATCGAGGACCAGCCAGGCGCCGAGACCATGGCGGCGGTCGATGTGGGCGTGATCGGGCCGGCCGCGGGGGGTGAGGAAATACAGAACGGCTTCCACCATTTGATCGGCCAGGAGCCCGACCAAGGCTGGGGATTCCAGCTCCATGATGAACCAACGCTCGAGCTTTCGGCAGGGCGGACATGGCGCGTGCCGCTCGGTCACGTCGGCGGGCTCGAGACCGATGTGCTTCCGGCAGCGGCGCTGGGCCTGGGCAATGTGCGAATCTATGCCCAGGCGGGCGCGCTCTTGCGCATCGGAACCGATCTCGATGCGGATTTCGGGCCCAATCGCCTGCCGCCAGGCTTCGCCGGCAGTACTGTGTTCGAACCCTCACGCCCATTTTCGTGGTACTTTTTCGTCGGTGCGGATGGTCAGGCCGTGGCGCACGATCTTTTTCTCAATGGCAATACGTTCTCGTCGAGCCCGCACGTGACGATCTACCCTTATGTCGGCGAGCTCGAGGGCGGATTCACCATGATCGTCCACGGCGTGCGCATAAGCGCCGTGCAAGTTTTCCAGACACGCACCTGGCATGGCCAGCAGGGCAGCATCTTCGGCTTCGCTGCGCTTGAGATCGCGACCCGGTTCTAAGTGTCTGACTCGGAATGCGACGTTGTCTATCAGGCTCTTGCAAGGGTTCTGGTCAGCCTGCGGACGTGAGCGATCAGCGTCCAGGCAGTTGCGCTGGCGATGGTTGCTTCGAAGTC
>Ga0335072_10000818_pt1 | contig 54914 bp, 53 predicted proteins | sample Lox_Sample_21_FD_206725 | JGI IMG/M metagenome (GOLD analysis project Ga0335072, IMG submission 206725) | Soil microbial communities from Loxahatchee National Wildlife Refuge, Florida, United States - Lox_Sample_2.1 | ecosystem: Environmental > Terrestrial > Soil > Wetlands | place: USA...
AGCATAACCTTTGCTTCTGAAAATGACCAGCCAGATTCTCCCAAGAACCGCCGCAAACGCAAAAATCGTCGATCTACGGACGACATATCCAACCGTGACGATACCCAGCAACCTGCCAGCATACCCGTTGCTTCTAAAAACGACCAGCCAGATTCTCCCAAGAAGCGCCGTAAACGCAAACGTCGATCTACTAGGACCTCTGTTTCGGATTCCGGCGGTTCCAATCGCAACCGTGATACCAGCGTGGGTTTGGGACAAGCGAGCCCTGCCCCGGATAGTGAACCCCAACAAGTAGAGGAAGGGAAGGACGATCAAGACGAACCGGAGATGAGTCCATTGGATCTCCTGAAGCTCGAAGCTAAAGGACAGCTATTCAATCTCATTCATGACTGGCACAAACATCAGACGATCCGGAAAGTCCTAGAATCCTTCGACCCTGCTAAGGCAGAAATGGTAGCAGACGACACGCTTACCGATGAGCGCCTCAACTACCTCAATGCGGAGAGTCAAACATGGGAAAAGACAATAGCGGCAATGGACAAAGAAGCTCCGGATGACGACGCGTCCAAGCCGCAAAATACTAACGAGCGGTACGCGCCGACCAAACCAATCGTACAGCTCCCCATTGCCACCGAGAATGACTTGCAACAACATGCGGAGCAAGAAGCGCTCTTTGCAAATGCAGAACTCGAAGGCGGGGACTATGAGGAGGCATGCACATTTCTTGGCATCAAGAATCCCGAGAAGCCATGGATGAAGGGAATGTTGCTCGGTCAGCAACTCCAAGCTTGGCAGGTAATCGGCATCAAATTTATCTTCGACTGCATTACGAAGGGCCTTCGTGGCTGTGTTATAGCTGATATCGTCGGTCTTGGGAAGACTTGGGAAGTAGCCGGGTATCTATTGGCTGTAAGTAAAATGCAAGAATCCGGGCTGTTCCAACACTAACAATATGCTAGGCCACGAGAAGATTCAAAAAGGTGAAGAAGAAGGCTGAGAAGATGATCAGAGGGCTTGAAACTAAAATCAAAACTGCCGACGACGCCACGGAGGAGGTCAGGACGATCAAGCAACAGAAGGAGATCGCCACCCACCGACCACACTTAATTCTCTGTCCACCAAACTTGATAACTCAGTGGCAGGACGAGATCAGCAAGTTGTGTGGCGCAAACACCTTCAAGTTTGTGTCCTATTACGGGGATTGGCGAGGTAGTAAATACGACCATACCAAACCAACATCAAAATATCTCGAAAATGATGACGCGATATTCGACGAATCTGAGCAATCAGGCAAGACGATCGTATTCAGCTCGTATGACACATGGGTGCAACGCCACGGACCTCAAGCATCCAGAGCCTACCGTAAGAAAACCGGAATTTCTGACAAGACAATCGCAAATACACCAGGCCACCTTCCTATAGGATGGGAGAGAAACCTTGAAGGCAAGTTCGCCACTGTCACACTGGATGAAGCCCACAAAATCAAGAATGAAGATACCGCGACTAGCATCTCGATACAATGGCTGAAGCCACAGTTCTACATCATGACTTCTGCCACTCCGTGCTCGAATCGCGGCACCGATTTTTCTGGATTTGCCAAACTGATCGATCCAGGTATCAAGTACTGGAAAGAGTTGTTTGAGGAGGATCCCAATCACCTTAATCCTTTTGACGAATCTCTTGATTCCCTTGACTCCGACGATCCCAGGCGTGACTTCGTGGTGAGCTATGACAAGTTCAAAAGGTACGTCAACCCTAAGGACTTACATGAGTCGGTAATGGGGAAACGGTTGCGGAGGATATGGTCAAGGTGTGTCCTGAGACGGACATACGGCTCCAAGGTTCGTGGCGTGAAAATTGGAGACAAACTGCCACTATGCCAAGTGCTTAGAGTTACTCCGAAGTTTACACCAGCAGAAAAAATTTACTACAACCAGCAAGCTGCCCCTCACCGACAGAATCTTGTCTGCAAAACGGCCGACGGCAAACGCCTAATCTACCGAAGGGACAAGTATAGGAAGCTTGTCCTGTTGTCGACATGGACTGGCTTCGCTGATGAGCGACTCGAAAAGCTCATACGCTCGAAGACGCTATCTCAGTGGGCCGAAGAGGGCGACGGTATCATCTGGGAGTGGTACAATGCGGCTCATCCTAAGAAGCCAGTCAAGAAGGATGACGTCCAAACGCTTCTGCAGTGGGTCCTGACCGGGGCACCTAAGCTTAGAGCTTTACTGGCGATCCTCGACAACACTCTTGTCACTAACAAGCAGAAAGAATTGATATGGACCACCTTTCCAGCCCAACAGCTTCTCTTGTTTGGAACTTTGAGGCTACTCAAGATTGACGCTCAACTCTTCCATGCCGGTCTTAGCATGTCAGAACGTAAGAAGCTGGTTCGGCAATTCACCACCAACAGGAAAGGATGTATGGCCCTCGTCGGCAACTTCTTTCTTAATTTCTGCGGTCTCAATTTGCATTATCTGTGCTTCCGCACCTCATTCTTCGACGTTGCACCCTCCGAACCAATGAGGCAGCAAGCAGTTGGGCGTGTTCGCCGTTTCGGCCAGCAACATACCGTTCAGGTAATTGACTACAGCAATCCTGGCTCCTTCGATCTGGAACAACTGAACGCCAACTCGAATAAGGTTGTTCCCCAGCTCATTGCCACGTTGAGCATATACCGCGATACCAAGCTTCGGCCTGACGATCTCGAGGAAGAACTCTCGCTTGGACAGTGGGTCAAGGTCGGCAACAAGCTTATGTCAGTAGAGCAGGCCCGCGACAATGGTGTTCAATACTCGGACGAGAATTTACTGAATGAAGATCAACTTATAGTGGCTCTTAACAAAGCATTGGCTGGCCAAGAGCTCGAGTTAAGCAATGTTCCAGGGTTTGCAGTTCAGTATGGTCTCGAAGATGATGATGAGGAAAAGGAAGAGGACTCTGGCGAAGAGAGAAGCCCCAGCAATTCTGGGCTGATGGGGCAATCAAACCTGCTCCCGCTATCTGACGATGAATTCGAACGTTCTGCTGGGCGGCGCACTTCTTCAGAATGGTGGGCCATCTTGGAAGCCAAAGATGCAGGTGAACAAGAAAGCCCTTCCGATGGCTCCGAAGCAGAAGATGAATCGCAGGCAGTGATCATCGCGGCCGAAGAGGCAAGAAAACCAAAAAGGGCAAGAAAAACCAAAAAACGCCTCTTCAAAGCCAAAGCTGGAGGAAAAGATACCCCGAATGGAAGGCGATGATTCCAAGCCTTTTCTTTCAGCACATACCTCTCTTGCTTTTGCGTCGAACGCTGGTTCGTAATGGTACTGGCAGAAGGCCATACGTAGCTGGATGATAGTAGCGAACGGCGGTTGATGGGAACTAAGGTCATTTGGTAGGCATTCACTTTTAAATTGGATACTCTTCGGAGCGGGAAGCGATTTAAAGAGCTTTGGACAGCGATCTTTGGGAAATAGAAAGCTGCAGAGCTTTTCACATTAGTTACGAAGTTTCCAAAAAGTAATTCCCATCTGACATTACTTGGCGATGACCTAGGAATAGTGTCGGCCTGTCCAAGGCCTGGGGGCGCTGCAGGTGCTGGTAGTTGCCAGGCAAGATCGTGCTTAGGGGCTCTATAGCAAGAACAGGTCCTGTGTCCATTCCTCCAGAGCTCACCCATTGAAGGCTCCTAGGGGGCCCATTCAGGTCCTAGAGGGTGCCCATTCAGGTCCCGGGGGGGTTGCCCATTAGGTCCTAGGGGTTGCCCATTAGGTCCTAGGGGTTGCCCATTCAGGTCCTAGGAGTGCCCATTCGCCCGGAACGTGCCCGTTTTAGCTACGGAGGGGATAAGGTGTTAGAGCAGGCTCTCTCCTGGAGCTAGAACCTGGCATCCCATAGAGTTCGAAGAGCCTCCTCTAGGCTTGGCACCGGTGCCCTTTGAAGCTGAATCTGGGCCCCTCAGGACCAGAGACCGACTATCATCTGAATATAAGGACATTGATTGGACAACACCGATATCGTCCATTATACCAGAAGACTTCGTCCTATCAGACGACTGGGCCACCAAGCACATTACATTCGAAGACGCCCTCTGCCATCGATCCGGTTATCCCAGACACGATAAATCCTATGACAGCCCCGAAAACACCACCCTGTCGAGCTTGGTCAGAACCCTTCGGCATCTCCCCATGACTGCCGAGCCCCGCACGCAATGGCAGTACTAGAACATCATGTACGTTGTCGTGAGCCATGCGATCGAACAGCTCACCGGCCAGCCTCTCGGAGAATTCCTCCGCAAGCAAATCTGGGAGCCACTGCGGATGGAGAGCACTTTCTTCACGCACGGTGATGCCGCCGAGTACGTCAAGCAGTCCAAAGCCACCGACGTTTCGCTCGCAACGCCCTACCTCTGGGTTACCAGCGACCGTTCAAACATCACCCCGCTTGCTACCGGCTCCGAGGGTGGCCACTTCGACCAGATTCCATATGACCTCCCACCCTACGTACGTGTTCCATATAGCCTGAGATTGTGTTTTTGGTTTTGCAAAGTGTGACAAGAATACCTTTCGCACGCGTCCCACAGAAATATCCATCGCACCACTAGTCCTGTTTCAGAAAGACGTCTACCATTTCATAGCTGCTTGCTTGCCAATAACCCTGAGTCACGACCGCTGATTACACGGGCTCTGAGCCCCCTTTCCAGGTCTCGGGCGCCGGCGCCAACATCACCTCCGTCGTGGACTACTGCAAATACCTCGAGTGCATGATCCGCCAAGCGCCGCCAATCTCTCCAGCCACACACGCCCAGCTCCGCAAACAGCGTATGCCCATCTTCGACCCGTATCTGAAGTTCTACAGCGCCCAGGTCCCGCAAGTGCTTGGCCCCTCACGGTATACGCTCGGTTGGATCTACGAGGTCTATGCGCCCCGCGGCAGCAACCAGGGCGGGGGGATCGAGACCTGGCACCATATCGGTGGGCTGCATGGCATCAATGCCCAGATGCGGTATATTCCCGCCTTGGAGCTGGGCATCGTGACGCTGGGGAATGCGAGCCCCGGCGCGCATCAGGCGGGAATGGTGCTGGTGTGGGAGGTGATCAATGACTTGATGGGCGTCGAGAGGGCGAATAGGTTTGATTGGAAGAAGGAGAATTTGGTTCGAGAGGAGATGGGCGCGAAGGACATGCTGGCTAAACAAGAGAGTCTTTTTGGAGGCTTGGGTGTGAAAGATGGGCCAATGCCAGTCGGATGGGAAAAGTATGAGGGCATCTTTGAGAATCCAGCGTACGCGAAGATGACGGTTTCAATTGCGCAGAGAAGTGGCAAGGAGGGAAGGGAACCGTGTCTACTTGTTACGCCGTCGGCGAGGACTTGGAACTTCTTGGTGAGGTTGACACACGTCCATGAGGAAATCTTCATGGCGGATATCATCGAAACCTACCCAGTGTCTGAGGCCAACGTCGATGCCGGTCTACGTCAGGTCCAAGAGCGGACCCACGCGTTGTTCAAAATCGGTCAAAATGGACACGTGCGGAGTCTGGGTCTTGAGCTGGAGCCTGCCTTGGCAGCAAAAGCCACCGAGGGTAGGATGAATGACTGGAATGCCATCGAGAAGGGTATGATCTGGTTTGAGAGAGTAGGCGAATAGGTGCAGGTCCTAGTGGACAGCCTCTCTAGGCTTCAGCTTCATCGTTGCAGCCAATGACATCGTCTGACTGAACGTATCCTTCGAGTTTTCCAGTTCTGGTAAGCGCTGAAAATGGGAACCTTTTTAAGTCCCTGACTCAAGGTTACTGAGATTAGGCGTGAATGAATTTCTTTGCTCGCAACGATGTCCTGCCGCTTGACTTAGATTTCTGGCGAGAACCCTCCTTGCTACGTGTGATTGATGACAAGGATCCTATTATATGCTCATTAGTACCCTACGATCAAGGCTTGATATCTTTCACCAATGAAGCAAGGTTGAGAGTGTAAGGACAGCCCGCATTTAGATAATCGATGGGCATATCAAGCGACAACGGTTCAATGAGATGCTGGTCGAGCTGAAGAATTTATGTTTGTAGCCTTGATACTTCCACATGACAGAGGCTCTGATCTTTAGGCGGGTCGCAATACCTTCTCTTGTAATCTCTGCGTGTAACTCAAACCTACTTCGTACAGCTGGTCAAAGGATTTGTCATATGATAAGGCTGTCCTGAAGTTCGCTCGTGCTCGAGAGCGGCCAACTGCCAAAGGGATAGTAACCTAACGCGTATTCGGGACTTCAGCCTTGTCAACGGACGAGACCGCCGTCTTTGGGTAAGACAGACCTCACGTAGACGTATCGAGTCTTTCGACGCCAGGCTCAGCCAGTGCCAACGGCGCCCCCACTGGCTCTCCTCCATATGACAACAGCAGCTGTACCAGCACAGACCACAGCACCGAATGCGATGCCATATCTCATCCACTTGCCATCATCTTCCTCTTCGTGACTACGAGGAAATGCAGTGACCGGTTCTAGTGCTGCTTCTGAAATGGTCACAAAAAGCTCTTGTATCGAAGGCCAGGTGACACTTGTGTGAATGGGCGGTCCCTGCGGCATTTTCTGGACCTGTACTGTATACTCGTCTGGCTGATTTTCGGCTCGTTGAGTGGTTCGGTCGAGATCGGCTTTGAGGGCGACGTAGACGGAGGGGAGCTCCTCCAGATGAGGATATTTGGCGCGAATGTTAGGGATGTATGCAAATGAATTGGGATCTGACGAGTCATATGTATACACTATCACATCACACTGATCAAGAAGCTTCTTTTTGTTCTCGAGAACCGCTGGCTCAGGTTCGCCCAGCTCATTCAGAATCAGGTAGCACTGCCGGCCTCCGGGCAATTCGACTGTATTGACCGCGACTCGAGGTTGGATGGTAGGATGATACATGGGGCTGAATGGCCGAGAGAGGAAAGCATCAAGCAGAGACGACTTGCCGGAGCCGGGAGCCCCAAGCACGTTGCAGAGTACCACATTTCGCCCAATTCTGCCAGGCCGGCGCCGTCGCTTCCGAGGTTTGGTCAACTTCAAAGCAGCCGTGGTAGTTGGATTCGAACGGTCTGTCGACTCGAAGCCAAGATATGCAAGATACTCAAGGGTGGTCTTTGGAGAGATGAAAGTGGTCATCGACCATTGTGCAAGCCAACCTTGAAGTGTGACATAGCCTGCATCATTGCGAACGGTACAGGCTGGAAAGGAGTTGTCAATCCATGATTGGGGCATACCAGGAGTGGGTGCGAAGAGGGATGCTAGTTCGGCATCGCGAAGCCCACCGTCATTGTCTTTATCTGAGGTAAGAAAGAGATCGACAAGAAAGCGATAACCGGCAGGAGATAATTCAGCTGAGGCATATTCGGGGACGTCGAATCTCGGATGTAGGAATTGTTCCTGGAGAGAGAGATTGTTGGTATACTGGAAGGTACGTAAGATGATCCATACGGTCTCGTGCCGGCCCTTCTCAGCATAAATTTTGCATAGAGAGACGAAGCCTTCTGGGTTAATGCCCGTTAGTGTCACACCTTCGGGAGAAACTCTGCGTATCGTGTCTTTGATGTGCTCCAGGTCCTCCGGGTTCAGCGATTTATCGAAGCACTTCATCTGAAATTCTTCCATCTCTTTGTCACTGAGAATGTCATCTTTGTCTTTGTCGCAGAGATAAAAGACGCGCTGGAGAGCGGCAACAGCAGCTGGTTTCAGCATAGACTCTTTCGAGTCGAAGAGGGGCGCAATTGGATCGGTCACTGCTTTTTGGCACAGGAAAAAGGCTTCATTAACGTTATAATGCTCTCGAGCGCTTGTACGAATGCATGAGTCTATCTCTTTGAACTCAGCCATGACTGGCAGCATCTCCTCTTCCACAACCTGAGAGGAGCTGCCATTTGCAGCCAGGTCAAATTTGTTCGCGCATAACACCACCGGCACGTTGACACCAAGGGATCGAAAATATGGCAGCCAGAATAGAGCTACCCTCTCGTAGCTGTAGTGGTCGGAGTAGACAAGTAATATCACGTTTGACTTTCGTATTTCCCGAGCAAGGTTGATCCGCTCCTGAGGTAGAGCAGAAGTGTCCACAATAGTGGTTGTGACATTTTCAGGTGTCCCAAGAGTCGGAGGAATGGTTATCTGTGGGAGGACTGGTTGGATCTTATTGTTGACGAAAGTATCTTTCACAAGGCACGTAATGAGGCTAGACTTGCCACTGCCTTCATCGCCACAGACGCAGATTCGAACTGATGTGCGCACGTTAGTTTGTGGTAGGTCATGTCTGAGAGCTGAAGCCTTGCCTGTAGCCATGCCCTTCGGACGATATGTGAGATTGACGAGAGCAAATTTTCAACCTCGAAATCTGGACGAGACCTTTTCCGGAGACTTGGACCTTAGGGGCACGCTCAATTTCGATGCTCAGGTCTTGGTGCACACTGCAGAGGTTGGAAAGTCGCGATTATGAGGAGATTACGCGTCGCAAAGCATTCCAATTGGTCCGACCATCATAACCCGGCTCTTGGCCTGCTTATGGCCGCAGGGTGGGAGATGTTATTCGCACCCCCCGGTGCGCGAAGAAAAGACCGAGACTGCGCCTCGAAGATTGATAATGCCAAGGACATGACGTTGCTGACCTTTTTCCCTCCCCACGTTACATAAGTGCGAAGCGTTCACGCCTCTGAAAAGTAATGCTCAGTGCTCGACAGTGTGGGCTCACTTTGACAATTGCTTAGCCTCTATCCTCCCTTCTTACCCTTTTTATCCTTTCTTTCTAACTCATATACTCATTGCGTGACACCTCTAACCGGGAAAAGCCTACGTCCCCGCCGACTTCCGCCACCGCATGCTATACTGAGGATACATCTGTCTTTACCTTCACAATGCCTTTTGGGATCAACAACCCGCTGCCCTCTTCCATGAGGAGTGAGTTCAAGTGCCCCATGTCCATGTATTGCGATTCTCACACTCTGCAGGCGAATGTAAAAAAGCTGCCAGGGTTCTGGCGTCTTTCGTGGACCCGAGGCAAGCCTTCGGGCCTGACAAGATCATTCCTCCTCAGATCTTAGCCAATGCCAAGGTACAGAGACAGTAGCTCTATCAAAAGTCCCGCTTATTGACTGTTTATAGGGTCTTGCGGTCATCACAGTCTTCAAAGCCGGCTTCCTGGGATCTGGTCGCTTCGGTTCAGGAATTGTCGTTGCTCGTCTGAGCGATGGATCATGGTCGGCGCCTTCAGCGATTGGAACTGCCGGTGGCGGCTTTGGTGGTCAAATCGGCTTCGAACTTACAGATTTTGTCTTCATCCTCAATGACGCTGCGGCCGTTCGATCATTCGCCCAGGCCGCCTCCATCACACTAGGTGGAAATGTCAGTATTGCTGCTGGACCTGTTGGACGAAACGCCGAGGCTGCGGGAGCTGCCAGCTTAAAAGGCGTCGCCGGCGTATTCGCATACAGCAAGACCAAGGGGCTTTTCGCAGGTGTCTCGCTGGAAGGCTCAGTCCTCATCGAGAGAAGGGATGCAAATGAAAAATTATATGGCGGAAGAATAACGGGAAGGCAGCTTCTCGAGGGCGCGGTTCCGCCACCTCCAGCAGCAGATCCGCTGATGCGAGTTCTAAACTCCAGGGCCTTCTCTGGCATCAGCGCGAACGGCAACGACATGTACAACGATATTCCAATCTACGATGACTCACACGACAATGTCGTCTGGGAAGGGAGAACAGGTGACGCCTACGGACAGGGCACGCGGACCAGCAGATCAAACACTGCCGGCTCGGCAGGAGGCGACGACTACGAATACAGAGATAACCCGAAGAGAGCGAATACTTGGGCAGACGAAGTCTATGACCGCTCGCCAAGCACACGCGCGAACCCCAATGAAACATTTGACAGCATTGGCAGCCGCAACAATCGCGCTAGCGTGGGCGATTACAACTTCCGCGGCAACAAGCCGACCAGGCCAACCGCGCCGAAGCCGGTGTTCAAGCAGAAGACTGGCAGCTTGAACAAAGATCAGGCCGTGGCGCTGTTTACATTCGATCCTGATCAGGATGGCGATCTGGGCTTTAAGAAGGGCGACATCATCACCATTACGAAGCGCACGGAGAACAAGACAGACTGGTGGACTGGAAGGACTGAAGATGGAAGGACAGGGATTTTCCCGAGGTAAGTGTCCTGCATTTATCTTTGTCTCTTAGGATCACAGCACCCTGACTCTCATATAGCAATTACGTCGAGGCTGTTCAGTGAAGTACTTGATTCGCCGAATTAAAATACTCCTGCACATCTCTGGCATGTCCCCTCGCAAGCGACGGAGTCAAGGACTTTTTCATTTCAAATTTCGAATCGGCTTCTAGCAGTGGCATATTTTGCTCTATGAGGACCTGGAACTGAATTCTACTTGGGAAGGGGTACGATGCGTATTCCGTAGATATACCAAATTTGAACCAAAATTTACAATCATAGCATGACATCGGAGCACAGCAAAAGGAATGTGCATTTTTGTGTGTATGTACAGAATGTGCATGTTTCGAATGGAGACATCACTATTTACGTCGTGACCATTTATCATGATACTAGCCGTCGCTACTGGGAAGCGAATTGCACTCGCCAGCCCTTGCTTGGAGGCGGCAGATTTTCCGACTTCTAGGCTTTCATCCCTGGAATCTTAGAAATTCTTGCCGGTGAATTGGCTCTGCACGGATCCGAACCTATTTGAGATCGACGAGTCAGCCTCAATCCAATCTGATCCGTAAGCCCCGAAGGTAGCCAAAGGCAGCCGTTAAATCAGGTTAGATCCAGCAAAGTCACAGCTAAGGAAAGGGAGGAAGTTCAACATACCCCTGCGGACAGTTCCTCCCCAATGCAACACTGCCGCTACGCATATAGCAGATCTTCGCCTTTACGCACGCATTGCTTGTGCAGTTTGGCGACATGATGCTCGATTTACCCTGATACGTGTTGTGGATACTGACAAGCGTGTGATTGGCCTCCATCGCCTCGGTCACTTTGTGCCAGTACGTCGCATTCAGTGGAGCGGTGGCCGGCCAGCCGCCGATCACCGGGTACGTGTCACGAGTCGAGTATTCGAACTTGTATACCGGCCCGCCAACGGTCGGGTTAAGCTTTGGGAACGAATTCACGTCTGCGAAGAAAGTGTATGCTTCCATGATATCGAAGGAATACGTGTCGACCTCGTACATGCGGAAGCCGGAGTTGACGTTCGTGAGCGGCGTGACAGAGGGGCCAATCCAGCCGGTTGCAAGGGCATGGGCGGAGTCTTGGACCGTGCCGTTGAGGGAGTAGTAGATCATGAATTGGTCTTCGTGAGTGTGGCCGAAGAAGATGTTGGCGATGACGTGCGGGGAATAGCGGGCGACGACTTGATAGAAGTAGTCAGTGGGGTTGGGGATCGGGTTGGAGCCATCCCAGCCTGTGAGGACGTGGCCGAGGATCCAGACGCGCTCGCCATTGTCTTCAGCCTCTTGGAGCTCGTTGATCATCCAGGCGAGGTTGCCGGAGTTGTCGGGGTTGGTGGTGTTGATGAAGTTGAGGAAGTTGGACTTGTACCTGTTTTCCCCCCCTTTATTTAGTGGTGTTGACACAGCTTTGCAAGCTAACACAGACAACGAAATAACAAAAGTTGGGCTTCGACATCCGCGACTTTTTAGAGATGTATCTCGAAAAATGACAATCTCAGGCATGACCACAAGTTTTAAGGAATGGAGCGACTCACCAGAAGTCGGTATTGAGGGTGATGATTCGCAGTTTAGGGTACTCTGGCATAAATCAGCACACAGAAAACATCCAAGCCTGCTTAGGGAGTATGGGTGGTCTGCGACAGAATCACAAGGCCGTTTATAGTGATTTAAAGCAAGGACGTAGCAAAGCTCACTTGGATGATTAATGCTATAGGCGGCGTAATGCATTCTTGCCTCTGATGCGCCTTCACTTGAGATCCAGCCATTCTGTTGCCAAAGGCCGGCGACGTGATTGTAGTTCCAGGACTGCTGTTGCCCGAGTAGGCCAGGCAAACTGTGGGGAGAGTCGATATCTTCAGGGTTGCTGTCGTGGTTTCCGAGAACTGGGAAGATCGGACCAGACGGCAGGAAGTATTTCAGCTGTTCATACACACTCACTTCGGCGTATTCTGTGTATGCCCTTGATAGCTGCAAAATCGGGTCAGGGGCTGGATAAAATGTGACGGTCCTTGGACTTACTTGGTTTTGACTATCGTGGCTCACAAGATCGCCAGTATAAATTGACCACGCAAAGAGCTCAGACGAATTAGTCCCAGTAAGGGGTCCCACGGCTTGTAATGCTGAAGCACTGAGATAGTACGGGGTATCGCATTTATACGCGCCATAGAGAGAAGCTGGGAGTAGGCTAGCATTTGGGCTTGCCGAATTGACGACGTTATATCGACAGCAAAAGCCAGCGGTGCAATTTGCTTCTGACCCCGAGCCATACCGGGGATCAAGATGGAAGTCAGACATGTGCAGGACTTTCACCCGTTGTCCTTTTGGGGTCGGCGCTACTGCATTGGCAGGCTTGGGTTTCGGGAAAGTCACATTTGAAGGGAGGGCGTATGGCGTAGGGCAGAAGTTGCTGCTTAAACTGTTGCAGATGTATTGTCCGTCAAGCCCACCAACATCCGCCAGAATAAGAACCTGTGTCCAGATAGCGCCGAAGCTTCCTGCTGCGTAGTTTTCTTCACACGACGCATTCGAGGCGAAATGGGTGGCCTTGCAAAGTGCCACCATTGCGTCTGGGATCATGTCGGGAACCAGCTTGGCAACATCCTGGCCAACACGAAGCGCCTCATGACACTTGGTACAGTTGGTGGCATTGCTTGCAATAATCGCTTCAATTCTTACAGTCGCAGCTGCAATAATGTTGGTGCCGTTGGAAGCGTTGCCGACAGGGACAGGATAGTAGACAGGGTCTGTGTCGACATCAGGTATGTTATGCGGGTCTGTCAGATTAGGTGGGAAGGTAAGTTTCAGTATAGGGTCGTAGATGGCGGGTTGAGGCTCTTGGGTAGGCGCTGGAGACACATAGTAGCTTGAAAAGACGGCTGTTGGAAAGCCAGCGGGCACAGTGAACAGAGAAACACCTGGTACAGAAGAGCTTTTTGCTTGGACGGTTTGTGACAGAGCCAACAGCAGGGCCGTGAAGCTCATAGCTACAGCCATTTTTCAGCAGTGGTATAGACACGAGTTGTGGCAAGACTTTGGGTTGCAACCAAGCAAAGATCAAGGTAGATGGATTACCTGGGGAAGCTGCGGCCTTGAAGCCTTGCTACGTCGATCGAGAAGCTTTGTCTCACACGTCATGGTTTTGCTTTTTGTGGTGAATGCGGAGTATGTGTAGCTCGACTGTGGGCAAACCTGGAGCCCGAGTCTGCCTCGAGAATGCAACTTTGGTTAGGGTAGGTAGGTCGGACTAGCGGGTGTTCCTGCATGCCGCTCCGAACCCCGCCCAATAAACTATCCGATATCGCGCATGTGGGGCTCTCTAAACCTGGTTTGCATCCTTTGCACTGCTCCTGATCTTCATCTCATCTTCGCCTTTACCAATATATATGTGGCCTTCTCGAACAGCGCTTCTCAGGATCAAACAGGAGAATGGTGTTTTGCGAGCCCGACGTCCGCCATCAGGCGTGTGGCGGAGCTCAACGGTTGTGGGACGATTAATCTTTTGTCCATGCCCGAGGACGAGCGGAGTCTAGCTGCTAGTACCGAAGAGTTGCCACTATCTCTACCAAAGTGGCTAGGCTTTTGGTTAGATAGCGTTCGCATTGGTGATTCAAACCATCCTTTCTTTGGTGGACTGACAATCCAGCTCCAGAGCTCGATCAAGAGTTCTTGGAGTCTTGTTCATATCTGAGAAATCGTGTTCAAATACTCCTTTTGATGACTTTACCTGATTAAGCCGTTGCGTTACTCTTGAACCGATCCTCGGTTCACTTCACGATCCTCCTTTGAGATGCTCGTGTTCAGCGATCTAGCAATGTAAGTAAGGGATGAGTCTTAGATCTTCCTTCTGCTGACTTGAATCAAAGTGGCACGCAAAGTGGCACGCAAAATGACTTCGACTTCGACATCGAAATAGAAGCCCCTTCGCCCTAGGTCAATCTGACAGTCAAATCAGAGTTGGGTGCCTTGGAAGAGTTCCCTTCTTAGGGACGGCGACGCTCGTGTCAAACTAATCCTTCTCAAACATACAGGGGCCTTTGCCATCTCGATTGCTGACGACGACCTGACGTACAAAAAATCGTGCAAGCTCGCGTGCCAAGGCCAGCAGGTCGATGCGAAGCCCGTCACTCCGGGCCAGGAGATGAATGTCGCCATCTACGCTGACTCGATCAAGCCGCCGAATCTGAAATACACGCTGAGTGCTCAAGATCAGACTGTTTCGAGACGCAGACGTCAGCCCGAGCCCAACGGCGGTGTTGAAAATGACGGCGGTGACGGTGGCGAGATTGGAGCTTTGGGCAAGTGGCGTGCTACGGGTCGCGGAATAGGGTGGCTCTTTGGTCGAGGCCGTGGAAAGATGCGTAGAAACGGGGCGAATCCGGCAACCACACAACGAATGGCCACAGGAGGGGTCTTGGAGGGATGAAAAGCGGATTCTCAAAATCTTTCGGCCGAGTGGGGGTTTTAGCTTCTAGTCCACTCGGAGTGGCTGCTCTCCCAAGTTGAGGTACAAAACGGTGGCATTGCTTTCTAAGCAGGGGGCATACAATCAAGGGGCTGGCGACGCAGGTCAACGGGGCATTTATTGCTTCAAAATTGCAAATGCAATGATAAGCTAGGACACTGCGGCTTTCCGGTAACTACTGTCAACTCTACTCTCTGAACAGGAGTTCAACGTAGTCCGCGGACCTGCTACTTACAGCTGCGTGACTTGAATTACCAATTCTAACACTCTCACATACCAGAAATGACTAATCAAGTACCTGAGAGATACAGAGTGGTGGAGATCTTATGAAAAGATACTCGTCTGAGAGATCTTCTGGCCTGACTAGAGAGTCCAGGATCTTTATCATGGTTTGTGCAGCGAAGCCTATCTACAGTGCTGTACCCGCACTAAGTTTTCGCACGCACATACCAACATCCCAGGGCCGAGCCTTTCTCCTCTCGCTCATTTAAGTCCCTGATGCCCCGTCCGCCCATCTCGATAGAAAACTGATCACTGTCTGACATCGAACAGCTATACAACCTCTGATCTAGTCCTTGACTGCTGTTACGAAACACCTTTCCCCTGGGATACCATCGCTTCAACTCTCTACACCTAGGCGCACTAGGAGGACGACAAGATTGTTGGGGAAGATTATGGCGCCAGGTCCGGAGAAACTAGAAAGGGTTTCAGATGGTGCTTTGCCAACATGGAAGCCACCATGCCTGTCGTGGACCTATGTCGGCTTTCGCGAGCTAGGGTTTAGCAAAGATCCTAGAGCCGGCAGGCCTGGAACTGGTGATGGTCTTATGGGCGAGATTTGGGACAGTGACGCTGGCATAGGCGAAATTAGCTGGTACTGTAGTGGCAATTGCTCTTGCGCCTCAAAACGCTGAGAGCACCTAGACCAACATAATAGCAATACGTTCAAACCCCGTTAGAAATAGCAAGGAGCCGTCCAATTAGATAAAGGCACACCGGGATGCCTTTTACTGAGGCGCCGTTAAGCCGAGGCTGTCTGTCTCGTCCCTACCCCGAAAGCTTGGGGAAATATCCCCGCAAAGTGCTGACTTTAAAGACTGGCAAAATACCACCACCAAAACATGTGAGATTAAAATTCCTAGCAAGGAGCTTTCAAGCGCTGCTCTCTATCCAACCCCCCAGCCATTTACCTACTAGCAGGGCCAAAAAAGAATGTCCAGCCTCAAGCCTTCCTCAGCCACGACCGGCTTCTTCCAAACCCCACCTACTGTGCCACCGCAATATGCTCCACAGGATCCCTCCCATACGCCAAATGACAACGATCCCGCCCTCCCACGCATCCTGGCCTTGTACCTCCCCTCCCCGCTCCCAGTCCAAATCGCCACAGACCTCTCCACCTTCGCGCGCAAAGTCGTCGCCCCCTCTATCCTCTCCCTCACCGCGTCCGCCGAGACAAACCAGCCAACCCTGCATCCTTTAGACTCCTTCGGCGCCCCCAACCGGACAGATATCTTGCATACAAGCGACGCATGGCGCCGACTCCAAGACATCGGGATCGAAGAGGGGATGGTGGCGATCGGCTACGAGTCCTCCCCAGGCGTGTCTACTGGAGCGGAGTACAAGAACAACTGCCGCATCCACCAGTTCGCCAAATACCACCTGTGGACCGCGAGCGCGGCGCTCGTGACGTGTCCCTCTGCAATGACGGATGGAGCGGCTGTGCTGTTGGGCCAGCATCTTGACGCCGAACCTGGGGTGCGCGGAGCGCGCGGGTCGGAAGCTCAAGCGCAGGAAGTGTTTCGCGAAGCGAGGCGGAGGCTCATTTCACGGGATCCAAGGGAGGCGTGGACAAGTGGGCAGTGGATGACGGAGCGGAAGGGTGGGAGCGATGTCAGTGGGACGGAGACTGTGGCGAGGCAGCTACCGAGGCAGGATGTGGTTGGGGAGGATGCGGTGGGCATGCCATTGGGGCCGTGGAGGATCGATGGGTTCAAGTGGTTCTCCTCGGCGACGGATGCGGATATGGCGGTTTTACTTGCGAGGACGGAGAAAGGCGGGCTGAGCGCTTTTTATGCGCCGATGAAGAGGAAGCGGAGCGACTTGGCGGAAGGAGCAGGGAATAGAGAGGGAGGCACGGAGTTCAATGGTGTGAGGATTCAGCGGCTGAAGAATAAGATGGGTACGAAGGGCCTGCCGACGGCGGAGCTGGAGTTGAGCGGAATGAGGGGTTATCTGATTGGGAAGGAGGGAGAGGGAGTGAAGGAGATTAGTGCGCTATTGAATATTACGAGGCTGCATACGGCGGTCTCACAAGTGGGATATTGGGGACGCGGGCTCGCTGTGTCGAGAGCTTATGCGAAGGTGAGGAAGGTTGCTGGTGGGAAGTTATTGGCAGATGTGAAGCAACACGTGGCGTGGATGGCGGATGAGACGGTGAGGTATCATGCTGCGATGCATTTGACTTATTTTGCCGTTGCGCTGCTAGGGGCTAGTGAACAAGGATCTGGCGTCGTACAAAGCACACGAGCGAGGGAGCTGATACCGAAATCTGCAGAGGAGCAGGATCTTCTCCTACGGGTCTTGACACCAGTGATGAAGGCCCAGACGGCTTTAGCGAGTATCCATGGGCTGAGGGCTTGTATGGAAAGTCTGGGTGGACTTGGATATCTGGAGAACAATGACGATCCCGTTCTGAACATAGCGAGGTTGTATCGGGATGCCAACGTTGGAGCGATTTGGGAGGGCACGACCAGTGTCCTGGCCGACGATTTAATACGGGTGTTAAAGGGTAGACTGGCAACGCAAGCGGTGCGTCTTCTGGACGACTGGGTCACGACTTCAGTGGCTGCTGGAAGTGCCAAGTTACAAGAAGAAAGGGAGATTATTGCTAAGACCTGGCTTTCTCTGAGGCGGAAAGTGCAGGAGACAGATGTCGAACAGCTGCAATGGAGAGGCAGGGAGATTCTGAAAGAGCTCGAGCTGATTGTTTGTGGTTGCATTATGATCTTTAATGCATCCTTGGATGAAGATGAGGTTCAGATCGAGCTCGCAAGACGTTGGGCAAGAAAGGCAAGGCCGGCGATGTCAAGCTCGGCTAATTGGAGGAAGGACGCTGCGATGGACAAGAGGATATTCTTGGGCAATGAATCAAACATGGCAGCAAAGCTATGATCAAAATGGAGCATTTTGCTGTACATTAGTAGAGGTCGGCGATTCAAATGTCTAGGAGCGAGCGTTGTGAGCGTCAATAGATGGAAAAAGGCACCCAAACCGTTGGACAGCGAATAGATGACTGTATTTTATCAATCGCCAATCCGAACAGAACCCACAATTGCCGCATTCATGCCAGGCTTTGGATACCCAATGCCGTTACCTGTACAGATAAACATGTCTATAAACTTTTCAATCAGGTTATCAATGCTGACTGTAACCAGTCTTTTCGGTGGGCGGTTCTGTCGCGGCAAAGGTCTCCTATATCTGAAGCAGTAGGTGGCGACTTGCGCTCTCGGGAAGCAACTCTAGTCATTCTTGCCTACAAGCTGTTGTTAGTCTTGGTGGCTTGAGATGATGTAGCAAGAATAGTCAACTCTATTTGCATTTCATTTTCTCCCACCTCGACCATTCCCTTGTCCTTCAGGTAAGTCTCGACCTCCGCGTTGGCGAGACTTTGTATCGGAAAGCCGGCAAGAACCATTGAGTGCATAGTCGCTGCTCAGAAGGCGTGCAAGTCATCGTTATCAAAGTACGTTTCGACATAGGGCGCCAATCTGCGTGCATTGGGAGTTGGGCCGACCAGGTTTATCTCCATCACGTCTGTACGTGCGTCACTTTCCGCAATAGAATCGACGACCCACCGTGCCCTAGCTAAGAGGTTCGCTTTGCTTTTGTGTCGTAGATTGTATTTGAAACCATTTGCCGCCCATATCGTACACAAGTTTGCGTCACCTCGCATGCCGTCGCAGGTAAGTCGATGGATCACAGTGGTCAAATTCAAGCGTGGCAAACGCTCCCAGAACGGCAACGGCCTCGTGGGCCTCTCCACCATGTGCATGTCTGCGGTAGTGGTGTAGTCGCCTCCCTAGAATTCTTTCGTGAAGAAAGTGTTTTGCGTAGGCATTCCCCTAATATTTTCAGGAACAGGGTTGCCTGGTCGAGCCACCGCCTCCGTGCTGGGCACAGCTTCGAACGGAGGATCAGTGTAAAAATCTTGCACATCCATCTCATTCATCGTTAAAAACCTGGCCGCTGTTGAAGGTTCTCCTTGAGTGGACGCAATAAGAACGGCACTGGCTCCTTCTGACTGCACTAGGGCATGAGACTGACCTTGAGGGCTTTCTGGATCACCATCAGAAGCTGCGGCCCCTTCGTCCGTGCCTCGAGTTGCATTTTCCGCCAGAGTCAGAGCTCGTTTCACAGATTCTCTAATGGAAGTGATCAACTGTGGATGGGATTGGATGTGGTCTGACTCCAAAACGCTGTCGCTCAAGCCGACAAAGGTGGTGCTCATTTCCTCGATGGTATCCTCGAGCAATTTTATCCTCGCTCGAAGTTCGGCGACAGTTTCCTCTTTGCGGCGACGGAAGTCGCGTTGCGCTTGTCTGACTCGTGCTCTACGTTGCTGAAGTTCGCTTCAGTTCCTATCACTCCAAGTAGCAGGCTGCAACTCACGCCAGTGGCAGAGCGGTCTTCGTCGGGCTCCTTTAGCGGTCGGCCTCTGCGTTTCTTACTCGATTGCTGGTCCATGTTCTGAACACAAAGATTGTTAATTTGGGATTGATCTAACGTGCGATGTTTAACCTCCCACTGACGCTCAAGTAGTTATCAGTAGAGGGTTGATTTTGAAGCAGAAAACTGCAAGGGTGAGGGAGGACACTTAAAAAGGACAGCAGCCGTACGCAGACGAAGGCGCTGTGGAGGTAAAGCAGATCTCAAGTTGGTCATTCTCAGGCATAGTTGTCACCAAAGTCTCTCAATTCACCACTCATGCCATATGTATTGCTTACTTATACAAGCAGGCGAATACTTCAAATGATTGAAGCTAGCGAACATTCTAGCGCTCAGCTTTGAACTCGGACCAGGTTAGGGAGATCTGTAGATGTGGCGTCCGCTGATTAATGAAGCTTAATGAACGGGCGATCCAGGCTCCGCTGACAATCACACAACATCCCCTTTTTCCCCCCAGCCCGACGGGCGGGGGGGCAAACTATTGTTTGGAGGCCCCCTGGGGCTCTAGGAAATAAGGAGCTTTTCTGCTGATCGGACGATTAAAAGGAGAGGGACACATCGCACCCTCGACGAGGCACTACGGAAATTTCCTGCCGCCCTTTTCGCAGTCATGTGGGCTGGAACGTACGGGAGATTGGCTTCGAGGGGCCCATGGCTGACTTGGCAGGGGTCAATTTCTCCTCGGCGACCACTCGACGCGCCCGACATGTTTTGGCCATTCTCATCACACCTCCCCCCCCCTGGGCGGCCATGTGTTTTGGGCGCCGTTTCCTTGTGCCCACGTGGCATGGACCAAGCGCCAGGGGGGACCCGACCAAGGGCAGCCAGCCCACGCAGCCGCCCATGGTCCAGGTTTTGCTTGAAATAAGTTCGAGAAGGCTGCATTTGGAATCCGTGCGTGCTGACCCGTCTCGTCAAGCGCTTCTGGGCCCGTCACCCTCCATTCTGGTTGGCTACTCTATGAATCGACGCAGCCGAGATGATGCTGACACTTCGGGCTCACTCCGAAACGTTCACGTCAAAGACGATGTGGCTGTCCAGTGACGGCTCGCCCGCACACGTTCTGGCCACTGACATTCGCTTACACGCACAAGCCTGTGCAATAATAGTTCCAGTCGGTGAGGGATCGCTTATTTGCTGCATCAGTCTCCGTACGTTGGTACACTGTCGAGTATAACACCAATCGCACACTCCTTTCGTCTCTCTCCCACATGGTTCACTTGCTGGATCTTTCTAATGTCAACATCTCACCCTGCACAGGCACCCCAAGCTCATGTCATCCAGTTTCTTCTATAGCGAGGACATCGATTGTCCCATCTGCTCTCCAACCTTACATCCAACTTGCATCAACCTGTCCTTCCTTGCCTCTTCAGAAAGTCTCTCAACAATGACCCCCCATGAGCACCAACTTCCAAAGACTGCGACGAGCAAACAATCTACTCCTAGACCGCTCGCAAATAAACCGATACTGGATTCTATGGAGAGATCCGACAACTCCATAGCCAGCAGTTCAAGCAGTCTCCGAGCAGGCTCTACACTAAGCTCCACTGCATCATCTTCTTCATCCTCATCGTCGCGCAACCCCGTCAAAAGAGTCCTTGCAAACATCTCCGCCCGCCGCGCCTCGCCGGAACCACGCAATTCCTACTCAAGAAGCTACAAAGCCAGTACGAGATCATCGTCGCGTATGGCACCGGACCCAACGCAGTCAACAGCGGCCGGCCGGGTCAGCTCCGGCCTGGCAGACATACACCCGTATAACTTCTTCGAAGCTTCACTCCACATCAGTGCCGACTTTACAACACTAGAAGATGGATGGTTGCATCCAAGGAGAGCTGCACGATGATGACCAAAAAGCCGCCACGGCGTTGCAGGTGTCCTCAGAAGTTTTCTGTCAAAATGTGGGTGGAGTTTGAATTCATGCGCAAGGGTTTGGGACCAAAAATTTTTTGAACGCGACGAATTTAGTCGGGTTAGCGAAGGCGTTTGCCGCGAAAGACATGTGTCTTGTGTTTGGATACGAACAATGGATGTTGGGAAGGCAATTTGTCGAAGCGACGATACCCATATGCTACTTTAATCAGTCTAGTGGAAAAGCATGACGAGTGCTGGGGAGGCATGAGTTTTGAGTTACGCTACTACAACTTGCTTTCCACAATCTTTCCGTGCCAGAATCCACATTGGCAGAATAAATTTCCGCGACGACGGCGAGCTAATTGATATGTTCTGGCAATCACGCTCTGTTTGCACAAAATAATTTGACATATACGTTAGCCAGCACGTCTATGCTTGATTGTCCTGGCCTACATCCAAAACGTGCCGTGGGCATATTAGCCGTCGTTCCAGGCCACGACGAAACGCACGGGATCAAGCCATGAGAGCCTAGTGCATATGAGTTCTCACTTGATTTGTCTAGACCAATTATTCCGTGTTGCTGCTGTAGCGCAAAAGTGAGGTAAGGAAAAAGTTTCCATCTGCCTCTCTTGTCTCCGTCTTTCTAGGAACATTGGCTCCTCAAGATCGTATCAGACTTTCAGACGCTTCGGTATCCTCAACACCTCCCTGTCCCCATCTTCACATCGATCCATTGGGAATTCTGCTCTTGCTTCCCGATGGCTTTGGTCTTGCTCAACATAACTTCATCTTGGCCGATCAGCTCGCGGCTAGGGGATGGCAGGTGATCATCTCAGACTATTACGAAGGAGAACTATTCCCTTTAGAGATCTCCATCGTAACCCTGCACTATTAGTTGACGAGCATGGTTGGCCAGAAGAGAAGAAGGACCGTCTCAAAAGTTTGAATCTCGAGGGATGGGCCGATCGCCAACCCCATGGTAGGATAGATAGCCTTCTAAGTGGTTTCGTTGCCCCTGCCCGGACAAGGTATTCCAGCAAAAGTGTCTTTGCTGTCAGCTATTGCGTCGGTGCAAAGCATGCCCTTCGCCTGTTGTCTTCGGCTGTCAAAGGAGCTCTAGCATTTCGTCCTGTGAGTCTCACCCTCCCTTCCAAGCTGTAGATATGACTCCTGACTGACCGACTTTACTAGAGCTTCGTCGTAGAAGAAGATACAAATAGCACCTCGGCGCCGCTGTTCAAAGTCGCATCAAGGCAACGCGAGCTTCCCCAGAGAAATGGGAGAAATGGGGCTGCAACGACAGGCCTCCAGCCAACTAGACACTAACTCGACGCCTCTGGAGCGGATCGTTCATCTGTATTTCTTTTACGGGAACCAAATGCATCAACTTTGCGTCTGGTTCAGAGACTGATGTAGTGGGACTAGTGCCTTAAATGAGGCCACTGTCTGCGCAGTGGATACCGCAATGCTGATCAAGGCCAGCAAAATACTGGCGCCCCCCACGAATACGACTGCCCAAAACGCCCAATACCCGACTGTGTCTCGGCGATCCTTGAACAGCTGCCTAAGATTCTTGGGTCGTTGCTTATCCATATATGCTTTTAGTTCCCTCAGACGTTCCCCGTAGATTGGATATGCCGAGTAACGCTCCATCTCGCTCAGGCTCGATGACTGTGAGAGTTCTAGTAGATACGAGATGTGCATCCAGAAATCAAGCGGGTAAGGAGGCCCGGCCTTCAAGAGATCCATGAGCTTCCCCGCGGTTGGCTTCCTCAGGTAAAACTGCAAGTTGGACCCTTTTTTGGGCCCTCGGTGCTTCTTGCGGTCAAGCTCCGGCCGTAGACTGATGATACTCTTGGGGATGGGCGCTCTCAAGTAATACTTGAGAGCCTGGCGAGCGGAGGTTCGACTGATGTTGACACGTGTTCTGTTGCTTGGGCCCAGCATCAAATTCTCAAAGTCCTGCAATAGGATTCCAGCTTCATCGCCACTGCGACTGAAATGTTTACGGAAAAATCGCTCCAGGAATCGCCCGTCGGGATTGCCGAAGATTATCCTGTAACTGCGCTTCAGCTCTTCAAGCAGTGTTACAGAGCTGACGCTGTAGTCGTTCGGAGATTGGCCTGTAAGTACCGACGCACCGCCCTTATTTAGCCACAGAGGCCAATGTGCGAAGAGCGGCGATTGGCCAAAGATGCTGACATCCCAGAATACCATAAGAGTTTTGGAACTGCGGACTAGTCGCAGGTGCTGGGTATAGAGGCTCGTCCAAACGATCTTTAGCCCTCCCAGTTCTGTCAAAGTTTTGAAACAGAGCTCTTTGGGTAGGAAATGTAAGTCCCCATTGAGAGTAGAGACTACATTGTTTGGAGCACCGTCGCGAATGTAGTGTCGGTCAAGCACGTCGAGAATGAAGTCGTCAAGATAGACACTTGCCGGGGTAGGTAGGGAGTGAGGAAGAACGGCGACATGGTTGAAAGCTTGCAGCACATTCCAGATCCTGCTTAGACACACCTTGACCTGTTTTTCCGTCGGGCCTTCCACGGGTTCCAGGACACCGCGAGCATGACACCGCCGGTAGAGAGAGGCGAGCGTAAACCTTTGCTTCGTTGCGATCCATGGCTCAGAGACGGCTCGAGATCCAGTGTATGTCGAGGCCAGGTCTTTGAAGAATCTGCCAATTTCAACGATCAAGTCATTACTCGGTTGTTCGCTTCTGAACGGGGTGGCTTTGACTCGGTAGAGCTTGTAGCCATAAGTATGTTCCAGTTCTCTTAGGGGCAAGGTGTGAAGTAAATGCTCTGGCCATGTGCTGTCAAAGTCAAATAAGGCGTCCAGAAGCTCATCTCGCATTAAGCCTGTCGACCCTATATCCACATGCGGCCCGGGAGCCAATTGTTTATCATGCCGGTGGTGGTTTAGCCTGTGCCACCAGTTGTGGGGATCCGCGCTGGAGTACTGTCGCGTTCTAGCAAACGACTCGATCTCGCCTTGATAGAAGCTTGAAGGGAACGAGACGTCTGATCTGTTAGCAAAATGACAACCAAGTGAAAGAAGTAACTTACATTTGTACGAAACTTTGTTCTTTAGGCGCATTATCTCGCGGGTACGACGGTCTTGATGCCGCTCTCGTGCCAGCATGTTCTCCTCCTCGAAAGTCCTAGTTTCCCTGTGGTTTTCACTGCCACTGACAGCCGTCAAGCTTATGACTCGAGTGGTTTCGACCCATTCTGGGTCGTCTTTGGTAGATTTGCGTAGGCTAGTAATAGCCTCAGTTGGGGACGGAGGCCGTGAAATCTCAGTGGGCGTAGCTACCAGCTTTGACGTAGGGTATGCCACAGACCGGGAGGGATCGCTGAGGAGCTTCTGGAGGTCAAGGACAACATCATGGAGGGTGCGATTTGTTTCGATCAGCTCTTGCAATTGCTTCGAGGGCAATAGTATTGACTCCTGAGGGACTGCTGATTGCTTCTCGTCGAATGGAAAGTTAGGTAGGTGATCCATGTTAATACGATCTGCAAGACGGCCATGTGCTTCGAGATGCGGGTGCTGCGCGGGTTACACGCCCAAGTTAGGACAGTTCCTTGCCACAATGAGGTTGTTCGAATCAGCACTGACTAAAACAGTCAACTGACCTCGAAAAGTAAAAGGAGCATGCGAAAAATTTAAGCATTTAAAGGCCATGAATAGGCACGGAGAGGAAGGGAGGCTCGCGTGCTCGTCACTTCTTTGGAGACGGTCTAGATGCATCTGTGTTTCCGGATTGAGCGCCAAAGACCTGGGCCCCGTCCCCCCTAGCTACACGAGCTGTAGATTCTGCGGGCGGGGGCTAGTCATAGCTGAAATTGCAAAAGCCACGACTGAGGCTCTCGGCATCCCATAGACTGGAATGGATCCCTGGACTCCTTGAGCTTTTTAGTGGTCGCTAGCCTCCGGGGCTGTGGGCGATCGCCCGCAATGACCTTCCCTTCCTTCCGCGGTCCGATACCTCTAGAACGACACCTTGGCGGCCTCGGCAACCTCTACCTCCCATTCTGTACAGAGATATATGGTTACTTGCACAGCCATTCAATGATTCTGCGGCCAAGGGAAACGGGGAGGGCACCCCATACTTACTGTGGCAGTAGATTGAGGGCGGCGACCGCCAAGCGGCTCCAAGTGGATGGACTCAATCATCACGCCAAGACTCGTATTTATGAGCGCGGTCGTGAATGGCTTTCCGGGGTCTACACCGGGCCTGGGTCAATTGGACAAAAAAGGGTGGCAGCTGGCTCCACACTGATAGTGCCATCCCAAATTGGCGCTCTTCCACTGCCTTGTTCGTCAGCATAGCTGGAGGGGATCTATGGACCATCTTCTGCTGTCTTATCTTCAAGTGGGAGATCTGTGAACCGGCCCTCTGACGGCCTGTATCATCAACAGCAAGCCATCCTCAGAAATGCGTCTTCAGATAGTTCAGGCCTTGTGGAATCTCCTGAAGACGTTCTGACAACGGCGAAGAAGTGCAAGACGTCCCTTTCTGCATTCGATTGGCCTGATTCTGGCTACTTTAGCCAGCAGTGTGGGTTTTATCATCACCGGCATATTCTCCTCTTATATTACCTGCTCCAACTCCGAAGTTCTAAGAGACGACATATGCGGCGTCTGGCCGGTGCTAATTGTTGTGAGCAGGCGGCGTTTCAGTTGCCCTAGAGTTGCCTGGGGAAGCTTAAAGGAGCCTAGGGGAGCCTAGGGGAGCCTGTGTCTGCCTTATATGGCAATCATGTAATTAGTCACTCGTTATATCTGGGTACGATAGACAACAAGACAGTTGCTTCCAACCTATGCATATACATACCTTTTTGCTGCGCGTAACACTAATTACAGCACTGACATCTCAACGGAGGAGAGTACAGACTACTAGGACCAACGTGTTTTGTTCTTTCTTCCCGTAAAAAGTACATCTAACATAACACGCTTCTTTCATGAAAACAGCCCATAGCGCACGTGGGAGAAGGACACCGATTGGTCTAACCTTGCAGGTCGACCAACAACAGAAACCATCCTCCTACCCACTTCATTCATGCCGCCAACCTCTGAAGAGCTGAGCGGCTCCAATACCCCTTGATGCCTGCAACTCGATCCTTTGCCATCATCTTCGCTTACTTTCTGCCCTGCCATCCATGCATCGCGGCCGATTCATCGCTCGCCTACCGGTCTCATGCCACCCAAATCGGTATTTCTGAAGTCTGCCTCGCCTACGCATGGCGTGTGAACTCACTATAGGTATGAGATCAAAACGAGCAGGGCTTGCTGTATTTCCATGACACAGCATTCATCCCCAAAGCACTTACCACAACCACTGCGGAGTTTCGATCAGTGACACTGAAGGAACGGCGCAGGGTATATGATACTTGATCAGGACAGGGCTCGTGTCACCTGAAGATTCTGCTTGACGCGGCAGACTCAGCGGACTATACTCCATTATAGTCATGCGGGCCTCTGGAAGGTGGTTGAGCGAGGTAGATCTATGCAAAAATTGGCTGATGGAGGGGAGGTAAAGGATTACATTAGACAATAGTGGCCCTTCTCTCGGCTGGGCAAACAGGGCCGATTCATACGAGCACTGCTAGGTGGAGAAGATTGGACTGGATTGGATGATACTAACCCGGGTGGAGGCTGACCGACCGGCTGGTTTCAACGTCGGCATGACCGATCAACGCGGTCTGGCAGGGGCTGCAGACCATATAATAGGAGACGATGACACTCGATTGGATAGACCTTACCTGTAGAGGTTGGTCCGGTGGGACAGATGCATGCAAATGCAGTTCACTGAGAATGAGGGATCGGATCCTGGAATAGCGGCGGCCATTTTCAGGCTGGGTAGGCGGAGCGTATTAACGCAGACGCTGCCGAATCAAGAGCAGGGAGAACACAAGGTCACTAATAGCTCTTGGAAGCTGGCAAGCATGGATCAAGGAACAGGCTAGGTCAAAATCTGGCAGTCCCAGCCAATGCCCTCGAACATAGTGGGAAGATTATAGATGGTCAGGACTAGAATGTTAATATCCTTTGAGCTACTTTCATGCGATATATTACCTTTCTCCCATTTCTGGCTTGTGCCAACTATCCACAGACTGGAATTAGTATCAATCTTCATCTCTAATTGATCCCCACATGTTGTGTTACAGTCCGACCGCTGCATTGATCGTGGAGAAGTGAGTAGACTACTAGGAGGTCTTTCGTGGCGAAAAGCTGGAGGGAGCCAGGCAGTGCTTTCAACAAGACGTACACTTTGTACGGCCTGCGCGTACATTACGTACAGGCCTAGGGAGATAGGCCTGGCATGACGGCCTGTGTGGCGCGCCCGAATGCCCAGGACAGTATAGATCTTGTCATAATAGGTATGGGTCATAGCCACTTGGCCCCCTTGAGTGGTAGTTTTTGTCCCATCTCTTAGAATTCTGATCGTACTGCAGAGATGACCGATTCTGGAGAATTGTATACCGGAATGGAGGTCGACGATGACCTTAGCAGTGCTATAGGTACCGAGACCCTCGCAGATCGAGATCTAATACCCCCGGGCTTCGGCAATAACCCTAGAGCATATATCATTAATGGCTTTCGATACTCTTGCTACCTGCAATGTCCAACGAATGTGAGAGAGTCTTCAGCAGTGCCAAAGATAGCGCTGGCAATAGTTAGTGGAGGCGGGTAAGACAGCTCTTCCTACCTTTACCATCACTACCACTATTGGTTGAATCACTGCTACCGGAGATACTGGAACTGCCTAATTGGAAGCTCCAAAGGCTTCTAGGAGAATAGAATGTGGGTTAGTCTACATCTTCCTCGACTACTCCGGCATCACCTAATAAGGCAGTAATGACCTAGGCTTCGATCTGAACTCTAGTGGTCGTAGGACACATTGTCACTGTCCCCGTGACCGCTTCATTCCCCACCACCGTAAATACCCACAACCCTCAAGGATCTTCAATCTGAGGGCATTCCTCTCCTGTGTTAGGGTCCTTCTTGCGGCGCTAATGACTCGCTCGCACGACCGTTGATGATTCGATCAATTTGCTTTTCCTTGTCAGGAACTGAGAAAGGAGGAAGGGGGGAGCAGAACTCGGGGGAGGATGGTTAGCTGTTGCCCTTCCTGTTCTGGCGGTTGCCGCAGAGGTGAGCCGGGGCGATCCCTGGGTGCGCCCGGGGTGTCTAGCCACGCCGTCTTCCTTTTCTTCCTTCTTTAGATTCGTTATCCCAGTTTGATGACACCTCTATGATTCGCTCTAGACTGGCCTCTTAACAGATTGTGTCCTATCACGTGCTGTATAGTCACATTGTGAAGGGGTCGGGTCGTGGAGAACAACAACAACCACCGTCCCTGGGGGAGGAAGGGGACGGCACCTCTAATGACCAAGAGAGAAGAAGGGGAAGGAAAAGATGCTTGTCGCTTGCCCGAGCTGGGCTGCCTAGCTACCTATGTATGCTATGCACCATGTGTGCCCAGTCTGTCTAGACTAAGGGGGGGTATCCACCCTACCACAACATGAAATAGCGCCAAGTGTGCAAAATCAAAAAGTAACCCTCTTTAACTTCGTGAATATTGTTGCCACATATACAGACTTGAGGTATTTCAAGGCGGAGCGCCCTGTGCGACGCCTAGGACTCGCCATAGGAATACAGAGGTAGACTCGACAATCGGACCGGCAGCCCTAAACGTGGCGGTAAATTCGGGAAGGTTGCCCCCCACAACCACCTGTAAGTGAGGGGGGGATCCCATTTATCACCATCTGGGATAAGGGCTCCGGATGCACATGTATGCGCTATGTGCTGTGTGGGACAAAACATGGTTGGTCATGTTCGGTTTCAATCCGCTGACATAAGGGCTGAGGTGTTGTGGGGGCCGAATCTGCCCACTCCCAGCCACCATCTACGGCCGGGCAAAACCCTTATCCGGATGGAGGGGAGGGGGAGTCGGTGACGACCAACCAAAGCCCCTCAATCAAGATCCTTTTGTAACTGCTTCCAGCGACAAGCGCGAATCTTTCGTGTGCATTCGCCACTTGAGGGCGTAATCATACATATCAAACTCTAGGGCGCAATCTTTCTTCAGTTACACTCTAACGAGACCATATCCCTTCAGGTGGTTCACCTGGGCCGTGGTGCTGAGTGGACTCTTGTTTACCGTTTTCTTCTCCTTTGTCAACATCGCTGCAGACGGCTATATTTTGAGGTACCAGTACTTGCTGTTGTATTACTCGGGATAACAAGACTGACCCCCGCTCCAGTGTCACGTACGTGACGAACCCAAATCAGACCTTTCCGCAAGCTGAATTGATGAAGACTTGGCCGTTCAGACTTGCTAACAAGGGCAGCCGAACCTTTCTACACAGTCTCTCATCACATCCTTACAGCATTCTTCATAGGTTTTGGCGTCATGTCAGGCACGCGACATTGCAGTGGGCTCCGGTAAAACAGCCCTGTAAAAGAACCGAATGTATGGAGGTATCTGCGAATTGGAGGCTGAAAACGGCGCCTCTGGGGGCTGTTTTCAGCGTCCTTTCCACCACAATATAAAGAATGTAAATGTCCTAAAAGAGGATAAGATGATTAGCAGCGCCTTCTCAGTCATTCCAATATGGAAGTTTCTCGGTGCCCTTCTCGAGCAGCAGCTTCACAACCGCCTTGTGCCCGACTGCCCACGACAGCGGCGTCTGGCCAAAGCCATCCTCGGATTCCACGTCAGCCCCTTTCTCGAGCAGCAGCTTCACCGCCGCCTCGTGCCCGTTCCCGGCTGCCCACGACAGCGGCGTTCGGCCGTCACGAGATTTGGACTCCACATCGGCCCCCTTCTCGAGCAGCAGCTTCATAAGCCCCTCGCGCCAGTATCGCGCGGCCCACGACAGCGGCGTTTGGCCATAGCATACTTCCTTGGACTCCACGTTGGCCCCTTTCTCGAGCAGCAGCTTTACAACCGCCTCACGTTCCTTCTCTACAGCCCACCAGAGAGGCGTCCGACCAACGTTAGGTCTGCACTCCACGTCGGCCCCCTTCTCGAGTAGCAGCTTCACCACCGCCTCGTGCCCGCGCTCGATTGCACACGACAGCGGCGTCTGGCCAAAGCCATCCTCGGATTCCACGTCAGCCCCCTTCTCGAGCAGCAGCTTCACCACCGCCTCGTGCCCGCGCTTGGCTGCACACGACAGCGGCATCTGGCCGTTGCGAGGTTTAGACTTCACGTCGGCCCCCTTCTCGAGCAGCAGCTTCACCACCGCCTCGTGCCCGTTCTCTGCTGCCAACAACAGCGGCGTCCAGCCATACCGAGAACTGCACTCCAAGTCGGCCCCTTTCTCGAGCAGTAGCTCCACTACCGTCCCGTGCCCTTTCATAGCCGCCCGGAGCAGCGCTGTCTGTCCGGATCTATCCTTCCTGGCGACATCCGCCCCCTTCTCCAGCAGCCGCTGTCCTACTCTCGCGTGTCCGCAAAACGCCGCCCAATGTAGCAACCTCCAGTCTCTCTTATCCCGCCCCGATAGTAATGTCAGAATCTCCTGATTAAAACTATCTGCAGTCCCATTATTCAGCGGAAATTTTTGAAAGACACGTTTTAAATGCTTACGACAAACTGTTCTCAGATCGAGAACTTTAAGCCCGCCATTATCTTGATTCCATTTGTCAGGGAATATATTCGCTAAAATTAACGCTAAGAGTTCGAGAGGGAGATGGTTGAGGCCCATGTTGGCCTTACTTAGAGAACTTCCGTCTGGTAATTATCAGCAGTCTATTGATAAGGGTGTAAATGAGAGGTTTGTGTACCTGTTTAATTGGAAACCGTAGTGTCCGGTAGGTTATTAGGGATATCGCCTGTTTGGAAGAAGTTTGTTAGGAGTAGGAGTTACTGATCCGTGACTGGACTACGGCTGACTTTGCCCTTGCCCTTGCCCTTAGGGCGGTCACGGGCCCCGGACGGTGTAATTCACAGGTGCGTATTTTGCCAATTTAACTTGCCGCTGAAGAACTAACCCCAGAGCCTAGAATTCTTCACCGACAAACTCAGCTTATCCTACAGTCTCGATAGTGGGTGGCAGCCGTCTGATGCAGGAGACCAGATTGGATCATCCTTAAGCTATTTCAACAATGTCCTGGAAGACTGCAGGATCAACTACATACAAATTGAGCTGCTCGCTGAGGATCGAACGGCAGAGCAATTTGGCTTGAGTCAGTGGGGGCCGAAAATATCGGTAACAAGCCCCGTCGAATCGAATCGAAGGATATCTGAATCCCCAACGCTGATCGTGTCCAGGCATTAGCAACCTGTTCCATCACCAACACCGCTGGCCGTACCATGCTCAACCTGAGCACCGAGTACGATCTTCTCCCAACAACAATCGGAAATGAGCAGGAAATGACTTTCCTGAAACTTGACCCCAAGGAAAAGGCGAGCCTCTGGTGGGGCGCCTCCCTACTGTCAGTTGCACTTGCATCTTGCTATGATCCAGGCCGCTAATCAGTCTTTCCAGATCAATGTATTGGATCTTGCTAGCTCAGAAAATGCAGGACATTAGAGGGGACCCTCTGAATGCCAACAATGTTATACGGAACGGCTCTATCAGTTTGTTTCATCCACTTTTACTATGCTCAGGCTCGAACTAATGCACCGGGCAAGATCTTACAACCCCGCCTAGACCATGAGATTGCAAGCCTCAACTTCTTCATGGTCAACTATCATTTCATCCTGGAAACCCAATCCTCCGGAAACGTACCAATTTACTTCAGCGATGGCGCCGACCTCGGCGAATTGTACGCAACCGGCAGATATCCCGATATCTGGAACATCACCGATATCTATGGAAAATCCTGCTACTCCGCCGTCCTCGCCGACTTAGGCCAAGCCTCGACACCAAATGTTCTTTTAGACTCAAACTCCGCGTTGCTCCAAGAGTATACGAAAGATTTCGCCACTTTGAAATGGATTGTGAACGCGAAGCCTGGGCCGGCACGACAGAGCTTCGACACCGTGAAGGCCCAGGGGCAGACAGGCTCGCTATCGATCACGCCATCCACGATCTACCAGCAGAACCTTTGCCAGGTACCGCAGCGCAAGTCTCTGGGCTCGTTGATCGTCGCGGTAGTGGTTGCGGATTTGGTCTTCTTGCAGGCGCTGTGGACAATTCTTACCTTTGCCACGACATGGTACGTGGAGAGTAAATATCTGACGGCGAGGTACTGCGAAGGAAGTATCAGGCTGTTGGGAGACGGGGAAGGGCACGAACTATTGAAGATTGGAGACAACTCGGCGCGGGAAAGCATGGAAGAAGAGAGAAGACTGGTGGACTAGAGGCCCGTTTAAAGGTATGTACCAAAGGTTATTGCCTCACCAACAATTTTGGTGCGGTTAAGGTTTAGTGGCTGTTCCGGGCAGCGGCCCTAAACTTTGGTGGAGTTTTCGTCTAAAACTTAGATAGATGCCCCCCATTTTCCAGCCATGTAGTCATCTCAATGGGGGCGAGGAAGACGAAGGAGGGGAGATGAACTGGAGCAGCAGGTGGTGAGAGAAATAGGGCGAGATAAACCAGAAAGGGACAAAGGTGTTCTTGAATATTTGACATAGCTTCTCCATTCTAGGGCTGGTAAATTTCTGTCCTACCTTAGTGGTGTCTCACATCGCTGCCATTTGGGACATCCCCATCATGATTCCCTTCAAAATTGAAAAACAATTGGGCACGTAAAGCGACCAAGGGAGCATACTCTCGTGCTGTCTTAGGCATGCTCTTAGGGTGGCTCTTACCCACTCCTTGAGTGCCGGCCTCTTCTACTTGAGCGGGCTGTTTTAGTAGTCCGTTTGGGTAGCTGTTCAGGGAAACTTGCATGGGAGGCAGGGAACCCGTTTTGGACTCTTTCGGCCGCGATGTGTAGCCTGCCTTCCAACGGAAATAATCGTTGGCGTAAGCAGATGCCCCTCCCTTTATCGTCAACTGGCTGATCGACTAAGGCGGCGTCTGAAGCAGGCGAAGAGGGGAGAGTGAAAGTGGCGATCCTTGGGGGAGACCCTGGAATCGTATCCTGTGTGCTGGCCATTCGGTTTGATATGAAGTTCTGCCCTTTACGCTCAACAGAATCCGACGGCCCGTGGGCCTTTTGAGAAATGGCTGGAACGGCGAAGCGGCGCCAGATACGTCATGTTCGCGACATTGATCGGAGTCGTGAGCGCTATTTTGCTAGGCATGGCAAGTCTAGCACTCGGAGGCTAGCAAGCATGGGTGACCTACCAGCAGTGGCAGCATCCGATAAGCAGTAGTGGTTGAATACTGCTGCTAGCACTGAATGCGCATTGCTGAGGACAGTTGTAGATTTACGTGCTTCAGCAGCACTCAGCAAAGGCGTGGCCTGTGTCTCGCGAGTGGAGCAGAGAAGACATCTACGACAAGCTAAATAGAAGCCAGGCGCTGGTACAGGCCATTCCAAATAATAGCAGATATCTTTCGAACATTCGTTATTGATCACCGGTAATTATTGCTGCCAGGAGCGTCTATATCTTACAGCCAGAGTGCATGTTGTACGGAGCCATTATTTGTCGACAAGGGCCAGTTGTTAGCCAGGGCCACCTCTTCCAAAGCCCCTGCCTCTACCTCTAAGGCTGGGAGTACTGCCTCTCCCTGGTTCTGAATTCTGTCTGTATGCACTTCCTCTACGGTCGGTTGTTGGAGAGGTCAAATAGCTCTCGTCTCCTGCTTTTGCGCCACCACGTCCACCGCCTCTTCGATGCCCTCCTCTTCCCCTACCACGCTTGCCTCTTCCATCTCTCGCGACACTCGCAGCACTCGCAGCAGCTGCAGTGGCTCGCGCCTCCTCTTCCTGCACCCGCCGTGACTCGCTGTCAAACCACTCCTCGAATTCCTGCTGCTGCTGAATCTCTTGCAAGCTTCGCTTTGCTACGGCTTCCTTGACAGCCGTCTTCTCTGTTTGTTGTTGAAGCAGGATATCGCTCATGGAGCTCTGGGCTGTATATGATAGGGATGTTGTGGCAGGAGCAGGAGTGTGCCGAATGGACTGTATTTGTGGAGGGGTAGGCTTAGAGGGTGTCATAGTTGGCGTTGAGACGCTGCGAGCCTGCTCGGAAGATGTCGACTGGGACTTGTCAGGTGCCGGAGCGCCGGCCACTGTTTGGCGCATGGTCAGCGTCGTCCTCATCGGAGGGCGCGTGGGGGTTTTCGTAGATGCTACAGGGGCATCAACTTCTGAAGAGAATGGCTGATTGAGATCTGCTTTGGAACTCGGTCGGATCAGGCGCCAAGGAGACGTTGGAGTTGGTGTAGCAAGGGTTGTGGACTTTGTCGTGGAGGCTGTTGATGCTTGGCCAACTTCATCTTTCTGCAGAAGTTGTTGCTTTTGGATCTTCTTCCTCTCCTTTTGTGACATTTTCTGAATGCCTCTGCTTTGTTCGGAGGTATTGGCGTTCATTGCAAGGGTCAAGTTGGACGGTCGAGAGCCGGAGGCCTCGGCCATGATTTCCTTGAGACCTGTTTTGCTCGGCGTCGACTTGATCCCACTCCAAGGAGCGTTCTGCGAGCCAAACTCGGGCGTCAGTGCGGAGCCCTGTGGTGCGCGAGATGCGGCTGGTGAAGAAGAACATTGTGGGAATGAATTTCCAAGGCTAGAAGCATCCGTGCTGAGGCTTCCTGAAACCGGCTTTCCCCTTGCGTTAAGCCAGACATCCCCTTCAACTTCCAACGACGTCGCAAGGTCATGTGCTCGTAATTCTGGCGATATCGGGTTTGAGCGACGAATAGGTCCGTCCTTGTGGCCGGCTTTCTCTTCGTCCATTTCAAATAACAGTTCAGAACCCACATCTTGGGCTAATAGTGCTGGACTGAGTGCTGGGGACATGCTTTGCTTTGGTGACGTTCGGCTTGTTTGGTCCTTGGCTGGGAAGGAAGAAGTTTTACCCCAACTGCCGACTCGAAATTTGTTGAGGCTTGCTGAGCGCTCCTCATCTTCATGGAGCCTGGATCGTAATCCCATCGAGTCAATTTTCCTCTCCCGCGCTTGCGCAAGTGCCCCAGCCAGGTCAGCATGCTGCTCGAGCAGATCTGCTTCTGCACGCCCACTCTTTGCAAACGGCAAGAATGCAAGTTGATTTTGTTGAACCATTTTGTCCAATTCAATAAGCAATTCCTCGTCGAGCTCTTCTAAGAAACTGTCGTGAAATCAGAAACAGTATTTGAAGAGCTCCATTGTCAACTTACCGATGTTCGAGCATGCTCTCGAGGTTGAGGCAGATGTACTCTAGTCCGGCGTATTTAAATTCTTTGACAGAGCAAGGCGCAACAGCGTTCAGAAGCTGGCATACATTCCTTGTGGTTACTAAACCGCGTTAGTAGGTCGTGACAGCGCTGGCACACCTGCAACATACCAAATTTACCGAGTAATTTTTGACAGATTTGAGCCAACCGGTCAAGCATCAGCTCATTTGCCACAGACATTACCTCGATGACCAGGTCCAGGAACTCATCAAGATCATCGGTGACTACCTCGTCAAAAAGTTCCTCACCAGTATCAGCGTAGATGTGTTGAAGGACCATTCTGAAAATCTTGGCATCAATGTGCTTTAAATCCACTTTGACCGTTTCTGCCGTTTCTTCCGCATCAGTGCGCCTTGATGAAATCCAAGCTCCTCTAGCTCGGCCGTGGAAAAAACCGTCAAAGAATGGACACCTGCAACAGAGCAAGGCACTATGAGCAGGCATTTCAGCATCATCAGCGAGTTCAATGACGAGGTCGGCATCGGAGAACAGATCTTCATCCAAAATCGCACTTTCCATGTCTAGCTGGAGACATTTTGCCGGCTCGGTCATCACTCGGGCTGCTCTTTCGAGGGATCTCATTTCCAGATTAGTTGCCATCTTCATTAGCTCTGTCCGAACTTGTCGATACCGAGCCGCAGATTGAGGTGCCTTTGACGTATAATGCCAAACATCGATAATGTTCTCAGTATACATGTAGAAGACGAGATTTGCTATTGTCAAGAAATCTGCGCCCCGGAATTGAATTTGAGTCTGGCCATCCGGTCCATACTCGATAGAGAAAACGTCCGCGAGTGAGAAATAATAGTTGCTTCGAAATTCTGTCAGAGCTCGGCGCAGAACACAGCTCCTTGATTTCACGAGGAAAGAGTGGACGGGGATCCGAACATCCGTCACATTTGACGTTATCCACAAATCGTATTGCGAGTCTGCCAGGGGTTCAAATATGGAGAGCAGTTGCATGAATTCGGCCTCGGCATGTTGCGAAAGAAGAATTGCGCGGCGAATATGGGCTGGGCTTGACTCGCTCATTGCGGGCGTCCAAAACCTTGGCTGCGGGTCTTCGGTATGGGACATTTCCTCCACTTTGCCGTACTCCTTGAAGGACAGAAGAGGTAGAAGATCATTCCAGATGGAGGGTGGGTCGACAACGATTTGCTCTCGAGTAACATTACAATCCCTTCGGATAGCTGTAAACGCACCAAAGGCGTTACTGCGGACGCCGACCGCTCGAGTAATGTTAGGTATTCGGACGAACTTGTAGTCTTTGGACCGTGCGGTACCGGACATGTTAGAGCCAATGTCTTTAATGATTGCCCGCTTCTCCTTTCGCCATACCGATCCGGCCTCTGTCGAGAGAATGATTGATCCAGATTGGCCAACTGCCACGTCTCTCGCAGCCATGTGTGCTTTCCTAATAGACCAAACGCGAGCTGGAGGGGGTAGAGCATTCCGGGCTTTAGAAGGATTTGTCGTTGAGACCCCTGCTGTAGACTCGACCTTTTTAGTGACATCAATTGTAAAAACCTCGCCGAAGCTTGACATTGCGCAGATAGTGTTACCTCCGCTGGTCACCTTACAAACGTAATTGCCGGCAGGATCATATCGGGTAGCGTAGCTGCCTTGCAAGAAATAATTCGTAAAGCCTTCAAGCTGGAAAATGACCTTGGTAAAGCCGTAATGTGTCAAGACTATCAGGTCATGGTTCTCGAGAAGTATCGATGTAGCACGATCAATCGCAGAGACCATTTCAATAGCCGCTTGCAAGACAGAAACCCCTACTCGGCGAGGAATAACTTGCATCTCCAGCGATCGTGCATCGGCATCCATCAGACCAAGCTGACCCGCGTTTTTGCCAAATGTATACAGGGCAGAAGGAGTGAAAATTGCCGAATGGATTGATGAAGCTGCTGCTCCGATGATAGCTTCTTTCTTTACAGGACCGTAGAGTTGACGAGGGATTAGCTGCAATGGAACTTTTCCGGCGGCAGGAGACTGTGGCAAGCTGTACCCAAGCTGCCCAAACCTGTTACTTCCCCACGTGAAGACTTCTCCACTTGCCGACACAGCAATGGTGTGGTCTTGACCAAGAGCCACGGAAGTGACGCGTCTTCCAGCTAGACCACCACTTTCAACACAGACGTAGCTGAACAGTGTGGCTTCATCACCTGTACCCAGGCGGCCTCCGGGCCCAAAACCACAAATGAATAGGTTTGCCTCAGGGTCGTTTGTAATGATGGCAGAGTGGAGTTTAGACATAACAACGTCTTGAATTTTGAGGGCTTGATTACGAATCAAAGCCGGAAGAGTGGAATTGATGGAGATGCATGGCTGATTGGTTGAAAGATCCTGAGCGGGTAAATTCCTCTCCGTGATATGTTCCTGATGAAAACGTCTAAGCAGATGCTCTGGTCTTCTTAGACTGACTCTCTCTGGATATTGTCTGTCGTCTGCGTCACCCAGGCCCAGAGATAGATTTTTGTTGCTGCCAAAGGCAAATACTTCATCACAAAGTAGATTGACACGCGGTTTATTCGGCCGGCGTTGACCATTTTCTTCCGGACCGATTTGATCCAAGTCAACACTGTTTCCGCTTTCGTCGTCTGCATTATTAGCAGTAAGAGTCCTAGCGTCTTCTCCGAGGTTACGAGGGGCAATTGTCAGCCCGAAAACCTCAAAGGGACTGTTTCCTTCATGATCCTTTATCTTGATCAACCCTCCGGCGTGGCTATGAAGACCGCTAGTCGTGTAATCTGTTGCATCCTTAATGTCTCTTAGCATTAGTGCCTGAGCGATTGCTACGTTGCCGAAGTACAGAGCTCGGTGCAATGCTGTCCAGCCACTCTCTGCATCCTGAGCATACAGATCGAGATAGGGAATAGCTAGCAGTGCCGTGACAAACTCGACTGCGTCGGGTTGGCGAGATGATGCCGCGTGATGGAGCAGTGTACGGCCGAAACCGTCCCTAGAATTGATATCTGCCCTGGTGAGAGCGACCCGCTGTCCTTGGCTTTTTCCTTCTTGACCTTTTATTCCATGTTGTGGGCCTCCCAAGCTTTTCCGAGTTTTCAGCAGAGGTGCAGCTAGCGAGGATGTAGCTGTCGGACTGCCTATCTTATGAGAAACATTGTTGCCAATGCCAGTACGTGAAGAACCGGCTGAGGTAAAGGTGGCGTCCGCCACGAACTGGCGAAACGCGTCGACATCCTGTTGGAGAAAGTATCGCCAGAGATGAGCACTCATATGCGAGAGAAGGTTATGGGTGAGGGAGACCCGGTCACCCCGAAAGCCTCGCTGGGATCTCTGTGGACCACGGCGTATTTAAAGGCGTTTCGTGGGGTGCGGAGGGTCGTGGGTGGCGCTGTGATTGTCAATACGGCTCGTGCTTTGCACTTAACATGCGATATGGTAAAGAAGTAGAAGGGTAAACTGCTAATGAGCCTGGAGTCACAACAAACACGTTATGTGAGTTGTTAGGTCAATTTGGGTGGATGGCAAAGCTCTGTGTGGCGGCGTGAAACTGGCACCGCTTGGGATTGGCTGACGCACCCCCATGACGGCAGCGACGCAAAGAAACCGGAACCAAATTTTGAGTCATTTGAGGCCGAGATATGATGACTGACGATCTACGTTTGGAGGGAACTCAAAAGGATCCAGAGGACTCACAGGACCATGTTCTACAATCCCCAAAGCTTCAAAACACATAACTTCTATGCGCCTCAGCTCTGCGTGGCAGCAGATCACGCGCAGACGAAGCGGTGAGCCTGGCGCACGATCTGCGCCATTGGGGAGATAGCTCTACTGTATTTCCCCAGACTGAGGGACCCACGTTTACGTGACAAATTGGCGTAGTCACAGCGAATAGCTGAAAAAGAACTGGGGGGTTAACTGTACCCTTGTGACCCTGGAGTGAGGCGGAGATTTCATGCTTGCGGAGCGGTGTTGTGCAATCTGTACCTCGTGCCGCTGGTCTTGAGGCCCTTCGTTGACTCGGTTAGAAGTCCTGGAGCCAGGCCATTCGGAAAGATGAGCCGGTTAAGCAGTGGCCTGTGCTCTGCTTTAGGCCTGGGCAGCTGCACCTTGTTCGAAAGCTCCAAACCACTCCAACAAGTTGCCTAACTTCAAATTCCTCGACCTTTTGCTTGCATGCCTGGCTTCCTCAATTCTCCTTTTCCATCTGCCTAGAGCATTGTATCTCTCACATAATCCTCTCCCTTCCACCCGATTCCATCGCCCACAGCATCCTCATGCCAATATCCCTCCACTGTCCCATCCATAGATAAGCCTTCGGATATCAACCTTTGAGTCATTTTCGCCCTACCAACCAGTCGCCCGTCAATCGATTCGTCGCAAGCAATCAACAATTTCTCAAAGGACTAAAACCGAACCTCTATCCCCGGCCAAGATGACGGACACAATTTCAACCCTCTGCGTCGAAGCGTTAACATGTTTATGAGTCAACTCGTCTTGAAAGACCACACAACAACATTGGGTGCGATATTATCAGCCCATGCAGACCACCGAGCCCACCTGACTAGAGATCAAGAGTGTTTAAGTAGGATGGAAGACTATAAGCGGGATCAGGCCTGCAATTGCTTCCTTTAATTCTGAGCCTCAATCATCACCTGGAAAAAGCTCCCTTGGCTTGGCCCATCATACTCGGCCAGCTCGGCGATATGCATCAACATCCTCGACCTCCGCCAGTTACGGCCTCGCCGGCCAATTCGGAGCAGACAAATCCTACCAGAACCAATAATCCCAGAGATCGTGATTCCCAAACCCAAGGCTCTAGGTTGAGTGAAGACTTCGCCTCACCTCGCCAGAACGTGTCCGCAGCAAATTCAACAACAGAGGTCTCCCGGCTGAATCAGGTCATTCAAGTAAGTGCATTATCACCTGCATATGGGACAACGGTTAATGCCTTTGGGAAACAGAACTTCCATACCAAAGCTGCCCTCATCATTCTGCATTCTAGAGTTGATCTTGCCCCGGCCTACAAGAAAGGCACGGACACCAAAAGGGTTAACAGATGGGTAAGTCTCCCCAAATCTCTCCAGGTCGCCTACGACAGCCGTCACTAACATCCTCTCTAGTTTAACATTGAGCTCGATGAGACCGAGGAATACGAGGAAGACATCCGACGATGGAAGGTCTGCGATCTCAAGGATGGTCGACCACCACCTCTGATCATCGAGACATACTTGACAACGGAGGATTTGGCACCCAACCAGAGCCTTGTTGCTCTAGATGATCAAGGTAAAAGGTGGGATGTCATGGAAGCGTTGGCATCAGCATACAATAGCCATACAGACAAGAGAAGGACACCCCAAGAGCATGAAGTCATCCTAGAGAGGTGGACTGTGCAACTGGGCGAGGATGGCTCTCCCCTACCCGCAGACTTGACCAATATCTTACCTCTTGTATACAAGAAGAGCATTGTTTTGTTTCGCTCTCTCTTCACATACAGCAACTTTCTCCCGGCATGGAAGTTCTCCAGAAGCCCTGGAAAGGTTCGGTCACAAGGTGCTCTCAAGCTCCGATATCGGATTATGGATGGTACGCAAATGGGTTCCCGAACTCAACCGGACAATCTCACGGTGCCGCTGTTCAGCAGTAAAGACAAAACCGTCGCAGAATATACTTTTGGTGTTACCGATTCGCCTGCTGGCCCTTTTTCTGTGGCTGTTACGTACCGGACTACCTGTGAATTCCGAGTCGACGATTCGGAAGCGTTGCTTAGTTCACGATTTCTGGGCACTGACGATGAAATCTTCAGACCATCGCTCCCAAGCGAAGAAGCCGACCACCGGCCACATGCAAAGAACATCTATGAAGTTGGCTCCTTGCCCTCACAGAGCCGGCACCATATACAGCATCCTGACCTCAGCCAGGCTTACGGTAGTCTTTCAACCTTCCACCAAGTGGGGCCGGCAGCTGGCTCAAGCCCTATCTCTGCTCTCCGGAATGCCAATGACCTATTCTCTGAGACTCCGACGTCGTCGCCTTCGACTCGGCCAGCCCCATTGCAGCGATCTCCTCCCGGTTCTCGGCCATCACTGCGAACCACGGAGGGAGTTACTGGTCCAGGGCGGCGACCGTCCATCTCCTTCCAACCGTTCAAGACCCCATCTTTATCAGCTTCGCCTGCCATAACGTCGCCCTTGGCCAGCTCACCGCGACCCTCCCTGGGTAGAGTGCCAGTTCTTGCTTCTTTGAATGAGGCCAGAGGCATCCCACCACCCGCAACCTCCTCCAATCTTGCTCTGAAACAAGGTCCAAAATTGCCTGAAAATGCTGTAGCTTCTTCTGCCTCGAGCTCTCCAAAGCCCGCTCCAATAACCAGATACAGCAGTAGCTTCGGCCACAGACGAGCGCGATTGTCCTCTGGAGGCACGACAAAGACCGACGAAGACCAGAATAGCAGTGGCAAGGGAAGTGCTACGTCGTCTGCTGCACAGCCCGGTTCGAGTCTATTAGCAGAGGCCGGTGGAGGAAGTTCAGGTTCAGTGCATGACGATGATGAGAAAATTTCCGACTTTCTTAAGATGCTCGATCTGAAAAAAGACCTTCTGACACCTTCCGATGCAGCTTCCACAGAAGCTTCGACACGCAGGACCACAGCGGCACTGACGCGCTTCCATCGAATGCGTGATTCAAACAAAGAATTGTCCGATTCCATGTCGTCTTCCCTCCTATTGCGAGCAGGAGGCTCATCTGGCTCATCGAGTCGACAACTTTCGAGTGTCCCTCCTATGATCCCGCCTACATCGGTGTCAACTTCGTCTTCGCCTGGAAAGCCTCTCTCTCCACATACGCCTCACACTCCAGCGATACCATCCCGTCTTAGCGCGGCAAGTAACATTGATTACAGTCACGAAGACCCCGGCGCGCAACGCCATCGACTCACCAATGAACAACACGACTCTCCTCCCGACGCCGGAATGATTGAAGAGCCGGTTCTGGAGCCATCGAGAAGTAACGTGAACGCCATCCCAATACCAACTTCTCCCCGCCCCTTCCTTCCCGCTTACCGACGGTCGAGTTCTGTAGCTCAACGGAGAGCTTCGCCTGGAGTTGATGATATGGTTGACCTTTATAGTGTCCGCCCAGCCAGCATGGGCGCTGGCGATCGGCAGTCACGGACGCGGACTCTTGTCACAATGCCACAAGACGATGCCGAGCTCCGTGGTATGCCAGGCGAATTTCCAGCTGAAGCCGCAGAGAACCGTACATCTGAGCGTCCCGAAGTCTCACCGCGGCGGTCTGGCCGCAAAGCAGCAACATCCATGTTACCATCCACGGATGGCGTTGGGTCTGGCTCAGCTTCTGGCAATTCCTTTACCAATCATGTCTATCGGTCCCGACTGTCCCGCGGCGGTCGAGGAAGGGGCACACCACCGCAGGGTTCCTCGTCAAGCTTCGGAGGCGGCACCGGCGATAGCGGAAGCGCCTTGTCCGATCGACGGGGCAGACCACCTAGCTTCAGCCGCCCTGACAGCAAATACGAGGAGGAAGAACCCTTTTTGTTCGCGATGAGTGATATCGGAGCTTCGAGACGTAGTTTAGAAGAAACCCAAGGTAGTGGCAACACTGCAAGGCCGGCCGACAAGAGTGGTGAAACAGGTTCTGGAAAAAGAAGCAATAGAAAAAGCGGTGGCGCTGCGGGCTATTCAGCTTGGGCGTAAGGTCCGCCTTTGATTTGGAGCGTATTGTCTTTTCTTTTGGACAAATTGCATTTGAATCTCCCGCTGGAGATCACACGGTATCTAAGAACGGAGTAAAAAGTTGCCTGGTTATTTACGGACTGGTTCTGACGGAAGCTTCTAACCTGAGGCGGGTTGGACACAGCCAGAGCAGAATCCGAGCAAGCGAGGGCGCTATCGGTATCTGAATCTAGAGAAGAGTCTGCTGAAATCTTAGTCGATCTTCAAACGATTTCTCCACCTTTTCCCCCATTTTCTTTTGCACTGCCATTTCTACGTTCCATCACTACTGACAGGTTTCCGTCCATAGCCAACTACCATTGACGTCACACCAACCTTCATTTATCAGCTTATCACGAACATGCTGACCCAGGCTAGACAACTGCCCCGGCTTGAATGAGATGGGGGGCACCAAGATGCCATCAGCATTCCCCTTACACATCGAACAAATAGGAAAGAAGTCTTACTCTTGGCCATTGCAATCAACGGACCAATCGCACCACATATCCCATTAATGCTCTTTGCCACAAGGTCCGCCCTAGCATTCCTAGCACCAGCCGGACAATCTACAAAACCTCTGTTCGACAGCTTCCAACCCGGCCGCCTCCAACCACCCGCGCAGCTTCGGCGCGAAATTCCCACCCATGCCTCCTAGCGTGAAGATCTCTCTCAAAACCGGTCCGGAAATTTTCGGCCCGCCGACGTCGAGTTCGACGAGGTTCGTCACGACGTCTTGCGTGGGATGATGGATCCGCGAGGCAGAGGCATTGGTGCGCGGGGTCGAAGCTAGCCTGCCAGTCGCGGGAAGGTTTGGTGACGTCCTGCGTGGCGAGAGTCGTGTTGGAGAGGATCTGGGAGGGGAAGAGCTCGAGTTCGGTGTCGGTAGGTATTGCTATTGTTGGATGTTGACGCTAGGATGGGGGTTTGGAGATCGCGTCGAAAGAAAACGGGGCATGCATGTTCTATTGCGGTAGATGTGGTGCTTGTACCTAAAGTCTACGCCGCTGATAGAAGGCTGATATGGGGCGCCTTGCGGGATCCTGTACGAGCGTTGAACTATGGAATATGACGAGCATGATCTGCGACGAAGTACACCTCCGTCTCGTTCGATTGCGAGCCTCAACTTTGTAAACGCCACATACTAGCCAATTCAAGTACTGGTCTCTAACTAAAGCACGCTTGCAATCGGCCCTGATGGAGGGTGTACACAGATGAAGGGAAATGATGTGGAACATTGGCCTGAGGACTGCAGTAGGGTGATTAGATGTTTCAGGAAGCAGAGAGACTTGTGAGGTGAAATCTAGCTCTGCTTCGCTCCAAGGACGCCACTGCATTTTGTTCATGGACAGTCTCTGGTCTGCAAAAGTATAACACTCATTCCGAGCCTGTACATGATTGGAAAGGCCCAATGAATCCGCCTCCTTGAATGCTAATCTTAACTCTCTGCCCGGCCTAGTGAGAATGCGTTTCTTGACTTTGAATGTTCAGACGTAGTTGCCACAACTGCTCTGCCCGATCTGACTCAATCCTATCCACGCCGAGTACAGTATCGCCACGCAGACCAATGCTCCAGAAATCGTCCGGCATCCCGTGCAGAAGCTCCGGAAGTAAGCCAAGCGATGCCCCATCTTGAAGGAAGAGGTAAGGTGTAAGCGACTGTATTAGACATTATGCAGCTGCGTGGAGAAAATCGCCCAATTCCATCAATTCTTGTATTCGTGTTTCAGTCGTAAACATGTTACCCTTTGGCTTTTCAACCACTTATTAGTATCATTGCCAAGCTAAAACTTGCGACCGCAGAAAGTTGGGGTGTTCGTAGATAGACTCTTCAAGGATCCTCTAGAATCCCGGCAACTCGGTGGTGAAGATCTTATCTGAAGCAGTTGTGGTGTGGCGAGTCCCGATGGGAGAGTGGAGGCCAATCCAATTTTTGGCATTTTCAGTGCGAAGTCCACTTCACAGCCGTAGTAGGACAGGGAGATAAGCGATCCGCATCAGCAGTGCAACAAGGTGTTCTCAGGAATGCCGTCCACAAAGGCAAGTGAAACGGCGTAGCAAGTACGTACGCCCTTGCGAGTACAAGGTAAGTGCTTGGGGTACGCTAGATCGTCCAACAGAGGTCGACCTCAGCCCATCTCTAGATCTGTCGCACGGGACCCGTCGGTCTTGTCTGTATCGACCCTGATCGGATGACGTTCGTAAAATCGGTCCGTGGACTCACGAGGCTGTTCTACTGGGACATGCTTCTCGACCTGATGTAGTTTGTCCGATGAAGGAGACCTACCACGACCTCTTCCTGCGCCTCTCTTTTTACCAAGTCCCAGCTTCCGCCTAACAGTCCGAGTCCAGCCTTCCAGATCGGTAAATAGGAAGGCGATCGCAATCAATGGGATCGAGACTGCGAATCCGATACCAAACAAATACTTTGCAACGTATCCTAGAGGTAGACCACTACCACCGTTGCTGAAATCGTGTGGAAAGTCAACAATGTTGATGGCGAAGAAGGACGCTATGAAGCTCATTGGGAGGAATATAATAGTGACAAGTGTGAAGATCATAATGGTTTGGCCTTGTCTGGCCGTATCTTGTGCCTGGTCCCGCTGGAATCGAGCTTCGAGCGCATTGGCGTGCTTTTGTTTCAGGTCGAGTACTTGCGTGAGGTTAGTGTTGACACTCTCCGCTTGCTTATCCATCCGTGTCAGATCCATCATGGATAGATCGATAGAGTTCTGTTGCTGGCATATCTTGTCGATCAACTCTCTTCTTTTGGTGTCGTCCGGGATACAGCCTGTGCATTGTGATGTCAACTCCAGATTTCGGTACGTGATGCGTTCGGACCCACCTGTGTATTTAAGTGCCCGCTCCATATTTTGCAAGACATTTCTCTGCTGATGTAGGATAGCCTTCAATATCCCGAGTTCATCTTGAATATCTTTGCATTCCACAAGCAATTTCGCTTCGGGAGCTATGTTCAACAATCGATCAACAAATTTATTTGTCCCGATATCCTCCTCGTTGTCACCCTCCTCTTTGAGCCAATCATCTTCCTCATTTTCAGAGTCCTCCGCATCGCGTTCCTTCCTAGATTCCTCTGCATAGAACTTGGGCGTTCTGTCGTGTGTCTTCAGCCAATGAGCCGCAGCGGCTGAATCTCGCTCGAAACGCTGGAATAGAGCTGTCTCTCGTCGTGTCTACAGGGGTGTTAGATCTGCATATAACGGTTTGAGGGGATGTCACCGTCGCCCTTGACGGCTTACCATTGTGCCGATCGACAACTCGAACATTTCCAAGAAGAGATAGTCCTCGTTACCCCAATGATGCCTGTCGAAAGTCCCAGTACACCGGTCTGTGATCAGTGCAGCCAGTTCAAACACCGACCTGACGGGCGGCTTTGTCTTTGAATTTATGTCTTCAATGAGTCCGTCGAACAAATTAAGGGGATCTCGTTTCGGCTGGTTCCATCGATCGGGGAAGCAGGTAAACACTAGATCTGCATACATTGTTAATATTGGGTCCTACTGTAAATCGTCGCCCGAGAAAACCTGCTCATCTTCAAGTTGTCACAACATTGAGAATTGAGAACAAGTCGAGATGTGAGGAGACTGGCACAAAACCAAGGAGAACTATTACAGGGCCACTCACTGTCGCCGAGAATCCACATCCACATCTGATCAACCATGAAGATTTTCAATTCCTTTCTTTCCTTTTTGCAGAAACGATAGACAACCTGGTCTCTATCACGCTTTTCGGTGTTGATGCTATGATGCTTGAATTGATCAAGGGTACGACGAAGATGGAGGTCTGTCGAGCTGTTCAGGTAGCCACGGATCAAGAATTCGTCCTTGGCGGGCGGAGCGACAGATCCGCGGCGGTAGTCCACGGTAGTCTGGTGCCTTTTGATAGCTTGCGCTGCTTGTGCTCGGTTGGAATCCGTCTCCCAGTGCAAGTATGGCATCTACGATGTAGGAGTCAGTTCCCTCTCGTCGTGGAAGGACGAAAAGACTTACAAAAAGTACAATTATATCCTTGCGCATGTGCTGTACCAAGTCTGCAGCAAAACTAGGTACTCGGGGCTCGTCAACCTTTGCCGGTGACTGATTCCTGGATTTTGGCCGCCTTGCGGGACCAGTTTGGGTGTGTCCGTCTGAGATCCGCTGACAGAGAGGCCGCATGAACCGCGAGTGAACCTTCGGACCTCGGTGCTGTTGCTCTCCAAATGTCCGCAAAATGGTTTTGAAGCCAGCCGCATCTGTTGCGCCTTTTAGTCCTCTTTCAAGGAAGTACTTTGTGATTAGTGCTTCCGCCCAGGCGACGTTATTAGAGGGGAGATGAATCAATCGGAAATCGGGCGGATTGGTCGCTATGTCCTCAATCAAAGTTGTGACAGCGAACTTCTCCTTCGAAGGGTCCTTGGGATCAATAGCATAGAGCGTTTCGTAGACTGTTTTCTTCTTCACAAGACTTCTCTTGAGTGTCTTGTCATCATAGTAGAAATCGACAACTGCGGCAGTGAATCGTTGGCAAGCTTCTCTTGCATTTGGCGACAGGGAGCCTTCAAAGATATGAGGTCTGAGCGCCTGGACAATAGCTTGATGGCCATGCTGTCCAGCTCGCGCAAGCGGAGTGCTGTCGAAACTGTCCTTGGAATTCTTCCAGGCTTTCTCTTCTTTCAATATCCTCTTGACTACTCCGATATGGTTGAGCTCTGCAGCCCAATGCAAGGCGGTCATGCCGCTTGACGTTCGGGCATTGACATTGGCATCTGCGCTCAGCAGGGCATCGACCGTCTCTTCGTGGCCGTTCTTGGCTGCGTTCAGCAAAGCCGTCCAATTTCCGTCACTCGTGGCTTCCTTCAATGCACCATTTCTCAGCAGGAGCTTGACCATTTCAGCATGATTGTTTTCGGCTGCCAGATGAAGGGCCGTTCTACCGCGCTCGGTAGCGGCGCGAGCCCGTGCCAGTGAACGTCCAGCTGATACCAGCAGTATTTGAGAAGCGACAGATACTTTGCCAGTTGCTGCAGCCCAGTGCAATGCTGTCCGGCCAAGCTTATCCACTTTATCAAGGTCTATGCCAGCACTAAGCAGGATCCGCACAGTCTCGTTGTTCCACTTGCATGGCTGGTGGCTGTCTGCAGCAAGGGCGTGTAGCGCTGATCGACCATCCAGGTCGACGGCGTTGATGTCAATACGACAGTTGTGCTGTAAGAATTCCAAGACCGAGTTCTGCCCTCGTAGCGCTGCACATATGTAGACAGGTCTTCCAGACTGATCTCTGATCTCAGAATTGGCGCCATAATCGAGCAGGAGCTTTATAATGCTAGTATGGCCTCTCTCAGCGGCACGATGCAATGGCGACAATCCTTTACTGGTAATCACGTCGGTCTTTGCCCCTTTGTCTAACAAGACTTTCACAGCTTCTTCGTTTCCTGCCTCTGATGCCTTCTGCAACGCTATCCGCAGATCATTCTCGCCAGACACTTGGCCGGGGTCAAGGATCTCGTGCAGAACCTTAACGTTGCCAGACTTCGCCGCTTGAAACAGCTTGGGCCGCAACGTCGTGATCTCCTCACTGTTTCTGCTGGACATCTTAACCTAGCTCTTGTAGTGTCAGGGACAATGACCGACTTCCGTATGCGAGAACAACACTAGGTGGAGATAAGGATCCCACAGGCGAGCCCTTGGAATAATGGGAAAGGAATCTATCGTGAAACGAGACAAGAATCATGATTGGGGGAAGCCTCGACGACCACGCTATCTCCATCTAGGAGCGATTGTTGCACAAGTTGTTTTTCAAAGAAATATAATTTCCTGGCTGCATGATTTCTGCCCTGTGCGGCCAATCAGCCGCGATTAAGGCCCACATTTCCTGCTTTTCCCAAGAGACGAATGCTTGGCAGGGAAAAGATGAGTTCGGCGTTTTGAAGATTGATATTGACGCATCAAATGCGGTGAATGTAGTAAGAAAATTGCGAAGATGCCAATGGATACATGGCATGGTTGTCGATTTACATCTCCCCGGAGGGGGGGCAGAACTTGGGGGGGATGGTGCGACATTACCCTTCCTGTTTTGGCGGGTGAGCATAGAGCGGCGACGCTCACCCCCGTCGGGTGCCGCAGAGGTGAGCCGAGGTGAGCCGGGGTGATCCCTGGGGTGCGCCCGGGGTGATCCCCTCACCTGTGTCTCACCCAAGGGTGCTGCCCAGAGCGCCGACGTGACGCTGCTGCCTGGCGTTTATTTCGGCCTATTAAGCTCCTGCCTGGCGTTCATTTTCCGGCCCATTAAGCTGCTTACCGTAAGCCTTATCATGCAAAAAGAAGGCCACTGCCGCGCTCTCCGGCAACGGCCTTACCCAGGTCGTTCCTGACACGGCAGCCTTATCTCGGCGGCTTCGTGGGCTTATGAATTCCAAAGATTCCTATTCAACGACAACCTCCTTCAGCTCTGCTAACTGCAGGACCCGATTACTCTAGCACGAGGAACATCCTCGCACGAAGCAAACATGTGCGAAAATAGAGCCGTCGGCGTCCTCACCGCTACGGGCATCAAACACATGAAATACGGCAAATAAGTAGCTAACAGATCGCCTGAATTCTAGGTTAGAGTCGAAAGTTATGAACACAGCTGTATACGTCGTCCTAAGCGACGATAAGCAGAAGCATTCCTTTAGCCACCAACGCGATGTGCCGGCCGCATGTTGATTTCTCAGTCCAGCAGAGAGGACCTTGGCCTGTTCAGATTTGGCAATACCAGGCAGGAGAATGATTATATTGTCGAGTTAAGCGCTACCCAAAATACGACCCTCGGCAAATTGCTGACAACTTTAGTATTATCGCTGTTCATGGACTTAGTGGAGACTGGGAAAAGACATGGACCGGATGATGACGGAGCCCTATGGCTTCGAGATTTCCTCCCGTCACAGTTACCTCCAGCGAGGATCATGTCATACGGTTACAACTCCAGGACCGCTTTCAGCGAAGCCGTCACGGACATAAACGATGAGGCAGCGATGCTTCTTGATAGACTTGACGGAGAGCACCAGAGCAAGGATCAAAAGACCAGACCTATCATATTTATTTCGCACAGCCTTGGAGGCATTGTCGTGAAGAAGGTGAGTGTTCTGCTGTCAGTTGTGGCGATAGAGTACTGACATCTTAAAGGCCTTGATCCTCGCGCATGAGCGGTTGAAACATTATGCGGACTTGCTGATCAGTGTGCGAGGGTTGGTCTTCCTTGGAGTACCTCACCGTGGCTCCGAGAAAGTGCAACGCGAGAGCTGACCTGGCTCGAGGTGGGCCCGTCGATCGTACTGGAAGTTGTAGTTCCCCGGGCACGTTGGTGTGTAGCAAGTGGGGCGGTGGGATGCCACTGGAGCTCTCGACGGCCACGGTCGCGGCCGGCGCTTTAGCTAGCGCGGGTGTGGTTGGGGGCCAATGTGTCACCCGCCGCGCTCGCGCGAGCCCCGGGCGAGCGCAGGGTGAGCCCGATACACATTTCCTATCGCTTGGCTCAGGTAGTAGCGCTGATAAAGTAGATCACGCAGGGCAGGCGGAAGCGTGGCGGTGAGGTAGACGAAGCGAACTGGAATCGAACGCAGCGTCACTAACCGTGGCATAGCTCGTCAGTAGGAGGCTGCTGTTAATACTACTAAATAGCATTCGTGGATGACGATACGATCTATTCGGCGCTGCTGGTGGAGGCCAAAAAGGTATTGATAGAACTCGCCTACCACCGCATGCTCGACCCCCACCAGAACCAATGAGGCTTGGGTCTGGGATCCAGGGCGCCAGGTCGCGCAGTCCAAGCCCATGGTCAGGCGACGAAGCTGATTGACGCGCAGAGCTACTAGAGGCACCACCAAGATGGTCGTGCCCGCACCAGGCAGGTGGCTAGGCAGCTGAAACAGCAAGCTCTTCCACATACCCGTGGCCATCACGGCCAGCACCTCTGGAGCGCCAGACATGATGGTGCAAAGGGCCTTGAGGTGTGTGCGGGCCAAACCAGAACTTTTTGCGCCAAACAAGCAGGCGCCGCAGCCTTGTCATGGGGGTATTCTGTGGCCATGCAAAATCCCCGTGAGTGAGCGTCTGTGCACCTATTGGAACGGGTTGTTGGAGAAGATTGCTGAGCTTGACCCATTCAAAGTCCCGCTGGTTCAGGTGCTCTGCGATAGACGCTAGTGGGCCAAAAAGGCCGCCGTTCCTTCCGTCAAAATGGAATTCGACCATAACTAAACGAATCAAAGCAACAAGAACAAGCCATGCCACAGCAAGCTTGACTGCCAGAGGCGATGACTTGAAAGCTTCTTGGACGGAAGTTTCATCCTCATTTCCTGCTGCCACTTCTCGGGCAAACTGCTTCCGCGTTGTCAGCCTAAATTTGAACCTTCAGCTTTGAGAATCTTACCATGCTGCCTAGCAGCGAATACGCCAGACTGGATCCAGCACCAAAGATTTTGGATTCCATGGTGAAAGATTTTCGCCGCCTTCTCTACAGGCCTTATTGAAACCAAGTGTTCTTAGGATAAGTTTTAATTGGACTAATGTTGATGGAGCGAGCAAAGAGTTGGAAATGGAAAGCTATTTGTTCAGCTATAGTCGAGGGGAACAGGAAATTGTTGAGACGCCGAACTTGACATGTTACCAGGGGCATCCTTGCTCCTCTTTCAGCAAATCCTCAGCCGCACTCTGCCGAGAAAAGAGGCTTCGAGTGCCCATCATACTGCGAGCTTACCTGCCGACAGTATAGAAATCACGTTGGCCTCATCCTAAGTGAGTGTGTTATCCGATCATTTTACTCTCCTCGTGCTTTCTTTTACAACTCACACGGAAGTGATGAATAGAGTGAGCCATTGATTGTGTCAATGTGTGAAGCGCAGTGCAATTCTATCTAGTACAAAGTGCGTAGTCACGTGACTAAGGCTTGACGCCATCAACACTCCCCCGAATTGCCTGAAGCTGACCACCTCCCCAGTATCCCAAGTGATACTAGCCCTAAAGAGGAAATCGGTGTCGCTTTTCTTGCTGCAAAATACGTTTCAGGCCTCGCCGGCCTAAACGCCTTGATCGTTCATGGGGTTCCTCCGAATCTGGGCTCCCCCGAATCCCGACCAACTAACCTGATGAACAGGGTGAATATCTTGCCCTGGTATACCTTTCCCTTAGGCTCCCCCGAATGCCGGCTAAGGTCTCGCCTTGCCGCCTCGTGAACTCTTTCACTGTAGATTATAGGATGCCGGAGTAGAAGGGTGTAGGGTCTTGTCGATGTGCTTCAGCGCCGAGAAGAGCTCACTGCAGTACAGTTTATTGCTCGCGAGGGTTTTAAAGAGATTACCCATAACTTCGGAGGAATTGGCCAAGTGCGCCAGTGAGGGGTTTGCTAGATTACCCACAACTTCAGAAGAGCTGGCCAAATGCCAGTGAGCCGGCCAAACGCCAATGAGGATTTGCTAGATTACCCACAACTAGACGATACCGCAGACTTCAAGGCTTTCGATGTCATCGTATGTTTCTTGGATCACCACCTGGGCCGAGGAACTGGCTCTGCCAGTGAGGGTTTACTAGGTTACCCACAACTAGACAGAGCATCGTGATAGATCTCCGTCAGGAACTGGCTGCGTGCGCCAGTGAGGGTTTACTAGGTTACCCACAACTAGGGAGGAACTGGCCAAACGCCAGTGAGGGTTTGCTAGATTACCCACAACTAGACAGAGCATCGTGATAGATCTCCGTCATGGTGGTAGTCATAGTGAGGTAGGTGCCGAAGGTGTACCGGTGGGGTTCTGACGGGGGTCCCGAAACCTGCCTGGGGGTAGCTAATAGCGTTAGCTATAGCTCGAGTAATGCAAATAGCGTGTGTAGCAACAGCTAAAGCGCGTGAGAGCTCATAACCTGATGAATGGAGTGAACCATTGATTGTGTGTATGTGTGAGGCGCAGGGCAATTCCATCAGGTACAAGGTGCGTGGTCACGTGACTAAGGCTTGGCGCCATCAACAAATTTTTGCGCTAGCTGCGGTGTGTTCCATGCCTCATCCGCGATTCGGCCTCTGCGGTGTCGAAGTTGAACTCCATCCAACACTCCTGATAGTCCCCAAGATTACTCATCGGCCGAACGAAACCTAAGGTTCATAAGGTTGAAGGGTAAAAAATGCCTATAGTCGACATTCCACAATTAAAGCTCCGTGCGAACACGGAGATCATGACAAACAGGCGGGTTCCTGCCGAAGATATAGGGTTCACAGAAGCAGTTCACGCAGTTTTCACAACATTTTATGCTCTCAAGCCGGGTATCAACGAGAAAAGCACTGAAAGCGAGGACCCGAACTCGGATTTGAGTCAATATCAGGCACCACAATGTCTGACATGCTGGGACTTGAACGAGAAATGTCTCTCGAAAATACCGAACCGTAATCCGACCTACTGGTACTTCTCATATGAGGCTAAACACAGTGACTATATCGAAATTTGTAGAATGGTTGACGAGATACACGATTCTGCTGCCGCTGGTTGCAAGTTTTGCTGCGTGCTGTCTCAAATCGCCGACGAAGTCCCAGTCTCAGAAGCAATTTTCCAGATCAACATTAAGGTTTGGAAGGGTAATAAGGTCGAGGTCCATTATGGAGGTCATTATTTAGCCCTCTATGCACCACAAGGTTAGACTCTCAGACATTGAACTACGTCACCTTGTTACTCATTATAATTTCTATTATCAGGTTCACCTCCAGCCTGGAAACACCTTACTGTACAACCAGATATACACGCAGATCCCGTATCTCTCCAGTCTCTGATAGTCTTGAAAGGGTGGATCAACACCTGCATCCAAGATCATGTCCTTTGTAAACAGGAGTCGACATTGCCGAGTCGACTTCTTCAAATCGGACCCTCAAGTGTCACGCTCGTCCACACCGAACCCAGCCACCGTGGCCCATACATTGCATTGAGCTATTGTTGGGGAACTGGCAATGCCATGACAACAACCTCTGTAAATATCAACGCCTTGACGACCGGAATACCAATTGTTGCCCTGCCAGAAGCTATTCGAGATGCCGCCTACCTAGCGCAAGAGTTAATCATACAGTATTTATGGGTTGATTCCTTGTGCATCATTCAAGATGTTGCGAGCGACAGGGACAGGGAATTATCACAAATGTGCTCAATATATGAGAATGCCTTGGTAACTATCGCAGGCTCCTCCTCCAGGTCTTGTGACATCTCATTTCTCCGCAGACGTCAAGGCGCAGCAGCAATGTTGACACTCACTTGTGTTGATGACAATGGGCAGCCAGCCATTGTTAAGGCCAGAAGAAGAACCGAGGGCGGCCTGCACTACAAGGGTTACAGTAGTCGGGATCCGTGGGAGACCAGAGCCTGGACGTTACAGGAGAAGTTGTTGTCTACAAGATTGGTAGCTTATGCGAAGGAGGAAATGCACTGGGAATGCAAAACACTGAAGACCTGCGAGTGTGGAGAGTCTCACAGTTCTCATTTCGGTGGAGGAGATCCCGTCTCATTATTCCAGCTGTCCACCGCTACAGAGGCATACAAGTTCTGGCAGGTCCAAGTGATAAACTACTCCGAACGCCACCTGACTTACGCAGGAGACAAGCTGCCAGCAATTGCAGGAGTTGCCCAAAAAATTCATGAAGCGACCGGCTCCGAGTATGCGGCCGGCCTCTGGAGAGATAATATCAT